>NPIG01000403.1_pt1 | contig 36861 bp, 23 predicted proteins | sample 8637441 | NCBI WGS metagenome assembly NPIG01 (sample SAMN07420675, study PRJNA396082) | bioreactor metagenome | isolation source: sample BR6 brine-fed electro-methanogenic bioreactor BR | place: Japan: Kochi | collected 2016-06-14
CGGAGCTTTGTCGATGATCTTCATTGTCACGGCAAATTCGTCGATCTCCCGTTTGAACGATTTGATGGTCTTTCCAGCCACCTCCAAATTAGGAGCCGCCCGACCGTAGTCATAGTCACCATACGAGTGGCGCATGACGTGCCGAAACGCCCGGAGCAGATGCATATCGGCGGCAGTTTCTTTTGAAATCATGGCGGGCCGGAGCCCGCTGATCGGGTTTGCCGCCCGATCGATCAGCTGCGCATGGGTATCCTGGCCTGACGGAAGATTTCCGTCGATTGCCCGAACCAGGCGTTCGAGCACCGACTCCATGGCGCAAAAACCGTCATGCAGTTGCTTTCCGACCGCGATTTCCCGATCCTCGCGGTCCATTTCGGGCATTTCGCTGCCTCGTTCGGCGAGAATATTCCCGCGGACGATCGCACGGCCGAATGCATTTTCAGCTTGCGTGATGTCTCGGAGAACATCACTCCAAAGCGCCAGGTTCCCGACCATGTTTTTTGATCCTTTTCAATAGAGCGGGAGGGGCAAAACGCTCGGCAACAACGTCGCACGAGATACCCTTTGAACGCAGAAACGTGTCGATCTCGACCGAGAGATTGATGTCGACATCTGCGGAAACGCCAAACAGCGCCACGTCGACGTCCGAATCCTCATCAAAACCCCCTTCGGCCAATGAGCCGAACACCATCAGCGTTCCCCCATGCTTCCTGGAGATCGCGGCAGCCTCAACCAATGCCGAGACCGCCTCTCGGCGCTTTGCAGCAATCCTGGCTTCGCGGACCTCTTCGTACGTGGGGTAGCTGGTCTTTGTCATGTCATCAATATAGCGCTTATGGACAGCTTCGACACTCTTGGAAACCGCTTCGCAGAATCATGGCCGACGGCCGAGCTTGCTTGAGGCCTAAATGCTCCGGCCATTTCAAGCAGATTGAAGTTACCACATTTTATCGTTCAGCGATAAACTGTGGTAAGATCGCTAAAAATAGATCCACGACTTAATCCATATGCGCCCGGCGCTATCGAGGCGGCAGGTCTCATGTGACTTAACCTAAGTTGCTTTCAGCCAACACTTGACCTTCTTATGTAGCTCGAAAGCAACATCATTGCTGCAAGCTGTCGGTAATTCTTTGCATGTCGACGAGCCCATCTCCCTGGCACAGCATAGGTTGAGTTATCGCCAATCATCTCCATGAAAAGATTGAGCTTCCCACTTTCGCGATCCTTTCTGATCACAAAAGTGGGAGACCGCACTCTGAAATATTTGCGTCCCGCTCTGAAGCGGGACGCATTGATAACGTTTTGCTGAGGTGGGTTCTATTTAGAGGCCTTCGTCGCCTTAATCATTCCGCAATCGGCGTAAATCTCCGTACTGTCTACTCCAATATTCGAGCAGATGGCATATTTGCCGCCCTTTTCGAAGATGATGACGCCCCGACTGTACGCGTCGCCTCCTCTGGATTTGATGACCGGAAACGACTCAATCGGCTTCCATCCGTCCATCAGTAGTTGTCCGACAGTAAAGTTTCCCTCGATTCTATCGGTGCCAGCGCTCGCCTCATACGGTGTCATTAGGCTAAATGAAGCGACCAAAAGTGCGTACATGGCAGTGAATTTGATCGCCCGATCAATTGTAGGAAGCGGCATCGATCTATTCCCTCATAAATTGCAGATTCGTCAACTCGTTGGTTGTCGTGCACGGCCGGAAATATGTCAAGCACTTGTTTGGAGGTATAACTTGTTGTCGTACAAGACCAGTTAACCGAGTGCTCGCATTTTACGCTTCCCATCGATGGGCACGATTTGCAGGCCCGCCGAAATCACACAACACGATGACATCCATCATGGGCCCGAGATGCGAACGTTGGCTTCTTGACGTTAAAATATTCCACCCCTGCAGTTTCCGAGAAATTTCCGCGGATGCCACTCAGGGGGTATTATCGGAATGGGAACGGACAACATCCGACGATTTTTCCAAACAGGAGAAGAGGACGTCGTCTGCTCTTATTACTTTTCACAAGTTCATGTTCGATTCCCGTGCCGGTTACAATATCCTGGTCGTCGGCGCCATCCAGGATGATTCCAGATGCCGAGATATCATGCCTACGGATTCCGACATAATCTGTCGGTTTTTGCAGACGGAATATGAAAATCCGGATTAAGAACCTGAATCGTCTCGAGACTGCTCCTGCGCCGATTGAAGCGAACCGTACGCGGCACAGACCTCGTGCAAACGCAACGACAGATCCAGCATTTCAGCCAGGCTGCCGACCAAAAAGATGTTGTGATGATCGGCCGCTTCCTTGGCTAGTTTCTTTTTGACCAGTTGTCGCGAGCGCACCGAGCCCTCGATCTCCGCCGGCGTCGCCTCCGGCGCAAGACAGCCCTCCTCGATCAGAAAGATGAAGAAGCGCATTCGGTTCTGCCGAAGAGCATTGAGGATCGAAAAGCCAATTTCCGCCAAAGATCCCTGCCCCGTCGTTTCGGCGGTCACCGGGAAAAGGATGATGTCGTCCTCGACGAAATGCCTGTTTTCGTCCGCGACGAGGCCCGGATGCCAGGTTCCCTCGGGAACCTGCGGATTGAAAAACCGGATACCCCTTTGCTCGTAGCAGGAAATGAAATCATCCCGCCACCGGCTGTTTCCACAGGTTCCGAACAATCCGATGCAGGCCATTGAACTTACGACTTTCTCCGCACTTGGATTGGCGTCTGATTTCTATATGGTTCCACGAGGTCAGGACGTCGCGCACCTCGCCCATCCAAGGCTCATGTCGGGTCTCCGTTCTGTTTTTCATCGGTCGGAAGCCCTCTCAATTTGCTATCGAGGGCCTGCCGAATCAGCAGGTTGATCTCCTCGTCCTCCTTGTCCTGTTCGAAAGGAACGAGCACCCTTTCGTTGACGGCGCCTGTATCGCAATCCGCGGGCAACTGTCGCAGAAGGCTGTCTGCTTCCTGCCTCGAAAGGCATACCGATCGGCCGCGGGCAGATTCCGCGAACCGCGAAATTTCGGCCGGTCCTTCCGGGGCGCCATCCTTATCGTAGGTGATTTCCTGGACCCGGATCTTCGATATGCGCTGAACCTGTCGCAGACTGCGGCCCAGACCTTCAGTGAAGACCGAAATCACACGGATCGTTTGGCCGGCGAATTCCATGCACGGCTTTCTGCCGTGCAGAAGGCCGTACACCCTGGACTTGGCCAGCCGGCGCAACGCGCTGCCGTCTGACAAATAGTGGAAAGAAGTCGAGCTAGGATCTTGATTTGGAAAGTCAATCAATGATTCCGCGTTCGTCACGCCAAAGCCCATGGCAACCAGGCTGTCCCTCAGAAGCCGGCGGATGTTTCTGCCATCCTTCTGCTTCGCACGATTTGCCGCGATTCGCGAAAACACGATGGCCGCGTCCGAAAACTCCTTAATGGAAGTGCAAACGATCGCCTCGGCGACCAGGCGGACCAATGCATCGGAAATGCGGCCGCGCCGCATCAATTTTTCAAGTATACGAATGGCTCGCGCCTGATGTTTGCCGCCCCTCTTGAGAGCGCCGGAAAGTGCGGCAGAAACCTCTTCGTGCCCACAGAGACGATCGAGCTCAAAAGTCGAGACCTCTTTCGTTCCTCCATCCAGCCAGACCTTGAGGCTCGCCAAGAGCCCAGGCGTCAGCGGATCCGAGCGAAGCGCAGCCCTGATTTCCGGAAAAATGAAATCCGAAGAGGTTTCATCGAGGAGACGGAACACACGTTTGAAATCCAACTTCAACCGCTCGGGTTTATCCAGGACTTCGAATGCGACCTCCACACATTCCGGGTTGACGAATTCTCCCTGGATCGTCTGACCCAACAGTTCTCTGGCCAGACGGTCGATCTCCGGCCGTTCCCCGGCTGCCCGAAGGGCCTCGAGATAGGCCTTCGGAACCATGAAGGTATATTCATTGGTGAAATCCACCAAGGTTCCCACAGCTTCGTCGGTATCAGGAAGTCCCTCGATTTCCATGTCCTTGATGCGCCCAGTAATCGTCAAGGCCGCCATCACATCTGCGGGGAATGTACTGCCACGGGCCAGCAGCCAGCGTATGTTCGCACAATCTTCCCAATCGGCCTGGGCCAATTCCCTGGGCCACTCGACCTCGAGAGAGCCGACACTCAGTTCCTGGGCTTTTGCGATCAACGGCAGGGCGACATGGCCAAGAAAACGGGCCGGGGCATCGAGCAGGGCAGCTCGTAACCCAACGGGCTCGAGAAGGTCGAGAAGCTCGCGAAAACATGTCTTGGTCGTCGCGTGCCTGTCGCATCCGCACGCCGCGGCCGCAAGGGCAAGCTCCGCCAGCAACGTGCCATTCATTTCCCTGAGGTTATCCAGGCGCGCCTTAATCAGATCACGGAAAAACGATCGGCGAACGCCGAGACCAGCTGCGAACATGGCTTCATGGTGGGGGGCGCCGGCAAGGATATTCGAGACGATCGCAACATCCAATTCACCGTCGACGGACGTCTTTCCGCCGCCGAAGGCTGTCGGCACCATGCTCTTCAGCAGGTCGCGAAAGTCATCGAATTGAGCATCGCGAAAGATCGATGGCCGTTCACCGCCATCTGCCCAAGCCCGGCTCCAGGTCAAGGTCTGGCAGATTTGAACGAGAGGATAGGGAACAGCCCGCCCCTTCCAATCGCCCCACCATCTTGCTTGAAGTATATTGGGATAAGCGCCAATCATCGAGAAGCTTCCAAATTCATCGAAACGACCGGCTCCAAATCACGCCGCGCCGTAAGCTAATGATACTTGAACGGCGTCTGCAGGCGGAACGGTTTTTTGTGCCGGTTTCGTTCGTTGCCAAAATGACGTCAATCACACGGACCAAATAAGATATTGGCTCTTTTAATGTATTTGGCCTAGCGGGAAGCATCATTTATGCAGGCGAAGGCCGCCCCGGGCGGGTTTCCGCCATCCGTAGACAAAGTCGTTGGTCGCCTCGAAATCGGTTGCCGTGCTTTACCAGGCAAACGCCCCACTGGACGTGAATGTGTGGATAGTGAAGCCGTCGATCTGGGTAATTTCGCCACCCGTTGCGACGGGGGCTCCGGCATACCGAACCATGACGACGCCACTTCCGCCGTTTCCTCCTGCGCCTTTGGCGAGACCGACATGCCCGGCGCCACCCCCACCGCCACCTGTGTTGGCCGCACCATTGTCGGCGGCCGCATCTGAATTCGTTCCACTGCCGCCGCCTCCTGCGCCACCGGCTCCTGCAGCCACTCCAATTTCGGCGCCGCCGCCACCACCGCCGCCATAGTAAGAGTTCACACCGGTAACGGCGCTTGCAATGCCATCACCTCCGTGACCTGCCCTGACGCTGGCAACCGAATCTCCCCCTGGCGCGCCGGCACCGCCACCGCCGCCGGCCGCTCCGGAATTATTGCTCGGATTTGAGCCGTCGCCGCCGGAGTTTCCTTGGCCCGAAGATCCTTCCGCGCCAGACCTTGCTGAACAAGAGACGCACCCGATGCCGCCTCCGCCGGATCCTCCGGCCTCTGGGGCGAACAGGACTTCCGACGGATACCAGTGCCCACCGCGCCCGCCGCCAATCGCGGTGTTTCCTGCAAATGAGCTGTTCTCGCCGCTCTGCGACAGGCTGACCGCAAATATGCCGCCCGCTCCACCATGGCCGACGACGGCATCATATGATCCTCGGGCGAGCGCAACGGTGCCGCTCAGAACGCCTCCGCCGCCGCCACCGCCGCCGATGTAGGCGCCGCCGCCACCGCCGCCGGCGACGACAAGATAATCGACCGTAAGATCCGATACGGTCGTCACCGACCAGGTGGTCATGAAATCGTTGAGCTGCAGAGTGGCGAGCTTCACGGTTCCGTATTCCGTTGAAGCCGCCATCCGCACCTGAACGAGATCGCCATTATCGACCAAAGATGCCGTCCCGGCATCGAATCCGTTGACGATCAACTTGGCATCGATGGCGCCCGTCAGGACCAGCGTGTCGGCGCTTGAAAGTCCCGCGATGGTCGCCGATTCCTGTGTCGTGACGACAGATCCAGGCTGAGCATCGACGACGTCGCCAAAAACGAATGGCTCCGGATTATTCGCCGTCTCGTCGCCGTTCTGCGCAGGGGCCCCTCCTGGCCCGAGATCACCCTCCTCAACGGCGACCAACGCCTGGCTCCTGACGCTACCAACATCGTTGCCGAGCGAACGGAATAACCGGTTGACCTCGATCCCCGTAGATGAAACCGCCAAAAGCGAAACGACGGCAACAAGGGCGAGGAGCATGCCCATTTCCGTAAGCGCAACTCCATTCGGATTCCGGATGAAGGAAATCATTATTCTCAGCATGTTTTTGCCCCGGATATGGGAATCAACGCGTGGCGTCGTGACGAAATCGCCTGACGGATAAGGAGATATTCGTTTGCGCAGATGGATCATCCCCCCTCCGGATCTTTCTAAACAGGTTCATAGAAAAAGACGGACTTTCATATCCACCATCGACAATTTTCGCTACGAGATCACCGATGCAGTAGACAACCTCCTGGGCGATCGTCCGCTTCAAGAGATCGTCGCCATAGGAGCGGCGCTCTACGCGAAACTTGCCGACTTCATCATCCGACGCCGAGAGGTATGGAGCGGCTCGGGAAGGTGGTTGCCTCGCAGACTCGAGGAAGTCGACCCCGTCCTGACAGAACACTTCACGGATGCTTTCGACCGTATTTTCCGGGAGGGGGATTCGGGAGGTATGGTTTCGGTAGCCGAGATCGAGCTCGAAGATTGCGGCGGCTTTCTGTTCTCCGGATACCGCCGGGAAGCCGACGCGACCTGGAGCTTCGATTGCGAACCAGTGGGACCTGTTTCTGGCGCAACACAATGATTGCAATAGAGAAGGATGGCCGCCAAGAGAGAATCTTGGGGGCCACCTCTCATGTTGACTTTCCGGTTAATTCCGCAGATTTGTTGTCTCTATTTCCGTCGATCCGGAAGCCTGATTTACGGCTGCAATTCGAAGGATCCAGAGGAAGTGAACGTATGAATGGTATATTCGCCAAGGCTAGTCACAGTTCCACCAATGGCTTTCTGAGCACCGGCATATCGGATTATGACAACACCCGGCTTCCCATCTGCATTCCAAGCTCCTCCCGACCCTTTGTCCCCATACCCGGTTCCGCCGCCGGAGCTTCCATAGCCATTTCCGCCGGCTCCATAATATACAGGCGCTCCAGAAATTGACGACAGGTGCCCATTTCCACCGATTCCGGCGGATCCATAGGCGGCATTTCCGCCAGTTGATCCGGCGCCGCCACCGCCACCGCCCCAGCATGTTCCCATGCCGAAATATTGGCCATATCCACCACCGTAGCCTTGGCCCGAGGTCCCGAGTCCGCCAGCATTGATGTCCCATCCATTGCCAGCGGAACCACCGCCTCCTGTCCCACCATTTCTTCCTTCATAGGCTGTCGTACCGCCGCCACCAAATGCGATGAGACTATTGAAACTGCTATCGTTTCCATTTTCAGTACTATAGCCGTACGTGGCGGTTTGCCTGGGACTTCCCGATCCGACAACCACGGAATAAATCCCGGAAGCAAGCATGCCGCTGTTTTCGATGACGCCGCCACCACCGCCGCCGCCATTGTAGGTACTTCCACCGCCAGCACCTCCGCCTACGATCAAATATTCAATAGAAACAAGTTGTTTGGCGGTAATCGTCCATGGCTTTGAGGCTATGCCATTGCCAACCGACACTAAAGTCGAGGCGCTTGCACCAGAAGTCGCCGGCGCTGCCATGTGCACCCAGAGAGTTTCGTCCGCGGAGATCATGACGGTTTCAGCGAAGACCGAGCCGTCGAGGCTGACCTCGGCGCCGTTGGTGGCTCTCGCCTCCTTTATCCCGGAAATGCCGGTGATCACAGCCGAAGCCGTTTGCATGCTCGATGGTTCGGCATCGGTTACGTCCGTGAACGAAAAAGCATCCGGTACGGCGTCCGCCGCCGTCGCGATCTGCCAAACCACTGGGGTACCGTCACCGATGGTTACCGTGGCCTGGACCGTGACTTCCCGATCCGATGAAGCCTGGGCACGAACTCCCAGGGAGTCGCCAGCCGTGACGACGGTCGATGCGGCGCCCGGTACGCCGTTCTTGATAAGAGAGGCATTGACGCCAGAAACGCTGGCATCGAGGGAGCCAACGAAGCCGCCGATATCGACAGTGTCCGAGTCGACGAAAGCGTCCGGCTCGGCATCATCGACGTCGATGAATGTGAACTCATTGGGTGCAACGCCGGTTTTGGTGACGACTTGCCAGGATCCCTCGTCGTCATCCACAGAGGCTGTGCATGTTACCGCGGTTCCGGTGGAGGTCGGCGCCGCCAGCTGTAGCACGACGATATCGCCCTGGCTGAGCCCGGTTGCCAACATGCCGTTGACCAGGGATTGGCAGCCCCCATTGACGCTCAATGTTTTGCCGTCTGCCCAGGCCGGCACCACTACGCCAGAGGAGATCTGAATGGTTCCGGGGTCGGCGTCGGCGACAGCCGAAAAGACGAGAAATTGCGTATATCCGTCTCCGGACTGTTCGCCCCCGGACCCGCCAGAATCGCCGATTCCCAAGCCCGAATGAACGCTGGCCACGGTAGATGCATTTCGCTCAAAAATGCCGGAGACCGAAGTCCCAGTCACGGTGACCGCGCCGATCGCCACGATGGCGATCAAGGCCAGTACCATGCCGTATTCGGTGCCGGTTGCCGCCCGAAGACTCCGGAAAAATACGCCTGCTGCCTTTTTCGTCATAATTCCTCCACCAGATTGAGCCGGAGAGCCAATCCATCTACTTTGAAAATCAATTGGCTATATAGTCCCCAGCTCCTCCGTAACATCGGGCAAAATATTGCTACCGACCGCCCTCGATGTCGTTTCTTCGAAATAAACACGAACACGACCTGGTCATATTTTACCGTAAAACCCGCGTTTCGTTTCTGGTCCGTCCCAACTATTCGAACCCATATCGGAAAAGAGGCGGCTCATGGCCGTCCTGGCCATTGAAACCACAGAATATGAACGCAATGCACACCCAGCACGATCTCAGCAAAGTTCCCCAAGCCTGGCATGCCGACGCCACTAGGATTCTTGATAGCCTGGTGGACGGGAAATGCCGGCGGAAAACGAAGATTGCCGCCCTCGCCGGTATCAAACAGCCGTCACCTGTCCTCAATCACCTTGTCAAGATCGGGAGCGTTGTGCGGCCATGGAATGGTTTCTATCAGATCGCCGGCGCCTCTCCCGCAGGCATCACGGAAATCTTGTCGGCCAACACCAAACGAATCTATCAGATGCTGGCGACGCCCATGACGGCCAACCAATGTCATGAGCGAATTGGCGGCAGTCGCCAACGCGTCTCCGTCATCCTCGCTAACCTCATTGCCGCTGGACTTGTTGTAAAGAAGAAGTCGGGAATGAAGTTCAATTCGTTCCTGTTCTGTCAGTCGTCCGAGCTTCTCGATGAAACGATCGAAAAGCACAAGGCGTCCATGTCTCCGTCAGCCGCGGCCATTCTTTCGAGCCTACAGCCCGAAGGGCTGACGGACATCAAGGATTCCTGCCGCATTTGCAAGATGTTACGCCAGCGATGGAACAAAATGGCTGCCGATCTTTCCGCAGCAGGACTGATCGCGACAACCCGGTTTTTCAACGAAGACGCCGTCGAGTTGACTGACGAAGGGAGGCTTCATCCGGCATATCTATCGGACTCTCCCAAGGCTCGCCCCTACTCTCCCGACGGTCTCGAACTGGTGCGAATGCAGTCCGTGATGATCATGAGCGTACTGGGCGAGGCTCAAGCCCTCGATATCACCCTGCTCACCGGGTTCAGAGCTGTTTCTCCGAACGGCACCGCTACGGGCAACATGATTGCCTGGCTTCTTTCCCATGGAATCATTCGATGCTGCGGCAAGAGGAAGGGACGAGGGGTCTATACGCTTACCGAAGCTGGAGTCGCGCTTCTTCCTTCTCTGCGCAGGGTTATCGAGTTCCCCGAAAAGGAAGCTTTGCAAGCAGATCTCGACAGAGTGCACCAAGGCTACAAGGATGGCTGCGGCGAACGGCGCCGCGGGCACATCAAGGCAAGCGGGCGTGAATTGAAAGCCGACGTCATTAAGAGGGTCATGAGCCATGGCCGACCGATGTCGACCCGCGAAATCACCCAAAGCTCGCCTTTGCTTCAAAAAAACGGAGACAGGCTTGCCACGGAATTGAAAAAACTGGCCTCCTCGGGCGATATCATCATGGTCACGCCTTCTGCCGGCTGCCGACCGGCGGTCTGGAAACTATCCGCCAGCTTAGCATGTCAGGATACGGTTACCAGCTAAGCACACCATCAGACGTGAAGGTATGGATCGTGTAGCCGCCGACACTCGTTACCGTGCCGCCGGTGGCTTTTTGATCGCCGGCATAACGAATAATGACCACGCCGTCACCGCCGTTGCCGCCGATGCCACCACCTTTACCGCCGCCGCCGCCGCTACCATTAACTCCATCGCCGCCATCGAACTGAACAAATCGATCACCGCCGTTGCCTCCAACACCGGATCCGCCGAGGCCACCGCCATCATAACCGGCTCCGCCGCCGCCCGCGCCGTAGAACTCTTCCGTCCCTGAGATCAAAGAAGCCAGGCCCGGGCCACCGGCGCTGCCATAGGCGGTGTAACCGGAATTGTTGTCGACACCAGGGCCGCCGGCTCCGCCGCCGCCCGCTCCGCCGTTGCTTGTGCCACTATACGCTTCTCCCCCTGGGTAACCTTGAGTTCCATTAGCCCCTGTATAATGCGGAGGGTAATACGGATCCCCGGAACTCCCGCCGCCGCCACTGGCGCCGGATTGAGCATCGGCCGCCAATGATGCGCCACCGCCACCGCCGAATGCAACGAAACCATCAAAACTGGAGCTCGCACCATTCCCGCCACTCTCATTAATACTGGTGGCACCATCGCCACCCACGCCGATCGTGACGGCGTAAGATCCATGCGCCAGAAGATATCCGTTGCCGGCAACGATGCCACCACCGCCTCCACCGCCGGAGCCGTGAGAATTGGCCAGGTTGCCGACCCCTCCGCCGCCACCGCCGCCTACAACCAGATAATCCGCAACGAGTGAACCGGCGGAAGTTGTGACGTTCCAATTCGTCGTATAGTCGCCAAGAGCAAGCGTGACCATCACCGCTGTCTCATAGGCGCTTGAGGCGGTGACGCGAACCTGGATCGTATCGCCGTTGTCAACCGTCATCGAAGCGCCGGCGTTCGATCCATTGACGATCAGCGTGGCACCCGCGGCGCCGCTCACCGTCAGGGCATCCGGCGTGGTGAGCCCCGAAATCGTGATTGTTTCCGTGGTGGTGATCAGCGCATTCAGTTCAACGTCGGCGATGTCGCTGAACGAAAACGGATTGGGGCTGTTCGCCTCCTCTCCGCTGCTCTGTTCGGCGCCCGAACCACTGCCGGATCCACTACTTTCACCATTCAAGGCCACCGCCTTGACCTGGCCGACACCGTCGCCGAGGCCTCCAAAAATGCCGTTGACCTCATTGCCGGTCAGTGTCACCGCTGCCAATGATACGACGGCAATAAGTGCGATAAGGATGCCGGTTTCGGCGAGGCCGGCGCCGCAAATATTTTTAAGGAAAAATCTTGTTTTTTTGATCATGACTACGCCTTGGTTCGAGCAACACAAAAGCGGCAGCCGATAGGCTTTCCGTATCGGGCCATATATTTCAAAACAGATTTTCAACAACAACTATTCCCGCCCGGATCGCTGGCAGCAGCATGCCCAACCGCGGACAGCCCCACAACGTGGGTCAAATCCTCTGGCAAGCAGGGCGTCACGTCCCTCGTTTCGCGCGTCAGGCGCGTGGATCATTTGATGGTTGGCAGCCTCGACTACACTTCCACTTTGAGCCTCTCATAGCCGATGGCATAGTATGGGGTAAAATTGGGACGCTCTGTCGGCCGGGAGATCGGCCATCGGGAGATAGATTTCGGGGGGGATATGAAATATAGAGTATGGGGTATCCTGGCCGCCTTCGCCGCGTCCATATCGAACTTTTCATCGGCAGCACAAACAGTTGAAGACGCGCTCGACACAGCCGGGGACAACCTGGCCGCGGCCATCGGCCGGCATCGGGAAGACGATCGGTCCCACATCGGCATTGCCAGATTCCTGGGAAGCGCCGGAACAACGTGTGAGCCCATGTCATCCATTCTTACCGATCGCCTCCGGCAGGCCGTGATCCATCACGCCGAACGGATGGGAATTCCCGTCGCGATCTCCGAACAGATCGACCCCGGTAAGGTGCAGGCGGTCATATCCGCTCAATGGCATCGCGACGTCGAAGGCAAGGTGCGACTGACCTTCAAGATCGGCGACGTCACGAGCATGCTTTTTGAGAACCTGGCCATGGACGAGGTTCGGTTTGATGAAACCTATCTGCCGCCCGACGCCCGTCGTTGCCTCCTGGATCTCGAGCCCGTCGAGCGGGAAATTGTTGCCACCCGACAGCTTTTGGCGCTCGATGCGCCTTACTCCATGGGCAAACCCGTCACCCGCATCGCATCAGGAGAAAGGGTATGGGTGTCGGCTCGGGTTCTTTCCAAAGGCGCCGAAGGATGGTTCGTTGTACGGTTGTCCGATGACGAAACAATGCCGGTTGGCATGCGTGAGCGTCGCGCTTTCGTATTCGACGTTCCGCTGCCCGCAGACTTTGAGCGCCGCTACTCGGTCAAAGACATGGACACCGTCATGTTCGCACCCTCTGGGGCCACGATACGCGCCGAGCCGCACGGGCGTGCCGACGAGTTGGCCAAATTGGCCGCCGGCGAACTCATCCAGGCAACGGGGCAGGTCGTATCGCGTGATTGGGTGCGGATCAATTGGATCGACACGGACGCCTTCGTCTATTCGCCGTCATTGATTGCCGTGAGTCGGGCCGAGGCGAACACTTGGGAAAAAGTTGGTGCCTGCGTGGATCGGCGTAGCATTGAGGCATTCCTTGATAGCTGGCCAAATGGTGTGATAGCACCGATCGCTCGAAAGTGCTTGGCAGCCCTGGGCTCCGCACCCCTTTCGGTTCAAGTCTGGGCTGAACAAGAGACTTATCGCGCCGGCGAGACCATGAAGTTGTTCATCAAAGGAAACAAGGATTTTTACGCGCGCATCATTTATCGAGATGTGGCTGGCAACTTAATCCAGCTTCTGCCTAACGCCTATCGAAAATCCAATCGGTTTCTGGGGGGCGAAACATTTACGATTCCGGATTCCACCGATCGCTTCAGTCTTGACGTTGGCGCACCGTTCGGCGCGGAAACACTATTCGTGCTGGCGTCGACCGAAGAAACCGGGTCCTTCCGCGGAACGGAAATCGGCGGCGGTTTGAGCCTCCTGACAGAGGATATCGACACAGTCCGGGGGCAGACCCGCTCAATTGCTCTCAGACCGCTTCCCGAAGGCGGGAAGCCTGAATATGTGGAGGTTTCTGCCCAGATTACGACGCGTCCTTAAATCGAAACCACAGATCCCAGGCCGGCTCGGCCCGTTCGCTCAAGGTGCACAATTCCGATTGCGCCACGGTTCGTGGTTTTATCAGGGGCGCCGGATATATTCTCCCTACCGACGCTCCTGATCTACAGCTGCACCTGGATAAACAAAAACGGTCTTGGAATCCTTTTTTTCGCGTTTTACCATATTCGCAATGCCGCTGATCCACCCAGAAATCACGGATCAGCGGCCGGCTTCTCGAGGCGCATCGCGCCCCCAATCAATTTAGCCGATGGGTATCCTGTATTCTCCTGTGGGCGAGCACGATATCCATGAGCAAGATAGCTTTCCACTCATCATCCTCGATATGCTCGAGAAACGAAGCATATCTGAATGGCTTTTTATCGCGGGAGATCCCGCTGCGAACAACATCGATCGCAAATCGAATGTTATCTTTCACGTAAAAAAGAACGTGCCCCTCTACTTCTTTTCTTTTCTCTTTTGGCACATCGATGATTTTGTTGATGATCGCTGACATCGTCCACCAATCCTCAAATTCTTGCTCACCGATTCTTTTCTTGGCCTCCTCGAAATCGCTTTTTTGGACCAGATAAGATATGTACCCTTCATAAAAATACTGCCGAGGGAACTCGTCGGAGTACTTCGCGGCGAGCGCCTTCGCCTCTTCAATCTTCCCTTGTGCGCCCAGCGCCCTAATGCAGTCACGCGCCAAACGTCCTGGGCATTCCCCACCAGGGGAAATATCCTGCACGTGCGCTATGTCGCCTCGCTGCAGATATCCTTCGAGCAGTCCATATATGACGGGCATCCGTTTCTTGTCGGGCATCAGAAAACGGATCGAGGCTATTGCTTCATTTTCTGCGCCGGCCGAGACGTAGAGTTGGTTAAGATCAAAAAGTTCCTGATCGCCGAGGCACGATCCTTCTTCGCACGCGGTGTCCTTCAGAAGCTCTTTTGACTCTTCCGCCAACCCCGCCTTGGCGAGGAAAAAGGCTGCCTCGATACGCAGCTCGGAGACCAGTTTCTCCCGCTCTTCGCCATCGAGTTCCGTCGCGATCTCCTCCAAGACGGCTTTGTATTTCTCGAAAGCAACAGATCCATTGCCGCCGTGGAATTCTTTAATCGCGAACAGTCTCTTTGATATTCTCTCCCGCCGGCCGTATACGTTTTCAACCATCCGCAGGAATTCATCTTCGTTGTTTGTTTCGAAAAATTCCTTCTCGATTTTTTCAAAGATGCTTTTGCAGTCGCTATCTTCCAGATCGCAAAATTCCCTCATGCGATCGTACTGACCGTTCGCTTTCAGAGAAAGTATGACGGCGGCCCGTGCGCCGGGCCAATTTTCGATATGCAGCTTGTGAGCCTTATGTACGTCTCCCGATTTTGCTGCTTTCAGGAAGTCGATATACGCGGCCCCATTGTTGTTGTTTTCAACAAGGCGACGTTCGATATACGCGAACCCTTTTTGCGAAGGTGTCGACCTAATGTACAACTCCTCGATAGGGCTTATCATTGGCCGCGGAGAGAATTCCTTCAGAAGGCGAACCGCCTTGTCGTGATCGCCTTCCCGCACGAGGCCAATGAAGAAATCGTCAAATGCAAACGCATATTTGCGGCGAATTGCATCATCCATCGAGTCAAGAGCACGAATTGCCTGATCGAATTCACCCATTTTGAGATGGTATTCGATGATCGATTCCTGGAGCTTTGCCCGGTCCCAGCCGCTCATCCTCCTACGGCCAAGTTGGTTTGTTAACTCGGTGTTCAGCAATTCAACGAGTATGCCGTATTCACCCAAAGACAAAAAATTGGCCTTGAAGAATTGTCTTTGGCGTTCGGAAAACCCACTATTCCCATAATTTTTCAACACGTGCGCTTTAATCATGCTCAGCAAGCAAACTTCGCTTGGCTCAGTCAGGCATAGTTCCGTTGCGTGCTCTTTCCCCAGCGACGCAAGCATTGCTTTGACCACTTGCAGATCGATGCCGACGACGGTTTCTCCACTGAGAATCTTTACCGCGAGATCGCTGTCAGGGTATTCATTGACAATCTTCTCGAAGGACTCCGATATGGTGCGGAGGAGGGAGATTTTCTCCCCGACATCGTCCGTATCCTGAAGCGCGTCCCAGGTCTTTCTTGCATTTACCGCCAGGCTATTGGCGGATTCGGCGAAGGATTCGCCACACATGCCTATGAAGGCTACCGCAACCACAATTACCACTAACAGTTTCTTGATCATCGGTTCCTCGATTGTCTAAGCCATCCCCGAAAGGTCCTGGCAGCCCCGCGGGCCCCGCAACGGATCCTGATTGTCATCCGATACCGACGCCTGAGTCGCAGTTCTCCTCGACCTCGAGGTGTGGATTCCGGGCTGTCCGCTTGGTCCATGCAGGAGAAAATGGCTTGGCATGGCGCCGGCTACCTCACCTCGGGTCGAATGGAATATCTCTTGAGATTCCACCTCTAGAGTGCCGCGCCGTGAGCCATCAAGTATTTGGCCGCTGGAATTTTCCATGTGTCGTCGGCGTTTTCGAGCACCTTTTTCAGGATGGTTTTGTCATCGATTTTAGAATTGATATTCATGCGTTCATCAAGGAATAGTTGGAAGACCTTTTCCCAGACAGCCCTGTCCCCGGCATTCTTGTTGAGAAAAAACAAACCGGACGAGCTATTGTAGAAAAAATGAGCGAAGATGTATGGGAAAGAAACTTTTTTTTCATTCATCAACCGGGCGATCATCTCGTGCTTCACACCAGCGCTCGCGTCAGACTGGTCGTTGATGATGAGCGCATAAACACTGTCATCGATGTTCTGTCTGCCGTCGAAATCACACTCTACCGGAATGGCCTTGTCGGGTCCTGCCATGTCGAGGACGCGATTGGCCTCCCTGTAGAGTCCGGCGGCCAGCATCCAACAGATGGGATAGATTTCCCGATTGGAATTGCGCCCCGGGATGGACATCGGAATGAAGGGGTCGGCGCCTGCGGAAATCAGGAAATCGACAAACGGGCCGCTGACTTGCCTGGTATTGGCCAGATAGTGGGTAAGGATCGTGACGGTTGGAGCTCCTCGCCTGTTTTGGCCCGAGAACTTGGCATTGATACCCTTGGAAAATTGAACGGCGTAGCTGTATGACTCCTTCGGAAAGGCGCAACCTTCGTCAATAAGGGCAATTAGAATGTCGCGATCCCAAACCTGGGGATTTACGAAATTGTTATCGATATAAAACTTCGCATTTTCGACATTTCCTGCGCAAAGCTCATAAAGAAATGAGTCATTTTCGTCGCCGGCGAATACGGGAGCAGAAAAGACGCAGATTGAGGTCGCGAGCGCCCCTAAGATAAAACGAATCTTCATCGTCATCTCCTGATTCTCAACTTTTTTGTACAGCACCTTTAGTCTCGAAAGCCGTTCGCACTCCATGCTCTACGATTGTCGCGCGATCTTTATATCCGGCACGGTTCATTTCATAAGAGAACCGTCGCCTGCGAGCTCCTCAGGATCTAGCGAAATTGTGTATCCAACCACGCCCAGAACCCCAGCGATGTGATTGCGCTCTGCCTTAGCTATCTCGATATCTGGGGTCCTGACACCATTGACTGCTATTTCGATACCAGGACTATCTGTAGTCAGAGACAGTCCAGGCCGGCTCGTAATGGTATATGAATCACCAGATCTCAATTTTTGCGTAACAATAAGGCTATTTTTTTCGCGAAGTTGAATCCACGCCTCAACATCAGAGCGAAGCGTTATTTTTGCCTGGCTATTTGTAGTTGGCCTGATATTCATCATATATGAACCGATTTTGGCTATTCTGTCAGATGTGGTGTTTTTTGGTTGTGCGGCACTGGTCTCTATTTTCCCTGTCTCAATGATTTTTTGGGCAAAAATATCACGCGCGACGCGAAGACCATGATCGGAACTACGGTTGCTGGGATCCATCCCGACTCGAGCCGTCGTGCTCAGGGAACCAGACCTGTTCTTCCAGGAATTTCCTCGGCTAACGCGACCCGAACAATTGCCAGTAGCAAAAACACTTCCGTCCCGTGGGGCATCGCGGTAATTGCTGTTCCAGCAATCTTCAACCCACTCCCGGACATTCCCCACCATATCGTGAAGACCAAAAGCATTCTCTCTCTTGCTGCCGACCCGTATCGTTCCCTCGGCGCCATTGGCCGCATATCCCACGACCGAAGGAAGACAATTTTCCGAACCGTCGCATCCAAAACGAGAATCCGGCCCCGCGCGCGCGGCGTACTCCCATTCCGCCTCCGAAAGCAGACGATACTTCCGGCCCGTCTTAGCACTCAACTTCCTTGCAAATTCCTTCGCTTCGCTCCATGTGACGCGCTCTACGGGATGGTGATCGCCCTGGAAACCGCTCGGATTGCTTTCCATCAACGCCTTCCACTCCTTCTGCGTCACTTCGTACTTGCTCACCGCGAAGGGGTATCCGACGTTCACGCGATGAACTGGCTTTTCATTGGGGTCACCTTCGAATGATCCCATATCGAATACCCCAGGCGGAATGACGGTCATCTCCGGACATTCCGAGCAGTCGCGAAACGTCTGCCCGGGACGGTATTGTGCTTCATCTTCAGGTTCCGGTTCTGCCTTCGGTTTCTGAATGGGAGCTGGACGGATTGCCGCTGTCTGCTTGCGGGCCACACGCAGAGCAACGAGCAGTGAATCGGACACCCCTCCGTCCACAGCAAGCTTCTGGCTTTTCTGGAACCCGATGATTGCTCCGGCCGTTAGCGACCCCATAACGCCGTCGGCAGGACCCGGAGAATACCCGAGTTGCGAGAGCAGCTGCTGTGCTTCACTGATTTCAGCCTTCGACGCCCCTGGCGGAGCGTCCGGTGGCGTCAAAGCTGCTGTTTGCCGCCCGTTGATAGATTCCAGGCGAGCTTGTGCGAAAGGCAAGATCGGGCTCTTCGGGAATGCTGCCAGAAACGTCTCGAAATCCACGGGATTCTCGCTGTCGCAGATCGCCGCCCAGGCAGCCTGGTCGGAGCCGCGGCTTTCGCCAGCATGTTCTTGCGAGGCCGGCAAAGTCCTTCCCGGAAGCAGGAAGACAAAGTCGCCCTTGTTGAATTGATCCGAGCGCAGCTTGCCGTACTTTGGTGTTTGAGCATTACCGGTAAGATTCGCGACTTCGTAGGTCAGGTGTTCGCCGATCTCGGTTCCGGTCAAATAGCCGTCGCTATTGGCGTCGGCTCGCCGACGCCCCTCGAGCGCTTCGACAAAGATCCGCGCGAAGCGGCCGTCGTCGGAAACCGTCTGACCAGCGTCGCCCGAAGAAAGGAACTGCCTTACCGGTTCGGTGGTGACCCGAGTGATCGCCGGCGGCGTGCGCGACCTCGCAACATTGAAAATCGTTCCCGCAAAGCACGCATCGAAAACGGCGAACACGTGCTTCGATATGGCAAAGCGGGAGAACTTACCAAAATCTCTGAGCGGCATTGCGCTTGAGAGAAAGGCCACCTCGTCGGCCGGTGATCCGCCATCTGAGGGGATCAAGAACCCCTCACCATTGACCGTATGCCCGTGTCCGGCGAACCACACAAATAGACGGGCCTCCGGATCGCGTCCTTTGCGAATGAAAAAATCACGAAGCGCTTCTGAAAGCCCGACGCCATCGAGGTCGGTGGCTACCGTGACATCGAAACCATGCTTCTCGAGAGCCTGGGCGACGGAGCGAGCATCCGACACGGCGTGCGACAATCTTGGCCAGGCTCGGTCTTGATAGCGATCGATGCCGATCACAAGGGCAGAGCTGGCACCATAGAGACGCACCTCGCCGGCATCCGGCGCATTGGCTGCATCGCTCGCCTTAAGTGTAACGGTAACCCCTCGATTGACCGCGCTACTCGATCCGGCACCCAGAAGAATGGCAACAGAAATAAAGGCTGCAATCGCAGCAGCGCGCCTCATACTCCCCCCCCCTCAATTATACGCCCAGGCCAAAAACGTCGCGAGACGAGGTCGAGAGTAAAGCGGCGCCCAAGTATGGCGCCGCTCTACGCTTCGTTTGTCAGGCTATTCCAATCGCGGATTTTGCCACTTGCGCACTGCCATCGGTTTCGTCGATCACATAGCCTTTTTCGAGAAGTTTTGTCGTGTACATCTTGTTGTACACGAAAGCCCAGACCAAATTGATTACGATTGCCAGCAAACCGAATGATACTGCCCCCAAAAAAATCGTTCCCACGAGCACCCCGAGACCGATCCCCACATCGCCCCTGGTCATCGCGGGAATTCCGCCAAAGAAAAAGCTGGTCCAGCTGAAACCGACATAAGCGGTCTGAGAAATACCATGCTCCGGATGCATTACGCGAACTGCAGTCGCCATCGTTCCCCCCTCGTTTTAATCACAACGCCCTATTCTTGTCGGCGCACTTTGCCATTAGCCATTCTATCTTAACCTGACGGCAAAACCGACGCGTCGCCCAGTATCTTCCAGACGATACCCTCATGTCGTGTAATTGTGCCTCTATCAACATTCCGTGGCAAGAAATATGAGCCAACATTCTCTAGAGCAGCCCCCCTATATTCCAGCGTCTGAGCGGCTCGGCTGAGGTTGGCGATCTCATAGGTCAGGCGCTCGCCGTTCTCGGTCCTGGTCAGATACCCGTCGCCATTTGCATCGATCCGACGGCGCCCTTCTCGCGCCTTGACGAAGATTCGCGCGAAACAGCCGTCGCCCGGGACCTCCTGGCCGACGTCGCTGGACGACAAGAACTGACGTACCGGCTCCGCGGTGACCCGCGTGATCGCCGGGGGCCAGGTTCGGTCCTGGCAGCGGTCGATTCTGATCACCGAGGCGGTGGCTGGATCCATACAGTTGCACCTCGCCGGCGGACGAACCACCGTTCGCCGCGCTCGTCTTCGGCGTGACTGTGACGCTTCGATTGGATACGCCGCTCCAGCCGGGTTCCACAGGAACCACAGCGAAAACAATGGCCGCGATCAAAGCGGCAGCGATATTCATGGCAGCCCCCCCCCCGACTGGCGCCTCATTTTGTCAATTGTGCCGTCATTCGCACCTGGCAGCGAGGACTATGGAACGGCTTGCCGGCTTTCTGGAACAGCTTGATGTCTTCGAGATCCGTATCTGGCCGATCGTTCGTGCACAACGCTGCGTCCACGGCGACGGTATGCTCGATCATGGCCACAGCTCAACGGAAGGCGCTGTCCGACCACTGGCGGCGCATGAAAAACCAGGGCATCGTCCGCCCGGAAGTCCGAGTGCACAAGGTCAACGTATCTTTGGTCCGCGACGTCGTTAGCGCCCTGGAAGATCCGGAGCGGGCAAATGAGGCTCGTACCCTGTTACGGGAACGCTTCGGCACTGGCAAGCCAAAGGGCTTGAAGGCCCTCCTGGCGGCCGCGCCACTCGAAGGCATCGAGTTGAGCGCGATCGGGACGTCGATCTGTGAACTGCTTGATCGACACCAATATCATTTCCGAGGTGCGCAAAGGTGAACGCTGCGACCCGAATGTCGCTGCATGGTACGAAGCCATCGACGATGACGATCTCTATCTCAGTGTCCTGATTCTCGGTGAGGTTCACAAGGGTATCGCGCGGGTCCGTCGGCTTGGGGATTCAGCGACCATTACTCATCGGGTCTGCGCTGGTACATCGGTTAGAGACACTTTGAATTTTGTCTCCAACCAGGCTATATTGGAGACAGTTTTCATTTTGTCTCCAAAGCCGCCTCATGTCGAAACGCCTGCCCCTCCCGATCCAGACCATGTATGCTGAGCTGGTCGAACGATGCGCGATCGAGCGCATGATATCCGACTTCCCGGCGACCGGCAGCTTTTTTCGGAAAAAGGTGTCCGGGAAGGACTACTGGTATTTCAGAGAAGCGACTGACGAACAGGGAAAACGTCGCGACAGATATGTCGGTCAGGACAGCCCCGAACTTCAAAAGCGTATCGAGGAGCACCGCCAGACAAAGGCAGACTACCGTGAGCGCCGGCGCCTGGTCGCGTCTCTGCAGCGGGCCGGGCTCCGTGGCCCGGACGCCCTCACCGGTCGTGTTCTGGAAGCACTTGCGGATGCCGGGGCGTTCCGGCTTCGGGCGGTCGTCGTCGGGACTGCCGCGTACCAGACCTATTCCGGACTGCTCGGGACGCTCCTCACTAATGTCATGACGGATGATCTCGATCTTGCTCAGTTCAGCGCCGTTTCCATCGGCATCGAGGATCAGGTCGACCTGCCGTTCGGCGAGATACTCAAAGAGGTCGACCCACGCTTCTCAGCGATACCCGAGCAACTCGACGGGCGTCATGCGACGTGCTACGCCGCCGGCAGCGAGTACCGCGTCGAAATTCTCACGCCGAACCGCGGTCCCGACTGCGATATTCCCGTCAAGCTGCCGGCTCTACAGGCCGAAGGGAGACCTCTTCGGTTCCTGGATTTTCTGATCTATCACGAGGTGCAGGCCACGGCTCTTCACGGCGGCGGCATCGCCATCAACGTGCCGGCGCCGGAGCGCTATGCGCTGCATAAGCTCATCGTCAGTCGGGCCAGGATTCAGACCAAGCAAAGCCAGGCCAAGGCGGCGAAGGATCTCAAGCAGGCCGGTGAGCTCCTGGATGTGTTGCTTGACCAACGGCCGTATGAGTTGAAGGATCTCTGGGAAGAACTGGTCGAGCGCGGCCCCAAATGGCGGCATATGGCTGAGGAAGCGGTCAACATGCTCGGTAATGCCACCCGCTCGTCGATGATACGCGACAAATTTATGAATATCGTCGGCAATACCTTTTAATACTATGCGAAAGGAAGCCGTGGTGAACACAACTGATATTCGGGACACCAAGGAACTGACCCGTCTGCTCAAATCTGTTTGGAATGACATACGAAATAATCGTGATCATCAAGCGGACTCAATGATGATCTTTACATACGTTGGACATTTTGCGCGTAATAAACGCCAGGATCTTTTTGATCATATTTTTGACAACCTGAACGACCCAGCACTTAGAAAGTTTGCCGAACATCGTTTCAAGAAGGATTCAGAGCTTTCTGATTTCGAGATGCCCAACGGCGAAAAGCGTACAGGCGCTCTGCTCGGATTTCAGGTGGCAACAGACGAAAATCGTTGTGACAGCCGCGAGATCGTAACGGTGATCAAATCTCTTGCCCGTCTCCCACTGGGCGCGGAAGTTGCCGTATCGGATCGCATCTGGGGGGCGAGTGATATGGATCGCCTGACCCCTTGCGATCGAGTCGAGGCAATTGCATCGGGCCTAAAAAGCCTGGATAGCCGGAAACCATCCAAAAACGACCAGTTCGGCATCATTCCGCTCGTTATTTCTGAGCCGATATTTGATGAGATGCCCGATGACGACTTCGTCTCTTTTGATGAGATGCTTGACCATGCGGAGGCGCGATGGGAAGCGAGCATCACACCAATATTAAAAGCCAAGAAAGTGGGTCTTCCGAAAGATTTGTGGATGGCCACCGACCTAACTTTCGCCTCTTCAGCCGTTCATTCTGCCAGAGAAATCGTATTAAAATCTGGCGCCCCTCAAAAAGCCGTTTTTTGCCACCTGTGTTTTGCTGACCCCGACAGGTGGGTATTCATGGTAACTGATGAAAACGGAGAAGTTCTAGAGGAAGCAGTATTGTACATTCCTGAATGGGTCGAGGCATCCGACAGATTTCGTAAAGCGATCGATAGTTTTGTTGTTGGTACCGTTGTGCATGAGACAAAAGAAGATGTCGAATCGACGGCATCCCGGATAAGCGGTATTCGTATTATTCGTGAATCCGGCAGTTCCGCCGCCATTGTTGATAATGGCGAATCCCAGGCAGCTTTTGTAATGAAGAGTTCATTACATGGCGCCGAACAAGATGTGTTGCTTTCGTCACAACCCCATCCCATCGTATATTCTGCGAACGCGCCGTATCGCAACACCCTCCATCGGATCGCCCGAAAGCCGGAAGGCGCAACTGAACTGTTGCGTAAAGCCGGCATGCAGTACGACGGCACCTTAGCGGACCGCAGTCGGGCTCTGATGTACCTGATGCACGAAACCTATTTCGACGGTGATGAAGCAACGGTATCTGCGCCGACGGAAGAAATCGGGGCCCGGTGGATGCATGGCGAAATGTCCATGGGGCAGGTTTATACGCAGTTTTGTGCCTGTGGCCGGATGATCTTCGAGTTTTCTGAAATTCTTTCCGAAGAAATGCTTCATTCAGATCTTGGGGAAGCAATTGTTGGAGATATTCAGCTTCCGTATGATACCCTATATGTGAAATTCAACTTCCGCTCGTCGATCCGCCTATCGACCGGACGCCCAATTGATGGGTTTTACGTCATGACGGGAGAGCATGCTGCCTTCTATCTGATTACGTTTGTCGGTCGGAGACGGAATGAGTGGCCCGATTTCAACGACCTTCCAATCAGCGCTCATATCGAAAATAGCGAAAATGATATCCTGATATCTGACGCACTCGACAAAGGCCTAGAATCAAACCTTGCTAGTTTGAGGCAGGCAAGGGGCGGGGCCGCCGACGAACTTGGCATGGATCCCACCATGATCAAAACTCCGCAAATTGACAGTGCTATAAACGAATCGGCGGAAGTGCGGAGTCTCCTTAGTCTCGCAGCCAATGCTCTTCTCTATCTCAGCATCTATCCCGAAGAGATCGGGGATGGCTGGTCCGAGGGAGCACCGGAAAAACTCGTGCAGACCGCAACTTCGGGAAAGCCAAAGAAAAAGGACGAAGCCGTACGTCATTTGTGGTCTATGGGCTACACGAGACTGAAATTGTGTGGACTGGGCCTGCAGCCCTTGTACGACAAAACTGACGCCCCGTCTGGTCGAACGGTTCGCCCCCACTGGAGACGAGGTCATTGGCGCCGCGTCTGGCACGGCGTTGGAAGAACCGAACTGCGCCGCGCTCGGATCAGACCTGTAATAGTCAACTACTGTCCAGGTGACGATATGCCTCCATTGCCGGGGCGCATCTATCAAATCAGCGCTGATAGCGAACACGACCAAACCGCTCCCGAAGAAAATTGACAGCACGGGCGCTTTTCTAATTCCGAAAATGAAAGCGACAACCAAATCGCGTCGGCGATAATGACAATTATCGCGGTCTAGTAAAAACGAGCACATCCTGTTTGACCGAAATCTGAAGCGTCCGATTTTCCCGATCGGGTAAAATTCATCGCTTCCCGTTCCAGATCCTTCGGAATTTTACCGCCCGGTAAAACACCGGGTCGCGTCTGTCGTGATTTAATTGACATCCTGCACCGCATGGCTCAAGCTTTCAACTCGGCCCGACCGAGGCCGCGCTGTCCGTGTTGGCAAAACTCAGTGAGCATCGGTCATTCGTGCATTGATCTCACCCCGTGTCCTCCTTGGACCGGATCGAGCGGACAGGTCTTTCTGATTCAAGGAGGATGTCATGCGTTTTCATCTGAAATCCACCCGGCGCGCCAAAAAGGTCGCGCAAAGCCTCAAGCGGCAGCTTGCCGATCGGGGGCGTTCCCTCACCCTTTCCGAATGCCACGCCGCAACGGCCAGGATCTACGGCTATGCTTCCTGGCACGAGCTCGTCAAAGACACGCAGCGGAGCCGCGTGAAGGATCAGTCTGACGATGCTGTGTCGTCCGATGAAGCTGCCAGGCGCCGGCAGTTTCATATCGAAGCCCTCGCAGACCACCTTTCCCTCTCCCAGGAGGAAGTCGGAAAGATCGTCACGGCTCTCGCGCCGACCGGTCACAGGAAGCACGAGAACGTGCGCATCCCAACCGCCGAAGAGCTTTCCGCGACTTTGACTACCGTCATCGCCGGGATGGATGAGGAGGGCGAATCTCCGTTTTACGAGGTCCTTGCGACCATGCTGAGGAGGCTTATCGGCCAGGGACGGCAGGACATCATCGACAATGCCGTTGGCCTGCTCAAGACGCCCGAGATGGTAGAGAAAGCGCACATCCACATGAATCTCCTTGGCGACACGATTGCCGCGCCGTCGGCAGGCCGGGATCATGCGCGCGTCCTGTACGCCATTCATCTGCTCGACTGCCCGGAAGTCCAGGTCGAGAACGTCCAGGCCCTTGAAGATGCGCTGAGGGAGACCGCGATCCCCGCAAATGCTGAGATTCTCATCGTTCCTCAGGCTTGGTCGCCGCAGGACCTGAAGCGTATCGACCAAGTGCAGAGAGCCGATCTTCTTCTGCAGGGATTGCCTGCCTTCGATAAAATACCAAGGGCCGCCAATGACGATGGCGACGCACGACTGGTCCTCGTCAGAATAGAGTTCGATGCATCTCGGGAAGATATTGAGCCCAGCCGGGACTGGCGCCCCGAAACCATCACACAGTGGAGAGATGCAACAGCTGCCGCACTCGGCATTTCTGCGGACTGCGTCGAGGCGTTCTCGCCGCTCGAAAACGTGATCCAATCAGCTCTTGCCATGGATATCGGAGAACGTTTGCGCCGGCGCATCATCGAGGTTCTTGGCGAGGATGGGCAAGACGAGAACACCTTGTTCGCCCATACCTTCGAAGACGGCCCGGAAATCATCATCATCCTGACCGATGAAAAAGCGAACCAGATCGACACCCTACGAATCTCCCGGACTTTCTGGAGAGGATTCATCGATGAGTTTTATGGAACGCTTCTTCGGGAAGCGGATGGCGTTGCCATGTACTCTGACCCGGCCACCTTTGCCGCACCCGAGAGAAGACGGGCCGCGGTTCGGAAACTGTGTGAGCCGGACACCAATCTCGTTGACGTGACAAGCGATCGCGTGACCGAAATGGGAGAATACATGAAGCCCGGTAAAACCTGGATGGAAAGGGACACCGCCTGGAGGCTTAAGGAAAGCAAGCTGATTGCCAGGCACATTCTGGATCATTTCGATCCCGATCCTTCCCTCAGCTATTCTGAAAAGCACGCGGCTTTTCAGGTGACGACCAAGGACGTGCAGCATGATCTTGTCGGCCGGCCACATGCTAAATTGCAAGAGGACGATCGCTGGATCCCTGAGATGGAATCCCTTTTCAAGGAAGCCATGACGCTCCTCGAGGGTGATCCGCGGCTTGTCGACCTTGATGAGCCGCGAGCTCCGACCACGATGAATTGATGGCGACAATCTCGTTAAAACCCAACTGAGACAAATGGCGGCCGTCTCCCGGGCGGCCGCCATTTTGGATAATAAATATAACTATCGCACCCCATACTTCACTCCCGGCCAGCATGTGCATTTGCGATGGAATTGACGTCGCGCCGTCACCTTCGTGCCGCTCCACGGGCTTCACCCCATCCACTGCCATCTGATCGACCCATCTCTATCGCCGCGCTTTGAAACACGGCTCTAATGTATTAAGGTCTGACAGCCTTATGCACTTGATATTCGGGGTCATCTTTCGGTTTTGGACCCATATTTTCCTCAGTGTTTCCAGGATATCTGGGGGGGAGCGTGACCAAAGAAGCCGTCGAGATCACCGCACCTGCGGCCGATCATGAAATTCTGGCCCCGAGGATCGCCAATCTGCGAGGCCGCCTTCTCGATCTTACGGGACGCAACAAGCTCCTGTCTCTGCGCCATACAGAACGATCCCGCGGTTACGTGCGCATCATCGACGAACTGCCAGACGTGCTCTTCGAGCGTCTCTCCAAAAACGGAACGATGACCTTCCAGGCGCTGCCGCCGATCGAGGACGAGCCGCCGGATGAAAAGACCGCCCCGTTCAAGGAGGCCCTGGCCGAAGCGCGACTCACCGATGAGGCTTATCTCGCAGCGATCGAGAATCTGGATCCCGAGAAAGCGAATACGGACGAAGAAGAACAGATCGAACGCGACCTCAAGGACAGGGTGCGCGCCGATATCGGCCTCCCGCCGCGGCCGCGGGACAAGACGACGCAGTCCCTCGTCAATCATGCCAGGACCTGTGGTCTCAATCCGGACTACGACCTGCCGCATCAGGATCCCGACATCGAGAAGATCGGATGGAACGACAAGTCGATTCAGACCTTGCTGCTCGACGAGATGCTCGATCGCAAGATGCGGGGGGTAGTCGACCTGACCCGCTCGGCCGTCCAGGAAAGCGGCATCAACACGCTGTTCGCCGCCTTCGGATTCCTCGAATGGCGAGAGAATGATTCGGCCGAGACGCCGCGATTTGCGCCGCTGATTCTGCTCCCGGTCGAGATCAAGAGAACACTGCGCGGCCACAAATATGTCTTCGACGTCAGGGGAGCGGACGACGATCCTGTCATCAACCGCACGCTTCAGACGGCACTGAGGCAGATGCATGGGCTCGACCTGCCCGAACTCGGGCCCAACGAGTATCCGGAGAGCTATTTCCGCAAGCTCGACGAGATCCTCGAGGCAAAGCCCAAATGGAAGGTTCGTCGCTGGATCACTTTCGGCGTCTTCCCCTTCTCTCGCATGGCCATGTACTACGACCTCGCCCCGGAAAGATGGCCGGGGGATCTGGGGATCGCTGAACAGCGCGCCATCCAGGATCTCGTCTACGGCAAGGAGAGCGAAGGCGGAGACACCTACTTCGCCGATGAATACGATGTCGACAAGCCGGAAGTCGAGCAGTTGGCGCCGCTCCTGATCACCGAAGCCGATTCGTCGCAACACAGCGCCGTCGTCGACGTGATGAAGGGGAACGACCTCGCGGTCAAGGGCCCTCCCGGCACCGGCAAGTCGCAAACCATCGCCAACATCATCGCCAATGCGCTCGCCGCCGGCAAAACTGTGCTTTTTGTCGCCGAGAAGATGGCGGCGCTGGAAGTCGTCGCGCGACGGCTCGAAAAGTTCGAGCTCGGACGCTACGTTCTCGAGCTCCACTCCCACAAAGCGAGACGCGCCGACATCCTCAAATCCTTCGAGCGTCGCCTTCAATCGAACAGGCCGGCAATCCCATCCAACTTCGAAGCCGATCTGCGCGAACTCAAAAGTTTGCGGACCAAGCTTTCAAAGTACACGCTCGTCCTCAATGCGCCCTATGGAGAAAGCAGCAAAACGATCCAGCAGATGCTATGGGCGGAACAGAGAAGTCGCGACGAACACGGCAAACTGCCGGCCAGCCTGCATACCTACAGGATCGAAAACCCCGATCGGATCGCACCGCACGAACTGATTTTCCGCACGGAAATTCTCGAGAGGGTCGACGCCGCCGCGTCAGAGATCGAGAAATCCTTCACGGCCGTAACCAATCATCCGTGGCGCGGAGTCGGAAGGTTCTGTGCTACGCCGATCGAAGAGCACCAGGTCGTTGAAGCTTTCGCCGCGTTGCGCGAGCAAACGAAAACCCTGCTCCATGCCTTGGAGCGCATGCGCGATGAATTCGGCATCATGCCGGACCGACGGGTATCTTCGATCCAGGAATTCATCTCCAAGGCTGAAGGGATTCCCGATTTCGATTCCTGCCCCGACCTGGAGTTGGCCGGCCGTCTGGCCGATCCCGAGGCACTTGCGCGCGCCGAAGAATTCCGGTCCCTTTCCCAAGAAGCCCTCGATGCGCTGGGTGAATTTTCGGATACCTTCCAGGATCCCTTCTCCATCGATTCCGAACGGATCCGGCGTGCCACATCGGCCTGGCGCATGTCTCGCGCAAACGAGCGCACCCCGGAGACGCTCATCGATCGCGCCAGGAACGACAACCTGCAGAGCGACGCCCTGGAGAACCTTGCCTCCGAATTGACACGACTGGCCGAGATCGTGCATGCCGAACAGGATCTTTCGCCTGCCGCCATCCAGGCGTTCTGCGATTTGATAGAGTTCGTGGCACGTCATGACCGCAGCACTTTCGTATTGCGTCATGCGTCCATTCTGGATGATCGCGCTTCGGCTGTTCTCAGGGATGCGCAAACCCGAGCCGAAGCGATAACCGCCACGCGCAAGTCGCTGGATGATCGCTTCTTTATCGACGACGATCTGTTGGCCAGGGATCTCCGGAACCATGCCCGCGAGCTTCGTGGCGCCGGTATGTTTTCGATCTTTTCGTCGAGCGTGAAATCGGCGAAGCGCGCCTGGCAGCGTCTCAGCCGCGAACCGCGAAAAGTCAAGACGCACATGAAGGCGTCGGAGCTCGATGAAATCGCCGATTTCCTGGAAACCAGGGCAGATTTTTTGTCTGACGAGGCGATCCAGACGACCGCAGGCCCTGATTGGCGAGGCCTCAAGACCGATTTTGCCGCCCTGCTGCGTGTCTGTTCGATGGTCACGGAAGGGCGCAGCCATTTCTCTCGCCCGGATTCCCTGCATAGCCTCGCGCGCAAGCTGATCTGCGAGGGCGACATGGTCGTCATAGACGCCGCCATCGGGTTCGCTTCCGATCCGGCATTCTCGCGCATAAAAAAGGCACTCGATCATCTTTCTCCCGAGGATCGCCGGCCTCTTTCCGAAGTCATTTCCGAACGCCGCGCCAAATCAAAGAATATCGACCAACTGGCGCGAACCGCCATCGAAGCCGGCTTCCGTCCGGACGGCTCGATCGATATCGAGGAATCGAGCCTGGACATCCTTGCAGATGCCGGTTCCCGGATCAAAGACCTTGCCGATGACGATTTCGCATCGCACACCTTCGGTAGCCTTTTTAAGGGCGCCTTCACCGATTTCTCAACATTGAGCGCTTGTGCCGACTATGCCCGCGCCGTGGTCGCTCTGGATCTTCCGGAGGATCTCGAAGAGCGGGTATTCAGCTCGCCGGACGCGGTCCGTGAAACAAAGGAATGGGCGAGCGAAATCGAACGGGCTTTCGCCGCCTGGGACGATGCCGGCACAAGTGCCGCCAGAGAAAGCCAACTCGACGCCGATCAGTTCTGCGGCGAATCCTTCGAAAACACCGACCTGAGGCATTTCATGGACCGCCTCAAGGAGGCCATCGAGGCGAAAGGCGCCTTGGCTTCATGGGGTGCCTATATCCGGGCGCGCGCCGAAGCCTCGCGCGCTGGGATCGACTTTCTTTGCGAAGCGTTCATCGAGGAGAACAGATCCCTTTCCGGATTGCCGGCAGCGTATGAGCGCCTGTACACGGCATCCTGCACGCAGCACATCTATGGCATCCATACCCCGGAGCTTGCCGATTTCTCGGGAACCTCGCACCAACAGAACCGTCGGCGTTTCCAGGACCTCGATCGGAAGATCCTCAAGCTCAATCGTGCCATTGTCTCCGCGGCGGCATATGATCGCGCCGTCCCGGCCGGTATCGGTTCCGGCCTGAAAAGCGAATACACAAACCTCGCGCTTCTTCGCAACGAGATCGGCAAGAAGGCTCGGCATATTCCGATCCGGGAGCTTGTCCGCCGAGCCGGCCAGGCCATGCAAGGCCTCAAGCCCTGCTTCATGATGTCTCCGAACTCGGTGGCTCAGTACATCCCACCGGCGACCTTGAAGTTCGACCTCGTCATCATCGACGAGGCTTCTCAGATGCGCCCCGAAGAAGCTCTGGGGGCAATCGCCCGGGCCAACCAGGCCGTCATCGTCGGTGACGAGCAGCAACTTCCCCCAACATCTTTCTTCATGCGCGAGCAGTTCGATGACTCGGATGAAATCGACATCGACGAAACCGTCCAGGAAGAATCCATTCTCGACCTTGCGCTCAGTTGCTTCCGGCCGGCACGCGACCTGCGATGGCACTACCGGTCTCGGCACGAAAGCCTGATTGCATTCTCGAACATGCAGTTTTATGACGAGCGCCTGCAGCTCTTCCCATCTCCAATGGCAATGCGCGACGATTTCGGCGTGCAGGCGCGTTATATCGCCGGTGCCGTCTATAAAAGCGGTCTCAACCGGAAAGAGGCTGATGCCGTCATCAATGCCGTTGCCGGCTTCATGCACACCCATCCCAACCGCTCCCTCGGCGTCGCGACGATGAATCACAAACAGCGCGAATACATTCTCGAAGAAATCGACCGCCTTGCGACGGTCGACGACGCCATTGCCCGCTACATCGCCAGATGGGAAAGCGAGCTCGAGGATTTCTTCGTGAAAAACCTCGAGAACGTCCAGGGCGACGAGCGAGATGTGATCTTCGTTTCAACCGTCTACGGTCCGGAAACGGAGGGCGGCAAGGTCCATCAGCGCTTTGGCCCGATCAATTCTGCTGTCGGACACCGCCGCCTCAACGTGCTCTTCACCCGGGCCCGTGAAAACCTCGTTCTGTTCACCTCTCTGCACGCCAATGATATCAAGGCGGACGAAAACAGTTCGCGCGGCCTGAGAGCCTTGCGGGCCTATCTCGAGTATGTCGAGACCGGCCGCCTGGCCAGCGGCGAGGAAACCGGTCGTGAGCCGGACAGCGATTTCGAGATCTTCGTCAAGGAACGTCTCGAGGCAATCGGCTGCGAAGTGGTTCCTCAGGTCGGCGTGCAAGGCTATTTCGTGGATCTCGGCGTCAAGCATCCGCGCTATCCGTACGGCTTCCTGCTCGGCATCGAGTGCGATGGCGCCACCTATCACTCGGCGCGATCGGCTCGTGACCGAGACCGGCTGCGCCAGGAAGTGCTTGAAAACCTCGATTGGAACATCTACCGGATCTGGTCGACCGATTGGTTCCGCGATCCGAACGGCGAGTTCGCGCGGCTCAAGAGCTACATCAACCATCTGCTCGAGAAAAAGTGCGGGAAAACATAGATAGACACACAGATGCCGATCTCGGCGGTTTCTGTGACGGCAACCAGATCTCCTGGCGATCCCTTGGTAACAAGATCCTCGCGTTTCCGCCGCTTCAGGCAGTCGAAGCGTCCAAGATTCCGGCGGCAGCAGAAAACAGCCGTTTCCGTGATTCTGCCTTGGTTCCCAGGTCGCAATGAGAGAGGCGCGCCAAATTCGGCGCGCCTCTCTCATTGAATAACGGGATCACCCGATCGATGCATCACTTGACCCAGGCAGTGATGCGGGCTCCCGAGATGTCAGATGCGAAATAGGTATCCATCGTCCATCCGGACCCTGTCCAGCGCTGCACGTATTGAGACCCTGAGTTTATTTCGCTTAGCTCGAGATGGGAAGGAGAAACCGAATTGTCGTTCCAGCCGGCCATAGTGTAGCCGCCACCGCGGGCATTGCAATCCGCTTCGCTCCAAGCCCAATACTTCGTCGGGCGGGGCTCGCCCACATCGTACCAGTCCGTAGGCTCGACAGTCGCGCGCCAGTTCTTTCCGCAACTATTGGCCGGCGTTGCCGCTGGGATGCGCAGATTGAAACTGTCCTGACTCAAGCGCAGCCCGGACGAGGCAATCCCGACCAAGGTGGCATAGCGGGAATCCTGGAGATAGGTGTCGGCATCCCCGAAGGCGACGGCCGTTGCAGAAGTGCCTGACTGGGCCGGGCTCGACCAACTGCCCACCAATGCCCAGCCGCCGCCATCAAAGGTCATGTCGCAATAGACGTCAAAGGGATCGCTGCCGGTGGGATCGATGGTGTAGACGCCGTCTTGATCGTATCCGGCGTCGCGGAAAGCCTGGCAGCTGGCCAGAACCACCGGCTCGGCGACCGTCGTGACCGACCAGATCGTCGAATAGTCGCCAAGCGCAAGCGTAACCATCACTGCCGTTTCATAGGCACTCGAGGCCGCCACGCGAACCTGAACCGTATCGCCGTTCTCGACCGTCATCGAGGCGCCGGCGTTTGCGCCGTTGACAATCAGTGTTGCGTCGACGGCGCCGCTCGCCGTGAGGTTGCCGGGCACTGTGAGACCAGAGATCGTAACCGTCTCGACAGACGTGACCTCTGCATTCAGTTCGACATCGGTGACATCTCCAAAGGAAAACGGATCGGGGCTGTTCGCCTCATCCTCGCCACTCTGTTCGGCGCCGGAACTGCTCCCACCGCCGTTGCCGCTTTCTCCAATAAACGCTGCCGCCCTGACCTGGCTGACATCGTCGCCGAGACCACCGAAAATACTGTTGACCTCATTGCCGGTCGACGTCACCGCAACAAGTGAAACGACAGCGACCAGGGCGACGAGCATGCCTATTTCCGTGAGCCCGGCGCCGCGGACGTTTCGGACGAAAGATTTTGTTTTTTTGAGCATTCTCAGGCTCCGGCTTGAGTATGAGGAAATGACCGCATGCCTAAAGACACCCGTGTTTCCATAGATATTTCCGGACCTTTTTCTCGCAACTTTAAAATGGCATTTATCTATTCAAAAACGCGCCGCAATAACGGTAAATCTCAAACGAGAAACCCCGGCCTCGCAGAGGAGACCGGGGTTAACTCGTCTATTTTTCGCCTTGCTTATTGGATCGGCCCCCGGACATCTCCCTGTCCTACCCAGGTAACGCCCCTGCCGTTTTTCTTCAAGGCTGCGCCGGCGTCGCCGCCATATCCTGAAAATCCTGAACATGTTCCTCCGGACTGACCCGGCCCTCCACCGGAGCCACCGAAGACCGTTGCGGTCGGATAGACAAATTTAGTGCCAATTCCGCCGGCTTCCGGCGTGCCGGAGTGTGATGCATAGTAGGTCGAGAGTGCGATTGCCGTGGGGTTTCCGCCGGGGGCAACGTAGTAGGTCCCTCCGGATCCAGGAACCGATCCGGCACCGCCTCCTCCTCCCAAGCCGCCGCCGTTGAACAGGAACGAGGTCGAACCGCCGCCGCCACCACCCCAGATCTGGCCGGCGGAATTATCAAGAGCGATGTCGTGTGAAATGTCCAGCGCCGGGCCGCCCGGGTGTCCAGGAAGGATCATCAGAGAGTACGCGTTTGATATAGTCACGCTTCTTCCTGCCCCGCCCGCGCCCTGGATGCGGCCCTGGTTGACCAGCAGAATGCTGGAGCCGGCCGGGAAAGCGCCGGTGGCGAAGGCGGCGTTGGCCGGGCTCGAGGCGCCGACGATGACGCCCGGCATGACGGTGACCTCGACGTCGATCGCCGAATTGCCGTCCCAGCCGTAGTTGGTCATGAGGTCGGTCCGAAGATTGTAGTCGAAGGTGTTCGACGCGATGACAATCCCTTCTGAGCTTCCGCCGCTGGTCACCGCCCATCCGGTCGAATAGTTGGCCAATGTGATGACGGCGGCCGCCATGGTGTTCTCGATGCTGGAAGCGACGGCCTTGATCTGCACCGTGTCGCCGACCGTCACGTCGGCGCTCGCTCCCCGGTCTGTTCCGTTGACGACCAGCGAGAAGTCGCCGCCCTCCACGGAAAGAGTCTTGGTCCCGGAAAAGCCGCTGAGCACGATGCTGTTGGAGAGAACCTCCGAGCCCGGCTCGGCCTCTTCGGCGTCGATGAAGACGAAGGAATCGGGATCAAGGTCCGCGGCCGTGGTGATCGACCAGGTGGCAACCGGCGAAGCGCCGAGAATGTCGATGACGACGTTGGCCGTCGCCTCGGGTTCCTCCGGACTCTCCATATGGATCGAAAGGAGATCGCCGGCCTGGAAGACCGCCTGAGTCACTCCCAGGATTTCACCGTTACGCACCAGGCTCGCCGTGCTGTTGCCGCCGAAAAGCCTGATGTTCAGGGGACCGACATTGAGTACGGCATAGTTGGAGCCGTAGGGTGTCACCAGATCGGCGTCGTGCACATCGAGAAACTCGATCGCGTGCAGCTCATCCTCATGGCCGGCAACGACCGCCTCGGCGCGCGCTTCCGTCATTGCACCCGTCGTCACCTCATCGTAAACGACTTGCACTTCGGTTCCAAAATTGGTGACGATCGGGATAGATACGACCGCGATCAGCAGCAGAAGAAGTGCATATTCCGTTGTCGCGGCGCCACATACACCACGCCGGAATCGTGAAAACATTATCCTCAACATCGCAGCATCCTCCGTCCCCGCAGGGAACCCAGGGGCGACAACAGTCGCTTCCTATTCAAGGATGTATAGGCGCAACGAATTCACACCACACCGGACAGAACAATTGGCTCCGGCGCTCATGAAAAATCCTTTTGCCCACAGTCCGGTTGGCATACGGCCTTCCCCAAGCGGGTCAAATTTCCCGAACGAACACATATTCTCCACATCGCGCCTTTTTGCATTAGTTCTACCCATTGCCGACGGGAAACGAGAATGAAACCAGCCTCCTTCCTTGCCCTGTTTGCCCTCCTCGTGCTTACCGCATGTGAAACAACGGACGGGCTTCGCGGCGGCACATCCATGACTGAGAACGGTCTGCTGGTCCAGGGTGCAAAACGCCTCGACGCCACGGGCGCGATTCGCGAGTTCAACGGCTTCACAACCGAGGCCAAACTTCCGAATGGCACTGTGGTCACCCTGTTCACTGAAAAGGATGGCCGGGCCGTTTTCCTCGAAGACGGGCGGGATCCCGTCTCGGGAAACTGGAAAGTCTACGCCGGCGGGCTGATGTGTCTGGATATGGCGAAGCCAACCAGGGTCGATGGCTGTCACGCGATCTGGCATCCCGCCAAAGGCGGCGCTCGTGCAACCTCGCCCTTCAGCGATGAGATTGATTTTCGCGTGTTTCGGCGCACCTATGGCAACGTCTACGGCCTCTGAAGCCGGAGAACATCAGTACCATTACGATTGCGGACCGCGAATATCACCTAAGCCAATCCAGGTGATGGAGTGACCGTTCGCAGCTACAGATGCACCGGCAGCACCCCCAAATCCCGAAGTGTTAGGAGCGCTGCCCCCGGGCTCTCCTGGATTTCCTCCAGCACCGCCGTAAGCCGTGCCGTTACCCACATAGCTTCCAGCAGCCCCACCTGTTTCAGAGGTTCCATCACCTCCGCTAGTGTAGGACCCTACTCCGCCCCATGGCGTGTAGCCGCCACCTTTTCCAGAAACGGATCCGGCGCCACCACCGCCGCCAATACCGTGGAACACGTTAAAATAACTTGTGCTGCCACCACCGCCACCGCCCCAGATTTCGCCGGACGCGTTATCAATTGTGACATTCGCAGCAAGAGAAAGCGCGGTGCCGCCAGGATATCCAGGGAGCGGACCAGACATCGACATAATACCGTCCCTGCCCTTTCCTCCGGCGCCTTGGATTCGGCCCTGGTTGATGATCGTGATGCTTGATCCATCCGGGAACGAGCCGGTGGTGAAGGCGGCATTGGCCGTGCTCGAGGCGCCGACGATGACGCCCGGCAAGACGGTCACCTCGACGTCGATTGCCGAATTGCCGTCCCATCCATGGCTGGTCATCAGGACACTGCGAAGGTTGTAGTCGAAGGTGCTCAAGGCGATGACGATGCCCGTGGAATCCGCCGTGGTTACAGCCCAGGCCGTCGTATAGCTGCCAAGCGTCACGCTGGCCGAGAGCGCCGCCCCGGCTTCGGCTGCGGCGATCGCCTTGACGACGAGCTCGTCGCCGCTGGTCGCGCTGCAGGACGTCCCGCACTCCGTGCCGTTGACGATCAACGAAA
>NPIG01000040.1_pt3 | contig 36518 bp, 36 predicted proteins | sample 8637441 | NCBI WGS metagenome assembly NPIG01 (sample SAMN07420675, study PRJNA396082) | bioreactor metagenome | isolation source: sample BR6 brine-fed electro-methanogenic bioreactor BR | place: Japan: Kochi | collected 2016-06-14
GGGAAGGGTTCATGCGACCTTCGCCATGGATGCCGCGAGCCCCCTTTCGGACCCGGGTGAATAGTTACAAAACCGAATCATTCACCACGAAGGCCACGAAGAAAAGACAGAAATCATGTTGCTGACCCTTGTGTTCTTGGTGTGAAAAAGCTTTATGTCAGCTGCGGAAAAAGTCTATCAAAATTCGTGGCATTGGTGGTTCGCGAACGGTTTCCGGATTCAGCGGCCCTGCAAAAGTTTCGCCGCCTCCTTGGCGTGGTAGGTGATGATCAGGTCGGCGCCGGCGCGCTTCATGCCGACCAGCGTCTCCAAAATCACCCGGTCCTCGTTGATCCAGCCCATCTTGGCCGCGGCCTTGATCATCGAATACTCGCCCGAGACGTTGTAGGCCACCAGCGGCAGGTCGAAGCGCTCCCTGAGGTCGCGCAGGATGTCGAGGTAGGCCAGGGCCGGCTTGACCATGAGAAAATCGGCGCATTCCTGCACGTCGAGCGCGGCCTCGCGCAAGGCCTCGCGGCGGTTGGCGGGGTCCATCTGGTAGGAGCGGCGGTCGCCGAACTGGGGGGTCGACTCGGCGGCATCGCGAAACGGCCCGTAGTAGGCGCTGGCGTACTTGACCGCGTAGCTCATTACCGGAATCTGGTCGAAGCCGTTGGCGTCGAGGATCTCGCGGATCGCCGCCACCCGGCCGTCCATCATGTCCGAGGGGGCGACGATGTCGGCGCCGGCGCGGGCGTGGGACAGGGCTTCGGCGGCGAGCAGATGCAGGGTCTCGTCGTTGTCGACGTCGCCGTTCCTGATCACCCCGCAATGGCCGTGATCGGTGTACTCGCACAGGCAGACGTCGGTGATCACCGTCAACTCCGGCACCGCCTCCTTGATGGCGCGAATCGTCTCCTGGATGATGCCGGTTTCGCTGTAGGCGTCCTGGCCGTGGGCATCCTTGGTTGCGGGGATGCCGAACAGGATCACCGCCGGGATGCCGAGGGCGTGCACCTCTTTGGCCTCGGCCACGATGTGCTCGATCGACTGCTGGTAGATGCCGGGCATGGAGGGGATCTCTTTCCTGATCCCCTGGCCGAAGGCGGAGAACATCGGGTAAATCAGGTCGTCGACCCGCACAAAGGTCTCGCGCACCATGCGCCGCATCGTCTCGTTGCGACGCAGGCGGCGGGCGCGGTATTCGGGAAAGAACATGGCTGACTCCTGTTTGTGGTTAGTCGTGATCGATTGATGTCGGGTTTTTACCGAAGTATTCTATCATCTGCGCCACCATCGCCTCCAGAGTCGAGGCGCCCGGTTCGATCTGCACCTCGATGCCGAGCCTGCGGGCGGTGGCGGTGGTGAGGGGGCCGATGGAGGCCACGGCCACCCCGCGCAGCCGTTGCGGCGCATCTTCTCCGACCATGGCGACGAAGTTCTCCACCGTGGAGGAGGCGGTGAACATCACCGCGTCGAGCCGGGATTCCTCGAGCAGGCGCCGCAGCTCCTCGCCCCCCTCGGCCGGCAGCCGGGTGCGGTACAGAACCGGGTCGGCGACATCGGCCCCCAGCGCCCGCAATTCGGCGGGAATGACCTCGCGCGCCAGCTCGGCATGAGGGTAGAGCACCCGCTTGCCGGCCACCCCGTGCTCGCGCAGCAGCGCCACCACCCCTTCGGCCCGATAATCGGCGGGCACAAGATCGGCGGTAATGCCGTGACCGGCGATGGCGGCGGCGGTCTTGGGGCCGACCGCCACCAGCTGCACTCCGGCGAGGGCGCGCAGGTCGCGGCCGCAGGCCTGCAGCCGGGCGAAGAAGAACGCGACGGCGTTGGCCGAGGTCAGAACCAGCAGATCGGTCTCGGGCAGGCGGGCGATCTCGCGGTCGACCGGTCCCCAGTCCGCGGGCGCCACCGTGACGATGGTCGGCACCGACAGGGCTTCCGCGCCCGCCGCCGCCAGCAGCCGCTGCAGCTCCCGGGCCTGCCCGGCTCCGCGGGTCGAGAGAATCCGCCGACCGAACAGGGGCCGCGTCTCGAACCAGGCGAGGTGTTCGCGCAAGCTCACCACCTCGCCCACGATGATGATCGCCGGCGGCTTGAATCCCTGCGCCTGCACCTGATCGACGATATCCGCGAGGGTGCCGACCAGGGTGCGCTGCCGCGGGGTGGTGGCCCAGCGCACGATGGCCACCGGCGTCGCCGGCGGCCGCCCGTGAGCCATGAGTTCGCGCGCGATCAGGGACAGGTTGGCCATCCCCATGTAGAAAACCAGGGTGCCGACCCCGCTGGCGAGCTTTTCCCAGTCGAGGCTCGACATCTTCTTTTCGGGGTTTTCATGGCCGGTGACCAGGCCGAGGCTGGTGGTGAAGTCGCGGTGGGTCAGGGGAATTCCGGCATAGGCGGCGGCCGCGAAGGCGGCCGTTACCCCCGGCACCACTTCGAAGGGGACCCCCGCCTGGCGCAGGTGCAGCGCCTCTTCGCCGCCGCGTCCGAAAACATAGGGGTCTCCCCCTTTGAGGCGAACCACCGTTTTCCCCTCACCGGCCAGCTCGGTCAGCAACTGGTTGATCTCCTGCTGGGGCCGGTGATGGCGCCCCCGACTCTTGCCCACGAAGATGCGCTCCGCCGCAGCCGGAGCCTCGTCCAGCAGCATCGGATTGGCGAGGTAATCGTAGACCACCGCGTCGGCACGGCGCAGACAGTCGCGCCCCTTGACCGTGATCAGGCCGGGATCTCCCGGCCCCGCGCCCACCAGATAGACGATTCCGCATTTTTCCATGACTGAAAACCGAGAGGGGCGGTTCGAAAACCGCCCCTACTCATCTTTGCTGAAATATGCCCTGCGGCACTCAGACGTCTTCGCGATCGCGATTGAAGGTCTCGTGCTGGTAGACTTCGTTGAGAATCTTGTCGGCGCCCATCACCAGCAAATCCTCCGCCAGGGACACGCCGATTTTTTCCGCATCCGCCACCGGGCCGGTCAGGGTTTTCTTGAGCAACTCAACGCCGTCGACGCTGGCGACCACCCCGGTCACTCTCAGGGTATCGCCGCTGACCGTGCCGTAGCTGGCGATCGGCACCTGGCAGCCACCCTCGAGGTGGCGCAGCATGGCGCGCTCGGCAATGACCGGGTAGGCGGTTTCGGGGTGGTTGAAGAAGTCGATGAGGCTGTTGGTTTCCTCGTCATCGATGCGGCTCTCGAGGCCGAGCGCCCCCTGGCCGATGGCGGGCAGCGACACCTCGGGATCGAGGTATTCGCTGATCATGCCGGCGAAGCCGAGCCGCTTCATGCCGGCAGCCGCCAGCACCACCGCGTCGAGATCGTCGTCGGTGAGCTTGCGGATGCGGGTCTCGACGTTGCCGCGGATATCGAGCATCTGCAGATCGGGGCGCAGATGAAGGAGTTGGGACTTGCGCCGCAGCGACGAGGTGCCGATGCGCCCGCCCTGGGGAATGTCGCGCCAGCTCTGCAATCCCGGGCGCAGGATGACGATGTCGCGCGGATCCTCGCGCTTGGTGATGCAGCGCAGCGCCAGCCCTTCGGGAAAGATGGTGGGCACGTCCTTCATCGAGTGAACCGCGATGTCGACTTCGCCGCGCAGCATCGCCTCCTCGATCTCCTTGACGAACAGGCCCTTGCCGCCGACCATCGCCAGGGGCACATCGAGAATCTTGTCGCCCTGGGTCTTGATCTTGGTCAGGGTCACTTCCAGCTCGGGATAGCGCTTTTCCAGCTCGGCTCGCACCCAGTTGGCCTGCCACAGGGCCAGCTGGCTGGCCCGGGTTCCGATCCGAAGGGTCTTTTTGCTCATCGCTTGCGTACTCCTTGAAGAGATTCATCCCAGAGGGATGGAAAATGGCTGGTTTAATCCTGGCCTGCCGGTTCCGCGCCGCTCTCGCCATCGGCGTCGGAAGTCGGCAGGTCGAACAGGGTGCGCACCGCCTCCAGGTAATTGTCCCCTGCGGCGTTGTTCTGGGAGCTTTTGAGCACGGTCATCGGCTGGTGCAGCACCTTGTTGACGATCGCCGCCGCCATCGCCTCGACCGCCTTGCGTTCCTTCTTGCCCAGGCCGTTGAGGCCGGCCAGGGTTTTTTCCACCTCGGCCTGGCGGATCTGGTCAAATTTCTTGCGCAGCGCCACGATCGTCGGCACCACGTCGAGACTCGAGAGCCACTGGAAGAACTGGCCGATCTCCTGATCGATGATCCCCTCGGCTTTTTTCGCCTCCTTGTGGCGCTCCTTGAGGTTGGCCTGCACCACCCCCTGCAGGTCGTCGACGTCGTAGAGATAGACGTTGTTGACGTCGTTGACCTTGGGGTCGATGTCGCGCGGCACCGCGATGTCGATAAAGAACATCGGCTTGTACTTGCGCTGTTTGATCACCTCGTCCACCTGGCGTTGATGGAGGATGTAGTTGGGCGCGCCGGTACTGGTGAGCACGATGTCGACCCGGTGCAGATGATCGGCGAAATTCTCGAACAGAATCGGTTTGCCCTGAAACTCTTCGGCCAGGCGCACCGCCCGCTCGTAGGTGCGGTTGGTGACCAGCACCTGGGCGACGCCGTTGGTGACGAAATGGCGGGCGGCCAGTTCGCACATCTCGCCGGCGCCGATCAGCAGGACGGTTTTGTCCGCGAGGGTGTCGAAGATCTTGCGCGCGAGCTCGACTGCGGCAAAGGAAACCGACACCGCATTGCTGGCGATCTGAGTTTCGGTGCGCACCCGCTTGGCGACGGAAAAAGCCTTGTGCATGAAGCGGTTGAGGATAATGCCCGAGGTCTTGCAATCGGTCGCGTAGCCGTAGGCGGTCTTGATCTGACCGAGAATCTGCGGCTCGCCGATGACCATCGAATCGAGGCTCGAAGCCACGCGGAAGAGGTGCCGGATGGCTTCCTCGCCATGGTAGTCGTAGAGATGCTGCTCGAGAACGTCCGGCGAGAGGTGGTGAAATTCGGCAAGGAACCGCTTGAGCTGCGCGATCGCCTGCCCGACGTCGCGACTGGTGGCATAGAGCTCCACCCGGTTGCAGGTCGACACGATCAGCCCTTCGGTCACCGCCGGCAAGGCCACCAGCTGCTGCAGGGGCTTTTCCATGGCGGTCGGAGCGAACGCTACTTTTTCACGGATTTCAACGGGGGCGGTCTTGTGACTGAGCCCCACGACAATAATGTTCATACGGCCAACACGTTGGAGAGGTTAGCGTCCCTGCAGCGACTTGAAGCTGTGCTCGCCCGGGAGCAGCAGATGAACCCCGAGGTAGCTGAACAGCAGGCAGAGAAACCCGATAATGGAAAAGATTGCGGCGCGCCGGCCGCGCCAGCCGGCCATCAGACGGCCATGCAGCAACGCGGCGTAAAGAAACCAGGTGATCAGGGCCCAGGTTTCCTTGGGATCCCAGCGCCAATACCCTCCCCAGGCCGAATTGGCCCAAACCGCCCCCGAAATGATGCCCATGGTCATCAAGGGAAAACCGAATGTCAGGCACTTGTAATTGATGTTGTCGAGCGTATTCAGCGACGGCAGACGGTAGAAGAGCGCGGGGAATTTCTTGCTCTTGAGCATGCGCTCCTGGAGCAGATACATGACGCTCACCGCAAAGGCCACCGTGAAGGCGGCATTGCCGAGAAAAGCCAGGGCCACGTGCACCGGAAACCACCAGCTTTTGAGCATGGGGTTGATTTCGCTCACATCGGTCACGGTGACCCCGCTGACGACCATCAGCACCAGGGCCAGCGGGGAGAGAAACGCCCCGATCACCGTCAGCCGGTAGCGCGCGTCGAAGAGCAGAAAAGTGCCGACCACGCTCCAGGCGAAGAAGGACAGCGATTCATGCAGATTGGTCACCGGAGTATAGCCGGCCGCCAGAAACCTGGCCACCAGGGTGGCGCTGTGCACGACGAAGCCCCCCAGCAACACCCAGCGGGCGGCTTTTCCGGCCATCTCGCGGCGGGAGAGAATATCGACCAGATAAAGGACTGTGGCGGCGAAATAAACGAGAAGGGCGAACTTAAACAGGAGGATGTCGACGCTCATTTCATCCCTTTCGACAGAGGAGCTCCCAGTTGGTCCAGAGAGACAGGCTCACCGATGACCTCTTGCAGCAGCCGCTCGACTGCGGCTTGATCCCCTGCCGCGACCAGGCCGGCGATTCCGCCGGCCAGCAATTTATGCAAAATATCGTGATTGTAGGGGGTTGGTTCCGTCTCTGTCAACCGCTTTCGGCGCAGTGCGGCAGCGATCGCGAGAACCGTGCCCCACTCCTCGCCGAAGAGGCGGGCGATCTCGTCGCGCACCGCCGCGGCCAGGGCCGGACTGCCGCCGGCGGTGGCAACCGCCACCGTCAGCTCGCCGCGGCGCAGCAGGGCGGGCAGGTGAAAATCGCTCCCCTCGGGGTCGTCCACCGCCTGCACCAGCGCTCCGATCCTGCGCGCTTCGGCGGCGACGCTGCGATTGATTGCGGGATCATCGGTGGCGGCCACGACCAGCAACGCCCCGGCAAGATCTCCAGGGCGGTAGGGGCGACAAAGGGATTCCGCGTCCACCAGCGCGAGGGCCTGCGCGCAGGGATCGATCACCCTGATGCGGGCGCCGGCGGCCCGCAATCCCCTGACCTTGCGCCGGCCGACCCGGCCCGCGCCGACCACCACGCACAGCCGCCCGCGCAGGTTCAACGCCAGCAGATAGTCAGGCACCCGATTTCCCCCCGCAAGGTTTCATGCACCACTCCGGCTCAAAAGCCGAACAGCTCCGCTTCCACCAGTTCGCACAGCACCCGGCCGCAGAACAGCGAGACTTCAAGAGCGCTGGCGGTGCCGTCGGCGGCGATGTCGAACAGAAAGTCGGGCCGCTCGCCGAAAAAGTCCTCCTCGGCCCCGCGGAAAAAAAGAGCGCTGACGCTGCCGGCTTGACGGGCGGCAGCGAGCCCCTCGACCACCGCCGCGTCGCGTCCCCCGTCGGCCAGCGCCAGAACGACGTCGCCGCCCCCACCCAGAACCCGCAGCTGGCGGGAAAAATAGTGGGCGAGCTGGTCGTCCTGGCCGAGGGATTGAGCGAGCAGGGCGTCGTGGCCAAGGGAGATCGCCGGCAGCAGGGGACGCTCCAGCGACAGGCGCAAATTGAAATAGCTGGCCACCAGATTGGCCGCCGCGGAGAAGGGTCCGCTTCCCAGCACGATCAACCGCCCCCCGTCATGAAAGGCTTCCACCAGCCGCTGCGCCAGCCGCTCGAGGCCGCTTCCGTGCTTCTGCACGGTGGCCTCAAGCCCCCCCAGATGCCGGTGCAGCGATTCGGCAATGCGGTTCTGATTCATCTCCACCTCGGAAAAATAAATAAAAACTCAGGAATCATAGGAAGGGGCGCCTCTCCTGTCAAGAAGAGCGGGTCCGGGAAGGGAATTAACCCCTTGATTTTTTTTATCGCTGCTCTATGCTTAAACCTGAATCCGTGAGTACTCGACGGCAAATAGCACAAGTCATTGAATTGCCTAAGTGTCCCAAAAATCGCCGCTGAACCTATGGGTGCAGCTCAGATTTTTGAAACGCTTATTCAATCCAAGCACTTGCACTCTTTATCCGCCGCTTACCCACGGATTCAGGTTTAAGACAATACTGACAAATATTCAGTGTTTTTAATTCTCAAAGAAGGAGTGACCCATGGCCAGCGACAAAGTGGTACAACTGACGGACGATTCTTTCGAGAGCGACGTCCTTAAATCGTCGACTCCGGTTCTGGTCGACTTCTGGGCTTCCTGGTGCGCACCCTGCAAAGCCATCAGCCCCGTGGTCGACGGCCTGGCCGACGAATATGACGGCAAAGTCAAAATCGGCAAGCTCAACGTGGACGAAAACCCGGCCACTCCCGGGCAGTATGGAGTGCGCGGCATTCCTACCCTGATTCTGTTCAAGGATGGCCAGGTGGTCGATCAGGTGGTCGGAGCGGTGCCCAAGAATCAGCTCGAAGGTTTGATCAAGAAAGCCCTCTAGCCCCTTCTGCGCAACCGCCATGCGATCTGGAAAGGCCCCGCCCGCGCGGGGCCTTTTTCATTGCCGGTTGCGAATCAGGGAATGGTCGCGAGCGCCTCGCGGATGATTTCGCGGTCGGGCGCCGGGATGAAAACGCGGGTAACTTCCTGTAGCAGCTGGGTCTTTTTCTTTTTGACCGCCTCCATCTGCTCCAGGCTTTCCTTGACCACCTCGCGGCTGTCGTAGCTCCAACTGTTGTAAGCCTGGTTGCGCCGATCGACCGCGGCCTGATAGGTGCGGGCCAATTCCTGCGCCTGGGCTTTCCACGCCTCGATCTGATCCTGGCGCTGGCTGGTTTCGGCCCGCTGGTGACGAACCGCCTGTTCAACCCCGTTCGCTCCCGCCGAGGAGCGAGCCGGCGTCTCGATCACGGTAAAAGCCCCCTCCTCTTCGGCCGAGTCCGCCACCGGCTGGCAGCCGGGGGGGAATTTACTCGGATCGTCGGTCATCAGCATGGTTCCGGAACGATCCCGGCAACGATAGACCTCCCCTTCACTGACGAGCGGAACCAGAACCAGCAGCAGGGCAAGCCCAAACATTCCTGTACGCGACATCGAACATCTCCTTGGCAAACCGAGTCACCTCAACCTTACCATCGTCCGCGCCAAGCTCAAGGCCGCCCTTGTTCGGCCCCGGCACGCAGCAGGCGAAAGATTTCGCGATAGGCGCGCCGGTCGCCGTCGGCCAGAAACGACCCTGCCAGGCTTTCCAGGCGCGCGCGGTCGCATCCGGGATAGCGCGCGGCAATCTCATCCAGGGCCTGCTGCTGCCCGGCGGAATCGCACAACCGGTCGCGCAGCTCTTCCAGGGCGTGGAAATCCTTGATCTGCTCCTTGTGCTGGCCATGGCGCTCGGCCAGAAGGTCGCGGGCTGCGGCCAGGGCCTGGTCGTCATGGCGCAGCAGCCCCGCCAGGTGCTTGACCTGACGTTTGCGGGCGCCGTGCCCGCTGACCCGGCGGGCCAGCTTCAGTTCGGCGACCAGCTCCTTCTGCCAGCCGAGCCGGGCGATCTCGCTGTCGCTCAACTCGAGCAGGGCCCGGGCATCGTCCTCAACCCGCCGGGCCTGGCGCTTCAAGGCACTGCGGCTGGGGCGCAGGTCGTCATCGATCGTCATCAGAACTCCTTGCGGCTGTCGAGCAGCAGAGTGACCGGGCCGTCGTTGACCAGGTGAACCTGCATGTCGGCCTGAAATATCCCCGTCGCAACGGCGAGCCCGAGGGAACGCAGGTGTGCGACAAAATCTTCGTACAGTGACTTGGCGAGCTCGGGGGGCGCAGCCGGGGTGAAGCTGGGCCGCCGGCCCTTGCGACAGTCGCCGTACAGGGTGAACTGGGACACCACCAGCACCGCCCCGCCGCTATCGGCCAGCGAGCGGTTCATCTTGCCGTCGGCATCCTCGAAAACGCGCAGCCCGGCGGTTTTTTCCGCCAGGTAGCGCACATCGGGCATGGCATCGCCGGCGCCGACTCCGAGAAGCACCAGCAATCCCCGGCCGATCCGTCCGACCTCTTGGCCGGCGACCTCGACCCGGGCCTCGCTCACCCGCTGCAGCACCGCCCGCATTCAACCCTCTTCTTGCGCCAGGCGCCGCAGGGTCGCCAGGTTCATGCGGTCGAGAGCGCCCTGCGCATCCTTGGGCGTTTCCAGAATCATCGGTATCTGCGCGAAGCGCGGATCGCCGACCAGGGCACGGAAACCCTCTTCGCCGATGGCGCCCCGGCCGATGTGCTCGTGCCGGTCGACCCGCGCGCCGCACCCTTTCTTGCTGTCGTTCAGATGAAAGGCCCGGATGCATTTGATTCCAACCAGGCGCTCGAAGTCGTCCATAACCCGGGCGTAGCCCGCGGTGCCCGCCAGGTCGTGACCGGCGGCGAAGGCATGGCAGGTGTCGAAACAGACCCCGAAGCGCCCCCGGGGCACCCCGTCCATGATGGCGGCCAACTCCTCGAAGCGGGCACCGAGATAGGTTCCCTGGCCGGCGGTGTTCTCGAGCAAAACCGTGACCGATTCCGGCGCTTCGCGGAAAATCCGGCGCAGAGCTTCGCACACCCGGGCGATGCCGGCGTCGACGCCGCTACCGAGATGGGCGCCGGGGTGCATCACCAGCGCCGGCACCCCGAGCTGGTGGCAACGGATCATCTCATCGACCAAAGCGGCACGGGATTTTTCCCATTTTTCAGCGTCGGGAGCGGCCAGGTTGATCAGATAGCTGTCGTGGGCCAGCACCGGTCCGATACCGCTTTTCCGCCAGGCACGGCGGAAAGCCTGCAGCGATTCCGCGGCCAGGGGCTTGGCCCGCCACTGGTTGGCGTTCTTGGTGAAGATCTGCAGCGCGCGGCAGCCGACCTCGGCGGCCCGGACGAAGGCCTGCTCCACCCCGCCGGCGATGGACATGTGAGCGCCGAATAAATGCATGAAATCCTGGTTCATGGAGAAAAGAGAGTTGTCCGTGCCTTGACCGAAGCGGAGGCGAATCAGGCAGGGCGCCAACCGTTGACCACCGCGGTCACCAGTTCGGCGCGCTCGACCCGGGCATCGACATAAGTCGCCGGGGTTGCGGAACCGACCAGCACGGTTTTCATACCGAGAGTCTTGGCCGTCTCCAGGTTGGGGAGAGAATCCTCCACCATGACGCAGCGCTCGCCAGCGGTACCCAGGCGCTGCATGACCGCATGGTAAGGGTCGGCATAGGGCTTGGGCCGGTAGCCGGCCACCCGGATGTCGAAGATCTCCTCGAACTGACCCGTCAGATCAAGGGCATCGAGCACCCGTTCGGCATGCAGCCGGGAGCCATTGGTGAAGACGACCTTGAGCCCGGACAGGGCCGCGAGCGCGGTTCGCAGCGAAGGGTCGGGCGCCAGGCAGCCGCGCACGTCGACATCATGAACGTACTCGAGGTAGTCTTCGGGATCGACCCCGTAGTGGCGAATCAGCCCGCCGAGAGTGACCCCGTAACGGGCCCAGTAATCGCGGCGCAGGCCATCGACTTCAGCCGGGGCGATCCCGACCACCTCGTTCATATAGCGGTTGATGCGCACGTCGATCAGCGAAAAAAGCTGCCGCTCGGGAGCATACAGGGTATTGTCGAGATCGAAAATCGTGACATCCATCGGTTCAACTCCCATCCGCAACCGGCCGCTGCGCATGATCGGGCAAAGCGACCCTACTGGGGATCGTAGACGCCCTCGAAGACCTGCACCGCGGGACCGGTCATGAATACGCGGCCGTCGTCGGCCCATTCCATCTCCAGATCGCCGCCGAGCAGGTGATTGAGAATCTTGCGTTCGGTCAGGCCGTTGAGCACCCCGGCCACCGCCACCGCCGAGGAACCGGTGCCGCAGGCCAGCGTTTCGCCCGAGCCGCGCTCCCAGGTGCGCTGCCTGACTTCGTCGCGGGAGACGACTTCCACGAATTCGACGTTGGTGCGGCGGGGAAAGAGCTCGTGGTTCTCGATCACCGGCCCGTACTTGGCCACGGGAAACTCCGCGACGTTATCGACGAAGATCACGCAGTGGGGATTGCCCATGGAGACACAGGTGATGTGAAAGGTGCGGTCGAGCACCTTGAGCTCGGCGCCCACCACCTCCTCATCAGGGTTGCCGGCCATGGGAATCTCGCTCCGCTTGAGGCGCGGCTGCCCCATGTTGACCCGCACCCGTTCCACCTTGCCGCGCGCATTGGGAAAAAGCTGCAGGGTAAGGATGCCCGCCCCGGTTTCGGCGGTGATTTCGGTTTTGTCGACCAACTGGTGGTCATAGGCGTATTTCGCGACACAGCGGATGCCGTTGCCGCACATCTCCGATTCGCTGCCGTCGGCGTTGAACATGCGCATGCACACATCGGCCTTCTCGGAGGGCATGATCAGAATCAGGCCGTCGGCACCGACGGCGAAATTGCGGTTGCTCAGCTCGATCGCCAGGGCGGCGGGGTCGTCGATCTCGGTTTCGAAGCAGTTCACGTAGACGTAGTCGTTGCCGGCGCCGTGCATTTTGGCGAATTTCAGGGCCATGGGGACAGAATCCTTTCGGGAGAAATGAAACCCGGGGTACGGGTAAGCCCTCAGTATAATCAAACAGCGGGGGTTCCAGCAACCCGAGATCGGTGGTTGACCAGGCGCGGGCGGTGCTTTATGATTTTTGAAAACTTCCGAAAGAGTTGATATTCATGGCATTTAATCTGAAAACCAAGCTGTGGCAGACGGGCGCTCTGGACTGGTGGGGCTTCATCGACGGCGACGATCACTATCTCGGCAACCGCGAATTTCCCCTGCCCCCGGAAGAGGGGGACGAATGGGTGGTGCGCTCCACCGGCGACCGCTACAAAGTCATCGACGGCGAAATCCGCAAGATCGGCAGCGGCGAGCCGCCGCAACAGTACTGGTAACCGGCGATGGCCCTTGAAGTGGTGCAAATTGCGGCGGGAAGGATGGACAACTTTTCCTACCTGGTCTTCTGCCCCGCCACCGGCAAGGCGATCGGGGTCGATCCGTCCTTTGCCCCCGAAGCGATCCTCGAGGAACTGCAGCGCCGCCAGTTGCATCTCGAGGTTCTGGTCAACACCCACGGCCACGGCGACCACATCGCCGGCAACGCCGCCATTCTCGAAGCCACCCGGGCGAAACTCGCCGCGCACCCGGCGGATCTGCCCGAGGCCGATCTCGCCCTGGCGGACGGCAGCCGGCTGCCGGTGGGCGAGTCCGCGGTCGAGATCATTCACACCCCGGGGCACACCCCCGGCTCCGTCACCCTTTACACGGGCAGCGGCCTGATCACCGGCGACACCCTGTTCGTCACCTTCGTCGGCCGGGCCGACCTCGCCGGCAGCGATCCGGCAGCGCTCTACCACAGCCTGCAGCGCCTGGCCGCCTTTCCCGCCGAAACCCGGGTCTATCCCGGCCACGACTACGGCCCCAAACCGGTCTCGACCATCGGCTTCGAGCGGAAAAACAATCCCTACCTCAAATGCCCCGACCTGAAAAGTTTTCTCAAGCTGCGCATGGGCTGAAAAAGGACATGTCCTTCTCGACCGCTCAGACTTCTCCCAACTCCGCAACCACCCGGGTTCCGGCGATCCGGTCGTTCCAGCCTCGGCCCTGCCCATCGAAGTAGGCGATAAAAAAGCCGGCGCCAAAGGCGAGCAGGCTCACCAGCCCGCCCACCGTGTGGAGAAAGGCTTCCGAAAACAACAGGGCGCCGCCCTCGCGGCTTTCGACGCGCAGGGCGAAGAGCATTTTTCCCGGGGTCTGCCCGAGAAAAAAGTGAAAAGCGGTGAAATAGAGGAAGCAGACGGTGAAAAGGATCAGGTAATAGGGAATGGAGAGGTCAAGGAGGGCCTGCACCGAGGGCAGCAGCGCCGTGTCGCCGGGCGCGGCCAGGAGCCGGGTCCCGCAGACGAGAAACAGCAGAAACACGCCGGAAATCAGAAACAGGTCGAGACAGAAGGCCCCGAAACGCGCCAGCAGGCTTGCCGGAAGCGACGGCTCCCCGGCCGCCGACGTTTCTTCGGCGGCCATGGCCAGAGCGGGAGAAGGCCCCTGCGCTGCGGCCATGGGTGCTGTAGGCGGTGCCGGAGCGGGAACGGGCTCTTCGGTCAAAGAGGATGGGGGCGGCGCCGCATCGCCCGACTCCTCGCCGGCCCGCTGCCGCTCCTCGGCCGCAGACCAGGGCAGATCGAGCTGACCGGCAGCCATTGTTGCGCAAGACTCCGGAGCCTGCTCACCTGCAACAGGCTCCGGTTGGTCAAAAGGGTCGCGGGGGTTCTCCTCGGCGCCCTTCTTTTTCTTCTCTCCGGGCTCGGCCTCGGCCTCGTCGCCGAAATCGATTTCACCCCAGGCCGCCTCCGCGTCTGCCTCCGGCTCTTCCACGAGCTCGGCTTCGCCGTCGCCCAGTTCCTCGAAATCGAGTTCGTCCAGACCGGGAAGCTCCTCTACGCCGACCGCACCGGTGTCGCCGCCGGCCTCAGCGACCTCGTCCACGGAAAGCCCCTCATCATCCAACGCATCGAGGGCGGGAGCCTCTTCTTCGCTCAGGCTCAAATCGGGCAGCGGCTCTTCCTCCCAGGCCAGACCTTGCGGGCCAGACGGCACCTCGGTCGTTCCCACGGTCGGCTCATCCTGCAGCAGGTCATCGAGTTCGTCATCGGTCTCGAAGTCAAAATCCCGACCTGACGCCGTCGGTTGCGACGGTTCTGGGGAAGGATTTTCGTCGGCATCCAGGTCAAATTCTTCCGAATCGGTCTCGTTCCAATCGATGTCGAACCCTTCCTCCTCCAGCGCAGCGGCAGCGGCGGGCTCCTCCAACGCGGGGGCGGAAGCCCCAACCGGGGACTCGTCTTCGTTGAAGTCGAAACCGAAGTCGGTCGCGTCCGCCACAGACTCCTCGGCCCCACCCAGGGCATCGCCGCCCAGGCTCTCGCCCATCACCGGGGCGACCATTTCGCGGCCGGGAAAGATCAGGCTGCGCAGATTGAACCTGGACTTGAATCCCTCGAGATCGTTGCCGCACTTCTTACAACTCGCGAGATAGTCGAAACTGTTGTAGCCACACTTGGGACACTTCATGGCGACTCCTTGCCCGGCAGACCCGGCGGCGGTGCGCCTTGCGGCGGGCAGCCCAGGTCTCCGTAGAGATATTCGAGAATGGCGACAACGGCGAAGCCCGCCGTTTCCGTGCGTAAAATGCGCCGACCGAGACTGACCGGCAGGAAGCCCGCGGCCCGCGCCCGGGCGACCTCGCCGCCGGCAAGGCCCCCTTCGGGGCCGACCAGAATGGCCGCGCTGCGCGGCCTGACGGCGGGAAGGGCGTCGCGCAGGGGACGGCTTTCCCCTTCCCACAACAGCAGCCGCAGCTCTTCGTCACCGGCGAGGGCCTGAGCCAACTCGACCGGCTCTTGCACTTCGGGCAGAACCGTTCGCCCGCTCTGGCGGGCCGCCTCCCGCACGATTTTCTCCCAGCGCTGCCGTCGGCCTTCCTTGCGCCCGCCGGTCAGCCGCGCGACACTGCGCCCGGCACAGAGCGGGGTAAAGGCGGTGACCCCCAACTCGGTTCCCTTTTGCAAGATCAGGTCCATCTTGTCACCCTTGGGCAGACCCTGGATCAAACGCACGGGAAAAAGATTCTCATCCGCGCGGGTGCGGGCCAAAACGCGGACCCGGGCGACTTTTTTTGTGAGTTCCTCGATGCGAGCGCGAACCACCAGACCGCGCCCGTCGAGGAGCACGACTTCGGCGCCCGGCTCAAGCCGCAGAACCCGGCAGAGGTGGTGGTGGACTTCGCCGTCGAGGACGACCTCGTCAGCGCGCAAGCGCTCGGGGGCAACGAAAAAGCGCCGCATTCAGGCCCGCTTCCGATAGACCAGGCAACTCCATTCGTCCTGCCGGCTCACCACCGGACCCTCCAGCCCGAAAGCGGCAAACCCCGCGCGCACCAGACCTTCTTTTTCCTGCAGAATTCCCGAGAGGATCAACCGACCGTCGGGGGCGAGGCGCGCCACCAGTTCGGCGGCGAGCCGCACGTTCTCTTCGGCGAGGATATTGGCCAGCACCATATCGAACCCCGCCTCCAGCTCCGCGAGAGGGGTCACCGTGAATTCAACCCGGCCCTCCAGTCCGTTGAGGCGGGCATTGTCCGCGGCCACTCGACAGGCGTCGGGGTCGATGTCGGCGGCGAGAATGCGCGAGGCGCCGAGGGCGGCGGCGGCCACGGCCAGAATTCCCGAACCGGTGCCGACATCGAGCACCCGCCGCAGGGTTGGGCGTGCCGTCATTTCGGCCACCAGCGCCTCCAGACAGAGCCGGGTGGTGGCGTGGGTGCCGGTACCGAAGGCCATGCCGGGGTCGATGGTCAGCAGCACCTCGCCGGGGGCGGCGGCGACGTTCTCCCAGCTCGGCCGCACCACCAGGGGGCCGACCCGGAAAACCGGGAAATGCTGCTTCCAGCTATCGGCCCAGTCGCCATCGGCCATCCAGCCGACGCTCACCTCGCCCCACCCGGCGCCGGGATAGGCCGCGCGCACCCACCGCAATCCCTCTTCGACCCGCCGGCGCAAATCGTTCGGGGCCTCCGCGGCGGGGAAATAGGCCCGCAGGGGAAACTGGGCGGGGAGGTCGGCATCCGGGTCGGGCGGAACGAAGGTGTCGAGTTTGCGCTCTTCGACCTGCACGCCGGTCGAGCCGAGTCCGGAGAGCTCGGCGCAGACGGCATCGACCGCCGCGGAGGGGGCAGAGAGACGTATTTCCAGCCATTTGTGGTCCATGATGTCCTCTCTAACAGAGATATTTGAAAAAAACAATAAAAACCTTGACAACACCTTAATATTCAAGTCTAATTCACGACAATTAATGAAGCAGCGCCCGCCGGCAGATCGACACCCGGCAAAAGCCATTTTCCCCGTCCGCCCTTAAATGTCAACCGCCGGAAAAGATGCGGGACGCTGACATCGACGAGGCGGTTTTTTTCCGGCGGAAAACAATCCGTGCGGACTCATTGGCGATTATTTATTGCGAAACGATAAAAAATGATTGCGATAATCTTCAGCCGTGATAAAATCCTAATGAGCCTCTCATGAGCAGGAAGAAATGCCGTCCAACCAGCACATTTTTCTTCTCTCCGACGCAACCGGAGAAACGGCGGAAAAGACCGTTGCCGCAGCCCTGACCCAGTTTCGCGACAAAGATCTGCGGGTCCGGCGAATCAGCAATGTCCGCACCAAGCACCAGGTTTACGAAGCTCTCGATGAGGCTCTCAAGCATCAGGCGCTGATCGTCTACACCATCGTCAACCGCGACCTGGCGCAACTGATTCACGACGAGTGCGATTCCCTGGGACTGCCGAGCATCGACCTGATCACTCCGCTGTTGATGAGGCTTTCCGAGTTTGTCGGGGTATCGCCCAAGGAAATGCCGGGATTGCTGCACGGCGTCAACGAGGTTTACTTCTCCCGGATCGAGGCGGTGGAGTTCACGGTCAAGCACGACGACGGCCAGGAGCCGCGCAATCTGCACAAGGCCGACATCGTACTGGCGGGGGTGTCGCGCACCAGCAAGACGCCGTTGTCGATCTACCTCGCCCACAAGGGGTGGAAAGTGGCCAATGTGCCGCTGGTTCCGGGAATCGATCCGCCCGCGGAACTGCTCGCCGTCGATCCCGCCCGGGTTGCCGGGCTGGTGATCGACCCGCAGCGCCTCATGGAATTGCGCGCATCGCGGCTGCGCAACCTGGGCCAGGATTCACGCAGCGCCTATGCCGATTACGAAAATATCCATCAGGAAATCCAGGACGCCAAGCGGTTTTTCCGGCGGCGCAAGTGGGTGATCATCGACGTGACCGGCAAGGCTGTCGAGGAAACCGCCAACGAGGTCCTGGTGAAGTTGAAACTGAAGTAGATCGATGCTTTTGCTGACTTTTTCCGAACCGGCAAAAAGCTTACGGGAGAAAGGGTTTTTAAAATGGACATGATGCGCATTCTGGTTGTGGAAGACGAGAAGAAAGTCGCCAGCTTCATCAAACGCGGCCTCGAGGAAGAGGGCTATGGGGTCGACGTCGCCTACGAGGGCGACGAGGGGCTCGACATGGCGACCCACACCCCCTATGACCTCATCCTCATGGACGTCATGCTGCCCAAGAAAGACGGCATCTCGGTCATTCGCGAACTGCGCGTGCGCGACGTGGCCACCCCGGTGCTCTGCCTGACGGCCAAGGACACGGTCGACGACATCGTGCAGGGCCTCGATTCGGGCTCCGACGACTACCTGACCAAGCCCTTCGCCTTCGCCGAGCTGCTCGCCCGGGTGCGCGCGCTGATCCGCCGCGGCACCCAGGACCGTGGCGCCGAGCTTCATTTCGCCGATCTGCGCCTCGACCCGGTGAGCCACAAGGTCTGGAGAAGCGACAAGGAGATCGACCTGACCTCCAAGGAATACGCCCTGCTCGAGTACATGATGCGCAACCCCAACCAGGTTCTGACCCGCACCATGATCGCCGAGCATGTCTGGGACTACACCTTCGATTCCTTCACCAACATCATCGACGTGTATATCAATTATCTGCGTAAAAAAGTCGATCGCGACTTCGACAAGAAGCTCATTCACACGGTGCGCGGCGTGGGCTACGTCCTCAAAGAATCCGAATAAGTTGTTTTCGCTGCGCTCCATTCGCTTTCGCATCACTCTCTGGTACGTCGTGACGGTGGCCCTCATCCTGGGGGCCTCCGGTTTTTTTTGGTACCTGAGCCTGGCCCAGAGCCTGCGCACCGAAGTCGATGATCGCCTGTTCGTCATCGCCGAGGGAGTGGCCGCCGACCTTTTGCGCGAAGACTCTCTGCTGAACGACGGACGCCCGTGCAACGAACTGGCCCGCGAGCTCGAACTTGCGGGGAGCGCGGCCCGCTTCAACCTCTTCGACGCCCACGGCGACATTCTGTGCGCCACCCTGCCCGCCGCCGCGGCCGCCTCTCTGGCTCCGCAAGACGTTGCGGCAGCCGCCCGCCGCGGCCAACCCAGGCTTCACGACCTCGCGCCCCCCGGGCAGGCCGCTATCCGCGTTATCGACTACCCCCTGCTCGAAGGGAGCACGACCCGCGGCCTGGTTCAGGTCGGCATCAGCCTGGCGCCGGCGGAACGGACCCTCGACCGGCTGCTGTCGATCCTGCTCATTTCTTTTCCCCTGCCGCTCTTCGCCCTCGCCCTGGGCGGCTGGTTTCTCGCCGACCGCGCCCTGGCGCCGGTGGAAAAAGTCACCCTGGCGATGGAACGGGTCAACACCGACAATCTCTCCCAGCGACTTCCCGGAGAGGACGAAAAGAACGAAATCGGACGGCTGGTGAAGAGCTTCAACGGGATGCTGATCCACCTGGAGAATTCCTTCCGGCGCGTGCGCCAGTTTGCCGCCGATGCCTCCCACGAGCTGCGCACCCCGCTCACCGTGCTGCGCGGCGAGACCGAAGTCGCCCTGCGCTGGACCAAGGACCCGCAGGAGTTCCGCACCACCCTCGAATCGAATCTCGAGGAAATCGACCGCATGGGGCGCATCATCGAAGACCTGCTGCTGCTGGCCAAGAGCGAGGCGGGCGAAGTGCCGATGACCAGCAAGAAAATCAACCTGGGCGACCTGCTGCGCGATCTCTCCCTGCAGGGCAAGATCCTCGGCGAGAACAAGGGAGTGGCGGTATCTCTCGATCTCCCGGGGGAACAGGCGGTTCATGTCATGGGAGACGAGCTGCGCCTGCACCAGATGTTTCTCAACCTCATCTCCAACGGCATCAAGTACACCCCCACCGGCGGCCGGGTGATCCTGAGCCTTGCCGTCGAGGCCGGCGAGGCGGCGGTGACCATCGCCGACACCGGGGTCGGCATGGCGCCCGAGCACCTGAACCGCATTTTCGACCGCTTCTACCGCGTCGACAAGCAGCGCTCGCAGGAAAGCGGCGCCGGGCTCGGCCTGTCCATCGTCAAATGGATCGTCGAGGCCCACAACGGCCGCATTGCGGTCAGCTCGACGGTCGACGTCGGCAGCGAGTTCAAGGTATTCCTGCCCCTCGCCGGCACTCCCTCCTCCCCGTCCTGACCCTGCCTTTTCCCTCTGGCGAAAATTGACATCCCCAGGGCCGGTGCTTAAATAGGAAGCGCAGGCCCAACCCCGGAGAGGATTTCATGTCCGCGTTCCGACTCGCGATTCTGCTTTCGGCTCTTCTGCTCGGCTGCGCGGCTGCGCTGTGCTCGCCGGCAGCCGCCGCCCCTCCCGATTTCGCCGAGCTGGCCGATCAGCTGATGCCGAGCGTGGTCAACATCAGCTCCTCCAAGACCGCCAAGCGCCGCGCCGCCCCCGTCCCCCAGCCGGGACAACCCGGCGGCGATCTGTTCGACGAATTTTTCGAGCGGTTTTTTCGTGGGACCCCCGAGCAGCAGCCGCGCCCGCAGCAATCGCTCGGCTCGGGCTTCATCATTTCAGCGGACGGCTTCATTCTCACCAACGATCACGTAGTCAGCGGTGCCGACAAGGTGAAGGTTCACCTTTCCGACGGCCGCAACTTCACCGCCGAGGTCAAGGGTCTCGACCCCAAGCTCGATCTGGCCCTGCTCAAGATCGACACCGGCGAGACGCTGCCCGTCGCGCGGCTGGGCGACAGCGACACCCTCAGGGTGGGCGAGTGGGTCATGGCCATCGGCAACCCCTTCGGCCTCAACCAGACCGTCACCGTGGGCATCGTTTCGGCCAAGGGGCGGGTGATCGGCGCCGGCCCTTACGACAATTTCATCCAGACCGACGCGTCGATCAACCCGGGCAACTCGGGCGGCCCCCTGTTCAACCTGCAGGGCGAGGTGGTCGGCATCAACTCTGCCATCGTCGCCGACGGCCAGGGGATCGGCTTCGCCACCCCGATCAATGCCGCCCGCGAAGTCCTTTCTCAACTGCGAGAGGAAGGGCGGGTGACCCGCGGCTACCTCGGGGTCTCGATTCAGAACATCGACGAAGAGCTGGCGGCCTCCTTCGGTCTGGACGAGGCCCGCGGCGCGCTGGTGGCCGACGTGGTCGAGGATTCGCCGGCGGCCAAAGCCGGCATCGCACGCGGCGACATCATTCTCGCCTTCGAGGATCAGCCGATTGAAACGGCCAACGACCTGCCGCGCCTGGTTGCGGCAACCCCCGTGGGACGCAAGGCGAAACTCACCATCTGGCGCGACGGAGCGACCCGCGCCATCACCGTCGCGGTCGGCAGACTGCCGGAGCCCGCCGAAGCGGGCGTCACGGCGGCGGGTGCCGGCGATTCCGCGAACCTCGGGCTGACGCTGGCCGATCTGACCCCGGAGTTGGCCCGGGCCTATGGATTTCCCCCCGACCGCAGCGGGGTCGTGGTGACCGCCGTCGCCCCGGACGGCCCCGCAGCCGAGGCCAGCCTGCGCCCCGGCGATCTGATTCTCGAGATCAACGGCCAGGCGGTTTCCGCCAAGGACGCCCTGACCCGCCGGCTCGAGGAGGTCAGGAAAGACCAGGTTCTGCGCCTGCTGGTGCAACGGGAGGAGGGGGTGTTCTACACGACGGTCACGGCTCGCTAAGCTCCCGCTTCGCCCTTTGGGCCGGCGCCGACTTCAGGGTCGGTGCCGGATCTTTGCATCCTTGCTCTTGGCCGCACCGGGAATACCTCATGCGCTCATCCTTTTTTTCCAAACTGGTCAACGGGCCTTTCGGTGACCCCGCCCTTCTCGTCCGCGCCGCTCACCGCCGCGACGCGCTCCTTTTCGACTGCGGCGATCTGCACCTGCTCGCGCCGCGCGAACTGCTGAAAATTCAGTCGGTTTTCATCTCCCACGGCCACATCGACCACCTGGCCGGCTTCGATCACCTGCTGCGTCATTTCCTCTACCGCGAGAAGCCCCTTACCCTGTACGGCCCGCCGGGAATCGGCGCATTGTTGACTCACCGTCTTGCCAGCTACACCTGGAACCTGATCGAGGGCTATCCCCTGGAGATCCGGGTGCGCGAATGGCACGAATCGGGGCGCGGGCGCCAACTCCTGTTCCGGGCGGCCAACAGCTTTCGCCCGCAGGAAGAGCCCCCCTTCATCTGCGACCGCGGACTGCTGCTCGACACCGCGCACCTGCAGGTGCGCACCCTTCCCTTGCGTCACGGCGACATCCTGTCCCTGGCCTTCACCCTCGAAGAAAAACTGCATGTCGCCATCCACCGCGACGCCCTGGAGCGCCACGGCTACCTGCCGGGGCGCTGGCTGACGGACTTCAAGGATCTGCTGCGGCGCGGGGCGCCTGCGGACACTGCGGTCGTCATCCCCTGCACCGGGGGCGGGGAGACGCGCGCGTCCCTGGGGCCCCTGGCCGAGGAGATCGCCCACTGCGAAGAGGGGATGAAAATCACCTACGTCACCGACTGCTCACCCACGGCGGAGAATTTTTCCCGCATCGAGAAGCTGGCGGCCGCCTCCCACCTGCTCGCCATCGAGTCCACCTTCAGCCACGCCGAGCTCGCACGGGCCCGGGAGCGCAATCACCTGACCGCCTACCAGGCCGGAGATCTCGCCCGCCGTGCCGGCGCGAAAAAGATCCTCCTGTTTCATCACTCGCCCCGCTACCAGGACCATCCCCGGTTGCTGCAGGAAGAGGCACTCCAGGCCTTTTCCGGCATCCCTTCGGACTTTCCCTGAAACAGCCTTGATTCCCGATCCCGCCGCCGGCGACGAGCGTCAAAGCCGCGGATAAATAGCGAAATTTTTGTCATTTCCGCCAGGCATTTAACCTTGGCGGCAGAAAATTTCCATTGCCCGATTCATAGTTTTCTGTTATTAAATTATTTTAAATACAAACACCGTTTCTTTTTCGTGGAGAAGTGACCCCATGCCCCGTATTCGCTGGTCGATTTCACTGAGACTCACCGTGATCACCTGCTCCCTGATCGTAGCCTTCGGTCTGGCCATGTCATGGCTTTATCAGGTCAACAGCAACCAGATGTTCGAAAACCGCCGCCTCAAGGTCAAGCACCAGGTCGAGACGGCCTGGGGGGTTCTGGACCACTTCGCCGCCGAAGCCGAGGCGGGACGACTCTCGACCGAGGAGGCTCAGGCAGCGGCCAGAGCCGCGGTCAAAGGGTTGCGCTACGGCGAAAAAGACTATTTCTGGATTAACGACCTGCACCCGCGCATGGTCATGCACCCCTTCAAGCCCGAACTCGACGGCAAGGACCTCTCGGCCAGCCAGGACCCCGACGGCAAAAAACTCTTCGTGGAATTCGTCGAAGTCTGCCGCAAACAGGGCGAGGGGTTCGTCGACTATCTCTGGCCCAAGCCGGGCTTCAAGGAGCCGGTACCGAAAATCTCCTTCGTCAAACTTTTTCCGCAATGGGGGTGGATTATCGGCAACGGGCTCTATATCGACGATCTCAACGCCGAACGGGCCTCGATTCTGACGACCAACATCCAGGTGATCAGCCTGGTGGTCCTGGCCACGGCTTTTCTCACCTGGCTCTTTGCCCGCAGCATCAATCGGCCCTTGCGACAGTTGACCATCGCCCTCGGAGAATTGGCGATGGGACACACCGACATCAGGGTGCCGGTCGGTAAACCGGTTAACTGCTCGCAAAAGCGCGATTGCGGAGAAAAGAGCTGTCCCAGCTTCGCCAAGGACGATCTGTGCTGGATCACCAGCGGCTCCTTCGCCGTCGATCGCCACTGCCCCAGAGCCAAGAGGGGTGAGGATTGCCGCAAGTGCAACCTCTATGGCGCCCGCAACGAAATGGAGGATCTCGGCTCCTCGGTCCAGGGGCTGGCCAACGCCCTCAAGGTACGCTCCCAACTTGCCCAGGACATCGCCAGCGGCGACCTGACCAAACCGGTGGTGGTGACGTCCGAGCGCGATCAACTGGGGCAGGCCCTGGCGCGCATGCATGGCAACCTGTGCAACATTCTGTGCCAGGTCAAAACCACCGGCGAGCAGATCGACCAGGGTTCGGGACGGGTCGCGGCCACGATCGGCACCCTCTCCGACGGGGCGGCGAGCCAGGCGGCCTCTCTCGAGCAGATCGGCAGCTCGGTGACCCAGATGGCCTCGCAAACCCGGAAAAATGCCGACAATGCCTCCCAGGCGAGCGAACTGGCGGGCCGCGCCCACGCCGCCGCCGAAAGCAGCAACCGGCAGATGAACGAACTGGTCGCCGCCATGGCCGAGATCAATGCCTCGGGGCAGAACATTTCGAAAATCATCAAGGTGATCGACGAAATCGCCTTTCAGACCAACCTGCTGGCGCTCAACGCGGCGGTCGAAGCGGCCCGCGCCGGCCAGCACGGCAAAGGTTTCGCGGTGGTGGCCGAAGAGGTGCGCAACCTGGCGGGGCGCAGCGCCCGCGCCGCCCAGGAAACGGCCGAGCTGATCGAAGGTTCGGCGGGCAAAGCCACCCGCGGCGCGCAGATGGCCGACCGCACCGCCGAAGCGCTGGGCGAAATCGTCACCGTCGTCACCCGCATGACCGACCTGGCCCAGGAAATCGCCGCGGCGAGCCATGAGCAGGCCCAGGGCATCGACCAGATCAACCAGGGGCTGACCCAGATCGACCAGGTGGCCCAGTCGACCACCGCCCACGCCGAGGAGACCGCGGCCACCGCCGAAGCTCTGGCCAAACACGCCCACCACCTCGGCGATCTGCTCAAGCGCTTTCACCTCGACCCCGCGGCCTGCGCCCAGATCGAGCAGGACAGGCCCCGGGCCATTTCCGGTTCGGGTCGGAATTAAGGGAAAGGCGAGCCAGCGGGCGGCCTCAGTCATTTTTCAGTCGGGGGGGGAGTCGGCCACTGGCAGAAAGGAAAAACAAAAAGAGCCGGAGAGGATGGAGGCATCCCGAACCGGCTCTTTTTGTTTTTGAGAGGGGTACAAACAAAAGGGAGTAAACCGTCAAAGACCCGCCTGCCACAACAGGCCTTCGATGCTTTGAACTCTACCCCCGTCCCCTCGCCGAATAAAGGCTCTTTCCCGCATTTCTTCGGCCAGAATGGCACCGGGGCGTTCTGTGCGAATGCACAGTGCGATTCATCGTTATCTGTGATATTTATTCACGAATGCGCCTGACCCTGAAACAACAGATTATTCTGGCCCCGGCCACGGTCCTGACCCTGACCGCCCTGCTGCTGATCTTTCTCCAGTACACCTACTGGGATCTTTCGGTCAAACGGCAGGAAGCCCGCAACGTCAGCCAGACCTTCGTCGCCCTGGCCGAAGCCGGTCTCGCCACCCAGCGCATCCAGGGCCTGATCAACCACGTTGACCGCCTGGGTCATCTCGATATCGTCGAACTCGACACCCTCGGCGAACTGCACGATCATCTCGAGGGCGCGGTCGGGCGCATCTTTCAATTGATGCCCCTGCCCGACGGCACCCAGACCCTGCTGCAGCAGACGGTCACCGACCTCGACCCCCGGCGCGGCTACGACTCCCAGCGCTTCCAGTCGGCGCTCAACCTGCTGCGCCCGCAGCTCGTCTCCCTGGCCGAACTCTCCCAGCAACGCCGGGAAAAACTGCGCGACGTGCACCTGCAGAACATCGATGAGCTGGTGGCGCGCACGGCGCTGGTTTCGATCATCGGCATGGCCGCGGCGATTCCCCTGGGCACGCTGCTCAGCCTCTTTTTCGCCCGGCGTCTGCTGCGGCGCGTCCAGACCCTGTCCGACAGCGCCGGTCGCATCGCCCGCGGCGATTTGACTCCCCCCCCCGCCCCTGAACGGGTGCAGGACGAGCTCGACGAGCTGGCCGTTTCCATCAACCAGATGACCGACCGGCTCATCCGCGTGGTCAGCACCGAGAAACTGCTCGAAGGCGCCGAAGAAGAACGGCGGCGCATCGCCATGGATCTGCACGACCAGTCGCTCTCCGATCTCTCCGATGTGCTGCGGGCCCTGCAGAGCCTGCGCGACAGCGGCGAGAATACCGAGGAGGTGGTCAAGATCGAGGACGACCTGCAGCGGGCCATGGCCAACCTGCGCGACGTGATGGAAAACCTCCATCCCCAGACCCTGGAGATTCTCGGTTTCGGCGCCGCCCTGCAGAGCCATTTCGAACGACACCTCGACAAAGAGCACCTGCCCGAGTACCATCTATATGTCGCGCCGCAGGCGGAAAAGCTGAAACTCTCGCGCCTGTGCCAGCTCTCTCTCTACCGCATCGCCCTCGAAGCGGTGCACAACGTGATCAAGCACGCCCAGGCCAGCCGCTACGAACTGGCCCTCGACCGGCGCGAAGACGGTCTGGTCCTCGTGGTGGAAGACAACGGCATCGGCTTCAAGATGCCGACGGCCGAGCGCGCCGGCGGCCGCGGCCTCAACAACATCCGGGAGCGGGCCCGCGCCATCGGCGCCCGGGTCCAGTGGGGGCCGTCGCGCTTCACCAGCGGCACCCGCTTCGAACTGAACCTGCCCCTCAACGGCAACCTGCGTCAGGACAACGAGACCCATGGAATCCCTTAAGATCATCATTGCCGAAGACAATCCCAAGGACTACGAATTTCTCGAACGCCTTCTGGCCGAGGAAGAAATCCCCTGCGCCACCGAGCGCGCCGACAACGGCCTGACCGCCCTCAAGATCGCGGCCCAGGTCGAGCAGCCCCTGATCATCAGCGACATCCAGATGCCCGAGATGAACGGAGTCGATTTCGCCCGCGCCCTGTGGGACAAACGCCCGCTGGCCCGCATCGTCTTCTGGAGCCAGTACAAGGACGAGATGTACGTGCGGGCGCTGCTGCGCATCGTGCCGCCGGAAACGGTCTACGGCTACGTGCTCAAGTCGAACCCGCGCGAGCGCATCGCGATGGCGATCCGCACGGTGCTGATCGACGAGCAGTGCTGGATCGACCCCGAAGTGCGCAAGGTGCAGGGGCGCACCGGCCACAGCCAGACCTCTCTGTCCGACATCGAGTACGAGGCCCTGGTCGATATCTCCATGGGCCTCACCGACAACCTCATCGCCCAGCGCCGCTACCTGTCGCGCCGCGGCGTGCAGAGCCGCCTCAATTCCCTTTACAGCAAACTCGGCATCGACCAGGAGCAGTTTCACAGCGACAGGTTCGGCGACGCCTTCAACCTGCGCAACCGGGCGGTCGCCCTCGGCCTGCGCCGGGGCCTGATCAACGCCTTCGAGCTCGAAAACGAAGAGCAGGATTTCCAGAGCTGGCTCAAGCGCTTCAAGGCCAGCCAGCGCTGAGGCTGCGCGCCCCTCATCTAAAAAGCCCCCGCCGCGATCAACGCGACGGGGGCTTTTCATTTACCTATCCCGGATAGCCCGGCTCAGAAGCGCACCAGCGCCCGGTACTCCAAGATGGCCTCACCCTCCGCCGCCACCGCGATTTCCCACACCGCGCTCCGGGCCGATTCCTGGCGGTGCGCGGCACTTTCCTCGAGAATCTTCCAGTCGCCCGGAATCGGCTCCTCGACCCGCACCGTCACTTTTTCCGTCTTGGCATTGCGCAGAGTGATCTTATAGGCCGTTTCGACCACCGCCGCCTCGCGTTCACCACCGGAGACCCTGCGGAAATCGGTCTGCACCTTCTCGGCGGTCACGTCGAAGGCGTCGCCGAGCTTGAGCCGGACTTTTTCGTTTTTCGGGGTATGGTCGATGCGGTCCTCGCCGACGAACTGGGCGTTGCCGGCCGAATCCTTTTTGTACACCCGCAGGATCCCCTTGGGCAGGGGCAGCCCCAGCCCGGTCTCCTCCCGGTTGGCGAATTCGACGAAAACCCCGACCTTGAGCTTTTGCCCGATCTCGCCGTAGCGACCCGAGTAATAGTATTCGCCGCCGCGCAGCAGGTAGTCCTTGCGCACCGGAACCGCGGCGGCACTCAACAGGGCGACCTGCTTGGTCTGGTTGTCGCGCAGGGTGGTGGGGCGGCCGAGGGAATAGAGATGATATTCGAACAAGGCCTCTTCGGCCATTTCCGCCGCCGGCGCCGCCATCGCCATCTTGACCCGGGAGTCGCGGGCCAGGGTCATCTCGTCGCGCACCCGGTGCACATCGCCCGCCACCAGCTGCAGGCGGGCGTCGTTGAAGGCGGTGCCGCTGCGGTTGGTCAGGGTCACCCAGCCCGAAAGATCGAGGCGGTCATCGCCGGCATGGAGTTCGGCCACGTAGTCGGCCCGCCACGACAGGCCGCCGGTGAGGTAGCTCAGCTCGAGGTCGCGGCTGCCCGCCGCCCCATTGTCGAGGGTGACGACCAGGGTCGGACGATCGCGCAGGGTGGGAGGAACATCGGGAAAGACCAGCCGCCCCGGCACCCCGGTTTCGATGCGATCGTCCACCCGCAGCACCACGGCGCCGTCGTTGTAGGCCAGCACCGTGGCTTCTTCGCTGCTCTCGGCGCCGGTCTGGGGATGGGTGCGCACCACCCGCACCGGGCGACCGACGTATTTCTCCAGCAGCTTGGCGGGGGTCAACAGATCGAAATCGAAGTTCTGTTCGATGACGCGCAAGCCCCCCCGGCGGTCGAGGGGCCGCAGCAGGGCGGTCTCGGGACGGATGAGGGCGCTGACCTCGCGCAGCGCCAGACGACTTTCGCCGGCGGGCAGGTCGAGCTGACGGCGGTCTTTGACCAGGGCCAGGTCTTCGTTGTAGATGGTGACCGCCACCTCCTTCCGGTCGTCCAGGGTGGTGGCAATTTCGGCGGGCGCGGGAACAGGGACGAGAACCACGGACGCAAAAAAAGCGGCCGCGGCAACCGGGGTGCGAAATCTCATCATGGCAATCTCCAGCGAGGGAATGAGTTTTCGCAAAGGGTACCAGATCTGACCGCTTTTGTCCTGCCACCGTCAGTCGGCATGGGCCCGGCGACCGGGCGCGCCGCTCAATCCCGGAATCGGGAGTCGCGCTCGTTGCCGGAGCCTTTCTCCGGCTTGACGGTCGCAAGAATCAGGACCGCAACGGCCAGGAGAAGAATCGATATCCACATATTTTCCATGCCCCCCTCCGGTTTCGCTCGAGCGAACGACGGCTGCGCGACCCTTTCCGTGACTGGCGGTTAAAATATTTATAATTTTTTAATACTCCTCACTCGTCCCTCTGTCAAGATTTTTTTGAATATTTTAATTTTAAGTGGGGAAAAAGAGGACAGGGAACCCTGACGGGAGGTCAGGCCGTTCTGGACTTGCGGCGGCGATGGCGCCACCACCAGGCCAGGCGAGGAAAGCCGGTCAGGCGCAAGAGGTGCGACCAGGAGCCCGCCGGGGGCGATTCGGGCCGGTAATCGAGGAGAAAAAACCCGCAGACGGGAGCAGAGTCCGGCCGTACCCCGATTTCGGCAACGACCAGGCGCGCTCCGGTGAAATCGCAGTGCAGAATGATTTCACCGTCGTGAGCCGGATGGTAGCAGCGCAGTTGCAGGGTGTCGGGCGCGGGTTCGTCGCCGGAGAAGACCACCACCGTTTCCCGCGCGAGGAGGTCGGGAACCGGTCGTTCCCGCACCAGTTCCACCGCGCAGGGCCGCCCTTGGGCGAGGCGCGCCCGAATCAGCGGCCATTCTCGCCGGGTGGCGGCGCTCAGCCACTGCTTCCCCCCGGGGGTGGGCAGACGCAAGGCCAGATCGAGGCTCAACAGGGTGAAGCGGCCGTCGGCGGAAATCTGCTGCTGCAGGCTGCGCCGCAGGAGTTCCTCCGGCAGCCATTGCTCGGGAATGGCGTGAAGAATGCTGCGCCACTGCACCAGGCGCCCGCAGCTGGTGGTCAGGGCACTCTGCAGGCGGGTGCGAAGATACCGGCACCAGGTCGAAGCGTCGCGGCAGGAGCTGGCCGGGCGGCGAGCGAAAAACAGATCGAGAGCGCCCAAGGCCCGCGCCGTAGTGTCCCACCCTCCCCCCTCTGCGGCCATCGCCCATTGCTGCAGCCGGGCCGGCAGCTCATAGTAATCGGTCATGCCGTCGAAATCGGCGCGCAGGTCGGAAAGGGCCGGGTTCAGGGCATCGGCCAGCACCTGGCGGCCGCGCTGCATTTCCTCCGGCCCGACCAGGCTTTGCGGACTGGGGACGCTGTCCCAGCGGGCCTGAAACCTCGTTCGTGCCATGGGCGGACTCATCCAGAGAAGTGGGCGGGGGTGCGCGCCACCCGGGCGGTCAGACGGGCCCCCGGCGCCGCATCTCCTCGGCCTCCTCGAGACCCGCCCGCAGCGTGCGCAGGGCGTCGAGGGCGCCTTTGGATTTCTCGCGGTCGAGCGTGATCTGCAGGCCGCATCCCGAACAGTAAAAGGGCCGATTGGCCAGCAGCAACTCGAGGGAGGTGGCGATGTGATGGCCGCAGCGCGGGCAGGGCAGACCGGGGGAGGGAGGCGATGCCATGCTCAGCTCTTCTCCCCGTCGACTTCGCGGGCCGAGATCCCCTGCTCCATCAGATGAAACAGGCGGGCCATGCCGGCGGGAACATCGGCCTGCTCGATGTTGATCTTGACCTTCATCTGCATCTCGCTCGCCCGTCCCCCGGCGGCGGGATCGCGGGCCATGGCCGCCTTGAAATCGATGGGTTGCAGATCGGGCAGGTCCGCATCGTGCTGGGCCTTGACCCCGCGCCGGGTCGCCCGCTGAATATCGACGATCTTGACGAAGAATTCGACCTGCGCGTCCTTGATCTGCAGGGCGGGAATCGGCAACAGGGACAGCAGCGGCACATCGATCTGCAGCGACCGCGGCCGCCCGTCGGGCCCGATCCGCTCCTGACGGAAGGAGGCCATGCGCAGTCGGCCGAAATCGTCGTCATCCGCGCCGCTGCCCGTGGTTTCGAAGCCGAACTCGCGAATAAAGGCGGCGGTGGCCTGGGCGGCCTGGCTCTCGGCCTCGATCATGGCGTGCAGCGGCGCGCCGATGAGCTGATTGAGCGACAAAGCGGTACTCTGGTAGGACACGTTCCCCATGTCTTTTTTTTCTTCCGGCATGATTTCTCCTCACCCCGGTTATTCGGGGCTCAAGGACCGCCAGGTGCGGCCCTCTTCCTTGCTTTCGACCTGGGTCCAGGTGTAGTTGCGCAGCCCGACCTTGATCTTGACCGAAGAGATCACCTCCGCCGGCAGTTCGCCCAAGGCGCTGCCGCTGACTTCCGTGTTGATCCGGCAGTCCCCCCCCTGGCGCCAGTATTGCAGGGCTTCACCGGCCATCTCTTTGAGGGCGGCGGAGAGGTCCACGGTGTCGACGATCTCGCGCCGCAGGTCGGGGTCCTTGGCCCCGGCCCGCTCCATGCGATAGGTCAGGGCGCCGGAGAGCACCGGACGCAAGCCCTCCAGCGCCTCTTTTACGTTCAGGTGGCCCCCGCCGTCGATGAGGTGGGGATAGTTGTGCATGAAATAGCGCAGGATGTCCTGACGCACGTCGATGCGGAAGCTCTCGCGACTCAGCTCCTGGGCGAGGCCCACCTTGTTGCGGGCGCGCGCGATCTCCCTTGCCCCCTCGATGAAGCGGCTGGCGAGGGCGTTGCTCTGGCGTTCGAAGAAGGGAGCCAGTTGAGCCTCGCGCCCCTCGCCGGTGTCCCCCTGGAAATCGATCTCGGACAGGGCGAATTTCAGGTCGATCTCCACCTCCTCGATCTCGGCCCGGGGGACCGGAAACCGGCGCAGGAGCGAGTTCTGCTCATAATAGCGGCTGATGTTCTTGGAGTAGAGGTCGGAGGAGAAGCGCGCCTGGGCGATATCGCGCAGCAAGGCCCCCAGGATCTGGTTCAGTTCGGCCATCGGCGTCGTTCCAATCGAAGGTGAGCATCCATCAGGACGGCTGGGCCGCCTTGATGTTATCGGTGAGGATATTGAGCACCTTGGCCATCCCGGCGGGCACGTCGTCCTGCACCGCATGGACGTTGATGTCCATGGTGTATTCCACCGAGTACTTGGAATCCTTGGTGGAGGTCGAGTCTTTTTTGCTGGAATAGGACGCATCGAGCTTGGCGCTGAAGAACAGATACTTGGCGCTTGCCGCCAGCGCGACCTTGCCTTCGGACGACTGGGAGTCCTTCTGCGAGGTCTCGGTCGAGGCGTTGATGCTCGCCTTGAAATTGATGGACATGTCGTCGATGCGGATAAAGGGAATCGGCACGATGGTCAGAATCGGAACGACCAGTTGCTGGTCACCTCCCGGTCCGCTGTAGCTGAAGGTGACGTTGCGGATATTGCCGCTCTCGTCGAAGGCCACCCCCTGAATGAAGCCCAGCGACGACTGGGCGGCTTTCGCCTGGGCTTCGACCGCGGCCGTCATCGGCCCGCCGATGAGAGCGCCGAAAGGAATGTTTCCCAACTGCCGGGTTGCTGCATCCTGTCCGTTAGGCATGAGGACCTCCTCGGTTAACGACCGCAGCGCAAGGCCTTCAAAGGCCACCGGAGACGGCCTGCATCGGTTTTACTGCGCGGTGAAAAACCCAGCAATAACAAGGTTCTTTTTCAGTCTATCCGGCCCGGGCCGGGAGTCAACGCCGGGCCCCGTTTTTTAATGAGGAAAAGACCGGTCGAAGACCGCAAGGCACAGCGACGGCCGGTGGAAATCGCCCGCCAGAAAGGCGATGAGCAGACAACGGCCGGAGATGGGGCGCAAGGGAAAAGAATGCGCTCGGCCATGCTCCAACCATAGAGCACGGCTGCCGGATTGCAAGATGAGGCGGCAAGAGGAGTCAGGCGGGTTCGAGCCCGGCGAATTTGAGGAGAAGCTTCTTGGAGCCCGCGGTGCTGAAGTAGACGGTGACCTTCTGGTTGTCGCCGCTCCCGTCGAGGCGGCGCACGATGCCGACGCCGAACTTGACGTGGCGCACCCGGGTGCCGATGCGCAGGCCCTCGTCGGGCTCGGCCACCATCCGCACCTCCTCGACGAAGGGCTCCGCGGGCGGGGCTTCGTCTTCCCGCGAGGCGGCGGCGGGGAGTTTCCGCCCCATCTGCTCGAAGACCGAGGCGAGGTTGTGGCCGGAGGTTCTGGGCAGAACCGGCGCCGTTGGCTCGGGCTGGTCGAGGAGGTGAGGGGGAATTTCGGTCAGAAATGGGCTCGGCGGGTTGAACTGGAAATCGCCGTAGACCCGCCGGCGGCGGGCGTGGGTGAGATAGAGCTTGTCCATCGCCCGGGTCATGCCGACATAGCACAGGCGGCGCTCCTCTTCGAGTTCCTCCCCTCCCCGGCCGGCGCGGCTGTGGGGAAAGAGCCCCTCCTCCATGCCGGTCATGAACACCAGCGGAAATTCGAGCCCCTTGGCGGCGTGCAGGGTCATCAGGGTGACCCGGTCGAGACTGCCGTCGTAGCTGTCGAGGTCGGTCACCAGGGCGACCTGCTCGAGAAATTCGTGCAGGGTGTTCTCCCGTCCGCGATGCTCTTCCATGCCGGCGAGGAGCTGCTCGAGGTTCTCCATGCGGCTTTTGGCCTCTTCGGTGCGTTCCTCGCGCAGGCTCGGGCCATAGCCGGTCGCTTCGATCAACGCGGCGGTCAACTCGGGGTACGGCAGTTCATCCATCTTGCTGCGAAAGTCGTCCATCATCGCGACGAAGACTCCCACCCGCTTGCTCGCGGCGGCGGCGAGCAGCCCGCGCTCCAGCGCCAGACGGCAGGCCGGCAGAAAGCCCCCCGCTTCGTCCTCGAGCTCGGCGATGCGCGCCACGGTAGTGTTGCCGATGCCGCGGGCGGGCACGTTGACGATGCGCTTGGCCGACACCGTGTCGGCCGGGTTCACCAGCACCCGCAGGTAGGCGAGAATGTCCTTGACCTCCATGCGGGCGAAGAACTTGATGCCGCCGATCATGACGTAGGGCAGGCGCTCCTGCACCAGCGCCTCCTCCAGCGGCCGCGACTGAGCATTGGTGCGGTAGAACACGGCGATGTCGCGCAGGTGTCTGCCGGCCTGCTTCAGCCGGGCGATCTCGCCGGCGACGAAACGCGCCTCTTCGCGATCGTCGGGCAGGGTTTCGAGGGTGATCTTCTCCCCCTCGGGGTTCTCGGTCCACAGGCTCTTGCCGGTGCGTCCGACGTTGCGCGCCACCACTTCGCCGGCGGCATCGAGAATGGTGCGGGTCGAGCGGTAGTTCTGCTCCAGGCGGATCACCGTGGTATCGGGGTAGTCGCGCTCGAAGCCGAGGATGTTGCCGACTTCGGCGCCGCGCCAGCGGTAGATCGACTGGTCGTCGTCGCCGACCACGCACAGGTTGCGGCTGCCGTCGGCGAGCAGGCGGGTCAGCGCGTACTGCACCGCGTTGGTGTCCTGGAATTCGTCGACCAGCACGTAGCGAAAGCGCTCCTGCCAGCGCCGCAGCACGCTCTCGTCGCTGCGCAGCAGGTGCACGGTGAGCATGATCAGATCGCCGAAGTCGAGGGCGTTGGCCAGCCGCAGGCGCTTCTGGTAGAGAGCGTAGACCCGCACCAGCTGCTCGCCCCAGTAGTCGTCGCGGTCGCATTCCTCCGGGAGCAGGCCGCGGTTCTTGAAGCCGTCGATGGCGCCGGCGGCGGCGCGCGGCTTGAGGGTCTTCTCCGCAATCCCCAGCTCCTTGAGCACGTCGCGCAGCAGCCGCTCCTGGTCCTGGTCGTCGTAAATGGTGAAATCGGAGGTGTAGCCGAGCGCTGCGATCTCGCGGCGCAGAATGCGCACGCACAGGGAATGGAAGGTCGATACCCAGGGCGACTCGCCGCCGTCGAGGAGCTTCTCGATGCGGCTGCGCATCTCGCCGGCGGCCTTGTTGGTGAAGGTCACCGCCAGAATCTGCCAGGGCGCCACCCCGTGCTCGCGGATCAGCCAGGCAACGCGGTGGGTCAGGGTGCGGGTCTTGCCCGAGCCGGCGCCGGCCAGCAGCAGCAGCGGCCCGTCGCCGTGCTGCACCGCCTGGCGCTGCATCGGGTTGAGGTATTTCAGCAGGTTGGTCATGGAATCGATTGATTTGTTTGAAGAATTAAAAACCCTAAAAAGCTTTCACCACAGAGATCACAGAGGACACGGAGAAAATCTCATTTTTTACAAAGGCTTTATGCTTATTGCTCTGTGTTCTCTGTGTCCTCCGTGGTTCAAACAGCCTTTGCCTTTAAAGAACGTCCTCCGCCAAGGTCCGCGACATCAGCGCCCGGTTGTAGGCCGAGACCATATCGCGGCGCGAGATGATCCCCACCAGCTTGCGGCTGTCCTCGCGGTCGACCACCGGCAGCTGCTCGATGTTGCGGTAGCCGATCTTGCGCATGGCGCGGTCGAGGTCGTCGTCTTCGGTGACGGTGATCACGTCGAGGGTGGCCAGCTCCTTGATCACCACCAGGTCCATCAACTCCTTTTCGAAGACCGCGCCGAGAAAATCCTGCACCGAGATGATGCCGGTGAGCATCCCCTCGCGGTCGACCAGGGGAAAGTTGGTATGGCGGGTGCTGGCGATGAAATGGGCGAACTGGCCCAGCGTCATGTTCTCCGGAATCGCCTCGGGGTCGCGCACCATCACCGCGCCCACCCGGAGCGACTTCATGATGTTGCGCTCCTTGCCCGCCTCGAGATCGATGCCGGCCTTGGAGAGCTCCACCGTGTCGAGACTGTCTTTCTTGAAATGGCGGCTGATGGCGGTGCCGATGACGCAGGAGAGCATGATCGGGATGATGACCTCGTAGCTCGCGGTCATCTCGAACAGCAGAAAGATGGCGGTCATCGGCGCGTGGGTGGCGGCCGAGAGAAAGGCGCCCATCCCCACCAGGGCGTAGGCGCCGGGGGAGATGTTGAGGGTCGGGAAGACCACCTGCAGCAGCTTGCCGAAGGCGCCGCCGGTCACCGCGCCGATGTAGAGCGAGGGCGCGAACAGCCCCCCGGGCAGCCCCGAACCGAGGGTGACCGAAGTCGCCAGCGCCTTCATCAGGATCAGTCCGGCCAGGATGTACCACAGGCCGTCGCCGTGCAGCACCCGCTCCATGAAGTGGTAGCCGTTGCCGAACACCTGGGGAAAACCGATGCCGATCACGCCGACCAGAAACCCGCCGAAGATCGGCTTGGCCAGCCGGTGCAGCGTGAGGCGGTCGAAAGCGTCCTTGATGCGGAAGTGCAGGTCGATGAAGCCCGAGGCCAGCCCGCCGATGATCATCCCCAGCACCACGTAGAAAAGGAGCTCCCAGTGGTTGTGCAGGGTGTAGGGGGGCACGGCGAAGGCGGGGATGTTGCCGAGCAGCGCCCGCGAGACCACGGTACTCATGCCGCTCGCCACCACGATGGAGGTAAAGCTCGAAATCTCGAAGGAGGAGAGCAGCACGATCTCCTGGGCGAAAAAGACGCCGGCGATGGGCGCGTTGAAGGTCGCCGCCACCCCGCCGGAAACGCCGCAGGCGACCAGCACCTTGAGCCGGTCGCCGCTCACGCGAAAGGCCTGGCCGAACTGGCTGCCGATAGCGCCGCCGATCTGGGCGATGGGGCCCTCCTGCCCGGCCGAGCCGCCGGTGCCCAGGGTAATCGCCGACGCCACCCCGCGGGTGAAGATGGTGCGCATGGGAATCTTGGCCCCGCGCAGGTTGACGATCTCGAGAAAGCGGGGAAAGCCGTACTTGAGGTCTTTGGCGAAGAAGATGCCGAAGGGAATCATCAGCAACCCGCCGATCACCGGAAAGACGAAGACCAGCAGCCGCCCCCAGGTCCAGTGGTCGAAGGAGACGCCGAACAGGTCGAGCCCCTGTTCGATGATCGCCCACTCGAAAAATTCGATGGTCATGCGGAAGGCGTAGTTGCACAGGCCCGAGAGCAGCCCGATGCACACCGCCATGACCACCATGAAAGTGTTTTCGCTGATGCGGAAGCGGGTCTGGATCGCGGTCGAAACCCGGCGCAGCCAGCCGAAGGGGAGAGACTTGAACAGGGAACGTTGAGGGCTCACGGATTTGGGTGGACGGTCCGGCATCGGTCCGCCTTGGCGGTTGAGGGTGAAAACAACGAAGAAAACTCAAAGGTCCGGGCGCAACTGAACATGCTATTTTCTTTAGCGGGAGGAATCAACCGGAAATGCGCGAATGAGAAGAAAAATCCCGCGACGGCCCGAAAGCGCCAGAACCTTGCGGCAAGAGCGGCCAGTTCCGCCTGGATATTCGATAAACCGA
>NPIG01000407.1_pt1 | contig 36278 bp, 41 predicted proteins | sample 8637441 | NCBI WGS metagenome assembly NPIG01 (sample SAMN07420675, study PRJNA396082) | bioreactor metagenome | isolation source: sample BR6 brine-fed electro-methanogenic bioreactor BR | place: Japan: Kochi | collected 2016-06-14
GCAGATGACATTGATTTAAAAAGGAGGTGATGTTTTCATATCAGAGATGGTGTCTTTGGTCTAATTAGGAAGAGATCTTCTTCGCCATTGTGAGCCCTGCATCATATGCAGAATCCATTTCGCTTTCATCAGGTACGAACTGGACCTCAAATGTTTCGGTTACTGTAAATCCCGCAGCCTTTAGTTCCTCAGCGACGAAGGCTGCTGCACCTCCACGCCCTCCCATGGATCCGAAGGTGAGGGCATACCGCTCTCCGGTTCTGTCGAACCGGAGTCCTTTGAGATAATAGAGGAGATCTCCAATACTTGGATATGGCATATCGTTGATTGTGGGAACGCCGACCATGATCGCTTTTGACTCAAGGATATGCTTCACGATCTCAGATCGCTCATCTTCGTGAAGGTTGAAGATCTTTACATCTGCTCCACCTGCCATAACCCCTTCTGCGAGGGCATGTGCAAGTTTCTGGGTTGATCCATGCATGGTATCATAGATGATGGTTACCTTCTTCTTCATTGCACTCCCGGTTGCCCATCCGATATATGCATTGATCACCTGCGATGGATCGGTCCATATCTGGCCATGTGAAGGTGCTATCATCTTTACCTTGGAGAGGAGATCCAGATCTGTCAGCTCCTTTGCCTTCTTCAGGAAGAGGGGCGTCAGGGGAACGATCAGGTTGGCATAGAACTTCTGGGTTGCATCCATGAGGATCGTATCCGGAATGTCGGTATCGTACCTGCCGGTGAAACAGAGGTGCTGGCCAAAGGCATCATTTGGGAAGAGTATCCCCTCTTCTGCATAGAGCGTGAACATCGAATCCGGCCAGTGCAGGAGAGGAGCCTGTACAAATGCCAGTGTCTTCCCCCCGATATCGAGGGTGTCCCCGGTCTTCACATGCCTAAACTCTGCCCCTTCAAGGGTGGGGTAATGGCGCAGAAGCCCCTTCTTACAGACCTCGGTACAGTAAATCGGCGCATTTGGGAACCTTTTGTGGATTTCGGGGAGTGCCCCTGAATGGTCCTTTTCTGCATGGTTCTGGATGATAATGTCTATTGTTTCCGGTCTTCCTTCAGCGGCACATGCGTCTCTTATCCGTCCCCACATCTGGGCAGACTGTCCCGGATAGACGTTGTCAATCAGCACCGTCTTCTCACCGAAGATCAGATATGCATTGTATGATGTTCCATCGAGGGTGTATCCATGGTATGTTCGGATATCCCAGTCAAGGGTGCCTACCCAGTAGACTCCCTCTGCAATCTTTTCTGCTTTTGCTTTCATCATTATCACTTGATTCGGTTTATTGCGAATGTTCTATTTGTTACGAACATTTATAAGGATTACGAAATTGTTCCCATGGTAAAACAGAGAATATTATCACGCTTCCCATCAAAAACCGTATCTGGCGTATTGTTGGGTCTGTACACAGGGGTTTGGATCCTCATCAGGTATCAGGGAGTATATGCAGATGACTGTCACTGATTTATACCCAGCATTTCTTCTCCTCTCGATAATTGCCATTCCCTTTTTCTTCTATACTCCAGTCCTCTCGATCCATCCTCTCTCATATGCTGTTCTTCTCATCTCGATATTTGTCTGGATGCTCGCCTCTCTCTATGCAACCAGATATATGAAAGAAGAGATACGGACGAACCGTTTCTACTTCTTCTGGCTTCTCTCACTCGCAGCGGACCTTGGTGTTCTTCTTTCCGGCGATTTCCTCACCCTATATCTCTTCTTTGAGTTCCTTACACTGTCGGCATTTGTCCTGCTCGCTCATCGGCATGCCGCAACTCTGGCAGAATGGTCCTTGTGGGATCTCATTCATACCGGTTTTTCTGTTTTTTCTGGTAATAAACATTACAGATGATTGATGCCGGTACTTTGTCCAGAGGGGTGCCCTGATTGATGACCTGACTGACCCAGATTCATCAACTCCTGTTCAACAGGGCGCATCAGTCTTTTTATCTCTCAGATCAATGTGAGTACAGGTGAAATAAGATGATTGAACTCATTATCGGCGGGATACTTGTCCTCCTTGCCATCGTCATTGTTCTCTGGTTTGTCAGTATCTACAACAAATACTATCGCCTGAAGAACGCATCCGAGGCAACACTTGGCCAGATCAAGGTTGCCATGAAGAAGCGGCTCGATATGATCGACCAGCTCCTCGGATCGGTGAAGAGCTATGCAGAGTTTGAGAAGAGCACGCTTGAATCGGTGACTAAGATGCGTGCATCTGTTGGATCTGCCGGGGCAGGGGATCTCAATGCCATCGAAGCCGAGTCGCGGAGTGTGCTTGGCCGCCTCTTTGCGGTGATGGAGAACTATCCTGATCTGAAGACATCCCAGACTGTAAAGGATCTGATGGGATCGATCAAAGGGCTGGAAGATGAGATCGCCCGCCACCGGTATACGTTCAACAATATCTCACAGCAGTTCAACACAATGCTCCAGACAATTCCATCGAATATCGTCGGGAATATAATCGGCATGGTCAAGCTTGATTACCTCGAATTCCAGGATGAGAATCTGGAAAAGGCCCCGAAGATCGAGTTCTGAGGTTTCTTCATGGAAGAGAAGAGACTGATTGCACTCCTCTTTGCGGGAACCCTGCTGCTTGGCCTCTCTGTCATTGGCGTAATGGGGCTCTTTCCTGCCGGTGCATTTGATTATAGCGGCGACCTCATCGTCGAGTCATATGAGGTGACCTGGCAGGAGAATGGGGATCTCACAGAGCGGTACGTCTATTCGGTCCGCTCAACCCAGGAATACCGGATGTTGTACCGCAACTGGAACGCTGCCCTTATCTTTGGAGAGCCAGAGTCCGGCTACCCTCACATCCGCTTTATCGAGGGATCGGCACCGGATGGAGCTGTTCTGTACCTGAAGGAGGGTACTGGCCGCATCCATCTCTTTGAAGGGGATAATCCCCGTGCCCGATCGCTCGTCTCTGATCTTGCCTATCTAAATGAGGTTGGCATTGTCAATCCGGACTACTTTGTTCCGGGCGACTATGTCGTTGAGTATACCTACCAGATGGTGCCGCCGGTAGAGTACGACAGCGATTCTGTGCATATCAACCTGATGTTTGCAGACGAGCACATTCCCTATAAGGACGTCACCATTACACTCGTCTCCGACAAGATAACAGATGTCTTCACACATCCCCCAAGCTACGAGATAACCCGTGGCGATGGGATGATTGTGCTCACCGGAAGTTCCCCTTCCAATGAGCGGATCGAGGTTGAGTTCCTGATGAGCCCGGATTCAATAGATTCTGTTGCCGGGATTAAAACCTATGTTGAAGGGGTCCGTGAGAAGACCGAATCTGCAAACAACTCGTACCTCTTCGGCTTATTTATTGCTGATATCCTTCTGTTGATCGGAAAAGTCCTGGTTGTTCTGACGCCCTTTCTGCTTCTCCTCCTGTACATCCTGTATGGAAGGGAGAAGGATTACACTGTCCCGGAATACCTCAGCACAGTCCCGGATGAAAAGATGCCGCCCTGGCAGGTGAATCTGGTCTTCAATAAGGATGCGTTCTCCTCAGATGAGAACGGGTTTTATGCAACCCTCCTTGATCTCCACCGGAAGAAGAAGATCGAGATAAGGGAGAATCCCGATCAGAAAGGAGTGAAAATCCGGCTTCTTGAAGAGGAAGGGGATGATCAATACGAGCAGAAGGTGATGAACTTCATCAGCCTGAATTCTGATGAATCCGGGGTTCTTGATACCGGCTACTTCGAAGCAGTTGCAGAACGGGCAAAAAGTTCCACCGCAGATGAGCATATTGCCATCCGTCTCAAAGAGAACATAAATGACCTGATGACGATGAGTGATGAGCGGATCTCAGGAACTTATGCTGTTGATGGAAGGGGAACTCCCGCTCTTCTCCTCTTCGGCGCAATCGGCTATATCCTCATTGTTGTTCTGGCATTCCTCTTTGCAACCGATACCGAAGGAATGCTGCTGGCAGCAATCGTCCCTGGTGTCATTATGGCGGTGCAGGCAGGAATTGCTGTGGCACTTCCCTCAACCCTCTTTGGCCACTGGAAAGATGACTACTATAAGACGAAGCTTGAATGGAGTGCCTTCAGGCGATTCCTCTCTGATATGAGCATGATCCGGAAGTACAGCCCCGATGATATGAATATGTGGGGAATCTGGCTTATTTATGGCACAGCGCTTGGAGTTGGCGATAACGTCCAGAAGGCGATGAAGGAGCTGAAGGTGGATGTTTCTGAGTCCGGGTACTATGTCCCAACCTATTTCTGGTTCATGGGATTTTATTCGATCAGCACATTTTCCCCGCCCTCACAGGCAGGCTCAGGTGGCGGAGGGTTTGGTGCAGGTGGCGGCTTTGGTGGTGGAGGGGCAGGAGGGAGATGATTCATCATTCTTCCACTACATAATTATGAATGAATAACCGGAAGGTGCAGTATGGTTAGACAGAGACGTACACGTTCAAAAGTCAAGAGAAATGAAATTCTCAGTGTCATTGAAGGATTCTCGGCAGTGACGAGAGAAGAGTACATTATCAAAAAATGTATCTATAATATTGGTTGTATATTTCCTGATATCGTCGAACAGTCAAAAGAGATACTTGCAATTTATGGTGCAGATACCGTACTCCCTTATCTTCAGGCAGCAATAGAGAAGAAAGAATATGAGACCGAGAATTTCTGGAATGATGTCGCCGATCTCTATGTGATGCTTGGAGTACAATCTGTTCCCTATCTCATCCCTCTCATCGAAATGTCCTTTAGAAGGGATCAAGAAATTGCAGAAGAAACTGACGAAATGGAGGATTCTGAGGATTTGGATTTGTATGATCCGGATGCTGAAAACCCATACGATATCCGCTATGCCGCCACTGAAGCCCTCGTTGGGATAGGCTCCCCGGCGGTTCCATTCCTTTGCAGGGCCCTTCAGTCCGGTAATGACAAAATGAAGGGTACAATCATTGATATTCTGGGAGATATCAGGGATGCATCAGCCCTCCCCGATCTGATCGCAATCTTTGACGATCCGAATAAAGATCTCCATTGGAGAGCAAGAGAGGCGATCATCAATCTTGGTCCTTCTGTATATGATGCTCTTCTCCCAAATCTTTATGCAGACAATCCTTATCTGATCTGTGCGGTGGCCTATATCCTGCCCCGAATTGAACGGGAGAGGGGAATTGCCGATCTTATCCCTCTCTTTGATAGTGGATCTGATTACCGATGGGAAGGGGCATATCAGTCTCTCAGCTATCTTGAACCATTCCCTGAGAACGAAATGATACAACAGTTTTCGGCTGATAATAGTGAGCATATCGTAGGTGCTCTCTGTGTACTTGGGAGTTCAAGCAATGAAGCGATAATCCCGGATATTCAGAAACTTCTGACACATCCGGGTGAGGATGTTCCGTACTTTGCACAGAGGGCAATTGATGCAATCAGGTCAAGGGCAGGCCGATCGTAACATCATTTTGCTAAATGGAGGAAAAATCCAAGATGTATCCGCACGAGTTCTCTCCTACCCTGGAAGGTATTGAAGGATGGCCCTCAGTTTTGATTGGATGGATTCCGGTTTTTTCTTATAGAATTCTGCAATGATCTCTTTAATTTCCTTCTTCTTTCGATCAAATACTGGCAATCCAGGGTTTCTGCATGCATAATAAACGATTGAGGCCGCCCAGAGATCTGGATCTCCCCGTGTCAATGGCAGGTTGGGATGGAATGTAAGCAACTCAATAATGTTGTTGCAGTCCTCTGTTATCTCGTTTTCAGGGAAATATATAGTATGACTGAGGAATGCTGAGCATTTTATTTTAATGACGATTGAGGGGAAGAAATGCTCGTCATCAAAGCTCATACTTACATTCTCCTCCATCAGGATCATCATCTCATCGATCTGCCTGAGCACATCCTTCAGAGTACGTGGTCCTACCTGACATATAGGAGATGCAGCATGTAAAACCCTGCCAGTACTACTGGTTACATCGAAGACACGTCCATACTCAGTGATTATAGCCTTCTGGAACTCTCTGAATCTGCTCATCTCAATCTGCATCCCTATAAATTGACGGAGAATGCCTGCCTCTCTGTGGCTTATCGACTTGATCAGAGTATCAGCATTCCGGATGATCTCCTCTTTATCGAGATGGATAAAGAAACGCGTAAGGGTGGGCAGAATTTCCGATCTCCAGGAGGGGTGGATTGAATGAAGGGCTGCTAACTCTTCTTCCAAACAATCTGCAACAGATTCTGCATCCCAATCATGATAATCACGGCAAGAGCATCGGTATATGGCTATTATAGTACTCACAATGATCATCGTCGATCTGATGGCGGTCATTCTTCCGTATTCACAGTATTCGTCGCCTGCAAATTCACTGATGGCATCAGATAATTCACCAATCGCTGTATAGATCCTCTCGCCGATGATCATCTTCAACAGCGATTCATACTGCGTCTTATTTGTATCAGTGGGAATATTCAGCACGAGTGATAATATGAGGCTATCCTTAAGTGGATAGAGGTCTTCGATAGCATATCCTGGAGGGTACCAACAGAGTGCTGAGCGAAGATCCTCGGATTCATAACAGAAGGTCATCCTCGGAGAGTTATAAAGAGGCTGAATATCGTTTTCTCTCATTCCTCTTTCATTTGTGAGTATACAGGTTGTGCAGATATATTGCGGTCCACCCAGCACTCTGCTGTTGTCAACGCCATACGATGCATCGTCTCCACATATCATACACTTTTCAGCAGGAAGGTTATTTCTTGCTAGAACATAGGCAATGCTGTTCTGAGGGGCCACTCCAATCTCACCAAGCACTGTCATATGCACGGTATCATCTGACCACTTCCCGTACCTATAGGTGATCTGATCTCCTGATTGCACCAGATCACGGATCAGACGATACATATCCAGCTGGTTTATATCCGGATGTGTGAAATATGAACTCTTTTTGATCCTGCAATACGCCTCATCTGAACCGGATTCAAACCAGATATCCCGGATAAGGCTTTCAAGATCGAAGATTTCTGCATTGCATCTGAGAATAAGTACCATCCAGTATTGTGGGTATCTTACCGATTCTGCGAGAATAAGGAGGGAAGAGGCATCTCTCGTCGGCAATGTCGACTCTTCAAGGCAGTGTCTAAGATGTGGCTCCGCCTCGTCTAAGCTGATCTCCTTACGGCAGAGGAGGCACATTCCCTGTCTTCTCTCTGACGACATACAGATATGTTTCTCAATATAATCTTAGATGCATGTTTCTATCTGCTCACGGTTGTCTCGTAACTCTTACTCAGTGATAATTTGACTTTTCTGCGCCGATCTTTATTGATACAATGCTCTCTCTGAGTCTCTTTCGCTCAGCCTCATCAAGAGGAGCAGATCCAATGGTGCTGATCAGTTCCGGTTCACTGATGATATGATTCAGGGGAAAGACGGATTCGCCGTGAATGGTTATGGTGGAGAATCCGGCATCGCGGATACATTTTAGATATTCTTCCTTCAGAAGAGCTCCCGATACACAGCTTGTATAGAGGAGGGATGATTTTCTGAACGCGTCCGGGAGCGGGGCGGTGAGGACGATATCTGAGACGAGCAGGCGGCCGCCCGGGCGGAGCACCCGGAATATCTCAGCAAAGACCTGTGGCTTGTCGACAGAGAGGTTGATGACGCAGTTTGAGATGACGACATCAACTGAAGCATCTGCTACCGGCAGGTGTTCTATCTCCCCGAGCCGGAACTCCACATTGGTATATCCTCCTTCTTCAGCGTTTCTCCGGGCCTTCTCAAGCATATCATGGGTCATATCGACACCGATGACATGGCCGGATGCACCCACCTTTTGGCTTGCGAGGAAGCAGTCAAAGCCTGCACCTGATCCGAGATCAAGCACAGTCTCTCCTTCTTTCAGTGATGCAAGCGCGACCGGGTTCCCGCATCCAAGCCCGAGATTGGCCCCTTCAGGCACTGCCTGCTGCTCTTCTTCTGAATAGCCCATTGAGGCGGAGACTGATTGTGGATCCTGTGTGCCATCACAGCACCCGGGACCGCATCCGCATCCAAATCCTCCTTCACGGGCGACCCTGCCATATCTCTCACGAACCTGCCTTCTGGTACTTTCCATGTCAGTCATGATTTTCAACTCCTCAGTGTCTTTTGATCTTTAGTTCCGCTTGTCTGCCTGTTCCGGGTGAACAAGCGAGGTGATATAGCTGTCGAGATGATCTTTTTTGATCAGGGTAATGCAGCAGACTGATCCTTTCCTTTCAGAAAAGACAACTGCAAAGCGATCACCTGGTGTGATCCCTGCCCGCTCCCTCACCTCTTTTGGGAGCACCATCTGGCCGCGGGCGTCGATGGTGACGATCCCTTCAACCGAGCAGTCGCAGGGATTTTCCGGACATATTTCTTGTGACTTCTTCCCTTGCATATATCTGATTTGATTCAGTAATATATGAATCTTCTGAATTTTCACATTTATCCAAAAATTATCTGGAAATAATTTGATGAATTATCCATTTGAACGGTGTATTATGTCAATCGAAGCTCTATCTCCTTTTCACTGTATACTTTTTCGATCTCATCAGAAAAAGAAGAGAGAGAATTTTTGATTGGATATCCGATCATATCGATGGCATGGAGTAACTCCCTGATGTGCAAAAGTCCTGAGAGTTCCTTGTCACAGGTTCGGCCAAACCGTGGTGCCCTGCAGAAATGGCAGATCCTGAGACCGAAATGCCGGAGTGTTTCCGGAGAGATCGGCTGTCCTATAAGCTCTCCTGATGCCTCTGCTGTCGATCCGCATGGCGAGCCCCTGATCACTTTCACCAGTTTGAAGTATTGATCACGTAGTTCGATGAAAAATTCAGGCTTCCCAAAATGCCGGGCAAATGTGTTTATTATCTCAGATCCCCCGGGATTTACCTCTAGCGAACACATGGTGACAGGCGCCACAACAGCAGGATTGATCTCCTGTGCCTGCCTGAGAAAACCTATGCCGAAGCTGATTCCAAGGATTACCGGAACTTCTTTCGATACAATTGCCATTGCGATATCAGGATGCCGTGCATATGATACATACAGATCACACTCTGGGATGTCGATCACCGGATCGTCAATGACGGGCGATTGTGGAAATGGCGCATCAATCCATTCAACAGGAAAAGAGCCTCCAATAATTTCAAATGCCCGATCTCCGTATTTTCCATCACTCACAATTCCTATCTTCACCGCTTCACCCCGATCCATCCTGATTCTCCAGGTACTCAGATCATCTGGTGCCAAAAAGCGACTGCTCTCAACCCTCCTCTACCTGCTCTGTGGCAATAAATATTTCGAATCCTTTTGAAATATTTGTGGAAAAGTGTTGATCCCAAAGTGATACCAGATATTCATGGCACATTCTTTTGAAAGGCTGATGAATTGATCGTTTCGAAACGAAGCGTGGAATCGCAAGTCAGCGGGATTCATAATGCCCTGTGACGAAAGTACTTGTATGATCCTTGAGGAGACGCTCATCTTTGGTTCAGAGGAGGATGCGGATGCATTCTGTGCTTTTGCTAAAGAGAATGGGATTGGTGTAAAAAAGTCATTCCGGGGGGTTGCGATAACCGAGGATATCATCACCTGCAGCCTTGATGGTTTTATCGACTGGTATTCGGAGATGATTGATGCCAACTCTGAAGAGAATCCACTCTTTGCCGATGATGAGATCTCCCTCTTCCAGAGACAGGTGAATCTTCTGACCAGGACGCGGGCAAAACTGGAAGAGATCCTTTCAGGAAAAGAGATGGGCGATGTCATCTATACCCGGGAGACTGTCCAGAAAGCAATCCTCTCCCTCCTTTCGCTCCCGCAGAAGGATGCTGAGGCACTCGGTGATCTGCCTGAGTTGAATGATGTCTGGATTCCAATTGAGATCATGCTGAAGGATAACCAGATTGTTTTTGAATCTCCTGAGGGATACCGCCTGCAGAAGATAATTGAGCCGGGCGAGCTCCTCTACCAGAATACCCCCTCATCATATGCTGATGCATTTTTTGAGGCTGGCAGAACGCATGGTGCGATCATTTCTGCAAACTACTCGATCGATTCCGAATGTGTTGTGACCGCCGGACCTGGGATTTATCTGCTGGAGAATGAAAACACAATTTTTGATCTCCTCGATACCCTTGCGGTGGATGAGTCGTCCCTTGATCTCTTCTATGAGAATTATACTACAAAACAACAGATTGTTCTTTCATTGATAGACCTGATCGGCAGAAAGCATACACTCTCTCTGACAGAGATCAGCGCTGAGATGGCGAAATACCGTTCATCTTCAGATAATGCCGAACCGGGCTTTGAAATCCATCTCTCACCGATCATGGTGAAGCTGATTGTGACCGAGCTGATAAAGGCAAAGATCCTCACCGGTCCTGAGAAGAAGGTTCGGATTGGAAAAAGAATTCCTGGCAGGGGATGAAGTTGGGCTCATCAATATCCCGAATCGATATCTTTGTGATTGGAGCTGCATTATGATCCCCGAAACCACCCTGCTCCATCTTGTTCTGTATGCGGTGCTGAATATCTTCTCGTTCCTTACCTTTGCAGATGACAAGCTGAAGGCGAAGAGCAATTCATGGAGGACGAGCGAGAAGCGGCTTTTGATCTATGCCTTTGTCGGGCCGTTTGGTGCACTTGCAGGGATGAAGTTGCTCAGGCACAAGACGCAGAAGATCAAATTCAAGGTTGTATATCTCTTCCTCCTCCTGCACATCCTGTTGATTTGGTATTATCTCATGCCCTTTCTAACCGGATAATTGCACAGAAAATGAGTGTTTGAAAGATGGGTGAATTGTTCAGGAGAACAACTTCCCGTATTTATTTTTCCATCATCACAAAGATCTCCGGCCGCCATGCGGGATCAACAACGCTCAATATGACTGCATTTGTGGTGCCGGCATTTTTAATCTCCTTTGGCTTACCTGGGGGGAAGAGTGCTGCATATCCGGCGGGAATTGTGTAATCCACTCCGTCACCCGCACGAATGACGATCCCACCTTCCAGGACGTAGATCAGATCGGTTGAATCTAAAAGCTTGTTCCCAACAATCTGACCGCCGGTGAGTATCTGTGCATATGCTACGCTGTAATCGATTGGAATATCCATTTCAGGCATCAGCACGGGATTGATCAGGGTGTAGATCAGCGTCCCGGTATCGAAATCCCACTCGATCCCGCCTGCCGGATCTGAGATTATGATCGGATCTGCATTGGTGGAATTCTGGAGTGGGATGAGGTCATCATCCCGAATATCGATATCAAATGAATACTGGGGTTGGTTTATCGAGAGGTACCGGAGATCTGATTTACCGATACTTTCGATAGACTGGAGGACCCCTTCAGGGAGGAGAATGATCTCCCCTGCGGTTGCCTCAACCGTTCTCGAATCGCAATGTATCCGGGCAACCCCGTCGATCATATAGACGAGTTCGGAGGTGCCGAGGAGCCGATGGGGAGGTGTGGCATTCCCGGGAGGGATGGTGACATGCCCAAGGTTATAGCTCACCGGAAGGACTGCTGTCTCTGCTGTGATGATCTTCACATACATCCCCTGCCCGCTGACGGTAGGGAAGGGATCTGATGGTGTAATCAGCAGGATATCCGGCTCATCAGCCACTGCCGGGGCAGCGGTTGTGCATCCGGCAGTAAAGAGAAGCAGGATAGCAGGAAGCAGGAATAGTTTTTGCATACCACATGATAGTGATGAATAGTATAAGAATATAGGGAAGTGTTGTCTATCCATTTGTTCTGATTCTTCTCGCCTCTTTCTGGAATATGACAGAATCCGGATAGAGATATATTCTCATGTGTGCCAATGTTTACGTATGCAGAAACATTCAGGAATGTATCTCACATTCTTCTTTCAGGCATTAATCGCTGCAAATGCCCTCTATGCCTTTTATTTCCAACAATATCAGGCGCTTTTCTTTGCCACCATGGCATTTATCCTCACGTTTGTTCCGACAATTGTTGCACAGAGGTTGCAGCTCCAGCTTCCCTGGTTTCTCTTCTTTTTGGTTGCACTTTCACTCTGGTTTCATCTCACCGGGCATGTCCAGGAATATTATCTTACATTCTTCCCCTATTACGATAAAATAGCCCACCTTATCTCTGGCATCACAGTTGCCCTGCTCGGGTTTCTTGGAGTTATTTTCCTTGATTTTTACTATAAAATGAGGATCACTCCTGTCTTTATCATCTTCTTTACGATCATTTTCGGAATGGCACTCGGTGCTTTCTGGGAAATCCTTGAATTTGCAATTGACCAGACCTTCGGCGGTTCCTTCTCAGGACCAATGCAGTTTGATCTGAATGATACGATGTGGGATATGATCTTTGTCCTGATGGGATCCTGTATTACTGCAATTTACGGGATTGTATGGTTCAGAAACAACACAAAAGAATCAATTATGGCAAAGGAAGAGTGAATTACAGGAGTTCGAAACGAATTGTGAATAGAACCAGATAGATGAGATTATGTCAGCGAATACAAATGATGAAGTGGATGTTGGACAAAATCGTTGGGATCGGGCTCTTAATCCTGCCCCCGCTCTCCTCCTCGAGCAGCCCGGTTCCTCCTCCTGCTGGTGGCAGGAGGGGGCCTCTATCCCGGCCACAGTGTTGGAACGAATACGATAAGTGATCTCGGTGTCGGGGAGACGGTAAATCATCTTATATTCATCCATCGTTCTCTTCGGTTCCACAAATTTTGCAGCCGCATATCTGTTCAGGAAGAGGCTTAGGCGGCTGCATGGCACTCGCAGGTATCGGGGCAATCTGTGTCGGGCTCTTTCCTGAAACCCTCGGCCTTCCCCATTATCTCTCGGCACCGACTGTATTTCTCTTTGAGGGATTTGCGGCAATCGTTTCTTCACAACATGTCCGGATGCCGATTGCCCCTCTCTTCATTCTCCTTGGGGCGGTCACACTTTTGGCACTTGTCCTTGAGATCGCCGGTTTGATGCCAGGGTTTGGGCATGGAGGGATGGAGCGGATGATCGCGTATCCGATCATCATCCGGGAGATTGCGTTTGCCGGGTGGCTTGCGGGGAAAGCAGAAGAAATGGTGTGACTGGCCGGAAAAAACAGGATACTATTTCCTCACACAGACCTCGTTATCCAGGAAACGCGGCTCTCCTCCCTGCACCGGATAATACCCTGCCCGGATGCAGAACTGATCTCCGGTGAGGATGTCTATGATCGTAAATGTCGCCTGATATTTCCCATCCGATACCCTGACTTCACGTGTTGTAACCGTTCCTGTTTCGGTGATGGTGATCACCCGTCCATCCGGCATGATTGTCGGCTCATCCGGGATGGATGCAGGGAGGAAATTATCTTTCATCTCAACAACGACAATCGATCCATCCGCAAGATCGGTGGTGCCCCTGACGATCAGATCCGCCTGCACCACTCCGGGAGCATAGTTGAAGGTGACCTCATGGGTGAGGACTGGGTCGGGCCCGGCTATCACTCCGGGTGGGGTCTGGCTTTTCTCCTCATCTGTACATCCGGCAGCACAGACCAGTGCAATGATAATGATTCCTGCAAGGAAACTGGCAACCTCTCTCTTCATGGTATACCTGATCTGCAATTGGGGGTGATAAGAATTGCTGTTGATAAAAAGTATCTGGATTGGGAAAATGTGTTTCTCCCTATTCTCCCCAAACTTTTCTATCTGAATATTCATTCATCCTCGCCTGCACCCATGCCCGTGCCGGACTTGTGATGAGTGGTGCGATGAAGAGCGCCACAATTCCTGCTGTGCCAAACCACCACTGTGGAATCTCCGGGTACGAGGTGATCCGAAGGCCGATATAGAAGAGGAAGATGATGAATGAGATGACTGCTCCGGAGATGTACTGCAGTGTCCGGGCGTCCGTCGTCATGATGGCGAAATATTCCGCCATTTACAGTCACACCACTCTTCTGCCCTGTTTACACTGGTAACGCTGTTTATTCTCTGTCACTCAGGTCAATCTTGTCACTCTGTACACGGTATTGATGAGGAAAATGAAGAATACCACGATTGCAAAGACCGAGATATAGAATCCAATTCCGGTGACTCCTGTTGCAATCTTGTAGATATTCACCAGAATTACAATGACGCTGCCCGCGATGATGATGAGATCGGATTTTTTGAAGTCCATATGCAGTATTGTATCCATGGGATAATACTTTGCCTCAGATTCGGGTCAAAGTATAGATGCCGCTGTTCGTCAGGTAGGGGGATCAGCTTAAACAGATGGAAAATATCCTGAACAGTCTATAACCCTGATTGTGACTCCTGTCAACATATTGAGAATTACTGTCAATTGAAGTGCTCAAAAACGAAAGATTCCTCTGTGAAATTGTAAATGGGCAGATACAGCCGATCGGGGTTATCCGAAAGTATTAGATTAAAGCGACAAAGTCCTCTACACTCATTCCAGAGTCGGTGATTAGATCACGTAGAGTCCCGCGTTTGACCTCGGTATGAAGAGGTACAGAGAGCGTTACTGAAAACCCCTCTTTCTTCATTATGATATGGCTTGCAGTTTGTCTTCGGACTGTCCATCCAGCTCTTGAAAAGGCTTTTACTACGTTATAGCCTGAAATGACCGGGAGGCGAGTTGAATTCAGAGTGTCACTTCCACAACCTGTGAGCTTTTTGTTCGAAGAAGGTCTTCATTATGAACCTCAACACAGGCAACAATGGCATCTTTTATATTGTCGAGAGCCTCTTCAACCGTTTCACCCTGTGAATGACATCCGGGGATTGCCGGGCAACTGACATTATAGCCTCCATCTTCCGGATCTTCCCGAACAACGACTTGAAATTTCATTTTTCTTCCACACTCTTTTATGAAGTAAGTAGAAATTATAACATTGTGGAGTATTAGTTATTGTGCTGATAAAATGTTCAGTGATCATTAGAACAGCATCCCTCCTGTTTGATGAAAAAGTTTAATGGGTGATTTAATTTAATCGATCTATCCCCATAACATGGGCTATAAAGATGGATCTGGATTAATCAAGAAAAAAGATAAATGCGAGGGACCGGATTCGAACCGGCGAACCCCTACGAGAATAGGCCCTGAACCTATCGCCTTTGACCTGGCTCGGCAACCCTCGCTCCTGTGCTCTTACCTCTTGGACGTCATCGGGTATAAATATGTCCACTTTCGATCGAAAACAGACGATGAAAGACAATGAAAGGTGGTCAAAAGGTGGACGATAAGGAAAGATGGTGAAAGATAATGAGAGGTGATGAGAGAAGGGCTCTTTCCTTCTCTTTCCCTCTCTTCCTCTCTGCTTATCTCCCTGCCTCTCTACTGCTCTGCCCCTCTCTCCCCGCCTCACTCCCTCTTATCTCTACTTCTTTCTGATCGTATCTTCGCCCTGATCGGCGGCCTTTGCCATCTCGCGCTCCCTGAGCTCAGACCGGCGGATCTTGCCTGATATCGTCTTTGGGAGCTCATCCACAAACTCGACTGCACGCGGGTACTTGTAGGGGGCAGTCGTCTCCTTGACGTGGTTCTGGATCTCCTTCACAAGCTTTTCAGACGGCTTCACATCCTTATGGAGGACGATGAATGCCTTCACAATAACTCCCCTGATCTGATCCGGGGTGCCGACGACCGCTGCTTCCTGCACAGCCGGGTGCTCAAGGATCGCAGACTCCACCTCGAAGGGGCCGATCCGGTATCCTGAGCTCTTGATCACATCATCATCGCGGCCCACAAACCAGAGATAACCGTCCTCATCCTTGTACGCCTTGTCTCCTGTATAGTAGAACCCATCCGAAAAGGACTCGGCATTTGCCTCGGGGTTATCAAGGTACTCGCGGAAGAGCCCGACCGGCCGGGGATTGAGGGAGATGGCGATCCTCCCCTCCTCTCCATCAGGCACCACCTGCCCGTCATCATCATGCAGCTGGATATCCCAGCCGGGCGCAGGTTTTCCCATTGAACCGGGCTTGAGCTTCATGCCGGGGAAAGTCCCGATACAGCAGACCGTCTCGGTCTGGCCGTATCCTTCGTAGATATCAAGACAGGTTCCATCTTTCCAGATGCGGATCACTTCTGGATTTAGCGGCTCGCCCGCAGAACAGCAGTGGCGGAGCTCAGAAAAATCAAACTTCCTGAGATCGGCAATAATCAGCATCCGGTAGATTGTGGGGGGGCAGCAGAACGTGGTGATCCCGTACTTCTCGATTAAGGGGAGGAGTTCGGTTGCCTTGAACCTGCCCCGGATATCATAGACAAAGATTGCGGAACCGCAGACCCACTGGCCGAAGTACTTCCCCCATGCCGCCTTTGCCCAACCTGTATCAGAGACGGTGAAGTGGAGATCGTTCTCCCGGAGATCATGCCAGAACCGGGCAGTGATGATATGCCCAAGGGCATAGCTCTGTTCATGGATGACCATCTTTGCATCCCCGGTTGTGCCGGAGGTGAAGAAGATCAGCATCGGATCGGTGGGGAGGGTTCTCCTGAGGCTTCTGAAATGAACGAGTTTGCGTGCCACCGGTGCCGGGTAATTCAGCTCAAAAGGATAGCTGATCCATCCGGGACGGTTCCCGTCAACGACCATCTTCTGCACAAGTGACGGGCAATTATCTGATAACTCATCACATTTCGGAGCATTTTCAGAATCTGTGATGATCATCTTGAAGTCGCCCGCATTAATACGGTAGATGAGATCCTTTGTCGTCAGCATCGTCGGAGCAGGTGCATATACCGCACCGAGTTTCATCAGTGCAAGGGTCAGGATCCAGAACTCGGGGATTCGCGGGAGCATCACAAAGACACGATCTCCTTTGTTAATCCCGAATTTCAGAAGAATATTTGCCGCCTCATTTGAGAGGGTCTTCATATCCCAGAAACTGAACTTCTTCTCCTCACCCTTCTGGTTCGTCCAGATCAGCGCAAGCTTATTCCTGTCCTTCTCAGCCCACGCATCGACGACATCGAATGCAAAATTAAAGTACTCTGGCACATGAATTGCAAAATCAGACGTTGCATGAGCATATTCTGGCAGATTTCGTATCCAGTCAGCGACCGTCTGCCTGCCCTCTGTAGTATTGCCAACACCTTCCGTCATAAAAACGGCTATATTTGGTTTTCTATCCATATATGGGAATCGATCTGAATCTCTGAAAAGAGGGGGCGGGCATTACCTTCCCATCTCCCATGCACAGGTTATATGCGTGCTTTGTCTCATCATGTAAAAATGCCCGCATACAGGGCGGCAGAAGACGATGGAAGAATGAATGCCATAAAGCTTCTCCGTCATCATTATGGTCTGACACCTTTAAATGTACGAGGATGGCAGATCAACAGTACGACTCATTAAAGATCGAAAATATCGTGGCTTCCGGTGTCATCGCCGACTCCATCGATCTTCTGGCAATTTCCGAGCATATTGAGGGGTGCGAGCTGAATACGAAGCGGTTCCCTGGAGCGGTATACCGGATTAAGGATCCGAAGATGGCATCACTCATCTTCTCATCCGGAAAAGTCGTGCTTACCGGGATCAAGAATGAAAGCGATCTTGGCCGGGGCCTTGAGCTGATTATTGCATCACTCAAGGGTGCAGGTATCACCACGCATGAGGTTCCTGATGTCAACGTCACCAATATCGTCTGTTCATATGATATGGGCAAGCCAATCAACCTCAATAAAGTTGTCATTACATTGCAGCTTGAGAACATTGAGTATGAACCCGAACAGTTCCCGGGTCTCGTCTACAGAATAGCTGATCCAAAGATTGTTGCTCTCCTCTTCTCATCCGGAAAAGTCATCCTCACAGGTGGCAAGAACCTCCAGGATGTCAGGGCGGGTCTTGAAGTCCTTGAACAGCACCTTGCGGATATCCTCTGATTTTATTTTTTACCTGAATTATTACCAGAACCGATGGGTTGTAATATACTTCCTCTCGGCTTTTAGGATCTCTTTATAGAACCCATCTCCTTTTGCATGGGTAGCCAGGATTCTGGATGCGGCATCGGGTCCGACCCCACGTCCGGCAAGAGCGATGATGGCAGTCTTCCCGCTGGAGAGAACCATGTTTGCGGATCTGAGCATTTTTTTCTCAACCTCCCTCTCCTCAGCTGTCTTCTTCTTTTTCCTGGTGATCAGGATATTCTCCTCTTCATACGGCTTGACGGCAGCGATGAGTCGGGCTCCGCATTTTGGACATTCCGGGTGTTCCTCAACCCGTTCAAGAATCGTCTTCTTCTTCCACCCCCGGCAATTCATACAGGCGAGTATCACCTCCTGTGCATCCAGCCGCCGTTTCAATGCAGCGATAACTGCCTGATCCATATCCGGCGGAGCGATCAGATCCCGTGATGAAAAAAGCCCCTCTGAACCGATGATGGAGAGTGGCCCGATGCGCACCTCGATCTCCCCTGACCGCATCCGGGAGATGAGCCTGCCTGCTGCCCCCGCATCCATGTACCTGCTGAAGAGCTCACGGTATACTTCCTGTTCGATAACACTCCCATCAAAATGTTCGCTTAAGCGGTGGAGGCTGATCTTGTCATATTCGGCATCGGAATCGATCGCCCCGAACTTCTTTGCAACACCAACCAGCTTCCACTTATAGAGTGAGGTCTTCCTCATCGCAATCCTCAGGATAGCCTCGATATGCTCTCCTTCAAGAGAAGAAAGAATCTCTCTGACATCCTGCGCTCCGATATGTTTTGGCAGCCGCAGAAATACCCGGTATGCATTCACCTCGATCCCGACACTTGTTCCATACCGTGCGGATATCAGGATGGAGAGGGCACGGCCGAGTGCTTCATTTGCCTTATGGCCTCCACAGATATTCACAATCACCCCCTCTTTGGAATGTTCGAGCATCACCAGCTGATCGGTTGGAACAGGGGTTCTGTTCTTCTCCATCTCTGAGAGGATTCTGTTGATATACGCAACTGATTCAGCATCTGCTCCATATTCGGCAAAACACCGGGTTCTCCTGAGCTGTCCTACTTCATCTGCAACCTCAAAGGGTACCGGGATCTGCTCCCCCTCCCATGATGGCAGTTCCCCCATACTCTTTGGTGCAGGTTCGACGGTGATCGCATCTTCAAGTACTTCAAGCACCCGCCAGAGCCTGCCACGGGTGATGAAGATGGCGCCGGTATGAATCCACCCGACGACAAATGACTCGTCAAGGGTGCCGATCGTCCTCCGTGTCACATAATCGATGATCCGGAACTTCCGCTCATCGGTGATCATCGAGAGGTTTGTGGTGAGGTACTTCCGGGCACGGCCGGTTTTAATGATAACATCCCCCTCTCTTCGGATCAGGCGGTGCTCTTCCATCCGGCTGATGCAGTCTTCAAGCAGGCCACCGCAATCAGATACGGGCCATGCCCGTGAAAAGATCCTGCGGATCACCTCAATCCCACACTCTCCCCGCTCAACAGCGATTGCCGCAACCTGGTTTGCGATCACGTCAGCCGGACAGCGGGGCGGGATAACCGGCTCGGTCTTATTCAAAACTGCCCGCTTTGCAATGACGAGAGATTCGAGGAGGTCGTCGAAACCGGTCGCAATAATCGTCCCCCTGGAGATCTGGTCGATCCGGTGTCCGGCCCTCCCGACCCTTTGGATCAGGCGTGCGACATCACGGGGGGATCCAAACTGGATCACATGATCGATATGCCCGATATCGATTCCAAGTTCCATCGAACTGGTGCAGACAAGTGTTCTGATCTGACCTTTTGAGAACCGGTCCTCGGCATCGATCCGGACCTCCTTAGAGAGCGACCCATGATGTATTTCGACATCGCCGCGTGGTATGAGGTGATGGCCGATAGCTTCAGCTACTGATCGGGTATTGACGAAGACAAGTGATGAGCCGGCACTCTCAATTGCCTCCTCGATCTTCTCCACCTGACGATCAAAACGGTCTCCGCCAAAGAGCACCTGAAGCTGGAGCCGGGATGCAACCGGCACTTCAATGATTGAAAACGGCCGCTCTCCACAGAGGCAGAATCCGACGGTCTCCGGATTACCAACCGTTGCCGAGATCCCTATCCGCTGGAATTCGCCTGCATATTCGCAGATACGTTCGAGTGCAATAGCAAGCTGAACTCCCCGCTTGCCATCGGCAAGTTCATGGATCTCATCGACGATCACATGCTTCACACCCCCAAGATGCTGCCGGAGACGGGATCCCATCAGCATCGACTGGACTGTTTCAGGAGTTGTGATCAGAAGATCTGGTGGTTTGAGTGCCTGTTTCCGCCGCTCCGCCATGGTGGTATCCCCATGCCGCACCCCGACAGACAAACCAAGCTCCCCGCACCACCAGGTGAGCCGGGAGAGCATGTTCCGGTTTAGTGATCGGAGCGGGGTGATATAGAGGGCAGAGAACCCGTGCCGCTCCTTCATTGTGAGGAGTGAATGGAAGATCGGGAGCATCGCGCTCTCGGTCTTTCCTGTGCCAGTTGGAGCGATCAGGATCTGGTGTTCACCACGAAGCAGGGGAGGGATTGCGCGGAGCTGGATCTCAGAGAGATCATTAAAACCCCGTTTGTCAAGGGCATCCCTGATCCGCTCATGCAGAAGAGCGATAATATGGATCGGATCTGAGGGATCCGAGGGTGTCGATATAGGTTCCATCCTGAAGAAACACCTCGGCTGTTTCTATCCTGATACTCCGTGAAAGAGGGGATATTCCACTCTCCGGGATCGTTCTGATATCAATCCCTCCTGCATACTCATAAAAGGCAGGCATGAAGAGGAGCCGGGTGGGTGTATCTGCCTCTTCCATTCTGAGCTGATTCTCATCAACTTCAGATAAGAGATAGGCGGGATTTCCCCTCAGGGAACAGCCCACCTCATCATAGAGGTGGATGACCGGGTGGTGGTGTCCTGCTATGATGAGGTGGCCGGCAAGATCCGGAGAGGGGTAGGTGTGGCCATGGAGGTATCCGATCCCGTCAATAATCTCACCCGTCTTGTTCAGGATCTCTTCCTCCTCCATATACCGTTCTATCCCGGGATCATGGTTGCCGGGAAGAAGCCGGAGATCAACTTCACGTCTTATTGCATCCAGAAACTCTGGCAGTTCCGTATGCTCCTGCCAGGTGATGCGAGGCACCGAATGTTTCAGATCGCCAAGGATAAGAAGGAGTTTTGGATCCGTTGCCTCAATACAGGTGAGTATACGCTGAAGCCGGCTCTCCGAACTGCTCTTCAGATGCCATCCCGCGGTATCAAGTGCACTCTCAACACCAAGGTGGATATCTGCAATCACCAGAACAGAGATTGAGCGTTTCAACAGGAGTGCCGGGCCTTCGGGGAGGAACCGGGGTATCATAAGAGCCTGATAGTGCTGTTCGTCGGCATATAACAGTCTCCCTCCTCAAGAATTACTGTCAATGCTGCTTTTGCCTCGCTTTCTCCAATCCCTCCTTCACCCGCTTTTTGGAGTACATCCTCAAGAAGAGCGCCTTTTGGTCCTGAGCACTCTTCGATGATGCTGATCATCCTCCCGGTCAGATCCAAAACATCAGCCTGAACGCTCAGGTTTCTCTCTGGCTCTGCGCCGACAACATTCAGAGCCTCCACAACCATCTCTGCTATCTCTCTCTGTTCCTCAGAGAGTTTCCCAATCGACTCCAGCCTTTGAATCGTCTCTTCCGCGCAGAGATGAACGAAGCGATCACGATCCTCGCGACGCACCACCTGGCAGGAGTCTGCAATGACCCTGATCTCTTCGCGTCCGCGCTGGGAGAGTTCACCTGAGATGGCGACAAATGCCGGGGGCTCTGTTGCTGTGAGAAGATCGGCAACACGCGGGCAGGAACGGTTCACTGAGATCGAGAGACCGCCGGTTGGATCACTCAACCGTGCATCCACTGCACGGCTGGTCTGCACATGCACTTCGGTTAAAACACCGATCAGAAATATACGATGAAAAGTACCTCCGGTTGGAGTGATAAATCCATTATCTCCTCTTTCTGCACGGTGCAGTTCATCTGCGAAGACCCACCCGACAGGATCAGTTGCATGTACCATTGTCTGATCGTATCTGTCGGGGTGAGGCATCAGGGTATCGATAGGACGTATCCTTTTCATCAGGTGGGATCTAATGATCATGTATGGAGGATGTCCACGGGATCTGGATCGAGAAATACCGCCCACTGCGGTTAGCCGATATGGTCGGCCACAGGGATATCGTTGAGCGCTTGCAGAGTTATGTCAAACAGGGAACCCTCCCTCATCTCCTCCTCACCGGAAGCCCGGGTGTCGGGAAGACGACAGCAGCTGTTGCCCTTGCACGCGAACTGTTCGGTGAGGACTGGAGGATGAACTTCCGTGAACTGAATGCCTCTGACGAGAGAGGAATTGACGTTGTGAGAAATCAGATCAAGCAGTTTGCCCGTACATCCCCGATGGGAGATGCATCATTTAAGATCCTCTTCCTGGATGAGGCTGATTCACTGACTACCGATGCACAGGCAGCTCTGCGACGAACAATGGAGAGTTATGCTGAAAGCTGCCGTTTTATCCTCTCCTGCAACTACTCGTCAAAGATCATCGATCCGATCCAGAGCAGGTGCGCCCTCTTCCGGTTCCGCCCGCTCACCCCTGAGGATGTCAGGGAAGAGATCCGACGAATTGCCGCGAAAGAGGGACTTACCCTCACTGAAAAGGCGGAGGATGCAATCGTCTACATTGCCCAGGGTGATATGAGAAAAGCGATTAACGCGCTTCAGGGTGCAGCGGTAGTTGCACAGGATATCACAGAAGAGCAGATTTATGCAATCAGTGCAACCGCAAAACCCTCGGAGATTGTGAATCTCATCACCCTCTCGCTTTCAGGGGATTTCGAAGGTGCAGAGCGGCACCTCAGTTCACTCACACGGGATCGCGGGATTGCGCCTACCGAACTTCTCGGGCAGTGCTATAGGCATCTTGTCTCAATGGAACTTGATCGGATGCTGAAGGTGGAATTGATCGATCATATTGGCGAGGCGGATTTCAGGATCTCCGAAGGGGCGCAGAGCGAGCTTCAGATGGAAGCGATGATCGCACGGTTTGTCTTGTCGGCATTGAAGAAGAGAGGGATTGATCAGCATTGAATCAGGACGAGGAGTTCGACATCGAAGTTGTCGATAAATCAAAAGAATGGGCAGATTTTCTCTCGAAGAAATACAAACAGGAACTCCGGACCATCAGCCGTGAATATCCCTATAAACGATCCCTGATCATCAATTATGAGACGCTTCAGAAGTTTGGAAAGAGTGGTGTCAGGCTTGCCGACGAACTCCTTGCGTATCCAAACAAGGTCTTTGCAGAGGTCAGGGATGCCCTGCGGGCACATAATCTCCTTACACGAAAAGATGCCCATGAGATCATCCCACGGATGAATATCCGGTTCATCAACCTCCCGCGTAAAACACTTGTCCGTGATATCAGGTCTGAACAGATGAATACCTTCGTCTCAGTCGAGGGAATTATCAGAAAGACAACAGAAGTCCGCCCCCGGATCGTTGAAGCTGTTTTCCGGTGTCCATCGGGCCATATGACACTTCGGGAACAGGGATATGGCAAATTTGTCGAACCTGAAAGTTGTGGCATGAGTGAATGCACTCACAAGCGTCTGGAATTAATCCATCTCAAATCAAAATTTGTTGATGCACAGAAGATTCGGATACAGGAGATTCCCGAAGGGCTCCGTGGTGGTGAGCAGCCTCAGATCCTCGATATTGACGCAACAGATGATCTGACCGGACTTGCTGCTCCCGGGGATCGTGTCATCGTAAACGGGGTGCTCCGTTCAATTCAGCGGATGAATGCCGGGACAAAGAGCACCACGTTTGATATCTATCTCGATTGCAACTCCATTGAGTTTGGTGAGAAAGAGTTTGAAGAGGTGAACATCACCGAGGATGATGAGGCACAGATCCTTGAACTCTCGCGGGATCCAAACCTCTATCGAAAGATCGCCCACTCCATTGCTCCGACCATCTATGGAAACGATGAAGTCAAGGAGGCAGTCTCCCTTCAACTCTTTGGCGGCATTGCCAAGGAGATGCCGGATGGGAGCACGCTCCGTGGGGATATCCATGTTCTTCTCGTTGGAGATCCAGGTATTGCAAAATCCCAGCTGCTCAGGTACGTGGTGAAACTCTCTCCGCGTGGTATCTATACCTCCGGCAAATCCGCCACCTCAGCCGGACTTACAGCAGCTGCTGTGAAGGATGAGTTTGGGGATGGAAAATGGACCCTTGAGGCAGGTGCACTTGTACTTGCAGATATGGGTGTTGCGGCTGTCGATGAGATGGATAAGATGGCAAAAGATGATCGATCATCCCTTCATGAAGCTATGGAGCAGCAGACGATCTCAATTGCCAAGGCCGGGATCACTGCGACACTGAAGTCCCGATGTGCGCTTCTTGGGGCTGCGAACCCAAAACTTGGAAGATTTGACGAGTATGTCGGCATATCAGAGCAGATCAATATGCCCCCTTCCCTCCTCTCGCGTTTTGATCTCATCTTTATCATGACTGATAAGCCGGAGAAACAACGTGATGAAGCAATTGCCCAGCATATCCTGAAAGCACATTCAGTCGGCGAGCTGATCATGCAGCACAAGAAGAACCCGATCGAAGGCGTCAATGATGAATATATCAGACGTGAACTTGAACCGGTCACTCCCGAGATCGATCCTCTGCTCTTCCGGAAGTATATCGCATATGCAAAACGGAACTGCTTTCCCATTATTACTGAAGAAGCCAGAGAGACACTTGTCGATTATTATATGAAACTCAGAAACCTCGCATCTGCTGACAAGCCTGTCCCGGTAACCGCCCGGCAGCTCGAAGCGCTTGTCAGGCTGGCTGAAGCGAGCGCACGTACCCGTCTCTCGATGTCGATTGAGCGGGACGATGCGGTGCGGGTGATCCGTATTGTCGATGGTTGTCTTCGGAAGGTTGCCTATGATCCCCAGACAGGATCCTTTGATATCGATAAGATCGTCACCGGTGTTTCAAAGCAGAGCCGGGATCTGATCCGAAGTATCAAGGAGACGATCCGTCAGTCCGGGGATGAGAGCGGAACAGCCCGGATCGATCTGATCATTGAAAGCCTGGTCCAGAAAGGGTTTGCCCGAGATACAGTCGAGAAGCAGATCGAGGTGCTTCTCAGGGGTGGAGAAGCTCTCTCTCCACGAAACGGCCTCATAAAACTAATTTAGGTGATGTATATGCCAACAGACAGGGAACGTGCAGTCTTTGAAGCGGCGATAAAACTCGGTGCACTCTATCACCAGTTCGTCGGCACTCCGGTTTCCCCGGAGACAGCAGATGTGATTGAAAGAGCGATCGAGTCCGCAATCAGCCTTCAGCCATATGTGACAAACGTGCGTGTCAGGCTCGATAGATCTGTCATGCTTGAGAACCCCTTTGGATACTCCGAAGTTTCAGGAAGGATGTTCAATGTCACCATCTCAACACAGGTGGGGGATGCAACCTGTACTGCCGCACTCAGGTATGAGAATGGGTATCCGATGATGTCCATCATCGATTGATATGCAGAAACCACGCTTTCCAATAACAGACGACCATATCCATATCGATCCGGTTTTGGGGATTGGCATGAAGGCAGTCAGAGAGTTTGCCAGGTCCTGTGGAACCCATATCTTTCTGGTGACAAAACCCTCATGGTCATATGGAATCACACCCTCTATCCCGGAAGATTTCCGGGTGGTCTTTGAAAAGACGATAGACCTTGCTGCCGAATGTTGCAGGGAGGGAGTGGTGGCATTTCCGGTTCTTGGGGTTCACCCGGCTGAGATATCGCGCATGAACGAGCGAATGAGCCTTTCTGAAGCCGAATCCCTGATGATCGGAGCACTTGAACTGGCTTCCAGGTATGTGAAGGAAGGATCAGCCATTGCCCTGAAGAGCGGCCGCCCTCATTATGAGGTGGAATCAGCTGTGTGGGATGCCTCAAACCGGGTATTGAATGCCTCACTTGAATTTGCCGCCAATTGCGGATGTGCGATACAGCTGCATGCCGAGAGTGGCCCCTGTGATGATGTTGTGGAGATGGCAGAGAGAGCCGGTGTTCCTCTCAATCGGGTGGTGAAACATTTCGCCACCCCCGATACGAAACTTCATCCATCATTCATCGCAAACAATGATTGTATCGCCGCTGCTGCGTCCGATGGCAGGTCATTCACGATGGAGAGCGATTATATGGATGAACGTGACCGGCCCGGATCGGTGCTCGGCCCCCGGTCTGTTCCAAGGTTCACGCTCAGGCATCTTGAGGCAGGCAGTCTCACAGAAGACGATATCTGGCGTATTCATTCTCAGGTGCCAGAAGAGGTTTATGGTGTTCAGATCTCCATCTGATCGAAACGATCCTTTTTGCACCATGACACCGAATACTATGCAATGTACCTGAAGATCCATAAGGAGCCGGGTGGAGGAACGGTTGTTGCCGTCTGCGATCGGGAACTTCTGGGAAGAACGCTCACCGAAGGCAATATAGAGTTCACCATCTCCGAGTATTTTTATGGAGATGTTTTCGCCTCCGAGGAGGAGGTACGGTATGCTCTTGCAGATGCAAGTAATGCGAATATCATCGGGACGAGAGTCGTTGAGATTGCAATCTCACTTGGCTGTATCGAACCTTCATCATGCCTGATGATCGATTCTGTCCCGCATGCCCAGTTTGTACAATAAGAGATCATGAGTATCAAAGACACTATCTGCCCCCGTTGCGGAAAATCCTCTGAGGAAGGACTCTGTGGCCCATGCAGGCTGCATGAGATCGAATGGGTAACCGTCTCTCCCCGTGTTGAAACAATCCTCTGTCCCACCTGCGGATCCCGCAAAGTGGGCAGTAGCTGGGCTGATTTGGAGAGTGATAAGGAAAGCCTTGCACGATCTCTTGTCATTGATGGCATTGTATTCCACCCCGATGTGGCTGATCATGCAATGGAGATGTCAATCCGCGAAATTAGTTCGAATCGCTCGAAAGCCTTCCTGAAGATATCCGGGGAATGTTATGGAATCCCGGTTCAGGGTGAATATCAGGTGCTGGTTGTCCTTGGCAGGGAGCAGTGTGACCGATGCTGCCGGATCTCCGGTAGTTATTATGAGGGAATCATCCAGGTAAGGGGTGAGGGCAGGCGACTGACCGAATGGGAGAGCAGGCGGGCAGCTGAAATCGCCTGGCAGGCTGAAGATGCAGCCCAGCAGGGAGGCGATCGCCTCTCGTTTGTATCATCTATCGACTCCTCAAAGGATGGAATCGATATTATCGTCTCCTCTCTTGGGATCGGGCAGTCGATTGTGACTGATATCTCCTCCTATTTCGGTGCACGTTCGACATCACATCCAAAACTTGTCGGGGAGAAAGAGGGGAAACGGCTCTATCGTGTGACATGGTCCGTCAGGCTTCCCCGGATCGTCCGTGGAGATGTCGTTTCGCTAAAAAATGACTACTATCTGGTCTCGGGATCAGATGGGACGACACTCAGGACTAAACATCTGCTCAGCCAGCAGCCACGAAGTTTCCGTGACGAGGAGGCCGTACAGCTCATCGGGAATATCAGGGATGCCGAGGAGGCGATGGTGACATACCATGAGGGTGATACCATAGGTATCCTCGATCCAAAGACACATCTCCCTTTAGAGATCCCATCCCCAAAAGGATGCCATACACAGGCTGGGGGAGCCGTCACCATTCTCCGCGATGGCGAGATGCTGGTTGTGGTTGGGTACTGATGCGTGCACGTATACTCTCTCCCGGGGATCTCCCCTTATTATCCGAATTCTCCTGGGTTGATTCCACAAAGCGGCCGTATCGGGACGGGGATCTCGTCTATGCCCCAGTCCTTGAGGGTGAGGAATATGATACCATTATCCCGGATAGAAAGAGGAGGGGGCGGGGATACCAGCGGCTTGGCGATACGATCGTCTTCCATGGAAAACGACCTTCAGCTGAGGATATCGCCGATCTCAGATCCCGTGAAGATCCCTCATGTATTCTCTTTATTCCAGCGCATGCGGGATCACTCAGAATACCCTCCTGTGAAGTGATTGCAGGCGTTCCCCATGAGGTGTTACATCGCGAATGCGGGATTGCATACCGCCTTGATCCCACAAAAGTGATGTTCTCACAGGGAAACAGGGGAGAGAAGGAGAGGATACGATCTCTTATATCATCCTCGGGGAGAGAAGAGCGGATTGCAGATATGTTCGCCGGTATTGGATATTTCACTCTCCCGGCGGCTGCTGGTGGCGGGTGTGTGCATGCGATGGAGATTAACCCGGATTCCTATGGATACCTCCTGAAAAATATCCGGGAGAATGATCTTGTGCACCGGATCACTGCTGATTGCGGTGATTGCCGGGATCTCCTCTCCGGCAGGTATGATCGGGTGATCATGGGGCATTTTGATGCAGCTGGTTATCTTAAAACCGTGCTTCCACATGTAGGTATCGGCAGTATCATCCATCTCCACACACTGAAGCCCGATGAAACGATTATTCGAAATGTTCTATCCGAATCCGGATACTGTGCCGACATAACTGTGCATAGAATAAAGAAATATGCACCCAAAATATGGCATAGCGTAATGGATCTGGTGATTGCATGAGAAGGACACTGGAAGGGAAACTGATTGTACTTGCTGTCACCGGAAGCATTGCCGCAGTTGACTGTGTGCGGCTGGTTCATGAACTTCGGAGGAAAGGGGCTGATGTGCAGGCGGTTATGTCGGAGGCTGCTGCTGGAATCATCAGTCCTGAAGCACTCACCTATGCAACCGGACGGGATACGATCACCACAATCACAGGGCATGTCGAGCATGTCATCTACTGTGGTGATGAAAGACAGGCCGATCTCCTCCTGATTGCACCCTGCACGGCAAATACCATTGGAAAGATCGCCTGTGGAATCGATGATACGCCTGTTACCACCTTTGTAACCACTGCTCTTGGAAGCGGCCAGCCGATTGTAATCTCTCCCGCAATGCACCATTCGATGTACCGCCACCCCGCGGTATGTAAGAATCTTGAGATCCTGAAAGAATATGGAATTGAGGTTATTCCGCCACGGATCGAAGAAGGAAAGGCAAAGATCGCCACTATCGACGAGATTGTTCTCCGCTCCGAGCGGGCGGTGCTCGGCAGGCCGCTTGCCGGAAAGAAGGTGCTGATCACAAGCGGTGCCTGCCGCGAGCCGCTTGATGATGTCCGTGTCCTGACCACCCGTTCAACGGGTCAGATGGGGCGGGAAATTGCCCTTGAAGCATTCAGGCTTGGTGCTGATGTGACCGTCATTCACTCAGGTATCTTTCCTGGTGTCCGGAATGTGACTGTGGAAACAGCTGGTGAGATGATGGCGGCAGTAAGGGCCGAACTAGATTTTGGGGTTGATATCTACATCAGTGCGGCTGCGATCTCAGATTATGCACCTGACCGGATTAGAGGCAAGATCCCATCAGGCAAAGAACAGGAGATCGCGCTCCATCCTCTTCCCAAAATAATCGATCTTGCGCTATCAAATCCGGCTATCACGACAATCGGGTTTAAGCTGGGTGATGATGCCGCAGCTGAAGGACGTGAGCTTCTAAGACGCGGGGCGTCACTGGTTGTTGCCAATCCGCCCTCTGTTATGGGCTCTACCACAGGATCATTTCTGATCATGGGAGATGGTCCTGATGTTTCTGTTTCAACAAAAGAGGAGGTTGCCTTCGAGCTATGCCGGCGTCTGTGAAAGCCTTCTCACCGGGCCATATATCCGGCTACTTCTCAAGGATTATGGGAGAGACGCCTGAGTGTACCGGAAGCATCGGTGCCGGACTTGTCCTTGCAGAAGGGGTGACTGCTACTGTGGAGCGGTCAAAAGAGACGGAGGTTCTCGTTGTTGCAGATGGGGTGGAGACGATCGGATCCCCCCCGATTGAGGAAGCCCTTGACAGGATGGGTGTATCTGCTCTGGTCAGAACAGAGTCAATCCTTCCAATTGGATCGGGTTTTGGCCTCTCTGCCGCCTCTCTTCTGGCAACAATCATTGCAGCAGATGAACTCTTCTCTCTTTCAATGGGAATGCCGGAGATTGCCGGTCTTTCCCATGAGATTGAAGTTATGCATGGGAACGGACTTGGCGATGTGGCAGCAGAACTTGGCGGAGGACTCGTCTGCCGTACAGCACCAGGTATTAAGGCACTTACACAAAGACTTCCTGTTCCTGATGAGCAGATTGCGATAATCAGCCTCTCCCCAATCTCCACACAGAAGGTGCTCTCTTCTCCTGAATCCATGAAACGGGTTTCCTTGGCATATCCCGGCAGGTGTCCGGCAGATATTGAGGATTTTTTTAAAATTTCCCGGCAGTTTGCTGAATCATCCGGTCTGATCACCGATCCGGTCCGAGCCATCCTCTCTGCCTGTGATGATGCGAATCTTCCTGCATCCATGACGATGCTGGGGGAGGGTGTCTTTGCCTTTGGGGAGCAGGCAGAATCAGTACTTTCGCAGTTTGGAAAAGTGTATATCACCTCCGTTGCTGATGATGGTCCGACAATTCGTGAGGTGAAGGGATGATCCCCAAAAACCATCCGCGATACCACTCACTCAGGGTCAGGGAATCTCTTGCTGCGGCTGCCCGGAGCGGTCTTGTCTCGCTTGAGGGTCTTGCGGCACATGGGCGGGGCGAGGCATTTGACTACCTGATTGGAGAGCGGACGACTGCAAGTGCAGCCGAAGCAGAGCGTCTCGCGGCACAGTTGATCCTCTCTGCAGTTCGCCCGGTCTTCTCGGTGAACGGGAACTGCGCCGCCCTCGCAGCAGACGAGATCGCAATATTTCAGAAGAGAACGGGAGTGGCAGTTGAGGTGAATCTCTTTCACCGGACTGAAGAGAGGATGCAGCAGGTTGCAGATCATCTGGCCGCTCATGGTGTGGAGGTGCTGATGGGTGAATGTGAGCGTCTTGTTCCGCTTGCCCATGATCGCGGCCTCTGCCTGCCTGAGGGTATAGGATCTGCCGATCTCATTCTGGTTGCGCTTGAGGATGGAGACCGGTGCGAGGCGCTCCGGAAGATGGGAAGGGTCGTCATTGCAATCGACCTAAATCCGCTCTCACGAACCGCCCGGCTTGCCACACTGCCGATTATCGATGAACTGACCCGTACACTCCCTGCGATCACAGAAGCCTGTGGAACTGAGATGGCTGGAGATCTACATACATTAGCGGCTTCGATCGATAACCAGAAATTCCTTGCAGATGCATTGAGAGAGATGAGAGAGAGGTTAGCCTGATGCTCTGGATAGAGAAGTATCGGCCTGATGGTCTCGATGAGATCCTTGGAGAGGAGCATATAAAACGGCAGCTGAAATATTTTGCCGATTCCGGTTCGTTTCCTCATCTTCTTCTCTCCGGTCCCCGCGGGTCGGGAAAGACTACTGCGCTTGACTCCTTTCTCGAGCTCATCTACCAGGATCATGTGGCAGAGAATGTAACGGTGATCCCATCCGGAACACTCTTCTCACAGGGCCGTGCTTATCTTGAGGCTAATCCGAAATTCACTCCTCTGTACCAGAAAAGCCAGAGTGTGCTCTCCAATTTTAAATATATCGTCCGGTGGCATGCCTCCCTCAAGCCACTCAACCGTGAATTCCGGGTGATCGTCTTTGATTGTGCAGACGCACTCTCCCATGATGCCCAGAACGGCCTGCGCCGGACAATGGAGCGGTTCAGCGCCACCTGCCGTTTCATCTTTGTAACAACACAACCCTCAGCCCTCATCGGTCCGATTCGATCCCGTACCCTTCCCCTCTCTTTCCTACCGATTGAAAGCAGTCTCATAGAAGCCCGTCTGCGTGAGATCCTTGATCAGGAAGGAAGAACCGGTGAGATCCCTGATGATGATATAGCATTACTCGCAATTGCAGTGCGGGGAGATCTCAGAAAAGCGATCATGAATCTTCAGGTGGCAGTGGAGCTTGGCACTCCCATCCGTCCTGAGGAGATAGATGATACCGAGATCTCGAGGTTTGGGGATGTGATTCTGGATGCAATCAGGCGGGGTGATCAATTGGCTGCAGTAAAGAGTGCAGAAAGCCTGATGATAGAATATGGGCTTTCGGGACGGGAATTTATTGTGATGCTCCGGAATTCATTGAAAGTCTGTTGTAATGATCCAAATGCAACGCTTCTCCTTGCGGAGGCTGATGCGATGCTCGGGCAGTGCGGGAATGAATATCTCCAGGTAAATGCCTTTCTGGCGCGTTTGGAGGAGTTGAAGATATGAGCAGGGCAAAAGTACAGGCACATTATGATGAGGTTGCCGGGGTCTATGATCAGCGGTATGATCTCAGGCAGGGACGGCTGTACCACCAGCATCTGAGCGGACTTGTTCTTGATCGACTCAAAAGTCGGGGATTGCTTCTGGATCTTGGATGTGGAACAGGGATCTTTATCGAACAGTATAATAAAACCGGTGAAAAGGCAATCGGGCTTGACATCTCTCCCGGCATGGTCAGGATGGGGCGTCTCCGGTGCCCTGATTCTGAATTTATTGTTGGAACAGCTGATGTTCTCCCATTTGAGGATGAGACATTTGACAGCATTGCAAGCCTTCTTGCCTTCACCTATCTGAATGATCCAGAAGCAATGCTCCGTGAGTCATATCGCATTCTAAAACCCGGCGGGCAGATCGCTGTCTGCACGCTCTCCTGGAATACGCTCACCTGCATGGTGCCCTTTTTCTACAGGCTTGGTGAGCGTCTTGGATTCAATAAGATCGGCGTTGGTGATTTTGGGGAGCATTACTATACCGGAAAAGAGATGGAGGATATGTTCTCTCAGGCTGGGTTTGTTGATGTTCAATCCGCCCGCTGCTCATTCGCACACTATACCCTCTCCCCGAGGCTCTTTGCCTTTGCACAGAGGTTGGAGCCATTCATCGAGGCGCATATCCCCTATCTCGCATTCAATGTCTGTGTAAGTGGAAAGAAAGAGTAAGAAAGAGATTATAAAAGTCTCTTCAGCATCCGCTGCTTCTTCTCCCGTGCCGCATCTGCTGCATGGTCAACTTTCCTTTTCATCTCCTCAAAATCCCCGCCCTGCTTCTCAACGACCTTTTTAAGGGGTGTGTATGCGGCTTCACGGAACTGCGGGGAAAAGTCGGTCTCAACTCCGCCAGAAAAGAGGATTGATTCTGCTGGTCCCTCTTCTGCCCGGCCAATGATTGCAACGGCAACTCCTGTTTTTCTGATTACTGAGATGACGCGTTCTGCTGCCTTTGGTGGAACCACGACAAGGAGCGAGTCGATGGATACGCCAAGATAGTCAATTCCAAGCTTGTCGAGGAGAGCGAGAACACGGGGGTTGATAAGCGTCCGAATATGTTCTTCTTCAATGACGATCCGGCAGCCAGCAGTCTCTGCCATCTCATAGGTGTCACCCCTGAGCCCCCCATTGGTGACATCGGTCATTGCATGGATCTCTGTGAAGACTGGATCCCGGACGAGTGCATCGCATGCCCTGAGGAAATTGAGGTTGATCGTCTCTTCAACGTATTCCGCATTGCCGGAATAGATCGCAGCGGTTGCAATGGTGCCGCCGCCGGATCCTTCCGTCATCAGGAAGAGATCGCCCGGCATGATCTTTCTTCTGGCGGTGATATGGTCTGCGACCCCGACGACACCGACACATCCGGTCATCCGGTCGCCGATCACCATATCGCCCCCGATACGGAGGGTGGATCCGGCGATGAGCGGAACGCCCAGTGCCTCTGCGACGGTGGTGATCCCGGCTGTGTAGTCAAAGATCTTTGCGACATCGCCATCATCTGCCACGTGGATATCCGAGATGAGGCCGACAGGAGTTGCCCCCATCACATAGACGTCACGGAGGGTTGCCCGGGTGGCATGGAAGCCTGCGAGGAAGGGATAGTCAGAGAGACGGGAGTGCATGCCGTCAACGGTTGCAATGATGTACTGGCCCCCTGCCCGAACCACTCCGCCATCATCCATCTCTGAGACGCCGACCGATGCCCCGGTATCCCCGATGATTTGGGCGATCTTTCGGTGTGCATAGAAGTCGCCGGTTCCACGGGAGCCGACACCAAACTCTCCCATGGAGACGCCTGCTTTTTCATAGGTGAAGAGATCTCCCGTCAGCCCCTCAGTGAGCCTTACTTCCTCGATTGCGGCAGCGGCAAATGCATTGGCATACTCCGGGGTGAGATCTTTTATCTCAAGGATCCTGTCCCTGAGGCGGATGCGCAGTTCATCATCCGTGCATCCTTCAGCCAGATGCCTGCGCACATATCCCTCTATATCCATATACGATTCTGTTGATCGCAGACGGCAATAAAGGCGTGATCCTGATACATCTCCGGGGATAACTGAACAGAGGTGAGCCAGCCTGGAGCGCACGCACCTGAATCGCAAACCTGATGAAGGCGGAGGATGAGAGTTTTACAGATCATGACTGCTCAACTGCTCTCCACTGCCTGTACAATAGCCGGCTCGGATTCGAGCGGCGGCGCCGGGCTTCAGATTGATCTGAAGACATTTGCCGCATATGGAGTCTATGGTCTCTCTGTCGTAACCGCAGTCACCGCCCAGAATACACAAAAAGTCGCAGGGGCATGGGTGCAGTCAGCTGATTCTGTTTCGGCACAGATTACCACCCTCTGTGAGGAGTTTACAGTATCTGCCTGGAAGACCGGGATGCTTGGGAATACAACTGTCATAGAGGCTGTCATTGACTCACTCCCGGCGGGCACTCCGCTTGTCCTCGATCCGGTGATCGTCTCGACGAGCGGCCACCGGCTGCTCACAGACGATGCTCTTTCACTCCTGAGAGACGGGCTGATCCCGCGAGCAACAGTCATCACCCCGAATATCCCCGAGGCGGAGATTCTAAGCGGTATTGCGCCGATCCGCTCACTCGATGATATGCGGGAGGCGGGCTCGGTCTTCCTTTCATATGGCGCAGATTCGGTTGTCCTGAAAGGCGGGCATCTGGGAAGCGGAGATGCTTCAGTCGATCTTTTCATCACCAAAAATGAAGAAGAGACGTTCTCTGGCCCGAGATATCCCTATGAGGTTCATGGTTCGGGATGCTGTTTTGCATCTGCGATCGCCGCAGAGCTCTCCCTGGGACGTGATCTCTGTGAGGGAGTGGCGGGTGCCAAACGCTTCATCGACGGTGCAATCCGGCATGCGATCCAGCTTCCTTCAGGGGGGGCGGTGCCGGATCCCTTCTGGGAGTGGCCGGTTTCCAAAAGACAAACCGATCCCTTAATCTGATCCAATTAACCATCATCTCCATAATGGATGCAACCGACCATGCCATCCTTGACGCGCTGATGGGGGATGCCAAAATCCCGCTTGCAGATCTCGGGAAACGGCTCTCCATTGCTCCTTCGACGGTCTTCAAGCGGATCGAGCGGATGAAGCAGGAAGGCGTGATCGAGCGGTTTACGATTGCGGTCAATCCTGAGTTTTTTCCCCGGCGACTGGTCTCATTCCTCTCGATCAAGGTTGATCCGGATGCAGCAGCAGATCTGATCACCTATCTTGCAGGGAAACAGATTGTACGTGAAGTCTTTGAGGTGCTTGAGCCAAATGACTACCTGATAAAGGCTGTCACACGAGATATCTCTGAGCTGAAGACCGATCTGATTCACCCGCTCTCGGTACTGCCGGGGGTTCACGAGGTGAATACTATTCTGGCAGTGAAGAAGATCAAGGAGCAGACATATGTTGGGTAGGCTGGATATATTGGGTGGCGTGTTGGTTATGGGTGGTTGGTATGGCTTTTGAATTACTCTATGGGTTGCTTGCGATCATCACCCTCCTGATGGGTGCGGCATTGAATGTGCTGGTGTACCTCAGCTATAAGCAGGTGAAGGATAGAACGCTCCTTCTCTTTAACCTGGGATTATTTCTGCTGGTGATCGGGATCGTCTTCTCGGATATTGTGGCGATGATACAGGGAGACACCGTCTTATCGTACTGGTCGATTGTGATCGCACGCCTCTTCCAGATTGCAGGAATCGGATGCATGATCACGGGAGTGGTCAGATAGGGATAGAGATAAAGATAGAGGTAGAGGTAGAGATAAAGAGCCGTTGGAGCCGGGATAGAGGTTTTTGAGATGGGTTTTGGATCATCGTTTGCACGGGACTGGACGATCAGCAAGACCTCCCGGTTTTTTGGAAAGAACCGGATCGCCGATCCCC
>NPIG01000410.1_pt1 | contig 36135 bp, 36 predicted proteins | sample 8637441 | NCBI WGS metagenome assembly NPIG01 (sample SAMN07420675, study PRJNA396082) | bioreactor metagenome | isolation source: sample BR6 brine-fed electro-methanogenic bioreactor BR | place: Japan: Kochi | collected 2016-06-14
TTATTTGTGAAACCGCTCTATGTTAAAAATTTCCCTTTTTCTGTTCTACTCTTCGTAAAAAACCTTGAAATTGGGATCAATCTCTCCCTGCCCCATATACCGGGCCCGATAGTCCCGGAGAAGGGCCCTGAATTTCGGGGTAAGGAGAAGAATAGCGAAGAGATTGATAAAAATCGGTATCCCCACGGAGACATCAATGAACATCCACACTTTGTAGGTGGGAAGACCGCTCATCTGGGCATAGAGCACCAGGAGAAATCCCGGCAGAGGATAAACGAACTTATTGATCTGCAACACCTTTTTGAGATGCTTCGACCGCTCTCCCACCAGATAGGTGAGAAGGGTTTCGAACTGGGCGAAGAGCCCCGTAGAGGTGGTAAGACCGAAAAGGAAGATTCCCAACACCAGCACGATGGTTCCCAGAGAGCCGATCCCCTTGGAGAAGGCGCTGAGGGTAAGGGTGGCCCCATCCAGGCCGGAACTCCACTCCCCGGAGTTGATGATCATGAAGGCCGTGACGGTACAGATCACCAGGGTATCCATGAAGACCTCGAAGATCCCCATAATCCCCTGCTTGACGGGGTGATTCACCTTGGCGGTGGCGTGAATCATGGGGGAGGAACCCCATCCCGCCTCGTTGCTGTACACCGCCCGGGCCATGCCTACCTGGATCATCTTGGCAAAGGCGGCTCCACCGAAGCCTCCGATGGCAGCAGTTCCCGTAAAGGCACTGCTGAAGATCAGCTTAAAGGTAGCGGGAATGGCAGAAGCCTCTTTGAAGATCACCATAAGTGCCCCCCCGACGTAGAAAATACACATAAAGGGAACCACCATAACGGCAATCTTTCCCAGCCCCTTGATGCCTCCCCAGATGGAGGCGTAGAGAAGCACCAGAAAGACGAAACTCACCAGCACCATATTGACGTTGAAGGTTCCCGCCACAGCCTCCGCCACGGTATAGTTCTGGATGGTAAAGAGATAGCCCACAAAAAATCCCAACAGAAAGAGGGTGCTCAGGATCTTCGCCAGAACCTTCCAGCCCCGCTCCTCCCCGATACCCCGGCGGATATAGTAGGTGGGGCCTCCGTAGGTGGCGTCCCCGTCCACCACGGTGCGGTAGTGTACCGCCAGGCTCACCTCCACCATCTTGATAAGCTGCCCGAAGATACCCGCCATCCACATCCAGAAGACCGCTCCAGGGCCTCCCACCGCCACGGCAGTGGCCACCCCGCCGATGTTCCCCACCCCCACGGTGGAGCCGATGGCCACACTCACCGCCTGATAGGGGGAGAGCATTCCCGGCCCTTCATCGGACTTTCCCGAAAAGATCCGCCCCAGGGTATTTTTAAAAACGTACCCGAAATGACGGAACTGAAAACATCCGGAGATCAGGGTAAAGAAGAGCCCCGCCCCGAGAATCATCACAATCAGAGGAGTTCCCCAGATCCAATCCACCAGCTGTTCCACAAAGCTTAGAAACCACATGCCGCATTCCTCCCTTCATACAGGTCATACAAAAGGCACACACCATACACCACGCACAAAACACATCACACGCCCTGGAGAAGAAGCTCCTTCGTCCTTCCCGAAACTACCAGCGCCGCAAAATCGGCCGGGTAAGGCAGGTGGGTCCCCCGGTACCATAGTAGGAAATGTTTTTGCCCTCATATTCCAGAACTTCCGCTCCCGCCTTGCGCAGAGCCTCCGCCACCCCGGCATTGCCCCCCGGAAGAACGCAGAGCCTCGGCGCCAGAGCAAGAACGTTGCACCCCAAGGTGTCATACTCCTCCCGGCAGACCTCCACCAGGCGGTACCCCCGCTCCAGAAGAAGCTGTCGCAGCCGCACCGGCATGAGGGGAGAATAGACCACCCCAAGGTCCCTATCCACCAGGCTCACCACAGACATGAGATGCAAACAGGCTTCGGGACCCTGATCATGAGGCATATCCACCACCAGAATATCCTTTACCCAGGGGCGCACCAGAGCTTGGAACTGCCGAAGTCCTTCATCATTGGTGCGGTACCCCCGGCCGAGGACAAGGGTATCCTCATCCAGCCAGAGCACATCCCCTCCATCCATGGTGGCGGGGGGCTCCAGGCCTCCCAGAATGGGCACCTCCAGGCTCCGGAGCATGGCCTCCATGGGCTTTGTCTCAGAACGCCGGATATCCTTACCCATGCGCATCATCACCGCTCCCCCCCGGCAAATCTTCACCGGATCGTGCACGTAGACGGAATCGAGTCCCGCCTCCGGGTCTTCCGGAAGATAGTGTACCCGGGGCACATGTTTCTCCACCAGAGACACAAAGGCTTGGTACTCCCTCAAAGCCTCTTCGTAATCCGGACAGGCCAGATATCCGAACTCTTTCCAGGCAGCCTCAAGATATTCCTGAGATCGAAAAGCCTCCCGAGAATGCTTAAGGAGCAGTATCTCCACCGGAGCAATCATGGATTGACAGCCAAAGGCCACGCACCTCACCTCCTCTCAAAAATAACCCCTCTAGTACCGCCGCAGGAGAGGCCGGGTAAGGCAGGTGGGGCCGCCCCCACCCTTCCAGCAAATCTCCGTACCGGGAAACTCCAGCACCTCCATCCCCGCCTGCTGCAGCCGCTTTTTCGTCACGGGATTGCCTGCAATCATCAATACCAATCCGGGCTCCAGAGCCAGAACGTTACAGGCCATGGTGTCGTACTCCTGATCCGGGACTTCGATAAATCTATATCCTCGGTGCAGAAGCTCCTGGCGGAAGGTTACGGGCATCTGCCGGGAGTAGACCACCGCGGCCTTGCGATCCACGGGGCTGATGAAGGACATGAGATGCAAACACTCCTCGGGGCCGTTCCAGTGGGGAATGGGATAGTCCAGTACGGTGAACTTCCCCGCCCCGTATTCCCGAAGCTGCCGCACTCCTTCGGAATTGGTACGGTAGCTCAACCCCACCGCAAGAGTCTCCGGATCAAGCCAGGCCATATCTCCCGCCTCCATGGAACCCTCTCCGGCGATACTTCCCAGAGCGGGAAGACCTATCTTCTCGAAAAGTTTTCCCGCCGCTTCCGCTTCCGCCTGACGCTGAGGTTTGCCCATGTTGAAAAGTATGGAACCTTCGTCGGTGATCATGCAGGAATCCCGGGCATACATGGAATCCGGCCCGGTATTTTCCGAGGCGGGAAGAAAATGCACCTCCGGCACATACCTGGTAATGACGGAGACAAATTCCTCGTACTCCTCCAGAGCCTTGGTATAGTTCACCGGTGCGGTATAGCCTAGATCCTTCCAGTTGGCATCCAGCACCTCCTGGCTTCCGTAGGCCTCCCGGGGGTGCTTGATGAGTATTTTCTCGATCTTTTCCACTTCGGACTGAGAGCCCCATGCTCGCATATGCCATACCTCCTTTAGATGTATAGAAAATTCCTTCTTGCATACCGAGCATAGGGCCTTTGGAGCAGAAGGGACATGGTTTTTGTAATGTAAAAACCTGTTTTTTCAGGCAAATCTATGGTATCTTGCTTCTAAAGATCAATTTTGTTCGTAAAAACGGGGGATTTTTTCCATGAATGTAAGCCATAAAAATATTCTTGATACCACAGGACTCGCCCTTCTTCGGGAGCTTCAGAATTTCGGGCGCCTTTCCTATCGGGAGCTGGGGCGAAGAGTGGGGCTCTCCGCTCCGGCGGTGATCGAACGAATCCACCGGATGGAGCATGAGGGGATCATCACAGGATACGGCGCCCGGATCGACCCTCAGAAGGCGGGATTTCCCCTTCGAGCCCTCTCCTCCATGTCCACGGACTTCAAAAATCCCGATCCCTATATCGCGGAGAAGATCCACGCCATTCCCGAGGTGATCCGCTGCTGGAGCGTCACCGGCGAGAACGATTACGTTATCGAGATTCTGGCCCGCTCCATGGGAGATCTGGAGCGCATTCTCGGAGAACTCACCCGGCTGGGAAAGCTCTGCACCTCCATAATCCTCTCCTCCATGGAAAAACCCACCCTTCCGGAAGAAAGAGGAGAAAATTATTAAACATCTTGTGACCTGTCGCGAGATGGAGTACAATAGAGACATGATACAAACCTTTGGGAATAAGCACACACAGCAAAGTTTTTTATTAATGGCACATCGTGCAGAGGACGTCATGACGACAAAAGATAAAGATGCCCACCAGATCGATTCGAACTCCACCGTCGACGTTGTGGATCCCGCTCACTCCGAACCGGAGGTTCCGGATTTCCCCGTCGTCGGTATAGGTGCGTCGGCGGGTGGCCTTGCGGCTTTCGAGGCGTTTTTTTCCGGCATGCCGCTCGACGCGGACCCGGGCATGGCATTTGTTCTGGTACAGCACCTGGCGCCGGATCACAAGAGCATTTTGACGGGCCTTATCAGCCGGTACACCCGCATGAATGTCTTCGAGGTCGAGGACGGCATGAAGGTGCAGCCCAACTGCGCCTACATCATCCCTCCCAATTGCGATATGGCTTTCATAGACGGAGCGCTGCAACTGATGGAGCCTTCCGCCCCGCGCGGTCAGCGGATGCCCATCGACTTTTTCTTCAGATCCCTGGCCATGGACCGCCGCGAGAGGGCAATTTGCGTGGTCCTCTCCGGAACAGGGAGCGACGGCACCTTGGGAGTGCGGGCCGTCAAGGGCGAGGGCGGCATGGTCATGGCGCAGAATCCGGAATCGACGGAGTTCGACGGTATGCCGCACAGCGCCATTGCAACCGGACTGGTGGACTACGTGCTGTTGCCGGCAGAAATGCCCGATCAGATCATCGCATATGTAGCGCACGCCTTCGGCAAGTCCTTCAACTCCGTCCGGGTTCCGTCGGCCAAAGCTGAAAACACGCTGATGAAGATCCTCGTGGTGCTTCGTTCCCAGACCGGTCACGACTTTTCCCAGTACAAGCCGAGCACGGTCGGTCGCAGGATCGAGCGGCGCATGGCCGTCCACCAGATAGAGACACCCGACGAATACCTTCGCTATTTGCAGCGGACTCCGGCCGAGGTAGACGCTCTCTTCCGTGACATGCTCATCGGCGTGACCTCCTTTTTCCGCGACCCCGAGTTGTTCAAAACGTTGGAGGAGGAGATCGTTCCGAAGCTCTTCACCGGAAAGACCTCCGACGACGCCATCCGCGTCTGGTCGGTGGGCTGCGCCACCGGAGAGGAAGCGTATTCCATCGCCATGCTGCTGGCGGAACATCAGCAGGCGTTGAAAAAGAACTTCAAGATCCATCTCTTCGCCACGGATATCGATAGCGTATCGATCACGACGGCTCGAGCCGGCGTCTACCCCGCCAGCATAGCCGTCGATGTTTCGCCGGAGCGGCTGGCGCGTTTTTTTACCGCCGACGCGGACGGCGGCACCTTCAGAATCCATAAGAGTATTCGGGATATGCTGATCTTTTCCGAACAGAGCGTCACCAAAGACCCGCCCTTTTCGAGACTCGACCTGGTGGTCTGCCGCAACCTTCTCATTTACATGAGCGGAGAATTGCAGAAGAAAATCGTTCGTCTTTTCCACTATGCGTTGAACCCGGGAGGTTTTCTCTTCCTCGGAGCTTCCGAGACCGCGGGTGAATCCGCCAATCTTTTCGCCGCGCTGGACCGCAAGGCGAAGATTTTCCAGCGCAAGGAGGATTTTTACGGAGTCCATCGCGGCGCCAGCGGCATTGTCCCCTCCACCATGACGGGTTTGGACGGGGCGCCGCAGGGAACGCTCCCTCGCAAGAGCCCAGGCCGTGCAAAACAGTCGCTGCGAGAACTGACGGAACAGACGCTTCTGCAACGGCTCGCTCCGTCGGCGGCGCTGGTGGACGAAGGGGGAAACATCCTCTATCTTCACGGCCGGACCGGATTGTATCTGGAGCCGTCTCCCGGCGAAAGCGGCACCAACAACATCGTCAAAATGGCTCGGGAGGGGCTACTGCATCCTCTGGCCACCGCCCTGCATAAAACTGCGGCAACCAAAGAGAGCGTGTCATGCCGAAGTGTGCGCGTTCGAACGAACGGTGGCACCACGCTTGTGGATCTGACCATCTGTCCGGTGATACCCCGTTCCGCCGAGGAGGCGGAGACGGTTTTTTATCTGGTTCTTCTTGAACAATCTCCTTCCTGCGAGAGTACCACCGCCTCGGATGCCGACGGAAGCGAAAGCGCCCTGAACGCGGCCCCACCACTCTGCGAGAATTCGCACGACGCCCTCCGTATCGCCGCGCTTCAGCAGGAGCTGCGTGCCAAGGAGGAATATCTCCAGACCGCCAACGAGGAGCTTGAGACCTCCAACGAAGAACTTCGCTCCTCCAACGAGGAGATGCAGTCGGTGAACGAGGAGCTTCAGTCCACCAACGAGGAGCTTGAAACCTCCAAGGAGGAGCTGCAGTCCGTCAACGAGGAGCTGTCCACGGTCAACGCGGAGCTGCAGACCAAGGTCGCCGATCTCTCGCAGGCGAACAACGATATGAACAATCTGCTGGCCGGATCGGGAATCGGCACCATCTTCGTCGATCACGAACTGCGCACGCTCCGTTTCACTCCCGCCGCGACCAGGATCATCAACCTTATCCCAAGCGACATCGGACGACCCGTAAGCCATATCGTCTCCAACTTGAAGAACTACGGCGGGCTGACGGAGGACGTTAAAAAGGTACTGGAGACGCTTGTTCCAAAAGAGGTGGAAGTGCGCACCGAATCCGGCGCATGGTACAGCATGCGCATCCTCCCCTATCGAACGCTGGACAACGTGATCGAAGGAGCGGTAATCACCTTCGTGGACATCTCCGACCGCAAGCGAGCCGAGATAGCGCTTGCGGAAACCCGGGACAAGTTGACCAAGTCTCTGGCGGCGATGCTGCACGAACCGTTGCTGATTCTCGACGAGAGCTTGCGGATAGTCTCGGCGAACGCCGCTTTTTACGCCACGTTTCGGGCGGTTCCGGAAGATGTTCTGGGCGTCGACGTCTACGAGGCCGATGGCGGTCAATGGAAGATTCCGGTGCTGCGAACGCTGTTGGAAGACCTGCTCGTTAAAAAAACGGCGGTCGACGGCTTTGAAATAGCGCACGCATTCCGCGACACGGGGCACCGTACCCTTCATATCAATGCGCGCCGAATCGGCTGTGAAGCGGGACAGCCCGATCTGATTCTTCTGGCGATAGCGGATGTTACCGACCACGCGCTTTAAGACCTGAAGTGCCACTTTGCGGAAAGAACGCCGCGTAACCTGTTCTGGAAGGATACAATGAGATGAATATAGGCGGAGAAGACACCGAACGAAAAGAGACCGTGGAGCTGCGCGAAAAAGCGGAGATAATCGCCCGTCACAAAGAACCTTGTCCGCCGGAAAAGATCGAGGATATGCCTCCGGATGAAATTCGACGGTTGCTTCACGAATTGAGGGTACATCAGATCGAACTGGAGATGCAGAACGAGGAGCTGCGCCGGGCGCAAGTGGAGCTGGATGCGGCCCGGGCGAGGTATTTCGACCTCTACGATCTTGCGCCGGTCGGGTACTGTACCCTCTCCGATAAAAAGATCATTCTCGAAGCGAATCTGAACGCCGCCCTTCTGATGGACACACCCCGCAGCCAGCTTGTGCGGCAGCCCCTCTCTCGTTTTATCCTGGAGGAGGATGCTCATATCTACTATCGTCACCTGAAACAACTCTTCGAAACCGGTGAACCCCGGAATTTCGAGCTGCGGATGACGTGTGGGGGCGGCGATCCGTTCTGGGTGCGTATGACGGCGGCACTGGCCAGAAACGATACCGACCATGCGCAGGTCTGCCGTATGGTGATGAGCGATATTTCGGAGCACAAAAGAATGGAGGCGGCCCTCTGCGCCGCCAAAGAGAAGGCGCAAATCCTCGGCGAACAGGCGGAGGCCGCCAACAGGGCGAAAAGCGCCTTCCTCGCCAATATGAGTCATGAAATCCGCACCCCCCTCAACGGAGTGATCGGTTTTCTCGATCTGCTCGCGGAGACTTCGCTCGATCATGAGCAGCGAGAGTACGTAGGAGACATCGGAACATCGGCACATCTCCTGCTCGGCATCCTGAGCAACGTGCTCGACGTTTCGAAGATCGAGGCGGAACGGCTGGATCTCTCGCCGGTTCCGTCGGACCTCCGGGAGAGCGTGGAGAGAGCGCTCGCTCCCGTGCGCATCGCCGCCGCCAGCAAGGGGCTTTCACTTACGGCGCAGGTGGAGGCCGACGTACCCGAACGCGCCGTCTTCGACCCGGTACGCTTGCAGCAGGTACTCGTCAACCTGCTGAACAACGCCATCAAGTTCACGGAAGAAGGAGGCGTCGAACTCGCCGTGCGCTTCACCCCCCTTTCGGGAAAGGCCGGAGCCTTCACCTTCTCGGTCAAGGACAGCGGCATCGGCATGACGCCCGAGGAGTGTTCGCGCGTCTTCGAACCCTTCTATCAGGTCGATTGCCTCCACACACGCAGGTACGAAGGCACAGGGCTGGGGCTCTCCATCTCACTTCGACTGCTGGAGAAGATGGACGCCTCCCTCGAAGTCGAGAGCACTCCGGGGGAGGGGAGCAGATTCTTCTTCACGCTGTGTCTGGAGTGCGAAACGGAGCCGGCTCTTTCCCCCAAGGCGGCTTCCCCGGCGGAAGCGAAATATCTGCCTCCCGGGCACACGAAGGAGAACCCCGTCGTTCTGATCGTCGATAATAATCCACTGCAGCAGAAGATACTCTCCATTATGGTCTCGAAAACCGCCCCCTTCGCCTCGCTGGTTCAAGCGGAGGAGGGCGAGGAGGCCGTCGCGCTCTTCCGGGAGCACAAGCCCGACCTCGTCTTCATGGATCTCCACATGCCGGTCAAGAGCGGTCTTCAGGCAAGCGCCGAAATTCGTGCGCTGGAACGGAGAGGAATTCCGGAGGGAGTGCGTTGCCACATCGTGGCAGTCAGCGCAGACGCCCGGCCGGAGACGCGGGAGGAGTGCCTGGCGAGCGGGATGGACGACTACATCTCCAAGCCCTTCCGCAAGGAGAAGATTTTCGCCGTTATCGAACGCTATCTCGGTGGCGGCCATAGGAAAGGAGGTTGAAGCGCCGTCGTTCGCTTCACCTCCCCTCTGCTTCGGGCGGTGGAAGTCAGACCGACTTTCCTGAAGATATCCTCCGCCAGATCCTTATCCCGTGCAACAAGCCACACATTGACGCTGCAGAATCCGGGGTGTAAACAAAAAAAAGAACATACTCTGCGGTGCCTCTTGACAAGGAAGCTTGCGTGGCTTATCATTTCGTCAAATGCAAAAATGACAAAGTAAGGAGACGGTCATGGAATCAACTCTTTCTATCTTGAGAGCTCTCGGTGAAACGAACAGGCTCCGGGTTTTTCTTGCCCTCATGGAGACCGAGGAACTCTGCGTCTGCGAAGTGGGGGAATTTCTTGGCCTTGCCCCTCCCACAGTCTCCCGACACATGAGCATTCTCCACCAGGCCAAACTGATAGATTCACAGAAGCGGGGGAAGTGGGTCTATTACAGCCTCGGCAAACAGGTTGACGACTTATTCGGTGGATACAGCAATCGGTTTGCCATACCCCCTCTCTTGGGGAGGACCGGGAAAAAATAGGGGAAATTCTCAGGTCGCATCAAAATTGCAAAAACTGCCACTGAGCTTCCCACAAGGGAAGAGAAAACCCCGGAACACCAAGCCTAAAGGAGGCACCACAGATATGGAGGATCTTCGCAACCACGTGAAAGAGCGGTACGCCCGGGCGATACAGAACAGCAGTTCCTGCTGCGGCTCCGGAGGGTGCTGCTGCGGAAGCACACAAGGCTCGGACATCCTGAGCATGACCGAAGGAAACTATGATGACACGGTACTTGAAAAGGCTCCCGGAGAGATGGGGGAGCAATCCTTTGGTTGCGGCAATCCCTTTTCCGAGGCCCGAATCCGTTCGGGGGAGACCGTTCTTGACCTCGGAAGCGGGGCGGGACTGGATCTCTTTCTCGCCTCTGAGCTGGTGGGTCCCACCGGCAAAGTCCTGGGACTCGATATGACGGAGGAGATGCTCACCACTGCTGCGGAAAATCTCAAGGGGATCGAAAACGTCTCTCTCCTGAAGGGATATATTGAGGATATGCCGGTGGAGAGCGATTCTATCGACGTGATCATCTCCAACTGCGTTATCAATCTCTCCCCGGACAAGGAAAAAGTGCTCCGGGAGGCCTTTCGTGTTCTTCGTCCCGGGGGACGATTCTGCGTCTCCGACACCGTTTTTCTCCGCCCCGTGACGGAGCGGGCTTCCGCGAACCTTGCGGCCTGGTCCGGCTGCATCTCCGGAGCGCTCCAGGAAAGGGAGTATGCCGAGAAAATGAGAGAGGCGGGTTTCGAGGGGGTGGAGGTGCGCCGCATAAAGGTCTACGCTTTCCCCCATGACGTGGCGGCCACGGTCTTTCCGGAACTCTCCGCCGAAGAGCGCAGTGAGATCAACGGTGCTCTGGCGAGTGCCATCATTTTGGGAAAAAAACCTCTCATAACAGCCAAAGCGTAGGGCGAGAGGGCTCCAACACGAAAAAGAGAAGAACGAAGAGAAGGGAGGAAGAGATCGTGAAGGAAGAGAAGATTCGCTTTACCTCGGAGTTCTGGCTTGAGGAGGTTCGCAAACACGGCGGCAAGTGCTGGATCTACATGGGAGTAAGCCTCGTGGGGTGATGAAACGTCTATCGGGGCCCGGTGGGCCTTTGGAGCAAACCCGATGAAAAAGCGGGAAAGATACGAGAGTACTTCTCCTATGCTGTGGCGGATCATCCGGAGACACGGTGTTTCGTGGAAAAAGAGATTCTGGAGTGGCTGGGGGAGGCAAAACCCACCCCGGAGGGAGATTATCTCTTTTCGGTAGAGGGGATGGGACGCCTGCGCTTCTCCCTGCAGGAGAGTGGCTCCACCTCTTCATCCGGAGCTACAGAATAGGTTGCAAAAAAAGTCGAGGGGTTTTCGAAAAATTCCGAAAACCCCTCGACTTGTGAATGTCATGAAGAACACACACTCGGGAAAACTACTTACAGCAGCAATCCCCGATACCGTTTTTCATGATTTCCTTATAGTCTCCCATGATATCGTGGAACCAGCAGTCATCGTTCCCCGCGCTCTCCCGGAAGGTAAGAGCCACCACGGCACTCACCTCCTGCAGGGTAGCCCCCGCCTGAAGCGCTCCGTAAAAATGCTTTTTCACACAGGGAGCGCTCCGCCCCCGGATAGCCAGGGCAAGACAGATATACTGATAGGTCTTCTCGTCTATGCCGCTCTTCTCCTTGTACAGCGCATCACAATTTCCTCAAACTTCTCTGCAAACTCCGGGAACCACTCGGCGATCATTCTCATGGATGCTGCCTCCTTCTTTTGCAATAGACTGATGATGCAGCCTTCTTTTACTGCCGCAACATGCTTATGTGGCAATATCTGCATCTGAATCTGTATGCAGTATACCAAAAACGTCGCCTCCGTGCAAGAAGCATACCACTTTTCCATCTTGACCGATACTTTATACATGCTATTATGACCACACTGTCACAGAGAGAGGCAACACCAATATCCTGTACCACCAAGGATCGCAGAAAGCAGGTATCTCCAGAAACCGAACCACCATGCAACAGAGGAATCAGGGAATCACAATATATCGCCCTCACGGAAAGGATGTTATTTATGAAATCAAAAAAAATCACCACTACTCTTCTTCTCGCCTTCGTCTTCATCAGTCTGGCATATCTCGTATGGCAGCAGAGGGGCCCTTCGGATCCCGGTTCAACGAAAACAGGCCTGACGGCTCCCCGCCTTCAGGCCTACTACTTCCACGGAAACTCCCGTTGCTACACCTGCAACACCATCGAGACCTATGCTAAGGAAACCCTGGAACAAGAATTTGCAGAGGAAATCGCTAATAAAGATCTCTCTTTTCAGGCCCTGAATGCGGAAGAGCCGGAAAACCGGCATTTTATTCAAGACTTCCAAATCACTAATCCCACGGTAATCCTCGCCCGATACGAGGGAGATGAGGTGTTAGAATTCAAAAATCTCACCCAGGTTTGGAAGCTCGTGAAAAATAAGGACGCGTTTCAAGCCTACATTCGAGATGAAACTCAAGCCATGCTCCAGGAGGCTCACTGATGCTCTCTTCGGGAATACTTCTGGCGGCGGCTTCCGCCCTCTGGCTGGGGATTCTCACCTCCCTCAGCCCCTGCCCTCTTGCCACCAATATCGCAGCGGTCTCCTTTGTAGGAAAAAGCATCACCACCCCCCGAAAGGTCTTTGCAGCGGGAGTTCTCTATACTCTGGGGCGCACTCTGGCCTACGGCGTTCTCGGGGCAATTCTTGTCTCCAGCCTTCTTTCAGCCCCGGCTCTCTCCTACTCGCTTCAGAAATACATGAATCTTCTGCTGGGGCCTCTCCTGATTCTTGTGGGCATGGTGCTCACAGACCTTCTGAGCCTTCCTTCCTCTCTGGGCAATTTCGGCCCCTCTACGGAGAAGGCCTCCCGTTTTCAGGGTCTCTGGGGAGCCGGGGCCCTGGGGATACTCTTCGCCCTCTCCTTCTGCCCCACCTCGGCGGCGCTCTTTTTCGGAAGCCTCTTGCCTCTGGCGCTCCAATACCACTCGGGGGTGCTTCTCCCCTCCCTTTACGGTATCGCCACGGGGCTGCCGGTGCTCTTTTTTGCCCTCCTTCTCTCTCTGGGTACCGCCAAAGTTGCAAGAGCTTTCGAAAAGGTCCAGACCTTTGAACTCAAGGCCCGAAGGCTCACCGGAGGACTCTTCATCCTTCTGGGAATCTACTTTTCTCTGGTACATATCTTCAATCTGAATCTGAACTTTTTCTAGCTTCCCCACAAGAGGGCACGAAAAGTAAAAAAGCGGCATTGACGATACTGTGCTTATGTGGTAAATTTGCCACGAAAAGAGGTGGAGCCCATTGAACAAGGTATTTCTCTCCCGAAAAGTGGATATTTTCAAAGCTCTGGCACATCCCGTGCGGCTGGAAATTGTGGAGAGGCTTCTGGAGGGGGAGTACTGCGTCTGCAAAATAGCCGAGTGGTTTCCCTTCGATCGCACCACCATCAGCAAACATCTTTCCATACTCCGCAACGTCGGAGTTATCGCAGATCGCAAAGAGGGCTTGAACGTCTACTACTCTCTTCGCATGTGCTGTCTGGAAAGTCTTCTTTCCTGCCTGGAGGGAACCTTGCGGCAGGATCTCCGGGATCAGGTGGAAGCCCTGGAGACAACATAAGAGCTGCAGAAAAACCTGCAAATCCCCCGCAGAATATGGTACCACCCTTACTTTTCTTACTTTCAAGGAGGTTTTCACATGAAGATTCAGATTCTAGGTACCGGATGCCCCAAATGCAAGAAGCTGACGGAGCTGGCAGAAAACGCCGCCAAGGAGCTTGGGCTGGAGTACGAGCTGGAGAAGGTGACGGATATCAACGACATCATGAATTTCGGGGTCATGGCTACTCCGGGACTCGCCCTGGATGGCAAGGTAGTGCTGGCGGGAAAGCTCCCCTCCTCGGAGCACGTGAAGGAGCTTCTCCAGAAGGGATAGTGCCTTCACACAGACGCACGAAGGCACCAGGGCACAAAAGTTGGTTTTCTCAAAAACCTCTTGGGATGTTTCCTCACATTTCAAGGGGTTTTTGAGGGGCTTTATAGTGAAAATATTGGAACGTAACCACGTTGCATGACATTACGCACTAAGGAGGCACTTCTATGAGCGACACCAAGAAATTTTTCTGGATTGTAGCGGTATTCCTGGGGGCCTGGTTTCTTCCCACGGACTCTCCGGTGGTCTACAAGGCCGCAGGAGAAGCTCTGGCGCTCCTCTCGGACTATGCCCGGGAGCACGTGCTGCTCTGCCTGGTACCTGCCTTTTTCATCGCCGGAGCCATAAGCGTTTTCATCAGCCAGCAGGCGGTGATGCGCTATCTCGGAGGAACCGCCAAAAAATGGGTGGCCTATTCGGTAGCTTCCGTATCGGGAACCATTCTGGCAGTTTGTTCCTGCACGGTGCTCCCCCTTTTTGCGGGAATCTACAAACGAGGGGCTGGATTGGGCCCCGCCACGGCCTTTCTCTACTCCGGCCCCGCCATCAACGTGCTCTCCATCATCCTCACCGCCCGGGTACTGGGCTTTCAGCTCGGGGTGGCCCGGGCTGTGGGAGCCATCGCCTTCAGCGTGCTTATCGGCCTTGCCATGGCGTGGATTTTCCGCTCTCATGAGGAGGAACGTATGGCAGGATTTGCCCAGATCCCCGAAGAGGAGAGCGGGCGCCCCCTGTGGAAAACCATATGGCACATGGCGAGCATGGTGCTCTTTCTGGTTTTCGCCAACTGGGCGGCTCCCAAGGCTCCCGGAGGGCTCTGGGAGAGCATCTATACCCTTAAATGGTACGTGGCTCTGGGGGCTCTCGCCTCGGTGGGAATCTCTACATGGATCTGGTTCAGTCGGGAGGAGCGTCGGGAGTGGATGGATTCCACCTGGGGATACGCCCTTCAGGTGATGCCCCTGCTCTTCGGAGGGGTGCTGGTGGCGGGATTTTTGCTGGGACGCCCGGGGCATGAAGCGCTGATCCCAGGCTCCTTCGTGGCAAGCCTGGTGGGAGGGAACTCTCTGCTGGCAAACTCCTTCGCCTCCGTAGCAGGGGCCTTCATGTACTTTGCCACCCTCACGGAGGTGCCTATTCTTCAGGGGCTTCTCGGAGCCGGTATGGGACAGGGGCCAGCCCTGGCGCTGCTTCTGGCGGGGCCCGCCCTTTCGCTCCCCAACATGCTGGTAATCCGCAGCGTGCTGGGAACCACCAAAACCGTCACCTACGTGGCTCTGGTGGTGGTGATGTCTACAGCGGCGGGAATGCTCTACGGGCTTGTGGTGTAAGAACCCTCTTTAACTGATTAACGAAAATCAAAGTCCGGGAGACCCTGCGGGGACGCTCCCGGACTTTGGCATGAGAGAAAACTTCTCCCCAAGCCACCTCTCCCCCCGGGGAAGGGCATACTCTTCGAGAAAAGCCCGCACCGCCTCTTCCTGAAAGAAGACCTCTCCCTCTTCACCTGCATAGTTGCCGCTCAAGACACATCGAAGCTGATCCGAACCCTGGGGGTAGCTTCCCCCGAGAAGGGCATCCACCTCCCGGGAGTCCTGTATCTTTTGCAGGGGGAGAAGGAGTTCCACCCCGTACCGGGCGAGAAAATCCCGAAAGATATCCAGAGAAATGTCCACCTGGCTGAGCTTTACCCGGCCATCATGAGAGTTCCGCTCCCCCCCGATGATGACGGAGCTTCCGAGATGCCGGGCCAGAGGAATCCGGATGAGGTGAAAGTAGAGGTGACAGGCGGTACAGGGAGAGGCAAAGCCGTAGCGCTGCTGCCACCGGTAGAGCCCCTTGCCGCAGAGATCCCTCCAAAGCTCCGGAGATCCCACCACCACGGGAGGATAGAGCCGTACCGATGCGGGAAGGCGCTTACCAAGCTCCTCCACCGCCCGAAAAGGGGCCTCCCAATCTCCGTATTGGGTTCCCGTGTAGGCCACGGTGGGAAGCAGAGCGGAAAACCTTCCCGAAATTCCCCCCGCCACCGCTGCGGCGATACTGTCCTTTCCGGCGATCTCCACTATCGCAAGGGAAGATTCCCCCCGAAGCTGCTCTTGTTCCTGCTCCGAGAGCATCCATTCCGGAAGGGGCCATACGTTTTCGTGCTTATTCGAAAGAAGATGCCGAAGTTCATTCTGATTCTTGTCATGGTTCTGGAAGTTCTTCATGGCTGCCTCCTCAAGCTTTGATAGGGGCCGGGAAAGTAGGGCTGGTTTGTGGGGCTGTCCATGAGCCCCTGGAGCTTCCCCCGGTCCAGCAGGTTGAGAATCATGTACATGACCTCATGCCCCCGCACCATTCCGAGAGCCCCGGAAGCACACCGTATCTCATCAAAGTGCCGCACCGCATCCCGCCGGGCGTAGCGCCCGGTTATGGCGAGAGGCACGGGCTCCCCGGAGTGGATCATCTCTCCCCCGCTGGGGGTGGAGTGATCCGAGGTAAGCACAAAGACCACATCTTCATCCGGTATAATCTCTTTCACCACCCAGGCAAAGGCCTTGTCGAGGGCTTCGATAACGTCTCGCTTCTTCCCGGGATCCCCCAGATGGGCCATTTCGTCCGGGGCCTTGGTATGCACGTAGATGAAGTCATACTCCTTCGCCCGATAGGCCTTCTGAAGCCGCTCAAGCAGATCCGCCCCCCAGTCACCGGTATCGGTCACCGGGAGAACCTCCATTCCCAGGGTACTGCAAAGGCCGAAGTAGAGAGCCCCCGAGGCGATGCAGAGCCCCCGAAGGCCCCAGGCATGCCGGAACGAGGGAAGATCCCGGAAAGCTCCGGGACGCTGAAAGGTCACCATGTTGAGAGGAATCTCCCCGGAGGCCCGGCGCTGCCGGTTCATGGGGTGACCCTCCAAAATTTCGTGGGTTTTGAGGGTATAGTGGTTGCACCATGCCGCAGTCTTTCGGGCTCTTTCCATATCCCCCGCCCCTTCCAGAGGAAGCACCTCCATGATGGGACGCCCTTCGAGAATGGGGTTGGAATCCGTCACCTCCGGGCTTCCTCCCCCCCGAAGCAGAGCGATGGCTCCGTTTCCCCCGGAAGGGTAGAGGGAGAGAGTGTACCCCCCCGCACTGAAGGGAGAAACCGCCTCACAGAGCCGGGCAAAATCCTCCTCCCTCACGGGAACCTTTTCATGGAGGAGGAGATACTCCTCCCCCCGGGGTTCCACGTGAAACATGCGGGCCAGAAAGGCCACATCCTCAGGCCCCACCGGAAGCCCCCGCCCTACCGCCTCGATATATCCCCGGCCGGGAAAATCCTTGAGATGGTAGCCGAAGAGAACGAAATGAGCCATCTCGCTGGGCATGGCCATCCCCTGGCAGGTGCTGTGATAGAGCCCGGTAACTCCCCCTGCGGCCACCGCATCCATGTAAGGGGTATGAGCCGCCTGAAGCGGGGTCTTTCCTCCAAACTCGGGAATTCCCCGATCTCCCAATCCGTCGAGCACCACGAGAATAGCTCTCATAAGGTGTTTTCCTATACCCTTTCTGCCCAGGCAGCCTCGGAAAAGGCCGGAGAGAGAGGGGGTACGGAACGATCTGGAAGACCCTGAAAACCCTCAACATCCTCAAGAAGCAGATCCCGGAAAGCTCCCTCCCGATACTCCACCGGGGAGGCCCGCCCCGCTCGAAGGGCGGCGATAAAATCCCCAAGATGCCGCACCGGAGCATGGATCTTCGTGGCGAACCGCCCTACCTCCTGGGGAGTATGAGCATCGCTTCCTCCGGTTCGGAGCGTGCCGAGAAGCCCTGCGGTCTCCAGGGCCTGCATGTTGTGATGAGGCTTTGTTCTTCCATTGTAGACCTCTATGCCGAAGGGCTCCTTCAGGCCGAAGAGGCTATCCCCCGCTCCCCGGCCGTTATCCCGGTAGGGATGCGCCGCCACCGCAAACCCCTGCCGGGGGAGCAGAAGCTCCTGAAGCTCTGCGAAGGAGATGCGCCCCGAGGGAACCTCCTCCAGGCCGAAGGCGAGAAAATCCCCCTCCTCCGTGAGAATTTCCACCCCCGGAAGAACCAGAAAATCGTAGCGTCGGGTAAGCTCCTCCCCCCGCTCCAGAATGCCCAAACTTTCGTGATCCGTCACGCAGATCCCCGAGAGGCCCATCCGAACCCCCCGGCGAATGGCTTCCTCCACGGGGAGCACGCTATCCCCGGAGAACTCCGCCGTATGGAGATGCATATCAATGATCATTTCTCCCCATCCTTTTTTAGCCAGATATCTTCTTCACCCGTTGAACCCGTGGCAACGCTTACACCGTGTACAAAGAACCTCCATATCCGTAAAGCCACATCCCCTGGGGGAGAAAGGTCACCTCTTTTTCCCCTTCAAGCGCTGTACCGTCAGCCTACCTTGCTCCGTAAGCCGGTATTTCTGAGCTGGGCTGCGTGGCTTATCCGGAAGGGTCATTGCAATCAGTCCCAATCGGATAGCTTCCTGCTGGTAACGCTCTCTAAAATGCTTTTCATCAGAAAGGCTGAGAGCCTGCATAATCTCACGGCGCGACATGGCACCCTGGAGAACCAGAAGCATTTTAAGGACTTCCGGGGTCACTTCGGGGGTATCTTTGGGGGCATCTCCAGGGGTGACTTCAGGGGTGACTTCAGGGGTGACTTCGGGGGTAGCTTCGGGGGCGACTTCAGGGGTAATTCTCTCATTCCCCTCGGAATCCTCCTTTATACGGAGATCCTCCATGCTCGATCTCGGAAAGACTACTGTGAACCAGTGTTCCGATACGTGAATTTCAGGCTCCGCAACTCCGTATTCCTTGCATAAGCCCCGAATACGATTGATCCCCGACCCGATCTGTTCCACCGCATTCATTCTGTAGAGAATCCCGAAAAGCAAAGGATTTCGAGGAACACTCTTAACCCCAAGATCTGCTTCGGTCATTCCCGCAGGAAGCCCTCCGGGACTCACGATCTCCACTCTATCTTTAAAAATATAGACCTGCACATTTCCGGTAGAACGATAATCTCGATGCGCCAGAGCGTTGACTACGGTCTCCCGCAGAGCCTCCTCAGGTAATTCCGGCCGCTCCTCCCGTCTCACATGCTTGATGACATACTCCACATTTATTTTCGAAAGAATATAGGCCACCACATCATCAATCATGGAATAGATGTCCTGGCTGAAATTTTGGCGATCCAGGATGCGCACCTTGGTGGTACCCCAAAAAAGGGCGCAACTCACGTGAGCGCTGCTGTTAAATTTCCGAATATCCCGGGCCAGCAACCAGGCCCCGGCATGCGTTATCTGTCCACCTTTGAAGAGATGAAGGTTTTTAAGGGCGACAAGACGATCCATATCCTCGGGAATTTGCGCTCTTTTACGGAAAAGCTGCCAGTTATCATCCCCCAAATCGACCTGCAGGATAAATTCGCTGCACGGAGCTTCATCGAAGTGAATCAATCCTTCCCGAAAGAAAAACTCCCGAATCTCCTCTCTAGACATCTGCTGTGAAGAGGCCCCCCTCCCGCATAAAGAATTTTCCCCCAAAAGAATAGGGTTTGCTGTGTTGAGAAGGGATTTAAAGGACTAAAACTTCCTCCACCATTTCCATATCCACAGCAATCGGGGGCTCTGCAGAACGGGCCACTGCTTGAACCTCCGATTTCAGGCGATTAAAATCACTCACACCTGAAATTTCACCCTCATCACTCACCCCAAGGAGAATAACGCCTCCTGTAGCATTGGCAAAAGCGCATATTTCACGCCCAAGATGAGAAGTTCCCGAACGCTTGAACTCCGTAGTAAATCCTTCTCCGAGGGCGATAATATCGCAAAGCTCTTTTGAGGTCATCTTATCTCCTCTTGCTGTAGCGTTTTCCATTCACACACTTCCCCTTAGAGCGGTTTCACAAATANNGGAGCCTCCGCTTGTGTGTCCCCTCTGCTCCGCAAGTGGCGAAACCGCTCCCTTGCTTTGCTGCTCCGGCTCCCCGTTACTATAATGCCACATGACAACGAGAACCGCTCTATGTAAGAATTTTACATTTTCATTTTACCCCGGGGAAATGCTTCGGGCAAGAAAAGGATTCTCAAGCTCCCGGGACATTCTTTCGTCTGTTCGGATATTTGGAGCCATCATACTTATGGGGGAGCAGATCGAGCACCGGTACCTCCCGGAGATTACCGTCATCCAGAATCACCAGAGCCTCGGGAGCATAATCGGCGACAAGCTCCCGGCACATGCCGCAGGGCGGAACGATATCCCCGGATTCCGTCACCGCCACAATGCGCAGAATATCCGTATCCCCCGCAGTAGCCGCAGCCCCTATAGCCACGGATTCCGCACAAAGGGTAATGCGTCCGCAGTTGGCTTCCACATGAACCCCCAGAAAAATATTCCCGCTTCGGGTACGGAGGGCCGCTCCCATGGAGTGTTTTCCTGGTACATAACGCTCCTCCATGAGTTCTCGAGCCTTTTGGATAAGTTCGTGATCCATAACACAACTTCACCTCGAAAGATATGATTTTTTCTGTTTGGCATTTCCCTCGAAAGCAGCAGAAGCATCTTCAGAAATTGGGGGGTGACTTGGGGGACATCTCTTTTCGGTTACTCTCCCTCTTGAAGCTCCTCCAGCCATCGGCTGATGGTACTTCGGATCTCCTCACGAACCTTACGGGTCTGCTGGAGCTTCTCCTCCCAGGTCCCCTCAAAGCCCGCAGGATCATCAAAGGGCCAATGCAGCCGCTGGGTGAGCCCCGGAAAGATGGGGCACGTCATGGCGGCTTTGTCACAGACGGTAATGACATGGGTATAGAGTTTCCCCTGCTTGAACAGCTCGAAAACACTTTGGGGGGTATTGCCGCTGATGTCGATTTCCGCCTCTTTCATAACCTCCACAGCCAGGGGATTAAGTGGCGCGGGCTCCAGCCCGGCACTTGCAACGACAAAGGTTTCCCCCCCAAGATGCTTCAAAAAGGCCTCCGCCATCTGACTACGGGCGCTATTATGTTCACATATAAACAACACTCGCTTTTCCTTCATAAAGAACCTCCCTTGTGCCGAAGACAGGCACTTTTCCCCCAGATCATTACAGTTATGGAAAACCCTGAGGGGTAGCATGGGCCTATTCGCATTCCTCACAAAAACACGCTCTTTACAGGGGAAAGGATCTTGGAAAAGCAAAAAAGATCTCTTTCGGCTCCCCACTTTTCTGAAAGAGTACCAGAGAAAGGGAGGAGCAAAAAGGCCTCTACGTCTCTTTTTAGGAAAATGTTACAATACGTCCTGTTTTTCATCCCATATGAGCCTGTTGCAGGAGCAACATTAAAGATAAGCAACATAACGAAACAACAGCCCGCCCAATAGGTGATGGCAGGCAGTTCATTTCTATTTCGTGACACTTCCTTTGATTGCTCGAAGACAGGTTCTACGGTAGATCCCCGTTTGGCATATAACTCCTTTCCCCGGGGAGAGCGTACTTTACACTCCATCCTTGCAGTATTTTACGAACCACACTATTATACCGCATCAACATCTAGATGTCTCATTAGAGGCGCAAATTTTGCTTATTTGCGCAACAGACTTACACGTTGCCGCATTCTACCTCAAGCCCCCGGGACATTTTTCCGCCTGTTCGGTTATTTGGAGCCATCGTACTTATGGGGAAGCAGATCGAACACCCGATTACCGTCATCCAGAATCACCAGAGCCTCGGGAGAAAGCGTTTTTTTCTGCCTTTCTCTTGAATGTTGCGATAAAACCACCGCAGAAAGAACGAGAATAGCGCCGATGATCCCACGAAATCCAAGCTGTTCGCTCAAGAAAAAGGTTCCCAGAAAAGCCGCGAAGACGGGATTAAGCGCACAGTACAAACCTGCACGTTCCGAAGTTGTATAACGCTGTGCCACTGGCTGGAGGGTAAATCCAAAACCGGTACAAACCACCGTTAACACTGCAATGACGCCCCATTCGACACCCCCCGAGGGGAGCCGGGGCGTTTCCAGGAGAAAGGCAGCGATCACTCCCAAAACCCCCATTGTTCCGACTTGAATAATTCCAAGCATAAGAGGATCGTCTTTTCTGGAAAATCTATCCGTTACAATGATAGACAGAGCGTAGAGCACTGCCGCAAGGACACAAAAAAGTTCCCCCGAAGAGAGAGATAGCGATGTTTGGAGTGTTAAAAGCGCTATGCCAAGCAGCGCTATAAGAGTATTTATGAGGATCCGCATTTCGGGAAACCGCCTTCGCAGGAGCGCCTCGAAAAGGGGCACGAAAACTATAGCGGTATTTTCCAGAAAAGATGTGGTGGAGGTGCTCGTGGTCCGAAGCCCCATGAGCTCCGCCGTCATCACCGCAAAAAAGGAACCCCCAAGAAGAGCGCCGCGCACAAGCGTTTTTGCCCGGCAACGTATCAGGGGCCGCCAGAAAATACAGGCGAGCAAGAGAAAGGCCAAGCCAAAACGAAGGCCCAGCAAATTGAATATGCCCATGTTTTCCATGCCGATTTTTGCAAACAGATAGGATGTGCTGCGCGCCAGAATTATTGCAGCAAGTAAGAGTTCCGCTTTTTGCCGTGTCATGGAGTACCTCCCGTAAAGTATCAAAAAATACCGCGGATATTGACATCATCATACTCCGTCGTATATCTTGAGGAAAGTGATAGTAACGCAAGATATCTTTGACAAAAACACATGTACCGGAGGACTCATGAATACTGAAAAATGCCGAGCAATCTTATGCGCCGTCGAAATGGGCAGCCTCTCCGCTGCGGCTGAAAAATTGGGATACACTCCCTCCGGAATGAGCCGCATGGTGAGAGCCATGGAGGTCGAAGCCGGATTTCCGTTGCTCATACGCAGCCGTTCTGGTGTTATTCCCACCAGAGAATGCCAAAAAATACTTCCGCTCTATCGAAAAATGCTGCGCTACGAGGAGAGATACTTTCAAATCACCGCAGAAATCCAAGGGCTCGAAGCGGGCTCCATCACTATAGGTTCTGCTTATCCCGCCTACTACCAGGGCCTTTCAGAAATTATTGCGCAGTTTGGCAAACATCATCCGGGAATTGAAGTGCATCTTCTTGAGGGAAACAGCTCACAGTTCTCCCATGCTCTGGAGGAACATCGGTTAGATTTTTGCATTATCAGCCGACGACAAGGCGATTTCGACTGGTTCCCGCTCATGGAAAGCTCTCTGGTCGCGTGGGTTCCCATGATGAATTCCTTGTCGAGAAAGAGAGAATTCTCTCTTCGGCATTTCACCACACTCCCGTATATTGAGACATATCCAGAGCAGGACACGGACAACTCCCGCATGTTTGCCCGCATGAAAATACAGCCTAACATCTGTTTTGCCTCCACCGATAGCTATGCCACCTACTGCATGGTAGCGGCAGGACTCGGCGTAAGTCTGGATCATGGGCTCACGGCACGTTTCTGGACCGGTGACGTGGCACTTCTGCCATTAGATCCGCCCCAACCGGTGGAGATTGGCATTGCTGTACCCACATCGGATATTATTTCTCCTGCGGCAAAACGCTTTCTCGATCTTGCCAGAGACTCTCTGGCTCTCAAAAAACCGTTGTAACAGCCCCGATATAAAAACCGAAAAGTCCCCCTCGACTCTCCATGGAGAATTCGAGGGGGACTTTTCGGTTTTTTTGAGGCGTTCTCTCCTGTGGTAATATTCCGGCTTTTCGTCAGTAGAGATGACAGGCCACGGTATGCCCTTCTGAAGCCTCTCGGGGAAGGGGCTTTTCTTTGCTGCATCGCTCCATAGCCTGGGGGCATCGAGGGTGGAAGCGGCACCCCGGGGGGGGTGTTACCAGATCCGGCACGGTGCCGGGGATGCCCTCCAGCTCGGTGCGCTCCTCCGAGGGGATGGCCTGCATAAGCCCTTTGGTGTAGGGGTGCTTGGGGTTGAAGATCACTTCCTCCACGCTCCCCACCTCCGCCACATCTCCGGCGTACATGACCCCCACCCGGTGGCAGGTCTCCGCCACCACGGACATATCGTGGGTGATGAGGAGTACGCTGGAGTTCTTCTTTTTTACCAGCTCTTCCAGCAGCAGAAGCACCTGGGCCTGAACGGAGACATCCAGGGCGGTGGTGGGCTCGTCTGCGATGAGGAGAGGGGGTTCCGAGGAGAGCATGAGAGCGATCATCACCCGCTGGGCCATGCCTCCCGAGAGCTGGTGCGGATAGTACCGGGCCACCTTCTCGGGCTCCGGGATGTTCACCTCTGCCAGGCATTGAATGGCGGCCTGGCGGGCCTCTTTTTTACTCAGATTGTGGGCGAGAACCTCCGCAATCTGATCCTGCACCCGCATCACCGGGTTGAGGGCTGCCACGGGATGCTGCATGATCATGGTAATCTGGCGTCCCCGGATGGTGCGGCCCATCTTTTTCTTGTCCATCTTCAGGAGGTCTTCCCCCTTGAAGAGGATCTTTCCCCCCTCGATGCGTCCGGGATTGCGCACCAGATCCAGAATGGCCGAGGCGGTGACGCTTTTACCGCATCCCGTCTCCCCCACCAGGCCGAAGAACTCTCCCCGTCGCACCTGGAGGCTCACCCCGTTGATGGCCCGCACCACCCCCCGGTAGGTATAGAAATTGACGTATAGATCCTGAATATCCAGCAGTATCTCCTTCATCAGTCTCCCCTTCTCAGATGCGGATCCGCGATATCCCGAATGCCATCCCCCAAAAGGTTGAATCCGAAGACCGTGATCAGGATGGCAAGCCCCGGAAAGGTGGGGACCCACCACTGATTCACCAGAAAGTCACGCCCGGTGCTCACCATGAGTCCCCACTCCGGCATGGGAGCCTGGGCCCCCAGGCCGATGAAGCTCATCCCCGCGGCGATACGGATGACGTTCCCCATGTCCAGGGTAGCCCGAACGATGGTGGTGGAGGAACAGAGGGGAAGGATGTAGGAGGAGAGGATCTTCCACTTGGGGGTGCCGATGGATTTTTCCGCCTCGATGAACGTACGCTCCTTGATGCTCAGGGTCTCCCCCCGGGCAAGCCGGGCGTAGGAGGGCCAGAGGGTTACGGCGATGGCGATCATGGTATTGGTGAGGCTTGGCCCCAGGGCGGCCCCGATGGCCATGGCGAGAATGAGCCGGGGAAAGGCCATGAAGATATCCGCCAGGCGCATGATAACCTCGTCGATCCACCCCCCGAAGTATCCCGCCACGATCCCCAGAAAGACCCCAAGAGGAAGGTCGATGAGAAGCACGATGATCATGATCTTCAGTGCCAGCCCGGTGCCGTAGAGGATGCGGGAGAGGATATCCCGCCCCAGTTCATCGGTTCCCATGAGATGTTCCCCCGAAGGAGCCTGAAGACGGTTCCCCAGGTTCATCTCCAGGGGGTCGTAGGGGGCGAGAAGAGGGGCCGTGAGGGCGATGACCACCAAGCTCAGTACGATCACAAGTCCCGCCAGGGCGAGCTTGCTCTTCTTCACCGCAAAGAAAAATTCCCGCAGTTGGGAAAGCTCCGAGGCATGACGCTCTCTCCAGCTTTTCTTTTTAATCGTTTTGACAGTATGTGTGCTCATGCGTACCCCCTTAGGACCGAACTCGGGGATCAAGAAAACCGTACAGCAGATCCACCACCAGGTTGCTCCCGGCATAGCAGAGGGCAATGAGGGTCACGGATCCCACCACGGCGTTGAGATCCAGGGCGAGAAAGGCATTCACCGAATAACGCCCCAGACCGGGATAGCCGAAGACGGTCTCGGTGAGCACCGATCCTTCGAGCATATACCCCACGGAGATGCCGATCATGGTGATCACCGTGATGGAGGCGTTCCGGAAGGCATGCCCCAGGATAACCTTGCGCTCCGGGAGCCCCTTCACTCGGGCGGTTCGGATATATTCTTCGTTGAGGATTTCCAGCATGGAGGATCGGGTAACCCTACCAATGTAGGCCATCTGGATCCATCCCAATACCAGGGCGGGCCCCACAAGATGATAGAGGGCATTCCAGAAGGTGGTAAAATCCCCCGCCAGGAGACTGTCCACGGTGTACATTCCCGTCACCGTGGGAGGTGGCATGAGATAGGGAGCCAACCGCCCCCCCGCAGGGAGCAGGGGAATGTAGTAGAAAAAGAAGAGGATGATCAGAAGCCCAAGCCAGAAGGCGGGCATGGATATCCCCACCAGGGAGAAAATCCGGCTGAGGATATCCGGCCAGCGGTTTCGCTTCACCGCCGCCACAATTCCCAGGGCAATGCCGAAGAAGACTGCGATGATCATGGCAAAGATCACCAGCTCCAGGGTGGCGGGAAAGTATTTTTTGAGATCCGTGGTAACCGGGTTGTTCGTCCGCAGGGCTATCCCGAGATTCAGGGTAGCCACCCCCTTGAGGGTCCGCCAATATTGCTCATAGAGGGGGAGGTGGAGCCCCAGCATACGCTCGGTCCTCTCCACCAGCTCCTGGGGGGCGTTCTCTCCGAGGATGGCCCCCACGGGATCCGCGGGCACCATGCGGCAGATGATGAAGGTTACCGTCACCACGCCGAAAATGACAAGAAAAAACAAGGCCAGTCGTTTGAATAGGTACCGAGTAAAACTCATGGATTCTTCCTCTCGGGTTTGTAAGATTGTTCGAAATCCTTGATAAGGCCAAAGTATTTCGAGGGAAATACCCCCGGCGAGGATACCACCGGGGGCATCTAGGAGTTACCTAGAGCTCCTGGAGCTCCGCAACTCTACTGAGCCAGCTCCACGAACTCCAATCGGGTCTCCGTAAGGGGGCTGAGGTGGAAGTTCTTCACCGCATCCCGCAGGCCCACCTGGCCGGAGAACTGGTAGAGAATCTCGAAGGGCCCCTCTTCCTGCCACTTCTTTTGGATTTCCACGTACATCTCTTTGCGCTTTTCCGTATCCTGAATGAACTGGGCCTCTTCCACCAGATCCGTCAGCTCCGGATTGGCATAGGCGTTCCGCCAGGCAAGCTGCTTGATCTTTGCATCATCCCCGGTGGTACGGCAATGGGCAAAGGGTTTGGCCATGGCATCGGGATCTCCGTAGTCTGCTCCCCAGCGGGCGATAACCATCTCAAGCCCCTGCTCCCGGTACTTGCCGAGAAGGGTGGTGTAGGCGATGGTCTGGAGATTCGTCTTGATCCCCACCGCATCAAGATTGGCCTTCACCACGGTACCTGCGGTGGCGAGGAAGTCCGGCACTGTGAGATTGACTTCGATCCCCTCGGGATATCCCGCCTCCGCCAGAAGCTCCTTGGCCTTCTCGGGGTTGTAGGGGAAGGGATCTCCGTCGTAATGGCCGAACATTCCCTTGGGAATGAAGCTGTGAAGCTGCTCCACCCCGCCCCCCACGGCCTGCACAAGCCCGGCGGTGTTGATGGCGGATTTCACGGCCTGGCGGATCTTCACGTTATCCAGAGGCTCCATCATGCCGTTCATGCCGAGGTAGATCATTTTGAACATGGGGGTGGTGGTGGTGGAAAGCCCCTTGGTCTCCTGCACCTCCGGGATCTGGTCATATTCCAGATTCCAGGCGATATCAATGGTTCCCCGTTTGAGCTGCAGAAGCTGGCTTGAGGACTCCGGGATGTCGAGCATCATGACGGTGTCGATCTTCGGCGCCTCTCCCCAGTAGTGAGGGTTCGCCTTGAGCACGATCCGCTCATTTCTCGTCCAGCTTTCGAGATAGTAGGGCCCCGTACCGATGGAGGCACGGTCGAGATAATCCGCCCCCATATCGCCGTCCTTTTCGTTTGCCTGAATAGTTTTCTTCTGCATCACTCCGGAGATGTAGGTCATGCAGGACATGACGAGCTGGGGAGAATAGGGTTCGTCCATCTCGATCTTGATAACATTCCCCTCGGCGCTGATGCTCTCTTCGGTAACCCCGAACTGGGTAAGAATCCAGGATGGGGAGGCTCCCAGGGTCACCACCCGTTTGAGGGAGTAGACCACGTCCTCGGGCTTCATAAGGTCGCCGTTGGAGAACTTCACCCCCTCCCGAAGGTGGAGCTTCAGCGTTTTCCCCTCCACTTCCCAGTCCGTGGCAAGGCAGGGTTCGATCTCACTGGCAGAGCCCGCTTTGAACTTCACCAGGCTGTCGTAGACATTGGCGAGCAGCCAGTGCCCTTCTACTTCGTAGCATGCCGCAGGATCCAGAGTCACGATGGCCCCGGTATTCATGCCTATGAGGAGAGGCTTTTGAGCCGCTCCGGCTCCTCCCACCAGGGTCATTACCATGAGCACCATAAGTCCCGCTACCAACAAACCTTTCCAACGCCGCATTCTACCAACCTCCTTCAGATATAGTATTACAAGGGTCTCCGGGAACTTTCCCGGTTCCCTCAGAGATCGTTACCCCAGGGGTAACGGTTACTCCACGCAGGTTCGGGGACACCGGGCGAGAAAATCCCCTTGGTAATCCGCTCCATGCCCGGGAGTCTCCGGCAGAGAGATGGCACTTCCCTCCCAGGAGGCCCCTCCTACAACAGGATCTTCCTTCATAGGAAGATGCCCGTCGAGATCCGCAAAGCGGACGTTGGGACGGGCGGAGACGAAATGGGCCGCGGCAGTAAGAGGAAGCCGGGATTCCGTCATGCACCCCACCATGCAGGGAATGCCGCAGGCCTCTGCCACGGCGTTCACCTTGAGGGCTCCGTGGATCCCCCCGGTTTTGGCGAACTTGATATTGATGTAGTCGCAGCACCCCCCGGCGGCAAGACGAAAGGCATCCTGGGGGCCGAAGACGGATTCATCCGCCATGATGGGAATCCGGGTACGATCCCGAATCCAGCCCAGGCTCTCGTAATCCCAGTGAACCACGGGCTGTTCGCAATACTCCACTCCGAGAGACTCAAGAGCGAGGAGCACCCGAAGGGCGGTCTTGCGATTCCACCCCTGATTGGCGTCGATCCGGAGGGGCATTTCGGGCCCCACAGCTTTGCGGATCTGCTCCATCCGGTGAAGATCCTCCTCGAAGCTGCTTCCCAGCTTTACCTTGATGGCCTTAAAACCATCTCGCTTGCAGGCCAGGGCCTTTTCTACCATCTCCTCCACGGGGCCGAGGCTCACGGTGTTATCCGTATGAACCGTGCGGCGCCCTCCTCCGAGAAGCGCAAAGAGGGGAAGATCCGCCATCTTTCCCAGAAGATCGTAGAGAGCGATATCGAAGGCACTCTTCAGGGCACTGTTTTTGAGCAGCCCCTTATCAAGCATGCGCACCGCCCCTTCGATATCCCAGGCGGGATGTCCCAGAAGCCGGGGAGCCAGCTCCTCCCCTGCCGCCAGAGCCGCCTTTTGTGTCTCGCCCGTCACCGGGGGGTTCGGCCGGGCTTCTCCGGTGCCGTAAAGGCCCCCGCTTTCGTGGATCCGCACAATAATGTTATGGGCCATGGTAATGCGGGCAAGGGAGGTTACAAAGGGCTCCCCAAGCTCGAAATCCGCCTTATAGAGCTCAATGCCTACGATGGTGGCGTTACGTTTCATGGAGCACCTCTTTTCATACAGATTCTTTCCGAGCAGATTTTTTACAAACTCCCCATTCCGGGAGGATCTATCAGTGGAGATGACAGGCCACGAGATGCCCTCCCCCGAGATCCTTCAGCTCGGGACGCTCGGCCTCGCAGACCGCACCTATTTTTTTGAAACACCGGGTATGAAAGGGGCATCCCCGAGGAGGGTCCACAGGGCTCGGGATCTCTCCCTTGAGAATGATTTTCCCCCCTCTTTTGGAGGGATCCAGCTTGGGGGTTACGGATATGAGGGCTTCCGTGTAGGGATGCAAGGCTTTCTTAAAAATTTCTTCGGTTCTCCCTACCTCCATGATTCTGCCGAGGTAGAGAATGGCAAGCTTCTCCGTGAAAAGCCGCACCACCGCAAGATCGTGGGTGATGAAAAGGTAGGTGAGGTGCAGCTCATCCCGAAGCTGCTTCAGGAGCTTGAGCACCTCCGCCTGCACCGAGACATCCAGGGAAGATGTGGGCTCATCCAGCACCACCAGCTCGGGATCCAGAATGAGCGCCCGGGCGATGGCCACCCGCTGCCGCTGTCCTCCCGAAAGCTCGTGGGGATAACGATAGAGATGCTGTTCGTTCATCCCTACCAAAGCAAGAAGCTCCCCCACCTTGGCCACCATCTCCCATTCCGTGGAGACAAGCCCGTGGGTGCGAAGCCCCTGGCCGATGATATCCTTGATCTTCTTTCGAGGATGCAGGGACGCATAGGGATCCTGAAAGACAATCTGCAGCTTTCGGCGCAGACGCTTTTCCCGATCCATATTGGTGTGGGTAATGTCCTGCCCATGGTAAGAGAGGCTTCCTCCCGTGGGATCCAGAAGTTTGAGGATCACCCGGCCCAGAGTGGTTTTTCCCGATCCGGATTCCCCGGCGATGCCGAAGATATCTCCCTGATCAACCCCCAGTGAAACCCCGTCCACCGCCTTTACCGTACGATTTCCATCAAGAGGAAAATGCTTCGATACCTTTTCAAGCTCCAGTATTCTTCCCATAATCCACCTTTATTCGATTGTTCCAGCAATCTTACGAACCTTTCCGCCCCTTCAGAATGTGCGGCACGCTGACAAGAAATCTTTGCAAAATTCCACCGTCACGACTCCAGCCTACCCATTCTACCGCCTATTGTCAAGATAGTATACCAGCTCCAAATCCACAGGGACACCCACTCGATTTTACCCAAAGATGCTCCGGTAGCCCAGGGCATAATATTAGGCGGAATGACTCACGAGACAGAAACCCTGGCTCTCTCTTCGGTGTTCGTCAAGTGAATTGTCGCATCTCCTTTGCCGAGTCAAACTGACTCCGAGGTCATCACGATGGGGCGCATGAAGCTTTTGAGACCGTTGGCATCAAACCATATCATTGCGCCTGCATTTTTGATTCTGCTTTCTGATAGCGCACTGGCTTTGACAATTTAATAATTTTGTTTTTTTCCACAGCTTTTTTCAGCCAGGCATTGAGTTGCGCTTTATTCACATCCAAGGTTTCAACAAGCTCTTCCACCGTGGCCGGGCTATCAAGCTTCTTCAAGATGATCGGCAAAACTGCCTGGTACACAGAGGAAGGGCATTCCGGAGGTTCCCCTTCTGGTTCAACTACTGCGGTCTTCTCATTCCCAAACGCATCAAATGGCTTCAGATCCGTAGCGGGAGCAGCTTCTTGATCCGCCCGGAAATCAAAAAGGCTTGCGTTTTCCCTTGATTGCTCCCTCCGAAAATTAATAATAAAATCAGACAACTGCCGCCTGAAGTTGTTGGGATCAACCGAATCAGGCCATGGTATTGCACCAAGATCCAGCAGTTTGCTGTTACCTTGTGGCACGTCGTTTCCAATCCGAACAAAGACAGGCAGTGCGTTTCCCCGCTTGAGTTCTTCTTCTGCACCAGCCCATGTGCCGCCTTTTTTGTGCTCTGCACTGACCACCAGACCGTAGTCCGACATGGCATAGATAAGCTTGTTTCTTCCCATGGCTGTTCCCACGGTAAAGCAGGCATTGGGATGATAAGGAGAGAGCAGCAAGAGCCGCCCATCGGCAATCGCATGGCGGGCGCTACGCTCTACGCTTTTTTTCAAGAGGTTTTCGGCAAGGATTCCGATGGTCACGCCACCAGCCTCAAGGGCGGCTGTCATGGAAATCTGGTCTACACCCCGAGCACCTCCTGAAACAACCGGCATGTGATTATATGCGCAGAGTTCAGCAACGTGACGGGCAAAAACCTCACCAGCCTGATCTACATTACGGGAGCCCACAATGCCAAGCCCCCCACCTTGTAACAGGGAACGATCCCCCACACCGAACAACAATGGCGGGGCCTTGTCTTTAAGATGTTTTTTATAACGGGCAGGATAATCAGCATCGCTTCGGCTGATAACCCAGATGCTGCTGCGCTGCCACTCTTCAACCGCAAAGCCAAGCTGCACACCTCGACCGAGCAGTGATTCCAAGCGTTGTGTATCGATACCTGAACCCCTGGAGGCTTCGTGGACAGCATCTTTTTGCAACAGGTCGCCGGGGCGCATGTTCACCTTGATGAGCCAGCGGACAAGTAACGTATATTCTGCCAAAGAGAGAGGCTTTTCGGAGGACTCTTTCCCGAAAACACCACAGAGCAGAAGTATCGCTTTCGTATCTTCTGTCAAAAAGTCGCTCATCTTTAGTCTATCCTTGGGGAGTTTAAGGCTAATGCCATGGGATATACTGCGGAACAACCCCGTTGACGCAATAGAGCCGATGTCACGGTGAACGTCCATCCGGAATCCACCATGTCATCGACTAGTAAACATGGTGGATACTCTTTGGCTTTCAAGTTTATATTGAATACACCATCCAGGTTTTTGACCTGCTGGTAGCTGTTTTCCATAAATTTCTGCTGTCTATTGGGGCACACCTTTTCAATGCACGGCACAAAGGGCAACCCGAGCGCCCTCGCCAGCCTTGCTGCGAAATCAGGGACCAGTTCAGGGCAGTTCAGTGATGGGATGCAGGTTACCCATCGGGGAGCTGGATCGGGAGACCATGCCTGCAGCATCTCTACACAGGCCGCTACGAGTTCGTCGGCAAATCGATTGGTCTGGTATTTACCATGTGCCACAAGCTGCCCCCAACCCGCATCACGCCAAAGGCTTAATGCACGGCCTTCTTCAGCCTGAAGCGCTTCAGGAATATTGAATGCGCCGAGGGGAGAGTGCTGGAACATATCTTTGGCTGGCCACTGCTTTCTTGGTGGCAGCGGCTGATAACTTCTACGAAGGAACAGTCCGGCCCGGTTGGCTAAATCGTCGTCATAAGCTTCATCTAAAACACCAGAGGGATTACAGTTCATACATTTACCACAGGGTTGTGATGAAGGATCATCAAGAGCTATTTGAAGAAAGTTCATTAAGCAACCGACATGTTTCATGTAATTGCGCATTTGTTGTTGCTCTGCTCGCCTCATGTCGGTGATAGCATTCACATATGCCTGATCCACCTGATACGCAACAGCGGTTGCTGTCAACCGCCATTTTGAACCGATCTTTGTAACCGGCGACGGAGATTCTAAAGTTAAAAATTTTAGTGCTTTTTCTATTTTACTCTTCCGCAGGTTCAGCACACGCTGGACTTCGGGAACTGAAAGTCCGTTATCAGATTCATCCAGCACCCTGAGAATTTCAGTAATATGCTGCTGAGGTGGGAAAGCATTCCGTATAAAGAAGTCCGCAATATGGTCATCCTCTTCACCACAGAGCAAAATGCCATAAGCTTCGTCGACTGCTCGTCCAGCCCGACCTACCTGCTGGTAATAATGAACCACTGATGCCGGACGCTGGAAGTGGATAACAAAACCCAGATCCGGTTTATCAAAACCCATTCCAAGGGCGACAGTCGCCACAAGCACCTTAATTTCATTATTCAGGAGTTGTTGTTCCAGATCCTCTTTAACTGAGCTTCCGCCTCCCTGATCCAATATGTCCGCATGGTAGGCTCTGGCATCAACATCGTTGATCCGGAGCCATTCGGTTACCCTCTCAGCATCGCGCCGGGTAAGGGTATAAACGATGCCGCTTCCGGGAAGATTTGGGATGACTTGTGCCAGCCATGCCATTCGGGCTGCTGGATTTGGCATAGTAATATTCTGGAGTTTGAGACTTTTACGAACCAACAAACCTCTTTGAAGAATAATATTCTGGCCAAGCTGCGATTTGATATCGTTTACAACTCGATCATTTGCGGTAGCCGTGGTTGCCAAAACCGGCACGTTAGACGGAATAGCCTGTAGAACGCGCACAATCCGGCGATAATCCGGTCGAAAATCATGCCCCCAGTCAGATATGCAATGAGCTTCATCAATAACAAATAGACCAATGTTGCTGACGATTTTTGCCAGAACATCCTGGCGAAAATCGTCATTCGCCAATCGCTCCGGAGAGATTAAAAGAACATCTATCTGATTTGAAGCCAACTCCTTCTGCACCTGTTCCCATTCCTCATTGTTGGTACTGTTGATAGTGCGGCCAGCTATGCCAATTCGCTGCGCAGCTTCAAGCTGATTCCGCATTAATGACAGCAAGGGAGAGATCAGAAGCGTCGGGCCAGCACCTTGTTCACGCAATAGCTTTGTGGCGAGGAAATAGACCATGCTCTTCCCCCAGCCGGTGCGCTGCACCACAAGAACTCGGTTTCGATTAAGAAGCTGTTCGATGCTTTCCCATTGGCCGTCACGAAAAGATGCGGATGGGTTATTCAGCGCTGTTTTCAGATATCTTTCTGCTTGTTGTCTCATTCTCACACCTCAATCTAACCATGCAACCTGCCCATGATTTTATTTTGAAGGGCTTTTCACGCAGTAAGCTCATTATAGCGGAAGTTTTTCCCCTCTAGACAGAGGCCCGGGCTCTCTCTCTTTTCTGCCTCGTGACGGTTCGGCTGATTTTGAGACGCTCCATAATGCCGTCCTGCAAGATCTGCGAGTAGTTCAAGGAGGCCTGTTTTGCCTCTCGATCAAGCCAGCCCGGCAAGGTCACAGTCCTGTTAACGGATTTCGTTTCCATTCTCTCTCGGAAGGAAGGCATCCAGACCTCTACGAGAATGACAAGAAACTTCTCTCCCTCCTCCTGATACTCTTGCAACTCAAGCTGATGGAGGGGCGTGGGGGCGGGGATGCCATCCCCATCGTCTTCCATACCCCAGAGATGGAGAGACATGGCCTCCCGGGCATTCTCCAGGGCCTCCTCTTCGGTGCCAGCAGTGGTGGTACAGCCCGGAAGATCGGGCCAAAGAACGTAATACTGTTTCGTGGCAGTATCGAACCCCAGCACGGCGGGGTAGCGGTATCTATCAGGTCTCTTCATGAGGACATCTCCTTTCCAAAAAACCAGAACTACAAGAGCCCCGCCTGTTTCCATATGGATTTTGCTGTGGGACGGGGAACATCTTTATCCGGATGTTTTACCGTAACCTTCCCTTTTTTTGTGGGGTGCTTAAATTGGTGGTGGCTTCCTTCGGTCTTGTAAAGTTCCCAGCCATCCGCCTCAAGTATTTTAATAATTTCCAATGAAGAGTACGCTTTACTGTTGCTAATCTCTCGCTTTTTCATCCCCGCACCCCCCTTGAGACGACACTATAACACGTGCTGAAAACATTTGCCACAAACAGCCGGGAAACCCCCTCTATTCCTGGGGTATCCCGGCTGTTTGCGTTTCTGCAGTTCCAGCGTTCTACTCTTCTGGAGTTCTACGGTTCTGGAGTTCTCTCAGGCTTCTTCCGCTAAAGGGAGGACGATGCCTCCCTGGGGGATGACGTAGCTTCGGTAGTCCGGACCGTGTTTTTCCTCCAGCAGGGGGAGAAGGGTTTGCATGGATGCCACGGGGGAGAAGAAGCTCTTTTTTGCAAAGGCTTCATCCTGGGAGCTGTAGAGATAAAGTCCGAAATGTTGGGAGAGGCGCCCCAGAAAGAAGAGCTTGTGGGCCCCGAAAACGATCCCCTCTTTCATGGCCTCCTCCACCTCTACTGCGGAGAGCCCTTTGTGGGCCCACTCTTCGTAGACCGGATGGCCGTAGCTTTCTTCAAGCTCCGCAAAGAGCACCAGGCTTCCCCCTTCTTTAAGGGCCCGGGAGCTGATCTCCACCGCCTTGTGGGCCTGATACATGTTGATATCCTTGGGGTACCCCCCGGCGGAGACGAAGAGCACATCCGCTTTCTCTTTCAAAGGAAGGCTGTTCACCTCGTAAAAGATTTCTGTGCCCCTCTTCCAGGCTTCTTTGGCATCCCCCGCCACCACCGCCACGATCTCCTTGTGGGAGTTGGCGATGCAGTTCACGATAAAGTCCAGAGGGCAGAGGGTGAGGGCTTCCACCATCTCCATGCTCAGGGGGTTGTTCTCGATCCGGGCGAGAGATGCCTTGGGATGCACCATCATGGCGTGGTTACGCATCACCGTGTCCCGGCCGGAGACTCCCGGAAGGATGCTCTTGCGCCCTCCGGCGAATCCCGCATAGTAGTGAAGGAGCACCTCCCCCAGGGCGATGCGGAACTCCGCCTTCGCCACCAGAGGGTTAACGCAAAGTTCGTTTCCCGTGGAAAGGGTTCCCAGTGAGACGAGATCCGGGGCATCACAGTCGTGGTTTTCCACCCGGCAGGAGGCGAGCACCTCCGCCCCCACCACCTGGGCTTTTTCCTCTTCCGTGAGCCCCCGATGGGTTCCCGTGGCAATGACGATGGTAACATTCTTTCGCTCCACTCCCTGGCGTGAGAGTGCCTCCAGCACCGGAGGAAGCATCTTCGCCGTGGGGGTGGAACGGGTGAGGTCGTTCACGATGATGACTACGTTGCGGGGATTTTTAGCCCGCAGAAGCTCCTCCAGAGAAGCCCCCCGGTCGGGGCGGGCCACCTTCTCTGCCACAGCCTGCCCCAGAGATTCCAGTTTACGGGTCTCTTTGGGCTCCAGAACTCCCAGAACATGCCTTTCCGGCAGATGCAAAGAGAGCTTTTTCCGTCCGTAAGGCAGCAGATACTCCATACTCCCTCCTCCTTTCAGGTACCCAGGTACCTCGGAACTCTTTTCTACAGTCTCGCCACGCCGCTCTTCCGGG
>NPIG01000411.1_pt1 | contig 36111 bp, 33 predicted proteins | sample 8637441 | NCBI WGS metagenome assembly NPIG01 (sample SAMN07420675, study PRJNA396082) | bioreactor metagenome | isolation source: sample BR6 brine-fed electro-methanogenic bioreactor BR | place: Japan: Kochi | collected 2016-06-14
CCGGTAAAGCCCGATCTCCGGCCCCTGGTAATTGGCCTCGTAGCGCCCCGGGCTGACCTGCTCCAGCGCCAATGTCTCCTCGCCGCCATCGGGCCGGGTCACCGTCACCGGCCCCACCGCATCGCCCAGGGTGCGGCGGATGATCCGCATGCTCTGCCCGGTCGCCTCGGCCCAGAGCGCCTCTTCCTCCAGCTCGGGCTCCTTCATCATCCAATGCGCCAGCCGCCGCAGCAGCTCCAGCTGCGGCCCGCCGCCGTCATAGCCGCGGCTCCACAGCCAGGCATGGTCCGAGGCCAGCAGCGCCACCCGCCCCTCGCCGACCCGGTTCAGCACCAGCAGCGGCCGGTCCTCGTAACCGCTCATCACCACGTCGCCCGCCTCCGGCTCGACCTCGATCTGGCGCAGCCAGGCGCCCCAGCTTTCCCCATCGCCCAGATCGGCGGTCACCGGGTGGCGCGCACCCAGCTCGGTCACCTTGGGGCGATAGCGGTCCTCGATCACCCGCGCGCTGGGCCGCGCCGGCAGAACCGGCGCCAGCGGCGAGCGGTAGATGCTGTCGGCGGTGGCGAAATCCGGCCCCGCCGCAACCAGCACCGCGCCGCCCGCGCGCACGTAATCGGCCACGTTGTCCAGGTAGATCGCCGGCAGGATGCCGCGCCGCTGGTAGCGGTCGAAGATGATCAGGTCGAAATCGTCGATCTTCTCCAGGAACAGCTCCCGCGTCGGAAAGGCGATCAGCGACAGCTCGTCCACCGGCACGCCGTCCTGCTTCTCCGGCGGCCGCAGGATGGTGAAATGCACCAGGTCCACCGAACTGTCCGACTTCAGCAGATTGCGCCAGGTGCGCCCGCCCGCATGCGGCTCGCCCGAGACCAGCAGCACCCGAAGCCGATCGCGCACCCCGTTCATCTGGATCAGCGCGCTGTTGTTGCGGTCGGTCAGCTCCCCCTCGGCCCCCGGCACCGCGAAGCGGATCACGTTGCGCCCGCCATGCGGCAGGGTCACGGGCAGCTCGATATCCTGCCCGATCGGCACCTCGAAGCGTTCCGGCGCGGCGCCGTCGACCGAGATGTCCAGCGGCGCCATCACCGCGCCTTCGGGCGCCGCGCCGCTGTCCTCGATCCGCAGGGTCAGGGTCACCGGCTCGCCGATGATGGCAAAGGCGGGCGCGTTGCGCACCGTCAGGCGGCGGTCCCAGTCGTCCGCCCGGCCCGTCAGCAGCAGATGCATCGGCGCCGGCAGCTCGGGCGCGCGCGCGATGTCATGCACCCGCCCGTCCGACAGCGCGATGATCCCGGCGATGCGCGCGCGCGGCTCCTCGGCCAGCGCGGTGGACAGCGCCGTCATCAGCTCGGTGCCCGCATCGCCCGCCCCGTCGCCCACCCGCACCCGGCGCAGCTCGGTATTCTCGCGCGCCGCGATCCGCGCCGCCAGCACCTCCGCCGCCTCCGTCATCTGATCGGGCCGGTCGGAGAGGCCCTGACTGGCGCTCTCGTCCTCCAGCATCACCACGATATCGGTCAGCGGCGCGCGATCCTCGACCTGATAGCTGGGCCCGGTCAGCGTCCCCAGCACAACCACCGCCGCCAAAGCCCGCAGCGCCCAGCCCGACAGCCCGCGCCATAGCGCCAGCGCGACCGTCGTCCCGGCCAGCGCGGCCAGCGCGGCCAGCGCGGGCCAGGGGATCAGCGGGTCGAAAACAACGGTTCCGGTCATTGTCCCAACCTGTCCAGCAGCGCAGGCACATGCACCTGGTCCGATTTATAATTCCCGGTCAGCACATGCATGATCAGGTTGACGCCAAAGCGCAGCGCCAGCTCGCGCTGCCGTTCGCCGGAAAACCCGCGCCCCACCGGCAACAATGGTCGCCCGTCGCGGTCCACCGCCCAGGCCCCGGCCCAGTCGTTGCCGCCGATCACCACCGGGCTCACCCCGTCGTTGAGGTTGCGGAACGGCATCCCCTCGATCTGCTCGGCATCGGGCGGGGCGGCCTCGACCCAGACCTCGCCATTGGCATGGCGGCCGGGGAAATCCTGCAGCAGGTAAAAGGAGCGCGTCAGCACGTGATCCTTCGGCACCGGCTCCAGCGGCGGGATATCCAGCGGCGCCGCCAGTTGCTGCAGCTTGCGGCCGTTCGGGCTGGCCGCGCCGAACCCGGCGATATCGGCATCGCGGGTGTCGAACAGGATCATGCCGCCCGAGCGCAGATAGGCGTTCAGCTTGGCATAGGCGGCCTCCGACGGCTGCGGCTGATCCGGCGTCACCGGCCAGTACAGGATCGGAAAGAACGCCAGCTCGTCGCGCTCCAGGTCGACGCCGATGGGCATCGCCGGTTCGACCGAGGTGCGGAAGAACAGCGTATCGGACAGCCCGCGCAGCCCGGCCTGGGCGATATCGTCCAGCCGCGCGTCGCCGGTCAGCACATGCGCCAGCACCAGCTCGCTGGTCGCCGCGATGGCGAAATCGGTGGCATCCCGGTCCCCCTCCTGCGCCCGTACCGGCGGGGCGGAGACCCCCGCAAGAACCGCCCCGGCCAAAAGCGCCACGCGCCCCCGCGCGGGCAGGAGCCGCCCGCCCAGCGCCAGCGCCGCGATCACATCCGCCGCCAGCAGCCCCAGCGCCAGCGCCAGCAGAAGACCGCCCAGCGGCCGCTCCGGCGTGCGCGTCAGCCGCTCCACCGGTACCCCCTCGGGCCAGCTCGCCGCGGTCAGTTCGGCCTCCGCGCCCAGCACGTTGCGCGCCAGCCGCCGTTCGCCGTCGTCATAGACCCCGGGGCGCAGATCCGGGCCCAGCGGCGCCTCGGCCAGCGCCGGCCCCGCAACGCCGGGCAGGGTGCCCGCCTCGCGCAGCGCGCCGAAGCCGTCCATCACCTGCACCGGTTGCCACATGGTACCCTCCAGGTCCTTGGCCTGCGGCGGCTTGGCCGTGGACGACACCGCCAGCCGCTCCAGCATCTGCACGAACAGCCCCGACAAGGGCAGCGTCGACCACTCCGCATTGGCGGTGACATGGAACAGAACCACCTGCCCCTGGCCCACCGGCTTGCGGGTGACCAGCGGCGTGCCGTCGCTCAGCGCGGCGATCACCCGCTCGGCCAGCACCGGGTCGGGCTGCGCCATCACCTGGGCGCTGACCCGCACGTCATCGGGGACCGGCAGCCCGGCGAAGGGCGATTCGGGTGCAAACGGCGCCAGTGCCTTGGGTTCGCCCCAGCTCATCGCGCCGCCCACCGTGCGGCCGCCGCTGCGCAGCCGCACCGGCATCAGCGGGTCCTCTTCGTCGCGGCTCACGTCGCTGGCCGCCAGCCGCGGCCCGGCAAAGCGCAGCAACATGCCGCCCTTCTCGATCCATTCGGTCAGCGCCTCGGTTTCCGCCTGCGACAGGGTGGCGACATCGGCCATCACGATCACGTCCGGGTTGGCCGGGATCAGGTCCATCAACGCCCCGTCCAGCAGGTCGGCGGTGGGCGCCAGCGCCTGATGCAGGTAATGCAGCGGCGACAGCAGTTCCAGCCCCTCGCGGTCCTCGCGGCCCGCGATCAGCGCCACCTCGCGCCGCCGCAGCCGGTCGTCGGCCAGCGTCACCGCCCCGGCCGACCGCTGGCCCTGGATTTCGAACCGGCTGATCCGCGCGCGCAGCTCGGCGGGCAGCGACAGCGCCGCCGTTGCCTCGACCGCCCCGTCCTCGAACCGCGCCGGCACCGTGGCCAGAACCCGCGCCACCCCGGCCGGATCGCGGCCCTGGGCCAGCACCGTCACCTCGCGCGCCGGTCCCGGGTCCGCGCGCTGCAGCACCAGCTGCACCGCGCCCTCCTCGAACCCGGCCGGCCCGATGCCGAACACCGGCTGCCCGGTCTCCACCACCCGCAAATCACCCTTCTCCTGCAGCGCCTCCAGCAGCGGCGCGCGCCCCGCATAGGCCAGCCCGTCGCTCAGCCACAGCGTATCGAAGCCGCCCTCGGCCGCCGTGACGGCGTCCCGCGCCGTCGCCAGCTGCCCCTCTGTCGGCTGCCACGGCGCGGGCGCAATCCCCGCCAACCGGCTGCGCCAGGCATCGGCGGCCTGGAACTGGACCGACCCCGGCGCGGTCAGCGACAGCAGCGCGACAGGCCGCCCGCCGCGCCCGGCCTCGGCCAGCTCGCCGTCCAGCCACTCCATCCGCGCGCCCCAGTGCGGCGCCCCGGCCCAGCTGGCATCCAGTACCACCAACAACGGCCCGCGCCCCGCGCGCTCCTGCTGCGGGTTCAGCACCGGACCGGCCAGCCCCAGGATCAGCGCCGCCATCGCCAGCATCCTGAGCAGCAGCAGCCACCAGGGCGTGCGGTCCGACACGCTTTCGTCGTCCTTCAACCCCAGCAGCAGCGCGACACCGGGAAACCGCCGCCGCACCGGCGCCGGCGGCACCGCCCGCAGGATCAGCCACAGGATCGGCAGCGCCAAGAGCCCCAGCAGCAGCCAGGGTGTGGTGAACCCGATGCCGCCCAGAACCGTCATGACGCGCCCCCGTCAAGCGCCCGATAGAGCCAGAGCAGCGCCGACTGCGCGCTCTCGCCGGTGTGGTGCAGCCCCAGCCGCCAGCCGGTCGCCCGGCACAGCGCGCCCAGCCGGTCGCGCCGCTCCGCCAGCCGCGCCTGGTACTTTTCGCGCAGCTCCCCCGCCTTCAGGGTCTCATGCCTGAGCGTTCCGCCGACGCTCTCGAAAATCGTCCGCCCCTGGAACGGAAAGCTTTCCTCGCTGGGGTCGAGAACCTGGCACAGCACGCCCCGCACACCGCGGTCGGCGGCCTTGGTCAGGGCGCGCTCGATCTCCTCCAGATCGCCCAGGAAATCGGAAATGAACACCGCCCGCGCATGCGGGATCATTGCCCGGTGTTCCGGCGGGGCGTAATCGGCGGGCGCATCGACGCTGAACGCCTCGGCCAGCCGCAGGATCTGCGCCCGCCCCCGCCGCGGCGGCAGCGCGGTGCCGGTCAGCCCGACCCGTTCGCCCCCCTGCACCAGCAGGATCGCCACCGCCAGGCCCAAAAGCCGCGCCCGGTCCGCCTTGCTCGGCAGCCCGTCGTCGGAGGAAAACCGCATCGACGCCCCCTGGTCGACCCAGAGCATCACCGATTGCGCGATCTTCCACTCCCGCTCGCGCACATATTGCTGATCGCCCCGGGCCGAGCGGCGATGGTCGATCATCCGCCGGCTGTCGCCCACCTGCGCCGGCCGGTATTGCCAGAAATCGTCGCCCAGCCCGGCCCGCCGCCGGCCATGCTCGCCCAGCAGAACGGTGCCCGCCAGATGGTCGGCCCGCGCCAACAGCGGCGGCAGCCGCGCCGCCTCGGCCTCGGCGCGGGTGCGCAGGGCGGGGGCGGCGGGAATGGTCACGCGGCGGCCTCGCTGCGGGTCAGCGCGGCGGCGGTGCTCTCGATCAGATCGGCCAGGCTGTCGCCCCGCGCCCGCGCGGCGAAGTTCAGCGCCATCCGGTGGCTCAGCACCGGGCGCGCCATGTCGATCACGTCCTCCGCGTTGGGCGCCAGCCGCCCCTGCAGCAGCGCCCGCGCCCGCACCGTCAGCATCAGCGCCTGCGCCGCCCGCGGCCCCGGCCCCCAGGCCACGGTCTCGGCCACGCGCTCCGACACCCCCGGCTCATCGGGCCGGAACGCCCGCACCAGGTCCAGGATCAGGTCGACCACCGAATCCCCCACCGGCATCCGCCGCAGAAGGGTCTGCGCCGCGATCAGCTCCTGCGCGGTGAACACCGCCGTCGCCTCCTCCTCGGCCACCCCGGTGGTCGCCAGCAGGATATCGCGCTCGGTCGCCCGGTCCGGATAGGCGACGTCGACCTGCACCAGGAACCGGTCCAGCTGCGCTTCGGGCAGGGGATAGGTACCCTCCTGCTCGATCGGGTTTTGCGTCGCCAGCACATGGAACGGCGCGTCCAGTCTGCGGTCCTCGCCCGCCACCGTCACCACCCGCTCCTGCATCGCCTGCAACAGCGCCGATTGCGTGCGCGGGCTGGCGCGGTTGATCTCGTCGGCCATCAGCAGCTGGCAAAAGATCGGTCCGGGAACGAAGCGGAAGCTGCGCGTGCCGTCGGCGGCGGTGTCCAGCACCTCGGACCCCAGGATATCCGCCGGCATCAGGTCCGGCGTGAACTGGATCCGGTTGCCGTGCAGCCCCATCACCGTCGACAGGGTTTCGACCAGCCGGGTCTTGCCCAGCCCCGGCAACCCGATCAGCAGCGCATGCCCCCCGCAGAGCAGCGCCGCCAGCGTCAGCTCCACCACCCGCTCCTGGCCGATGAACCGGCGCGTGATCGAACGTTTGGCCGCGGCCAGCTTGTCTTCCAGCGCCTCAATCTCGGCGACCAGATCGTCAGGATCGGACATGACATTCCTTTCATGGGCCATATGTTCTGTTAGACTATAGTGCGTGACGGAAATGGCAAAACAGATGAGCGGACAAAAACCTGTGACACCCTCGGCCGAAGGCATCGCGGAGGCCCTGCGTGCCAGCAAAACGCGCGGATTGCCGCCGGTGCACCTGTGGAACCCGCCGTTCTGCGGCGATCTCGACATCCGCATCGCCCGCGACGGCACCTGGTTCTATCTCGGCACGCCCATCGGCCGGCCGGAACTGGTCAAACTGTTCTCCTCGATTCTCAAGAAGGAGGACGGCAAGTATTTCCTGGTCACCCCGGTTGAAAAGGTGGGAATCACCGTCGATGACGCCCCCTTCGTCGCCGTCGATTTCGAGGTCGCGGGCGCGGGCGAAACCCAGGTCCTGACCTTCACCACCCATGTGGGCGACCAGGCCACCGCCGGCCCCGACCATCCGATCCGGGTCGCGCGCGATCCGCAAAGCGGCGAACCCTCGCCCTATATCCTGATCCGCGCCGACCTCGAGGCGCTGATCGACCGCAAGAGCTTTTACCGGCTGGTCGAGCTGGGCACCCATCACGACGGCTGGTTCGGGCTGTGGTCCTCGGGCCGGTTCTTCCCCATCATCCCCTCGGCAGAGCTCGAGGCGGCCTGACCCGCCCCGCCTAGCGCCCGGCGGCGCGCAGGATCATCTTGGTCTCTCCGATCGCGGCGGCGATCGCGCGCAGCTGCGCCGCCGCCTCCGGCGATCCGGCCGGGGCCTGCGCCACCCGGGCTTCAGCCTGTTCGATGACCGAGATCGCGGTCAACGCCACCGCCTCGCGCTGTGCCTCGTCCAACGGGATCAGCCGGCGCTGGGTGCCGATCATGCGGCCGTCCTGTCCGCGGCCGCGGAACCGGGTGGTCTCCACCTCGTCCGCGTCGTTGCGCAGCACGGACCAGCTGATGGCGCGCGCCGCATCGACCAGGGCGGAGCGCACCTCCTCGTACCCCCGCGTGCCGGACATCCGCCGATCCACATCCTTCAACCGCTCGGCCACGCAATCGACGGCAAAGGCCCGCTTCTCGGCGATCAGCCCGGCACAGAACAGCCGCGACTCGGCCAGCGCATCCACGATCGCCGCCGAGGTCAGCGGATTGATTGCGGTGCTGTGCTGCCGTGGCGACAACCGGAACGGCATGTCCGACGGGGTGTCCACCACCGCGTCCGCCACCCGGTGCACACGGCCGTCCGGGCCGCCGGACAAGGAGGTCCAGCCCGTCAGGGCCAGCGCAGCCGCACCGATCGCGGCAGGAAAGGATAGGGTCATCTCTGCAACTCCTCCATGGGTCCGGCACCACCCTAGGGCGCAAGCCTTTCGACAAGCTTACCCCGATCCCCCGGTTTCCGGACAAGGGAAAATCGCGCCCGATCGGCCCGGCGGGTCTTCGGCTGGGCATTGCCCGCGCGATCGGCTACTCACGGTGCCGAACCCAGGGGTTGCCCGCCATGCCGCGCCTTGCCGCCAATATCTCGCTGCTCTTCACCGAATACCCGTCCATGGACCGGTTCGCTGCCGCCGCCCGCGCCGGTTTTGACGGGGTCGAGATCCTGTTTCCCTACGACCACCCGCCCGATGCGATCCGCGCCGCGCTCGATGCCAACGGGCTCGACCTGGTGCTGTTCAACGCGCCGCCGCCCGGCCCGGACGCGGCCTTTCCCGCCCTGCCGGAGGGCACCGCCGCCTTCCGCGCCACGATGGAGCGGGTGCTGTCGCTGGCCGGGGGGCTCCGCCCCGGGCTGATCCACGTGATGGCCGGCTACTCCGACGACCCGCGCGCCGAGGAGACCTTCGTCGCCAACCTGAAATGGCTCTGCGACCGCGCGCCGGGGCAGGGCTTCACCATCGAACCGCTGAACCCCGCCGACCAGCCGGGTTATCACCTTGCCGACTACGCGCGCGCCGCCCGCGTGCTGGAACGCGTGGACCGTCCCAACCTGGGCCTGCAATACGACAGCTACCACGCCCACCAAATCCACGGCGACGCGCGCGCCACCTGGCGTCGCTACGCCCCGCTGGTCCGTCACGTCCAGGTCGGTGCGCCGCCCGACCGCAGCGAACCCCGCCGCGATGCCGGCCCGGTCGATTTCCCGGCGTTGCTGAAGGAGATCGCGGCAAGCGGCTACGACGGCTGGATCAGCGCCGAGTACAATCCCAGCACCGACAGAACCGAAGACAGCCTGGGCTGGATGGCGGGCTAGCGGCGCCTGATGCGGCCTCAGAGGTCCACCCCGCAGCCACGGAAGAACGCCGCCATCTCCCCGGTCAGCAATCCGCGCCCGGTGGCGATCTGGATCAGCTCGAAGGCACAGCCGTTGTTCACCTCCACCACCACCGGCCCGGTCTCGGTCAGCGCGATATCGGTCGAGCCATAGCGGTTCACCCCATGCAGCAGCGCGACCTTCTCGTTCACCGCGCGCAGCGCGTCCCAGAACGGCAGCCGCTCTCCGATCAGGGGCCGCCCCGACCCCGGCAGCGCCTCCAGCTCCCGCCGCCGCCCGGCCTGCTTGGCGACGATGCGGCGCACCTCCCCGGTCCCGGGGTCGAGATCACAGACCAGGTTGCCGGGGCGCCAGAAATTATCCGCCACATTCTTCCCCATCGGCAGCTTCAGCACCGTATAGGGCACCGATAGCCCGTCCTCGTCGATCAGGTTCAGGCAGCGCACGGTGGCGGTGGCCCCGGTGATCCCGTCGAAAAACCCATGCGGTTTCAGACAGGTCTGGATCAGATAGGGCTGGCCGCCGAACACCGTTTCGGCCAGCTGCGCATGCGTCACCGTGTCCTGCCCGTCGATCTGCACATGCTCGGCGTCCGCCCCCGCGATGCGTATCGCCCCCGCGCTCCACATGCCTGTCATCGGCTTGGCGAACAGCGGAAAGCTCGGACCCGCGCCGAAAAACCCGCGCAGATCCGCCCCGTTGCGCAACTTGGGCACATCCGGATAGGCGCGCGGCCCGGGATCGAACACCGCGACGTTCTCCGGCACCGGCACCCCGGTGTGCCTCAGCACGACTGAGGACAGCCATTTGTCCTCGGTCACCGCCCACCACGTTTGGTCGTTGCACTGGTTCACGATCGGCCAGTGGATATGCGCCGACAGGAACTGCGCCCGTTCCGCATCGCTCCAGCGGGCCCGGTCGAAAAGCTCATAAAGGAAATATTCGTAGAACCGCAGCCTGCCCGGCCACCGCCGCAGCCTGAGATAATCGAGCGCCAGGGCAAACGGACCGCGTCCGCTGTCCCGGGCCGCCTGAACCAGAAGTTCGGCAATCCCGGCCTGTGCCTTCTTGTTGATCTGGCCGATATCTCGCGATGTGGCGCTCATGGGCCCCTCGGGGTGGTGTCTCTGGTCTTTGCGTTGTCCGCTCCAAGATTGAGGAAAGTGTTAAGCGATCTCGGGTTTGTTCCCGGACCGCAGGCATCACCGTGGTGACGCTGGCCATTGCCACATCGCGCCCGGCACACCCAATGCACCCCAGGCCCGCGGCGCAGGGCCGGCTCAGCTGTCGGATCACGGCGCAACAGGACCCGGCCCCGCCCGGCCTGTCACCGGACGGGATCAAGTCGGCAAGCCGGGGCTGGTTGCCCCGCCGGTTCAGGCCGCCAGGGCCGCGCCTTTGCAATAGGCCGAAAATGCCTCGAGATAGGCCGCCACGCGGGCCCGGGTCTCGCCCTCGCCGACGGCCTCCATGATCGCCTCGGGCGTCATCTTCATCAGCGGCAGCCGCAGGAAGATGTCCTCCGCGAACCGCTCGGTGACGGTCGACAGCACCAGGCGCAGCGCCGCCAGCATGTCGTCGCCCCGATGCGACGCATGCATCAGCGCCACCGGCTTGCCGATCAGATGCTCGCCCGAAACCAGCCAGTCGATTGCGTTTTTCAGCCCGCCGGGAATCGCATGCACATATTCCGGACTGGACAGGATCAGCCCGTCGCTCTGCGCAATGGCCTCCATGAAGGCCTGAACGCCCGGCGGCGGCGGTCCCACTTCCAGGTCCGGCGAGAACACCGGCAACTGCGCGATGCCGTCAAAGACCGAAATCTCGATCCCCTGCGGCGCCGCGGCGGCAACCGCCCGCAGCATCGCGGTATTGGTGGAAGCGCGCCGTGCGCTGCCCGAAATTGCAAGAAGTTTCATCGCCCTATGACCTCCGGTCCTCAATGTGCTTCTGCCCAGTTCGCCCCGCGTCCGGCATCCACCGTCAGCTTGACGTCCAGATGAACCGCCGGATCGGCGGCCCCTTCCATCACCTCGCGGGCGCGCGCGGCCACCGTGTCGGCGGCCTCCTCGTCGACCTCGAAGATCAGTTCGTCATGCACCTGCAACAGCATCCTGGCCGGCAGATCGGCAATCGCCGCCGGCATCCGCACCATCGCCCGCCGGATCACATCCGCCGCCGTCCCCTGGATCGGCGCATTGATCGCCGCGCGATAGGCGAAACTGGCCCGCGGCCCCTTGGCGTTGATCTCCGGCGTGTGGATCTTGCGCCCGAACAGGGTCTGCACGAACCCGTGCTCCTTGGCGAACCCCTTGGTCGCGTCCATATAGTCCCGGATCCCCGGAAAGCGTTCGAAATAGCGGTCGATGAAACCCTGCGCCTCGGCCCGCGGAATCCGCAGGTTGCGCGCCAGCCCGAACCCGGAAATCCCGTAGATCACGCCGAAGTTGATCGCCTTGGCCTGCCGCCGGATCTCCGGCGTCATCTCCTCCAGCGGCACGTTGAACATCTCGCTCGCCGTGGCCGCGTGAATGTCCTGCCCCTCGGAAAACGCCTTCTTCATCCCCGGCAGATCGGCGATATGGGCCAATATCCGCAGCTCGATCTGAGAATAGTCGAGGCTCAGCAACACCTTGCCCTCTTCCGCGACAAAGGCTTCGCGAATGCGCCGCCCCTCCTCGCTGCGGACGGGGATGTTCTGCAGGTTCGGATCGGTCGAGGCCAGCCGCCCGGTCGCCGCCCCCGAGATGATGTAGGAGGTATGAACCCGCCCGGTCTCCGGATTGATGTGATCCTGAAGCGCGTCGGTATAGGTCGACTTCAGCTTGGAAAGCTGCCGCCAGTCCAGCACCCGCGCCGGCAGATCATGCCCCTCGGCGGCCAGATCCTCCAGCACATCGGCGCCGGTGGCATAGGCCCCGGTCTTGCCCCGCTTGCCGCCGGGCAGCGACATCTTGTCGAACAGGATCTCGCCCAGCTGTTTGGGGCTTCCGACGTTGAAGGTCTCGCCCGCCAGCTCGTGAATCTCCGCCTCCAGCCCGGCCATCTTCTGGGCAAAGGCATTGGACATCCGGCTCAGCACATCGCGGTCCACCTTGATGCCCGCCCGCTCCATCTCGGCCAGCACCGGCACCAGCGGCCGCTCCATTGTCTCGTAAACCGTGGTCACCTTCTCCCGGTGCAGCTGCGGCTTGAACAGCTCCCACAGCCGCCAGGTGATGTCGGCATCCTCGGCGGCATAGGCGGTGGCCTCGCCGATCGGCACCCGGTCGAAGGTGATCGCCGATTTCCCGCTGCCCAACAGCGGCTTGATCGGGATCGGCTCGTGCGAGAGATAGCGTTCGCTCAGCGTGTCCATCCCATGCCCGTGCAGCCCCGCGTGCATCGCGTAGGACAACAGCATGGTATCGTCGATCGGCGCCACGTCGATGCCATAGCGGGCAAAGATCTTGGCATCGTACTTCATGTTCTGCCCGACCTTCAGGATCGCCGCATCCTCCAGCACCGGCTTCAGCAGCGCCAGCGCCTTCTCCAGCCCGATCTGCCCCTCGGCCAGATCGTTCGAGCCGAACAGATCGTCGGCCTGGCCGCCCTCGGCCTTATGCGTCAGCGGGATGTAACAGGCCTTGCCCGCGCCCGTGCTCAGCGAGATGCCGACAAGATCCGCCGCCATCTCGTCAAGCCCGGTGGTCTCGGTGTCCACCGCCACCACGCCGCGCTCGCGGATCGCCGCGACCCAGGCCTCCAGCGCGGCGATGTCGCGCACGCACTCATAGGCATCGGTGTCGAAGGGCACCGCCTCGGGCGCTTCGCCGCCGCTCTCGCCCGCCGGTGCCGCCGGCTTCTCCGGGATCACCGGTGCCTCCACGCCCAGCTTTTCGGCGACCCGCTTCGACAGGGTGCGGAACTCCATCTCGGCCAGGAACGGCAACAAAACCTCGGGGTCCGGGTCGCGCACCTCCAGGTCGTCCAGCGTGAAATCCAGCGGTGTCTCGCAATCCAGCTGCACCAGCTTTTTCGAAAGCTCGATCTGCTCCCGCTTCTCGATCAGGGTCTGGCGCCGCTTCGGCTGCTTGATCTCCTCGGCCCGGTCCAGCAGCTCCTCGAGCGAGCCGTATTCGTTGATCAAGAGCGCGGCGGTCTTCACCCCGATCCCTGGGGCGCCCGGCACGTTGTCGACGCTGTCGCCGGCCAGCGCCTGCACGTCCACCACCCGCTCGGGGTCGACGCCGAATTTCTCGCGCACCCCGTCGCGGTCGATGCGGCGGTTCTTCATCGCGTCCAGCATCTCGACCCCGCCGCCGACCAGCTGCATCAGGTCCTTGTCCGAGCTGATGATGGTCACCCGGCCGCCAGCCTCGCGCGCCTGGCAGGCCAGCGTCGCGATGATGTCGTCGGCCTCGTAATTCTCCAGCTCCTTGCAGGGGATGTTGAACGCCTCGGTCGCCACGCGCGTCAGCGGAATCTGCGGGCGCAGCGCCTCGGGCATCTCCTCGCGGTTGGCCTTGTAGAGGTCGTACATGTCGTTGCGGAAGGTATGGCTGCCCTTGTCGAAGATCACCGCCACATGGGTCGGGGCATCGTCGCCGCTGGCATCCTCGACGTATTTCTGCAGCATGTTGCAGAACCCGGCCACCGCCCCCACCGGCAGCCCGTCCGACTTGCGCGTCAAGGGCGGCAGCGCATGGAAGGCGCGGAAGATGAAGGCCGAGCCGTCGATCAGGTGCAGATGGCAGCCTTTGCCGAATGTCATGGACCTCGTCCCCCTTGCCGGTGATGCCCGCCCGTAATGCCACGCGCCGGGGGCGGGGACCAGTGGGGAATGGGGGCTCCTGCCTCTCAACGCTGAGGGGCGCGCCCGACCCTGGGTGGGCGCGCCCCTGTTCGATCGGAGCGAGGCTCTGTCGCCCTGCATCCCGGATGTTCGGTGCGGAACGTTGCCGAGGCGCCCTCCCGGGGGGAGGGTCGGGCGCGGCCCGGCCTGAAGGCCGGGCGTAACCTTTCGTTCCGCAGACCTGTGGCGGAATGCGCCTTTTTCCCGATCGCGCAATCGGGTAAGCGGGTCGTCATGGATTTGACCGTTTCCGATCTGACCATCGCCCGTGGCGGCGTGCCGGTTCTGGCCGGGCTGGGCTTCGTGCTGGAGCCGGGCCATGCGCTGATCCTGCGCGGGCCGAACGGCATCGGAAAGACCACGCTGCTCAGAACCATCGCCGGGTTGCAGCCGCCGGTATCCGGACGGGTCGCGGGGGCGGAGGACCGCATCGCCTATGCCGCCCACGCCGATGGCATCAAGCCGACGCTGAGCGTGGCCGAGAACCTGCGGTTCTGGGCACGGGTGTTCGGCGCCGGCGGCATCCAGCCGGCGCTGGAGGCCTTCGACCTGACCTCGCTGGCCGACCGGCACGCGGGCAGCCTCTCGGCCGGGCAGAAACGGCGGCTGGGGCTGGCGCGGCTGCTGGTGACCGGCCGCCCGGTCTGGGTGCTGGACGAGCCCACGGTGTCGCTGGATACCCGCGCGGTGGAGATGTTCGCCGACGCCATCCGCGCCCATCTGGCCTGGGGCGGCAGCGCGCTGATCGCGACCCATATCGACCTCGGGCTCGAGGCCGAGGTGCTGGACGTCAGCCCGTTCAAGGCCAGCCTGGCGCCGGTCGGGGACGACGATTTTGACGAGGCGTTCCTGTGATCGCGCTGCTGCTGCGGGATCTGCGCCTGGCCGTGCGCGCCGGTGGCGGCTTCGGCCTCGGGCTGGCGTTCTTCCTGATCGTGACGGTGCTGGTGCCCTTTGCGGTCGGCCCGCAATCGGAGCTGTTGTCGACCATCGCGCCGGGCATTTTGTGGCTGGGCGCGCTGCTGGCCTGCCTGTTGTCGCTGGACCGGCTGCTGGCGCTGGACTGGGAGGATGGCACGCTCGATCTGCTGGCCACCGCGCCCCTGCCGCTGGAGGCCACGGTGACCATCAAGGCGCTGGCGCATTGGATCACCACCGGTCTGCCGCTGGTGCTGGCGGCGCCGATCCTGGGGGTGCTCTTGAACCTGCCCGGGCCGGGGTATTGGTGGCTGGTGATCTCGCTGCTGGCGGGGACCCCCGCGCTCAGCGTGATCGGCACCTTCGGCGCGGCGCTGACCGTGGGGCTGAAACGCGGCGGGCTCTTGCTGTCGCTCCTGGTGCTGCCGCTTTACGTGCCCACCCTGATTTTCGGCGCCGAGGTGGCCCGGCGCGGTGCGATCGGGATGGAGACCACGACACCGCTGCTGCTGTTGGCGGGCATCAGCGCCGGCGCGCTGGCGCTGCTGCCCTTTGCCAGCGCCGCGGTGCTGCGCGTCAACCTGCGTTGAGCCGAAAGAATTGAGTTCGCCCGGAGGAGGGACTAGATAACCGCCATGTCGCAGATCGAAAAGAACAGCTCGCTCTGGTCCTATGCCAACCCGAAGAAGTTCCTGGCCACCACGGAGCGGGTGATGCCGTTTCTCTGGGCGGCGGCGGGGATCTGCCTGGTGGTCGGCCTGGTCTGGGGCTTTTTCTTCACCCCCGACGATTACCGGCAGGGATCGACGGTCAAGATCATCTATCTGCACGTGCCCTCGGCGCTGATGGCGATCAACGCCTGGCTTATGATGCTGGTCGCCTCACTGATCTGGATCGTCCGCCGCCACCACGTCAGCGCGCTGGCCGCCCGCGCCGCAGCACCTGTGGGGGCCGTGATGACCGTCATTGCGCTGGTCACCGGCGCGATCTGGGGCCAGCCGATGTGGGGCACCTGGTGGGCCTGGGATCCGCGGCTGACCTCGTTCCTGATCCTGTTCCTGTTCTACCTGGGCTACATGGCCTTGTGGGAGGCGATCGACAATCCCGACACCGCCGCCGACCTGACCGGCGTGCTGTGCCTGGTCGGTTCGGTCTTTGCCGTGCTCAGCCGCTACGCGGTGAACTTCTGGAACCAGGGGCTGCACCAGGGCGCCTCTCTGAGCATGGACAAGGAGGAGAACGTCGCCGACGTCTTCTACCTGCCGCTGCTGGTCTGCATCGCGGGCTTCGTCCTGCTGTTCATCGCGCTGGTGTTCTACCGTACCGGCACGGAAATCCGCGCGCGCCGGATCAAGGCGCTGCTGGCAAGAGAGAGGGCGGGGGCATGATGCCGGACCTGGGAAAATACGCCGATACGGTGCTGTCGGCCTATGCCGCCTCGATCGTGCTTCTGGTGCTGTTGGTAGCCTTCAGCCTGTGGCGCGGCCGCCGGGTGCGCGCCGAGATGCAAGAGCTTGAGGCAAGGATGCGCCGCGATGGGTAAAAAGGTTTCGCCGCTGATGATCATCCCGCCGGTGATCTTCGCCGGTTTCGTGGCGCTGGCCGCGGTGGGGATGTTCCGCGAGGACCCCGATGAGCTGCCTTCGGCGCTGGCCGGCCAACAGGCGCCGGCGGTGCAGATCACCCAATTCGCCGGGCGCGAGGGGTTCGACGACGCCGACCTGCGCGATGGCAAGGTCAAGCTGGTGAATTTCTGGGCCAGCTGGTGCGCGCCCTGCCGGGTGGAGCATCCGAACCTCGAGGCACTGGCCGCGGAGGGGATCGCGATCTACGGCGTGAACTATAAGGACAAGCCGGAGAACGCCAAGAAGTTCCTCGATGAGCTGGGCGATCCCTATGCCGCGCTGGGGGCCGACGAGGCGGGGCGCATGGCGCTGAACTGGGGCGTCTACGGTGTGCCAGAGACCTATGTGATCGACGGCGAGGGCACCATCGTGATGCGCTTTGCCGGGCCGGTCACCCAGCGGGTGATCGAAAAGCGGCTGCGCCCGGTGCTGGAAGAGGCGGCGGCAAAAGCAGAGTAGGGCAGCGGACAGGACCGGACGCCGGCCCGCCGGAGGGGCGCGGGGTCAATCGCCGCGCCGCTCCATCGTCCGCCTACGGGCGCGCAGCCGGGCCACGAAGTCGCGCAGAAGCGGCACCCGGCGCGGGCGGAAGCTCTGGCCGGTACGGCGCGCCTGAAGGATCGAGCCGACCTTGAACTGGCGGAAATCCTGCCGCAGGCAGCACCAGGCCAGAAGCATCACCACATTGTCCAGATAGGCCAGCGCCAGCGGATAGACACGCCGTGTGGTCACCGCGCCGGCGTTGTCGCGATAGGTGATCTCCAGCGCCTCCTCGGCCCAGCTTGACTCGCGCAGCAGCGTCATGTCGACGGCCGGCGCGTGGGGCTGCGCGAAGCGGTGCACCAGGTTGATGGCCTGCACCGCCTGGCGCTGCTGGCGCTCGGGCAGGGTGGCGGTGATCTTGGTCAGCGCATCGGTCGCGGCGCCGCCCAGGGCCGCATCGCCGCGCGCCTGCACCTCGGACAGCCCCAGCACCAGCGCCTCGATCTCCAGTTGGGTGAAGGTCTGCGGTGGCAGCGCCGGATCCTCGGTCATGGTATAGCCCAGCCCGGCGGCGCCTTCGATCCGGGCGCCGGCGGCGCGCAGCGCCTCGATATCGCGGTAGATCGTGCGCTCTGACACCTCCATCGCGGCGGCCAGACGCGCGGCGGTGACCGGCGGCGTCAGCCCCCGGATCAGGTGCAGCAGGCGGAACAGGCGGTCGGTCTTGGCCATGGTTCTATCCTGCCCGAGCCTCTTGACGGAATCTGTCAGGAGGAGCGTGGCATATCCGGGCCATCGAAACCAGTCACGGAGGGCACGCAGATGCCGACGCTTTATCATTCCCCGCTCAGCCGCTCGACCCGGGTGATCACCCAGCTGATGCTGATGGACCGGCTCGATACGGTCGATGTGCGTCCGGTTGTCGTCCGCCGCCAGGACGGCTCGGGCCACCACGATGCGGCCAACCCGCATCCCGAGGGCAAGGTGCCGTTCCTGATCGGCGACGACGGCGAGGCGATCCGGGAATCGAACGCCATCATGCTCTATCTCGATGAGTATTTCGGCTATCCTCTCGGCGTCGCGCCGGGGCAGCCGGGGCGCGGCGCCTTCCTGTCGTGGATGTGCTACTACGGCGGGGTGGTGGAACCGGCGATGGTCTGTGCCTTTGCGGGCGAGGTGCATCCGGCCTTCGCGACGGCCTTCCGTTCGCTGACCGAAGTCGGCGCGCAGATCGAGGCGGGGCTGGGCGGCGCCCCCTTCCTGATGGGAGAGCGGTTCACCATCGCCGATCTGATCATGGCCTCGGCGTTTCAATGGGCGCCGCAGTTGACGCCGGACAACGCGGCGGTGCGCGACTGGGTCGCGCGGGTGACCGAGCGGACCGGGACTGTGCCGGTAATGGCGTACGAGGAAAAGGCGAAGGCGGCGCTGGAAGCGGCGGCTTGATTTTGGGCTATTGGTGGCCCGGCCTGGCGGCCGGGCCGCGCCAAAGAAAAAGCCCCGCCGAGGCGGGGCTTTCCTGTCTCTGTCTGGCTGTCGCTTACGACTTGGCCAGGTTGCGCAGCACATAGTGCAGCACGCCGCCGTGTTCGATGTACTCGATCTCGATGGCGGTATCGATCCGGCACTTGATCTGGATCGTCTTCTCGGTTCCGTCCGCGTAGGTGATGGTGCAGGGCACCTCCTGCAGCGGCTGGATGGTGTCGAGGCCGTGGATCGCCACGGTCTCGTCGCCGGTCAGGGCCAGCGACTTGCGGGTGTCGCCGCCGGTGAACTCGAAGGGGATCACGCCCATGCCGACCAGGTTCGAGCGGTGGATGCGCTCGAAGCTCTCGGCGATGACCGCCTTGACGCCCAAGAGCGCGGTGCCCTTGGCCGCCCAATCGCGCGAGGACCCCGCGCCATACTGTTCGCCGCCGAAGACCACCAGCGGGGTGCCGGCCTCCTGATAGGCCATCGAGGCCTCGAAAACGCTGGTCTGTTCGCCGTCGGGACCCTTGGTATAGCCGCCCTCGACGCCGTCCAGCATTTCGTTCTTGATGCGGATGTTGGCGAAGGTGCCGCGCATCATGATCTCGTGGTTGCCGCGGCGCGAGCCGTAGGAGTTGAACTCACGCGGCTGCACCTGACGCTCCAGCAGATACGCGCCGGCGGGCGAGGTGGTGGCGAAGGAGCCCGCGGGCGAGATGTGGTCGGTGGTGACCATGTCGCCCAGGATCAGCAGCGGCTTGGCGCCGTCGATATTGGTGATCTTGCCCGGCTCGGTGCCCATGCCCTGGAAGTAGGGCGGGTTCTGGATATAGGTCGAGCTCGCGGGCCAGTCATAGGTCTCGGCCTCGGTGGTCTCGACCGCCTGCCACTTTTCGTCGCCCTTGAACACATCGGCGTATTTCGACTGGAACGCCTCGCGCGTCACGGTCTCATGCACCAGGTCGGCAACCTCCTTGTTGGTCGGCCAGATGTCTTTCAGGAAGACGTCGTTGCCGTCCTTGTCCTGGCCCAGCGGCTCGGAGGTCAGGTCGATGTTCATGTCGCCCGCGATGGCATAGGCCACCACCAGCGGCGGCGAGGCGAGGTAGTTGGCGCGCACGTCGGGGCTGATCCGGCCCTCGAAGTTGCGGTTGCCCGACAGCACCGAGGTGGCCACCAGGTCGCCCTTGGCGATGGCTTCGCTCAGCTCTTTCTGGATCGGGCCGGAGTTGCCGATGCAGGTGGTGCAGCCGTAGCCGACCAGGTTGAAGCCGATGGCGTCCAGATCCTCTTGCAGGTTGGCGGCCTCCAGGTATTCCGACACGACTTGCGAGCCCGGCGCCAGCGAGGTCTTGACCCAGGGCTTGCGGGTCAGACCCAGCGCGCGTGCCTTGCGCGCCACCAGGCCGGCGCCGATCATCACATAGGGGTTCGAGGTGTTGGTGCAGGACGTGATCGAGGCGATCACCACCGAGCCGTCGCGCAGGGTATATTCTTCGCCCTCGACCTCGATGGTCTTGCGCACGTCGTTGTTCGCGGTGATCGTGTCGCCCTCGGCGGCCATGTCGCGGGCCTCCGGCGTGGTGTCGATGCCGCGATACTCGCTGACCACCTTGTAGAAGGCGTCCGCCGCCTTATCCAGCGGGGTATAGTCCTGCGGGCGCTTGGGGCCGGAGATCGCCGGCACGATGGTGCCCATGTCCAGCTCCAGCGTGTCGGTGTAGACCGGGTTGTAATCGGCGGTCCGCCAGAAGCCGTTTTCCTTGGCATAGGCCTCGACCAGCGCGATGCGGTCCTCGTCGCGGCCGGTCTGGCGCATGTAGCGCAGGGTCTCGTCGTCGATCGGGAAGAAGCCGCAGGTGGCGCCGTATTCGGGGGCCATGTTGGCGATCGTGGCGCGGTCGGCCAGCGGCAGGTTGTCCAGGCCGGGGCCGTAGAATTCGACGAACTTGCCCACCACGCCCTTCTGGCGCAGCAGTTCCACCACCTTCAGCACCAGGTCGGTGCCGGTGGTGCCCTCGACCATGGCGCCGGTCAGCTTGAAGCCCACGACCTCGGGGATCAGCATCGAGATCGGCTGGCCCAGCATCGCGGCCTCGGCCTCGATACCGCCCACGCCCCAGCCCAGAACGGCCATGCCGTTGACCATGGTGGTGTGGCTGTCGGTGCCGACCAGCGTGTCGGGATAGGCGACCTCATTGCCGTCCTGATCGGTATCGGTCCAGACGGTCTGGGCCAGGTATTCCAGGTTCACCTGGTGGCAGATGCCGGTGCCCGGCGGCACCACGCGGAAGTTGTTGAACGCGCCCTGACCCCATTTCAGGAACTGGTAGCGCTCCATGTTCCGCTCATACTCGCGGTCCACGTTCATCTGGAAGGCGCGCGGGTTGCCGAACTCGTCGATCATGACAGAGTGGTCGATGACCAGGTCGACCGGGTTCAGCGGGTTGATCTTCTGCGCGTCGCCGCCCAGTGCCTTGATGCCGTCGCGCATCGCGGCCAGGTCGACCACGGCGGGAACGCCGGTGAAGTCCTGCATCAGCACGCGGGCCGGGCGATAGGCGATCTCGCGCGGGTTCTTGCCGCCCTTGGCGGCCCATTCGGCAAAGGCCTTGATGTCATCCACGCTGACGGTCTTGCCGTCCTCGAAGCGCAGCATGTTCTCCAGCACGACCTTCAGCGCCGCCGGCAGGTTCGAGAAATCGCCCAGGCCGGCCTCGGTGGCGGCGGGGATGGAATAATAGGAAACGGACGTGCCATTCACGCTCAGCGTCTTGCGTGTCTTGGCTGTGTCCTGTCCGACGGTGATGGGCATATTGGCCTCCTCAGAGAGTCGTGGATCACAGGAATTCGCTGCGCGCGTTCTGCATCAGCACGGGCCGGCATTCAATAGCGATCGTGCCCGCTGCGGCGATTTTGTATACCGTTGCACACAAAATCTTCTCCAGTCCGGCCTGCGCACCTGTCTCTCAAGAAACATTGATTGGTTTTTGCCTGCCGGGCGAGCTAAACCGAGGGCGGATGGATAGGGGAAATACAGCCGCGATGAAATCATTCTGCGCGATTCTGGCAACGGCCATGACTGCGATCTGGGCAAACCTGGCCGCGCCTCTGGCCGCGCAGGAGCGCAGCCCGGTGGTGGTCGAGCTGTTCACCTCACAGGGCTGTTCCTCCTGCCCGCCGGCAGATGCAATGCTGCTTGAGCTGGCCGCGCGCGACGATGTCCTGCCTTTGGCGCTGCACGTGGATTACTGGGACTATATCGGCTGGAAGGATGCCTTTGCCGACCCGTCGCATACGGTCCGGCAAAAGGGCTATGCCCGCGCCGCCGGGCGCGACATGATCTATACCCCGCAAATGATCGTCATGGGGCAGGAGGATGTGGTCGGCGCGCGGGCGATGAAGCTGGCCGAGCTTATCCTGAAGCACATGCAGACCGCCCCGGCCGTGGCGCTGTCGGTGCGGCGCGAGGGCGCCGGGGTGGCCGTCGACCTGCGCCCGGTGTCGGGGCCGGTCGCGGGGCCGCTGGAGGTTCATGTGGTGCGCTACGCGCCGCGGCGCCATGTTGAGATTACCCGCGGTGAGAATGCCGGGCGCAGCATCGACTATGCCAATGTGGTCGAAGGCTGGCAGCTGCTGGGGCAGTGGGACGGGCGCGGCGCGGCGCAGTTCACCGCCGATATGCCACAAGGGGAATACCGCGCGGCGGTGCTGGTGCAGCGCGCCGGGTTCGGTCCGATCCTGGCCGCCGCGCGGCTGCCCTGAACCGCCCGGCGGGGCGCGGGATCACTGGTCGGGTTGCGGAGCGGCTTGCGGGCGGGGCCGGGGTTTTCCCAGCGGCTTCCAGCGCCGATGGATCCAGAACCATTGCTCCATATGCGCACGCACCAGCGCCTCCAGCCCGTCGTTGACCTGCTGCGTCATCGCGACCGCGTCGCCATGCGCGATCTCCTCCTGCATTTCGATCTCGAAATCCAGACCGTTGGGCTGGCGGATCGCATAGACCGGGATCAGCGCGGCGTCGTATTTCAGCGCCAGCTGCGCCGGCACCAGCGAGGTCAGTGCAGGCTTGCCGAAGAAATCCAGGTCGATGCCGTCATGGGCATGCAGGTCGCCGACGATGGCGATGATGCCGCCCTGTTTCAGGTGGCGGACCATCTGCGTCATGCCGCGCCGGCCCTGTTCGAACATCGGTGTACCGACGCTGCGGATCATGCGCACGTAATGTTCGTTGAAGAACGGGTTCGCCATCCGCCGGTAGAGCGCGCCCATTTCATGGCCGCGCGCGATCAGGTTGGCGCGGGCGGCATCGTAGTTCCCGAAATGCCCGGTGATCAGGATCACCGGGCGGCCCTGCGCGCGGGCCTGCTCCAGCGCCGCCAGGCCGGGGCCGTGGACCGGCGCGCGGCGGGCGCGTTCCAGGAATTCCGTGGTCGAGTAAAGCTCGATCAGCGACCGTCCGGCATTGTCGGGCACCGCCCGGCACAGGCGTCGGACCTCGGCCTCGGGCAGGTCGGGGCAGACCAGTTTCAGGTTGTTGCGAACCCTGCGGGTCACGCCCATCAGCGGGGCCAGGCGGCTGACCAGCCAGCCCATTGCCGGAACCCGCCAACGATAGGGGATCGCCCGCACCAGGCCGATCAACCCGCGCAGAACGAGATTGGAGGCGAAATAGCCTGCGCGGTCTGCAAAGGACAGGGTTGAGGGATCAGCGGGCATGGGAAACGGTCAGCTGCGGAAGGTTTCGCGATGCCAGACATAGAGCCCCGCCAGCGCAATCACAAGCGCGCCGCAGACGGTCCAGAGGTCGGGCATCTCGGCAAAGAACAGCATCCCCCAGACCGCCGCGAAGATCAGCCCGGTATAGGAATAGGGCGCCAGCATCGCCGCCTCTCCGGTCGAAAAGGCGCGGATCAGGAACATCTGGCCGATGGTGCCGAAACAGGTCACCGACAAAAACAGCAGCAGCGCGGCCCCGTCCGGGGGTTGCCATTTGAAGGGCACGATCAGGCTGAGCAGGAGGGTGCCGACCAGGCCGGTATAGAACAGCGAGGTCCAGGGATCCTCGTCCGGGCCCACGCGCCGGGTCAGCAGCACGTAGCCGGAATAGCAGACCGCGGCACCCAGCGGGAACAGGGCGGCGGGGGTGAAGACGTCGCTGCCGGGGCGGATCACGATCAGCGCACCGCAGAGCGCGACGACGATCCCGGCAATGCGGCGCGGTCCCAGCGCCTCGCCCAGGAACAGCGCGGCACCGAGCGTGATCAGCACCGGGTTGACCGACATCAGCGCGGCGGCGTCACTCAGCGGGATGCGGCTGATCCCGGTGAAGAAGAAGGCGGTGGCGCACATCAGCAGGATCGAGCGCAGGAACTGCAGCTTGGGGTAGCGGGTGCGCGCGACGCTGCGCAGGCGCGGCGCCACCAGGATCAGCACCAGCAGCATCTGCCCCGCGTAGCGCGCCCAAAGCGCCGGCAGCACCCCGACCCGCGGCGCCAGTGCCTTGACGCTGGCATCCATCAGCGTGAAGCACAGGATCGCCAGAATCATCATCACGATCGCCCGGTTGCGCACGGCCAGCGCCTCGACCGCCGTCATGATGGGCGCCCCTGCCCGGGGCTGGGCGCGCGGCGCGCCGGTGCGGATGCGGTTTTGATCATGGCTCCGGTGATAGGCCGGAACGGGGGGGCTGTCCATTACCCCCGGTGCCGGGACGTCGCGTCCGCGGCGGTGCGGCTCAGTAGTTGTAGGTCAGCCCGGTGCGGATCGCCCGGCGCAGCGAGGCCTCGGCCCAGCTGCCGGCGCCGCCGCGCGCCGTGATCTCGCGCCATTGGGCGATGGCGCCGTCGGTGTCGCCGTCTTCGATCAGCCCCTGGCCCATGTAGGAGCGCGCCAGCAGGTTATCGGGATTGGCCGCGATCGCCTGGTCGTAGAAAAGCCGCGCCAGCGCCCGGTTGCCCAGCTTGCGATGGGTGAACCCCCAATAGGTCAGCATCCGGTCGTCATGCGGGTCGGGCATCGCGCGCAGCACGCCCTGGGCATCGGCATAGCGGCCGGCATAGGCCAGCTCGCGCACCGCCCGGTACAGCGTGTCGGCCTCCAGCGCGGCGCCCTTCGGGTTGACGCAGCGGCCGGTCGCGGCGTCCCAGACCTGGACGCCCTTGCATTTTTCGGTGGTTTCGGTCGGCTTGGGCGGGGTGGTGTCGCCGCTGCCGCCGCCGCTGCCGGCGGCCTGGGCCAGCCCGGGCAGGGCGGCGACGATCAGGACAAGGGCAAGAGCAAGGCGCATGGCGGCCTCCGGGAAAAACTGTACGATTCAGGCGGAAAACTGCACGTTTTCCGGCACCGGCCCGCAGGCTCAGCTGTTGATCTGCTCCACGCAGGCCTGCTGCGCGGCATCCCAAACCAGGCCCGGCGCGCAGGATTGCGCCTGGTGGCTGCGATCGGAACACATCGCAAAGCTCAGTGCGGGCAGGGCGGTGAAGACGGCGGCGGTGAGAAATGTTTTGATCTTCATGGCATGGCTCCCAATGGAACGAAACATGCCACAGGATAGCCCGAAGCGGCGATCCGACCAAGAAAAACCGGCCCCGCGCGGGGCGGGGCCGGGTTCAAAAGGTCGTCATGTCGCGGCGCAGGGGCGGCGGTGTCACTGGCCCTTGATGTCGTTCAGCAGCGCGTCGCGGTCATCGACCAGCCGCTCGCGGTAGCGGCGCAGCGCCTTGACCGCAAACTTGTTGTGGCGCGCGGCGTTGCTGTCGGGGTCCTTGCGGGCATCGGCGTTCAGATCGGCGATGCAGGCGTCGACCTCCTCGATTTCCTTGATGATATCGGGAAGGTCGGTGATTGAATTGGCCATCCTTGCTGTCCTTTTTTCCTTCAAGCCTTACTCAAATGCACGCAATTTGCGCAGGCCCGAGCAGACACCAAATCGGCGCAAAAGGGAACCGGTTTCGGTTCCCTTTCAAGGTCCGGATCACGCGCCGAACACGCGGGCGAAGATCGTGTCCACATGCTTGGTGTGATAGCCCATGTCGAATTTCTCGTTGATCCCGTCGACGCCGAGGGCGGCGACGACATCCTTGTCGGCCAAGAGCTGCTCGCGGAAATCGACCCGGTCCTCCCAGACCTTGAGCGCGTTGCGCTGCACCATTGCATAGGCGTCCTCGCGCGACACGCCGGCCTGGGTCAGCGCCAGCAGCACCCGCTGCGACATCACCAGACCGGGGAACTTGTTCATGTTGTCCAGCATGTTTTCCGGGAAGATCAGCATCTTTTCGACCACGCCGGCCAGACGGTTCAGCGCGAAGTCCAGCGTGACGGTCGCATCGGGCCCGATGCCGCGCTCGACCGAGCTGTGCGAAATGTCGCGTTCGTGCCAGAGCGCCACATTCTCCATCGCCGGCACCACGGCCATGCGCACCAGACGCGCCAGGCCGGTCAGGTTCTCGGTCAGCACCGGGTTCTTCTTATGCGGCATCGCCGAGGAGCCCTTCTGGCCCATCGAGAAGAACTCGGCGCCTTCCAGCACCTCGGTGCGCTGCATGTGGCGGATCTCGATGGCGATGTTCTCGATCGAGCTGGCGATGACGCCCAGGGTGGCGAAGAACATCGCGTGGCGGTCGCGCGGGATCACCTGGGTGCTGATCGGCTCTGGGCGCAGACCCATCTTTTCGCAGACGTGTTCCTCGACCGCCGGGTCGATGTTGGCAAAGGTGCCGACCGCGCCGGAGATGGCGCCGGTTGCCACTTCCCACCGGGCCTTTTCCAGCCGGTTCTTGTTGCGGTCCATCTCGGCATAGAAGCGGGCGAAGGTGAGGCCCATGGTGGTCGGCTCGGCGTGGATCCCGTGCGAGCGGCCGACGCGCACGGTGTCCTTGTGCTCATAGGCGCGTTTCTTCAGCGCTGCGAGCACCTTGTCCAGATCGGCCAGCAGGATGTCGGCGGCGCGCACCAGTTGCACGTTCAGCGTGGTGTCGAGCACGTCGGAGCTGGTCATGCCCTGGTGGACGAAGCGGGCCTCTTCGCTGCCCACATGTTCGGCCAGGTGGGTGAGAAAGGCGATTACGTCATGCTTGGTCACCGCTTCGATCTCGTCGATGCGGGCGACGTCGAATTCCACATCCTTGGCCTTCCACACGGCTTCGGCGTTTTCCTTCGGGATCACCCCCAGGTCGGCCTGGGCGTCGCAGGCGTGGGCCTCGATCTCGTACCAGATCTTGAACTTGGTCTCGGGCGACCAGATGGCGACCATTTCGGGGCGGGAATAGCGGGGGATCATTGGCAGCAACACCTTTATGTGATTAGGCGGGGATCAGGGCGCGTCATAGACCGCCGCGCCCGCGACGACAAGGCAGGAGCAGGGGAATGGGACGCATCGCCGCCACCGGGCCAAGCGGGCTGGAGGATTTCGCCGGGCGCTGGACGATCAGCCGCCGGATCGAGGATGCGCGCATGGGCGAGGTGTTGCAGGGAACGGGCGGCGTCACCTGTCACCCCGCGCCCGGGGGCGGTCTGATCTACGACGAGGAGCTTTGGCTGTCGCCACCGGGCCGGCCGGCACTGCGCGGCACGCGGCGCTACCTGTGGCGGGAGATACCTGGCGGCATCGCGGTGTTTTTCGAGGATGGCCGCCCGTTTCATCGCATTGCTCTGGGCGGGTCCGAGGCGGGGGACCGCCATGATTGCGCGCCCGATTTCTATCGCGTCCATTACGACTTCCGCGACTGGCCGCGCTGGTCGGCCCGGTGGCAGGTGAGCGGACCGCGCAAGGATTACGTCAGCCTGACGGAGTTTCACCGCGCCTAGGGTGGCTGGAAAAATGTGCAAATTCGCAGAGTATTGTTGCAAGAAGTTTGCATATTTGCCGATTGGCCGCTTCAGCGGGCGGGAAGACCTTGCGGTACGGGGACAGCTGCGGCAGGTAGCGGCGGAAGATTCAAGAACAGGAGAATGGATCATGACTCTTGCCGCAACCGACCGCGTTCTCGCCGAGATGTTCGGCCCGCGCGCAGGGACCGCGCTGCGCCTGAAACAGGCGGCCCTGGTGGTTCTGGGCATCGCGGTGCTGGCCGTCGCCGCCAAGATCAAGGTGCCGATGTGGCCGGTGCCGGTGACCATGGGCACCTTTGCCGTGCTGTCGATCGGGGCCGCCTATGGCGCCCGTCTGGGGCTGGTGACGATCCTGGGCTATATGCTGGTCGGCGCGCTGGGCTTCGACGTCTTCGCCGGGTCTTCGGCCGAAAAATTCGGACTGGAGTACATGATGGGCGGCACCGGCGGCTATCTGGTGGGCTATGTGCTGGCCACCGTGGCACTGGGCGCGCTGGCCGCGCGCGGCTGGGACCGCTCGGTCGTCAAGATGGCCGGCGCCATGCTGATCGGCAACGCGCTGATCTATCTGCCGGGCCTGGCCTGGCTGGGCCAGCTCTATGGCTGGGACAAGCCGATCCTGCAGTGGGGCCTGACCCCGTTCCTGCTGGGCGATGCGATCAAACTGACGCTGGCCGCCGTGCTGCTGCCGGCGCTGTGGAAGATGGTGGGCCGCGCCCGCGGCTGATCTTCCTGCGATCGAGACAAACCGAGGCCCGGGCGATGCGCCCGGGCCTTTTTCGTTGGCGCCCGGCCCCTGTGGGACCGGGCCGCCTTCGGCGAGAGTATTTGCGACGAGAAGAAACCTGGGAACGGTCTTTTTCTCGTATCCTATTCATGATTGCGCGGAGGCGCTGTCATCCCGGCGGGTCGATCAGCGTGGTCTCGACCTTCGCGCCATGGCTCAGCGTGCGGTGGACCGGGCATTTGTCGGCGATCTCCAGCAGGCGCGCGCGCTGGTCCGCGTCCAGTTCGCCGTCGAGCCGGATCTTGCGGGTAAAGCGGTCGATCTTGCCCCCTGTGCCGCCGCCGGCATCCTGGGCATGCACCTTGTCGTGGCAGATATCGACGCTGACCCCCTGCAGCGGCCAGCCCTTGCGGCGGGCATACATGCGGATCGTCATCGAGGTGCAGGCGCCCAGCCCGGCCGAGACCAGGCCGTAGGGGGACAGGCCGCGGTTGGTACCGCCATAGGTGTGCGGCTCATCGGCCAGAAGATGGTGATCGGGGCCCGACTGCACGTCTTGCAGGAAGCCGTTGGGGTCGGCCTCGGTGACGCGGACGATGCCTTCGGGCGCCCCGACCGGCGGCGCGGGCGGCGCCAGATCGACATAGCGCCGGGCCCAGGCAGCAATGACCTCGGCGGCGTATTCGGCATCCTCGGGGCGGCTGATCAGGTGGTCGGCGGTGTCCAGGGTGACGAAGCTTTTCGGGTGTTTCTTGGCCATGAAAAGCCGGGTGGCGTTGTCGATGCCGACCACCTCGTCGCGGGGCGCGTGCATGATCAGCAGCGCCGCCTTCATGTCGTGCAGCGCGCGGTCAAGTTTCTCGCCCTGCACATCCTCGATGAAGGCCTGGGAGATGCAGAAGGCGCGGCCGCCCAGCTCGACCGGGGCGACGCCCTTTGCGGCGATCTCGGGCAGCGCGTCGGCGAAATGGTGGGTGACATGCTCGGGGTCGTGCGGCGCGCCCAGGGTGACCACCGCCCTGACGCTGCCGATATCGCCGGCGGCGCGGATCACCGCGGCCCCGCCCAGCGAATGGCCGATCAGCAGCGCGGGCGCCATGCCGCGCCCGGCGAGGTAGTCGGCGGCCTGCAACAGGTCGCCGACGTTGGAGCTGAAATCGGTATTGGCGAACTCTCCCTCGGAATGGCCCAGCCCGGTGAAATCGAAGCGCAGCACCGCGATGCCCATCGCGGCCAGCCGCGTCGCGATGCGGCGGGCGGCGGGAATGTCCTTGGAACAGGTGAAGCAATGAGCGAAAAGCGCGGTGGCCAGGTGCGGCCCCTGCGGCAGGTCGAGCCGGGCAGCCAGGGGGGTGCCGTCATGGCCGGGGAAAGTAATGCGTTCGCTGGGCATGGTCTGTCCTTTTCAGTCGGCGTCGTTCAAGGCTGGGCCGGGTTGCGGGTGTTATCAAGCAATGTGTCAGGAAGGTCACGTGTTGGTGAGAGCAGGAAGGCGCATGGCAGGCGGTTTGGCCGTGCTGGGGGTGGGGGCGCTCCTGGCGGGCTATGGCGGGGCGCTGCATCCCCTGGGCGACAGCCTGGCGGTGTTCCGCGTGCCGCTGGCCGTCTTGGCCGGGCTGGCCCTGATCCTGTGGTGGCGGCCCCGGCGCGCGGTCCTGGCGGGCCTCGGGGTGGTGGCGCTGGCGCTGGTGCCCCGGATCTGGGCGATGGCGCCGGGGCAGGGCACGGGGCAGGCCGATCTGGTGATCTACCAGAAAAACCTGTTGTGGCTGCTGCCCGATCCGCAGCCCCTGATCGCCGATATCCGCGCCCGTGCCCCGGATTTCATCACCCTGCAGGAGGTCAGCCCGCGCAACCGGACGGTGATGGCGGCGCTGCGCGACAGGTACCCCTACCAGCACGATTGCGCCTATCGCGCGGTGGGGGGCACGGCGGTGCTGTCGCGCTGGCCGGCGGTGCCGGGCCGGGCGCGCTGCGCGCATGGGCTGACCGCGCTGCAGGTCGAGACACCGCTGGGCCGGGTCTGGGTGGTGTCGCTGCACCTGCGCTGGCCCTGGCCGTCGCCGCAGGCCCGGCAGGTGGGGCAGTTGGCGGCGGTCCTGCGCGGGCTGGACGGGCCGAAGGTGATCGGCGGCGACTTCAACGCGGTGGCCTGGTCGCACACGCTGGCCCGTGTGGCAAAGGCCAGCGGCACGCGGCGCGCAGGCCACGAGGCGGTCAGCTTTGCGCTGCCCTATGGGGGGGTCGGGATCGGGATCGACCACGTGCTGGCCAGTGGTGCGCGGCCCGGCACCATCGAGATGCTGGACCGGCTGGGCTCGGATCACCGGGGCGTGCTGGCGCGGGTGACGGTGGCGCCGTGAGCGCCTATGCCCCCATCAGCGCGGGATCGAACGGGTAGGTCGTGAGGTTTTCATAGCCGTCCTCGGTGATCAGCACCTGATCCTCCAGCTTGATCGAGAAATCGCCGCCGACCGCGCCCACCGCCGCCTCGACGCAGAGCACCATGCCCGGCTCCAGCGCGTAATCGAAGGCGCCCGGCACCGCCTTGTCGGGATAGGCGACCAGCGGCCACTCGTCGCACAGGCCCACGCCGTGCATCAGGCAGCCGTATTTCTGGTCCTGGAACTGGTCGTCCAGCCGGTGGCAATTGGCGGTCAGCTCGGGGATGGTGACGCCGGGTTTCAGCATCTCCATGTTGGTCATGATGTGCTCATGCGCGTGCTGCATGGCATAGACCATGTCCGGGCGCGGCCGCGCGTCGCCGATCCACCAGGTGCGGGAGATGTCGACGCAGATGCCGTAGCTGCCGATCAGGTCGGTGTCGAAGGCGACGATCTCGTTCATCTGCACGATGCGGGGGCCGCATTCCTGGAACCAGGGGTTGGTGCGCGGCCCGGAGGACAGCAGGCGGGTCTCGATCCATTCGCCGCCGCGGCGGATGTTCTCGGCGTGCAGCACCGCCCAGATGTCATCCTCCGAGGTTTGGCCCAGCGGCACGGTGGTGCGGGCGAACTCCTCCATCGCGCGCACCGCGGTTTCGCAGGCGTGGGAGGCGCAGCGCATCGCCTTGATCTCATCGGGGCCCTTCACCGCGCGGGCCTTTTCGGTGACCTCTTCCCCTTCCATGATCTCCAAACCTTGCGCCTCTAGCGCGCGCAGCCCGTGCAGCATCACCTTGTCCACCGCCAGCCGGCGGTGGCCCGGCGCATGCTCGGCCAGCAAGTGGCGCACCTCGTTGGCAAAGGTGTCGGCGGCGACGTCCACCTTGTCGCCGCGGTCGAAATAGAACAGGTCGGCGCCCGAGCGCACCTCGCGCACCAGCGGGTTGAACGCGGACAGGAACGGCGCGTTCTTGTAATCCCAGATCACCATGTAGCCGTCGGCGCAGAGCAGCACCGCGCGGAACGGGTTGTGGGTGTTCCAGAGCTGCATGTTCGTGCTGTCGGTGGCATAGCGGATGTTGAGCGGATCGAACATCAACAGCCCGCCATAGCCGCGCGCGACGACATGGTCGGTCAGCCGCCGCCAGCGATAGCTTCGCATCGCGGCCAGGTTCGGCAGCTCCAGCCCCGCCTGCGCCCATTCGCCGAAAGCCAGCCGCGTCGGCCCGATCTCGATCCGGTCCGGGTTGTTCGGCGTGCCGTCGCCCAGGGTGGCCCCCCGGCTGGGGTCGATCTTGCGGCTGTCGCGGTAATGCAGGTTCATCGCGGCCTCTTCCGTCGTCCTGCCGGAGAGTGTGAGAGCCTGAATTTCGGGCGTCCGTCCCGGTTGCGACGCGTGGTCGCGTCGTTTTTCGCCGACAGGGCCGCGATGGGCTGCTAATCCGGGGCCATGAGTGAGATCCTGCAGACCCGCATTCCCTATGATCCGACCGACAGGCGCCGCCTGCCGGGGATACAGCCGCTGGCGATCGAGGACTGGCTGATCCGCGACGTCGCCTTTGCCGGCCAGATGGCGCATCGCGACCGGCTGCTGGCCGACACGCGCGACGCGGTTCTGGCGCTGGACGAAGGCGCGCGCGCGGCGGCGGAGGAGTTGCTGGAGACTGTTCTGGGGCTGGCCTATCCGGGGGCAGGGACGCAGGTGACGCGGCCCGATGGGGTGTGTGTGGTTATAGACCGTGCCGACCCGATGGGCACCCTGGGCCGGCTGGTGCAGGAGGACCTGTGCATCCTGCAAAAGCGCGGCGAGGAACATGTTCTGACCGCGGCGGTGCTGTGTTTTCCGGCCAGTTGGATGTTGTCCGAGAAATTCCTGCGCCCGCTCACCGCGATCCACGTTCCGGTGGCGGACTATGACGCCAATATCGCCGCGCGGGTGCAGCGGCTGTTCGACGGGGTGCAGCCGGGGCGCCCGCTGTGGCGGTTCAATGCGATGTGGTACGTGGATCCCGAATTGCACCAGCCGCGCCGCGAAACCGACCGTCGCCCGGGCCGCGACGGCGACAGCGCCGACTATCTGCGCAGCGAACGGCAGGTGGTGCTGCGGCTTCCCACGACCGGCGCGACGGTGTTTTCGATCCACACATATGTTCTGGCGCGCGCCGATGTGCCGGCCGGGGCGCGGGCGCAGGCCGGGGAATGAGGCCCGGCGCGGGAGATCAGATCGGCAGGTAGGACACCGCGTTGGCCAGGAGGCCGGAGCTGCTCATCGACACTACGAATCCGGTCAGGGCCAGAACGTGGGTGTTGAGGCGGAAATCCTCGCCCTTGGCCAGGTTGATGACCGCCATCGAGGCCGCCACCGGCGCCGAGAGGAACACCAGCATCCCGGTCATGCCCCAGGCGGCCAGGCGGCGGATGTCGCTTTCGGCTTTTTCCTCGGGGGTCTCCGGATCGATCAGATCGGGGAACTGATCGTGCCGGAACGCGAGGGAGAGCGTTTCCTCCTCGCTCATCCGGATCAGATCATCATCAAGGATCACCGTATCCGCCTCGATGATGTCGGCATGTTCGGACAGGCCGTCCTCCATATCCTCGACCGGGATGAAGCGGTTGGATTTGCAGCCAAGGATCTGTTGGCGGCTTTGGACGCGGCGGGGCGACACGCTGGCGAAGGCGCCGAGGAACTGCTCGACGCTCAGGATGGTGTCTGGGTCCATCCATTCGATTTGCTGAACCGGATAGGCATCGACCATCCGGTACATCATGACCACCAGCATCAGTTCGGTGATGTCGCGATCCTCGACGCCCGGAGCGATCGGCATGAAGGAGATTTCCAGCCGGTGCATCGGTTTGGAGGGTTGTGCGCTCATATGCCTGTGGGCGACGATGCGGCCGGTGTAGGGGGTCAGTTCCAGCGAGAGTTTGACGATATACTGGCTGGTGACCACGCGCGCCTCTTCGGCGTTCAGGACACTTTGACGTTCCACCAGGTGGCCATAGTCCTGCATCGTGCCGGTGACGATCCGGCTGAAGCGTTTGATCGCGCCCTCGGTGTCGCCGAGAAAAACCAATCCACCGTGATACCAGTTTGTCTGTTCCACCGCGTGGATCCTCCGTTGTCTTACTTTGTTTGTATAAAATTAACGAAAGAAGAAGGAAAAATTGTGTCGGAAACCGAGAAACTCCGGGGCACGGCGGGGGCGTGAGCGGGGCGAGGGTGTGAAAAAACGGGGGATTTGGCGGACAAACCGGGGAATTGCGGCAGCAATGTGGCGCGGAGCCGGCGAGGCTCCGGCCGGATCTTGCCCGTACCGGACACCCGCGCAGGAAAAAGGGGCGCCGAAATGGGCGCCCCTTTCCGTTGGTGTCGTCCGCCGCGATCAGCAGCTGTAGTACATCTGGTACTCAACCGGGTGCGGGGTGTGCTCGTAGGTTTCGATCTCTTCCATCTTGAGATCGATGTAGCCTTGGATCTGATCCTTGGTGAACACGTCGCCCTGCAGCAGGAAGTCGTGGTCGGCGGCCAGGGCGTCGATGGCTTCGCGCAGGCTGCCACAGACGGTGGGGATGCCTTCCAGCTCTTCGGCGGGCAGGTCGTAGAGGTTCTTGTCCATCGCCTCGCCCGGGTCGATCTTGTTCTTGATGCCGTCCAGGCCGGCCATCAGCAGGGCGGCGAAGGCCAGGTAGGGGTTGGCCGACGGATCGGGGAAGCGGGCCTCGACGCGCTTGGCTTTCGGGCTTTCGGTCCACGGGATCCGGACACAGCCGGAGCGGTTGCGGGCCGAATAGGCGCGCAGCACCGGGGCCTCAAAGCCCGGGATCAGGCGCTTGTAGCTGTTGGTCGACGGGTTGGTGAAGGCGTTCAGGGTCTTGGCATGCTTCAGGATGCCGCCGATGAACCACAGCGCCTCGTCCGACAGATCGGCGTATTTGTCACCTGCAAACAGCGGCTTGCCGTCTTTCCAGATCGACATGTTGACGTGCATGCCGGTGCCGTTGTCGCCGGCGATCGGCTTCGGCATGAAGGTGGCCGATTTGCCATAGGCGTGGGCCACGTTGTGGATCACGTACTTGTACTTCTGCAGCTCGTCGGCCTGCTTGGTCAGGCTGTCGAAGATCAGGCCCAGCTCGTGCTGGCACGAGGCCACCTCGTGGTGGTGCTTGTCGACCTTCATGCCCAGGCGCTTCATGGTCGAGAGCATCTCCGAACGCAGGTCCTGCGCCTCGTCGATCGGGTTGACCGGGAAATAGCCGCCCTTGACGCCGGGGCGGTGGCCCATGTTGCCCATCTCGTACTCGGTGTCGGTGTTCCAGGACGCGTCGGTCGCGTCCACCTCATAGGACACCTTGTTGATCGAGTTCGAGAAACGCACGTCGTCGAACAGGAAGAATTCGGCCTCGGGGCCCATGTAGGCCACATCGCCGATGCCGGACGCCTTCAGGTAGGCTTCGGCCTTTTCGGCGGTGCCGCGCGGGTCGCGCTCATAGGCTTCGCCGGTGTCGGGCTCGACCACCGAGCAATGCAGGCACAGGGTCTTTTCGGCGTAGAACGGATCGATATAGGCCGACGCGGTGTCGGGCATCAGTTTCATGTCCGAGGCTTCGATCGATTTCCAGCCGGCGATCGAGGAGCCGTCGAACATGAACCCTTCTTCAAGGAAATCCTCGTCGACCTGGTCCGCCATCACGGTGACGTGCTGCAACTTGCCGCGCGGGTCGGTGAAACGGATATCGACGTATTCCGCCTCTTCTTCCTTGATCAGCTGGAGAACTGCATCCTTGCTCATTCTGCAATGTCCTTTTCTGTGGGATCGGTTTTGTTTCGGTGCGGGTTACAGCGCGTCCGAACCGGTTTCGCCGGTACGGATGCGGATGGCTTGTTCGACGGAGCTGACGAAGATCTTGCCGTCGCCGATCTTGTCGGTCTTGGCGGCTGCGACGATGGCGTCGACGGCGCTGTCGACCTGATCGTCGTCCAGAACCACCTCGACCTTCACCTTGGGCAGGAAATCGACGACATATTCGGCGCCGCGATAGAGCTCGGTATGCCCTTTCTGGCGGCCAAAGCCCTTGACCTCGATCACGCTCAGACCCTGAACGCCGACGTCCTGAAGGGCCTCTTTGACCTCGTCGAGCTTGAACGGTTTGATAATGGCTTCGATCTTTTTCATCGACGGTCTCCTCGCAACCTTGTCTCGACGGGTCAGATCACTTCTAATTATCGGCGACAATCCGATACCGGGCCGCGGCCGGGGGCAGAGCCGCGGAAAGGAAGGTCGAGGTCATTTTTTATGCGCATTGCCCAAAAAACGGGCGAAATTGAATCGATAGGGAAAATGCCATGGCAGAATTGCTGACTGCAGCCCAGATGCGCAGCATCGAACAGGCGGCGATTTCCGCCGGGCAGGTGACCGGCCTGGACCTGATGGAACGCGCCGGGGCAAGTGTTGTCGAGGCGATCGTCGAACACTGGCCGGAGTTCGCCACCGGGGCGCACAGGGCGGCGGTTCTGTGCGGGCCGGGGAACAACGGCGGGGACGGATTCGTGATTGCCCGGCTGCTGCAGGATCGCGGCTGGCAGGTGTCGGTGGCCCTTTATGGCGAGGCCGATGCGCTTCCTTGCGACGCGCGGGCGAACTACGACCGCTGGATCCGGATCGGGGCCTGTACGCCGCTTTCGGATCGCAGCTTGGGCACGGTCCAGGCCACGCCGGACCTGGTGATCGACGCGCTGTTCGGCACCGGCCTGACTCGCGAGATCGAGGGTGACGCGGCCTTTCTGCTGGGCAATCTCGATACCCTGCGAGAGGAATTCGGAGTGAAATGCGTCGCGGTCGACATGCCCTCGGGGGTTTGTTCGGACAGCGGCAAGGCGCTGGGCGTGGCCGCCCAGGTGGACCTGACGGTGAGTTTCCATGCCGAGAAACTGGGGCATAACCTGGACCGCGCCGACAGCTATTCCGACAAGGTCGTGGTCAAGGATATCGGGCTGCCGCACGCGGAGCGGGTGCGCCAGCGGGCCGCCCATGTCTGGAAGGTCGACGCGCCGGAAAAACGGCTGCTGCGCAAGCAGGCGGCGGCACAGAAATACGACCATGGCCATGCCCTGATTCTGTCCGGCGGGGCAGGGCGGACGGGGGCGGCCAGGCTGGCGGCACGGGCGGCGTTGCGCGCAGGCGCGGGCTTGGTGACGATGGGGGTGCCGC
>NPIG01000414.1_pt1 | contig 36003 bp, 25 predicted proteins | sample 8637441 | NCBI WGS metagenome assembly NPIG01 (sample SAMN07420675, study PRJNA396082) | bioreactor metagenome | isolation source: sample BR6 brine-fed electro-methanogenic bioreactor BR | place: Japan: Kochi | collected 2016-06-14
TGGCGATGTCGACAACTGCCCGAGCCTCGCCAACACCGACCAGGCGGACCTCGACCTCGATGGGAGCGGCGACGTCTGCGATCCGGACGATGACGCGGACGGCGTCGACGACGACGTGGACAACTGCCCGCGTCTTGCGAACCTCGACCAGGCTAACCGCGATGGCGACGCGCTCGGCGACGCGTGCGACGCGTGCGCGGACGATCCCGACAACGACATCGACGCGGACACAGTGTGTGGTGATATCGACAACTGCCCCACCGCGCCGAACGCCGACCAGTCCGACCGCGACGCCGACACTCTCGGCGACGCCTGCGATGCGTGCGCGGACGATCCTCTGAACGACGCGGACGCCGATACGGTCTGCGGCGACGTCGACAACTGTCCTTCGGAGGCGAACACCGACCAGGCCAATGACGACGGCGACCCGCTTGGCAACGCCTGTGACTGCGCGCCGGGCAACGCGGCCGTGTACGCGGCCCCGGGTGGGCCCCCGGCCGGCCTGAGCTTCGATGCCAACGGCGCGACGCTGCGCTGGAGCGGCCGGACGGACGCCGAGAGCTACAGCGTCTACAAAGGGCGCATCGACGGCAGCTTCTCCTACCGCCACACCTGCCACGCGCTCGGGCTCGCCACACCCGAGACGAGTGACACCGCGTTGCCGGCGCGCGGCCAGGCCTTCTACTACCTCGTCGGTGCTACGAACTGCTTCGGCGCGAGCTCGCTTGGCACGGACGGCGCGGGGGCGACGCGCCCCGGACCCGACGACTGCGCGGACGGCGATACCGACGGCGTGAGCGATGCGGTCGACAACTGCCCCGCACTCGGCAACGCCGACCAGGCGGACTTCGACCTCGATGGCCACGGCGATGTCTGCGATACCGACCGTGATGGTGACGGCGTCTCGAACGACACGGACAACTGTCCCGACACGCCGAACCCCGATCAGGCCGACGCCGACGCCGACGGCACCGGCGACGCCTGCGAGCCGTTGCGCGATCGCGACAACGACGGCGTGCCGAACGAGAGCGACAACTGCCCCGACACGCCAAACGCCGATCAAGCCGACGGCGATGGCGACGACGTCGGCAACGTCTGCGACAACTGTCCGGCAGTCGAGAACCCCGAGCAGGGCGACCTCGACGAAGATGGTTCGGGCGACCTCTGCGATCCGGACGTGGATGGTGACGAGGTCGACAACGAGAACGACAACTGCCCCGCGACGCCCAACACCGACCAGGCCGACATGGATGAGGACGGGAGTGGCGACGTGTGCGATCCGGACGCGGATGGCGACGAGGTCCCCGACTCCGAGGACAACTGCCTGGGCCTGATCAACAGCGATCAAGCGGACTTCGACGGGGACGGTGCTGGCGACCCGTGTGACGACGATGACGACGGAGACGGCGTCGCCGAACCCGGGGATAACTGCCCCGAGCTCGCGAATCCCGATCAGGCCGATGCCGACTCCGACGGCACCGGCGATCTTTGCGAAGCCGAGGGTGTGCCGCAGATCGCGGTCGTCAAGGGTGTGCAGGCCTTCGGCGCGTGGCTCGTCGGGACGCCCTACGAGGGGGCGGGTGTGCTGCGCGAGTCCGAGTGGCAGATCAGCGCCGCGGACGGCACCGAGTTCGAGGCGCACATCGTCTGGTCGCTCGCGACGGACGTCGCGCCGCTCAGCGAAGTGCGCGCGCTCTACGAGGTGGCCCGCCCGGCTGGCACCTTCTACGCGCGGGTGCGCTACCGCGACGATGGCGGCTGGTCTGCGTACTCGTCGATCGCGAGCTTCGCGGCGCTGCCTCTGCCGGCCGATGACGGCGCGAACGGCGCGCGCGCGGGTGTCACCGAGCTCGCCGACACCTTCTCGGGCCCACTCCACGGCGACGAGAGCCGCGACGACAACCTCGACCGCGGCGCGCGCTTCTGGAGCCCAGCACTCGCCGTGCCGTCGAACACGGGCCTCCACTTCACCCTCGACCGCGGCACCGCCGTGCACCCGTCGACGGGGAGCGCCGCGCGAGCGCAGACGGTGCTGGCCCTCAGCGCCGCGGACGGATTCGCCGTCGCCTCGCTGGCGCCGGAGGCGGCCAACGACGCCAATTTCGACTTCAGCTTCGGGCTGCGCGCGACGGGCGACGCCGCACTGCACAACTCGTATCGATGCAAGGTGGAGCGCACGGTCTCCGAGGACTCGGTGCGCTTCAACAAGTTCCACCAGGGCGTGAAGTCGAGCTCGCTCGGGACGACCTCCGTCGTGCTCGGCACCGCACCGTGGGAGATGCGCTGCGAGGTTGTCACTCTCGACGCGACGCCGGGAGCGGAGCGCGTCGAGCTCTCGATCTACCAGCGCAGAGCGGGGAGCTGGGAGCTGCTCAGCCGCGTCGTCGACGACGGGGCGACGGGCAACGGGAGTTGGGACGACAAGCCGCGACTGCTCGATGTCGGCCAGCTCGTCATCTCGAACGAGAAGGAAGGGCGGGTTGCCTATCGCGCGCTGCGCGGCGGGACTCTCACCGGAAACTGAGCAGCGCGAGCGCTTCCACCTGATCGGTCTGCGGCATCATGTCGACGGGCAGAACGCGCTCGAGAACAAAGCCGCGCTCGACCAGGTGCGCGAGATCACGCGCGAGCGTGTGCGGATTGCACGAGAGGTACGCGAGGCGCGCGGGGGGATGCGCGGCAAGCGCCTCGATCACGGCGGGCCGGCAGCCGGGCCGGGAGGGGTTGAGCACGGCGCGCTCGGCCGGTCCGAACGCTTCGAGCTCCGCGGGAAGCCGCTCTTCGACCGGGCCAGCGACGAAGCGGCAGCGCGCGGCGGCCGCACCGGCGTTCTCGCGCGCGGCCGCGATGGCGCCCTCGTCCGACTCGATGCCGAGCAGCCTCTCGTGTTCGCCAACGAGCGCGAGGCCGTGGACGCCGATCCCGCAGTAGAGGTCGAGGAGAGGGCCGCTCTCGCCGAGATGGGCGGCCATCAGCGCGTGCAGTCGCGGGAGCAACGCGGCGTTCACCTGGAAGAAGCCGAGTGCGGGCAGCGTGAGCGGCGTTTGTGACGGCGCGCGGAAGCGGGGGGAGCCCCAGAGCATGCGCGTCTCCTCCCCGAACACGTAGGAGGAGCGCGCCGGCTGCAGATTGAGCGCGATGCCGACGAGCGCGGGCAAGGCCGCGCGAAGCGCATCGAGCGGCAGGGGCCCGGGCTCCCGCTCCGCGACGAGCGTGAGGAAGAGTCCCTCGTCCGCGGCCTCGCGAAGATCCACGTACTTGAGCGGACCCGCCGGCTGCGCGAGCTGGTGCTCGGCGAGCACGGCGCGCAGTGGCTCGAGCGCGGACTGGATCGGGGGCCGGTGGATGCGGCACGGGGCGAGGTCGAGGAGCTCGCGGGTACCGCGGCGGAAGAGCCCGAGGCGCAGCGTGGCCCCTTCCGCCTCGAGCGCGAGCTTCGCGCGGCCGCGATAGGCGGCCGGGGCCGGGGAAGGGATGGTCTCGTCGACGGTGACACCCGCGAGCGCCGTGTGCTCGGCGAGGGCCGCGCTGAGCACCGCGCGCTTGAACTCCGCCTGCGCGCGCGCGTCGACGCCGAGCAGCGCGCAGCCTCCACACGCACCGGCGATCGGGCAGCTCACGCCCTCGCCGGGCGCGGCGGGCGTGCTTGGCAACGGCACGCCCAGATCACGCGACGGCTGCGGCTTGCGGCGTCGCTGGCGCTTCCTCTCGCGCGAGCCGCTCACGCGCCGTTCCCCTCGCGCCGCCGCGCGGTCTCCTCCTCGAAGAATCGAAGCAGCTCGGGGAAGAAGTCGTGGAAGTCTTCGGTGAACCCCGCGTTGTCGGCGGCGAGGTCCTCGGCGCCATCCTCGAGCCCGGTCGGCCGCGACAGCCTCTTCGAGAGCCGCCCGAGCGCGCGCGCGATGCCCCGCTCCTTGCGGTACGAGCCGAACAGGTCGACCTGGCGGATGCGGCGCACGAAGAGCGGGAGTGGGTCGGGCAGCCCGCCGCTCTCTTGCGCGAGCGCGGCGTAGATCCGGCGGTTGAACACGTCGAGGGGTTCGTCGACGTAGCGTTCCCAGTCCCGCGCGAGGACGTGGTCGTAGAAGACATCGACGAGGATGCCGGACACCCGCCGCCGCGCGGGGGCGACCCGCCGCTTGCTGCGCAGGAACACGGGGTGGCCGTCGGTGAACGAGTCGACCCGCCGGTGCAGGCGCACCGCGAGAGCCTGGTCGGGATCGACGGCGGACTCCGGCTCGCCCTTGACGTAGTCGCCGAGCAGGGTCCCGGAGAGCGACAGCCCGTGCCGGTCTGCCAAAAAGAGATGTGCGAGGTAGTTCACGCCGGCCAATCTAACCGAATCGGCGAGGCCGCACCCGCCAGCGCCGGCCCCCGTTCGCCCGTCCGGGACCGCTCGCTGCGGAAACGCTTCGCCGCGCCCCCGCATCGTGTAGAGTCTCCTCTTGGCGTCTCCGCTCGCCGGTTTGGTCGCAAGGCGAGCCTTACCAGGAAGTTACTCGCATCGAGGGGTGGTTTCGATGGCTTTGGAGTGGGAGATCAAGCTGCTGTCCGCCGAGCCGCTCGAGCCGGCCGCGATCGCCGAGACCGTGCGCGCCGCGGGGCTCGAGCTCGAACGCACGGGCCTCGTCGAGCAGAGCGACACCTACCTCGACACGATGCGCCTCGACCTCGCCCGCGAGGGCGGGGGGCTCCGGGTGCGGCGCCGTCCCGATGGCGCGCGGCTTCACTGGAAGAGCGCCGGCAAGCGCTCGGGCGTGGCGATCGAGCGCGAGGAGATCGAGGGGCCGTGGGAGAGCGAGGGCCTGCCGCGGACCGCACGGGAGCTGCCCGGGGCCGTGCAGCGCTCGGTCGAGCCCTACGCCTACGCGCGTGCGCTCAAGCCGCTCGCGGAGATCGGCAACGCCCGCGAGCGTTTCCTGCTCACCGACCCGGCGAGCGGTGCGACGGCCGAGCTCGCCGTCGACGCGGTGACGGCCAAGGCGGGGCGGCGGAAGGCCCACAGCTTCGCCGAGCTCGAGATCGAGGCGCTCGAGGGCGACCCCGCTCCATGGGAGCGCCTCGCCGAGGTGTTGCGCGCCGCGCACCCGCTCGAGCCGTCGACGATGAACAAGCTCGAGCGCACGCTCGCGCAGGCCGGCATCGAGCGACCCGCCGCCCACGAGCGCGTGCCGCTGACGCCGGAGATGCCTTTCCAGCAGGCGGCCGTCGAGATCTTCAAGAAGCACTTCTTCGTCTTGCAGCGGAACGAGCCCGGCACGCGCCTCGCCGAAGACATCGAGTGTCTGCACGACATGCGCGTCTCGTCGCGGCGTCTGCGCGCGGCGTTCCGTTTGCTCGGCGGCGCTTTCCGGCCCGGGGAGCTCGAGGGTTACAACGCGCTGATGGCGGAGACCGGGGGCGAGCTCGGCCTCGCGCGCGACCTCGACGTGTTCATCGACGCCTTCGACGAGATCAAGGCGGGGATGCCGGAGGTCTTGCAGGAGGATCTGCAGCCTTTCGAGAAGCAGCTCGTCGAGCACCGCGCGACGGAGCAGGAGCGCCTGCTCGGCTGGATGTCGTCGACTAAGCGGCTGCGCGCCTACCAGCGCTTCGAGGAGTTCCTCGAGAACGGCGCGGCCGCCGAGCCGCTCGGACTCCAGGTCGGGCAGGTGGCGCCGGGGCTGATCGTGCACACCGCGCGGCGGGTGTATCGCCGCGGCGCCAAGGTCAAGCGGCGCTCGCCCGCCGAGCGCTTCCACCGCCTGCGCATCTCGCTCAAGAAGCTGCGCTACGCGATGGAGGACTTCTCGGACCTCTACGGCAAGAGCCTCAAGGGCTTCGTCAAGAGCTGCAAAGGACTGCAGGACGCGCTCGGGCTCTTCAACGACGCGGACGTGACGATGACCTGGCTCGGCGACTGGATCGAGCGTTACGGCGACGAGTTGCCGCAGCGCACCGTGCTCGCAGTCGGCTCGTTGATGGGCGTACTCGCCGCGCGGCGTGAGGACGCGCGCAGGGAGTTCCGCGCGGCGTACAAACAATTCGACAGGGACTCGGTGAGGCAAGAGCTGAACGAGGCCCTGATCCGGGGACTCTAGAGAACTAGGACGGGGCAGATCGAGCCCCGAAGAGGACGACATGGCCAAGATGGATCCGCATTCGTACACCGACATCGAGCAGGGCCGCATCGTGAAGGTCGAGCTCGATCTCAACGTCGACTTCGCCGCGAAGAGCCTCGTGGGTTCCGCCACATTGCGCCTCGCCGAGGCGGGCAGCGGCACCCTCGACCTCGACACCCGCGAGCTGACGATCGAGGGCGTGGAGACCGTGGACGGCACGGCACTCCCCTGGACTCTGCATGAGACCGAGGGCTTCATGGGTGCGCGCCTGTCCGTCGAGCGCGAGACGCCGCTCGACGCGCTGCGCGTGCGCTACCGCACTTCGCCGGAGGCTTCGGCGCTGCAGTGGCTCGAGCCGCAGCACACCGAGGGCGGCGAACAACCGTACCTGTTCAGCCAGTGCCAGCCGCACCACGCGCGCTCGATGGTGCCCGTCCAGGACAGCGCGCGCGTGCGCTTCGGATACGACGCCAAGCTGACCTTGCCGAAGGCGCTCTCGGCGGTGATGTCCGCCGCGCCGGGCGAGCGCGAGGAAGGCCCGACGGCCGACACCGCGGTCATGCACTTCTCGATGCCGCAGCCGATCCCGGCCTACCTGCTCGCGATCGCGGTGGGCAACATCGTCTCGAAGGACCTCGGCCCGCGCTCGCGCGTGTACTCCGAGCCGGAGATCCTCGACAAGGCGGCGTGGGAGTTCGAGGGCGTCGACGCGATGCTGCTCGCGGCCGAGGATCTCTTCGGTCCGTATCGCTGGGACCGCTTCGACTTCATCGTCATGCCGCCCGCGTTCCCTTACGGCGGCATGGAGAACCCGCGCCTGACCTTCCTGACGCCGACTCTGATCGCGGGCGACCGCTCGCTGGTCAACGTGCTCGCGCACGAGCTCGCGCACAGTTGGACGGGCAACCTCGTCACGAACGCGACGATGAACGACTTCTGGCTCAACGAGGGCTTCACCGTCTGGGCCGAGCGCCGCATCCTCGAGAAGCTCGAAGGTGACGCGGCCGTCGCGCTCAGCGCGGCGATCGGGCGCCACGCGCTCAGCCAGGAGATCGCGCGCTTCGGTGAGGACTCGCCGTACACCGCGCTCGAGACGGACCTCTCCGGCGTCGACCCGGACGACGTGTACTCGCAGGTGCCCTACGAGAAGGGTTGCCTCTTCGTGCAGCTCGTCGAGAAGACCGTCGGCCGCGAGCGGATGGACGCCTTCGTCCTCAAGTACATGGACACCTTCCAGTTCACCTCGCTGGACACGGCGGAGTTCGAGGCCTTCTTCCATGCGGAGTTCCCCGAGCTGCGCGAGGCCATCGACACCGACCGCTGGATCCACGGCACGGGTGTCCCGGAGAACGCGCCGAGCTTCCACTCCGAGCGTCTCGCCGCCCTGCGCGAGTTGACCGCGGGCTGGGAGGAGGGCCGCCGCCCCGATCCCGAAGACGCGCGCCGCTGGCCCTCCGAGGAGTGGCAGATCTTCCTGCAGAACCTCCCGCGCCCGATGAAGCACGAAGACTGCCTGTGGCTCGAGCGCACCTTCCAGCTCAACGAGTCGGACAACGCGGAGATCCTCTGCCAGTGGCTCGTCATCGCCGCCGCCTCGGCCTACGAGCCGGCTTACGAGAAGCTGCGCAGCTTCCTCGGCCACGTCGGCCGCATGAAGTACCTCAAACCGCTCTACACGACCCTCCACAAGGGCGAGAAGACCAAGGCCCTGGCGAGCGAGCTCTTCGAAGCCTTCGGCGACCGCTACCACCCGATCGCAAGGGGAGGCCTCGAGAACATCTTGCGGGGCTGACTGGCAAGAGCACGAAGAATCGAATACCGGTGGTGCTTCAGCCGATTCATCGGCTGAAGCACCACCGGAAGCCGTCCCTACGAATCTCAAGGCCAGTAACGACCCACGTGATGGGGACTGTCGATCTCATGACAAAAGCCCCATGGCAAGAGCCTGAGATCGACTGTCCCCGGACGGCGAGAAAGAGAAGATAGGCCCCCCGCCTGGGCGCGACTCTCGCGTTTCCCGCCGGGGACAGGCACCCGCTGAGCCAAGCGCCATCAAGTCAAGCGCAAGACGGGTGCCAGTCCCCTAGCGAGCAGCGCCCTCGCGTGAGGCGAGTGCCGTCCCCTCCCGTTGGGCGAGGCCGATCGCCGAGGCCAGGGACGGTCGACCGGTGAGCTCGGTCGTTCCTAGCGCGCAAGCCGGTCGACTGTCCCAGCGGCTGGTCCACACCCAACCCAAGCCAACGCACAAGGTCCCAGCGAATCCCCACCGCGCGCCCCACGGGCCGAACCCCCCCGCCCATGCTAATCTCGGCGTGTCGCGGTCAGGCTCACCGCGATGCCGAAACGCTCATGGGGTGGGGACTCTCAAACAGCAAGAGCACGAGCGGCCGGGGCGAGACGGCCGGGTCTTCACTTGTCCTTGCGTCAGAGCTGAAGCGTTGGCAGCGGCGTCTACGCCTGCAGGCCACGCTCCACTTCGCTGTGCGCATCATCGCCGCTGCAGGACTCCTTCTGGCGCCAGCGCTCTACGCGACGCGCGCCGGCTGGTTGTCGACGCCCATCGTCGAGCTCCTCGCGTGGATTGCCGTTCCCCTCGCCATCGCGTGTGCGCTCGCGTGGTGCCTCGGTGCTCGCCCCTTGCGCGAGATGGCGCTTCTCGCCGACCGTGTGCTTTCGACGCGCGAGGTGATCACGACGGCCTGGTTGTCCGACACATCGCTCGGTCACCCGCTCGTCGACGAAGCCCACGCCCGGGCGCTCGATGAGCTTCGTGCGAGCGCGCCGGCGGCGCACATTCGCCTGATCGAACGTTGGCCGCGATGGCTGGGGGTACTCGCGGGGCTTGGCGTCATGGGCGCTCTCTTCCTCCCGCTGCCTCCCGTCTTGACGCACGCAGGGGCATCCCCGGATCGCGTGTCCACCTCCGCCGACGAAGAGCGCTTCGAGGCGTTGATCGAACCGCTGGCGGCAATCGAGGACGCGCTCTCTCAGCTCGACGAGCCCGAGGTCGCCGCCTGGCGCGACGAGATCCAGGCCTTGCGCGAGTCCCTAGAGGCCGAGGAGCTCGAGGGTGAGCTCGAGCTCCTCGCCAAGCTCAACGAGTACTCCGAGGGGCTCGAGGAGCTCGCGCGCAAGAGCGACGAGCGCGCGCTGAGCGACGCCGAGTCTCTGGAGCTTGGCGCGATGGACGCGGGCGAACTCCAGGAGCTCGCCGAGCGCATAGCCGAGGGCGAGGCGCACCTTCTCGAGCGCACTCTCGCCGGGATGGAACAGGCCGCGGCGAATGCGCGGGAAGACCAGAAGCGTTGGGCCAAGCGGCTGCAACGCGAGGCGGCCGCGTTGCGGGCACTCGCGGACGACATCGAGAAGGGTGGCGACAAAGCCCTAGCGGATCGTCTGCGCGCCATTGCAGACGCCGCCGAGAGCGACGACACGAGGATGTTGCGCGCGTTGGTCGCGTCGACCATCCCGAGCGACCAGCCCTGCAAGGGCGGCATGTGTTCCGCCTCCTCCACGATGCGCGAAGCGAGCCAGGCCCTCGATCGCCTGCGAGCCATGCTTGGAGAAGGCCGCCCGCAGAAGCTCTCCGAGCTGATGGCGCGCGGGGGGCAGGGAGCGCGCGGGGCAGGGCGGCCTGGGCCGCCGAGCGGGATGCCAGGGACCCGGTCGACGAACGAGAGAGACGAGGGTGGACGCGCGGGCGAAGCGGTCGTCATGGACCGCGAAGCACCCGAGCGCAGCTCGCGGCGTGGTGAGTTCGAAGCGCTCTACGAGTCGGAGCTCGCGGAGGCCGGGAGCTACGAAGACCGGCTCGTCACCGGAGAGCTTCTCGACGAGAGCCAGATGCTCGGGAGGGAAGTCCTGGGCTTCGGCACCGCGGGCGCGCCAACGCGCGCGGCGAAGCTCCCCGGGCGACTCGTAGAGAGCGAGCCTACGCGGGCGGCCGACCTCGAGCGGGTCCCGCGTGGTTATCGCGAGCTCGTTCGGCGCTACTTCGGCAAGGCGCAGAAGCCGCCGTCCAAGACCACCCCCTCGAAAGCCAAGGACAAGGAGAAGCAGCCGTGAGCGAACGAAGCGATGCCGGGGCGGAGCTGCTTGCCGCACTCGAGCGCGGGCGCGAGGGAGTGACCGCTCTGCGGGGCGAGATCGAGAAGGTGATCGTCGGGCACGAGGAGGTCGTCGATGCGTTGCTCGTCGCTCTCGTCGCCGGCGGGCACGTGTTGATCGAGGGTGTGCCGGGCCTCGGTAAGACGCTGCTCGTCAAGACGCTCGCCGAGGGACTCGGGCTGCGCTTCGCGCGCATCCAGTGCACACCGGACCTGATGCCGAGCGACGTGATCGGCACGGAGATGCTCTCGGGGGAGGGCGGCGGCGCGCGGCGCCTCGAGTTCCGCCCGGGACCGGTCTTCAGCGACGTGCTGCTCGTCGACGAGATCAACCGCGCGACGCCGAAGACCCAGTCGGCGTTGCTCGAAGCCATGCAGGAGCGCGCGGTGACCGTCGGCGGCAAGCGCCATCCGCTGCCGGAGAGCTTCTTCGTCCTCGCCACGCAGAACCCGATCGAGATGGAAGGGACCTTCCCCCTGCCCGAGGCTCAGCTCGACCGCTTCTTCTTCAAGCTCGAGGTGGCGCCGCCCGGAGAGGACGAGCTCGTGGCGATCCTCGAGCGCACGACGAAGGCGAGCGCGGCCACGGTGGACGCCGTGCTCGACGCGCCGGCGCTGCTCGCGTTCCAGGCTGCGGTGCGGGAGCTGTTGGTGCCCGAGCCGGTGCTCCGCTACGCGGCGCGCCTCGTCGCGGCCACGCACGCGAAAGGCTGCCCCGAGTCCCTTCGGCGTTTCGTGCGCCACGGCGCAAGCCCACGTGCCGCGCAGGCGATGATCCTTGCTGCCAAGGCGCGTGCCGCGCTCGGTGATCGACCGAACGCCGCGTTCGAGGACGTGGCCTGGGCGGCACCGGGAGCCTTGGCCCACCGTCTCGTCCTCGACTTCGAGGCGGTGGCGGAGGGGCGAAGTGCCCGCTCCCTGATCGACACGCTCGTCGCGGAGTTGCCCCATGGGGAAGAGGCCGGTGCGCGCTGACGCCCGGAAGAACGCTCTCTTCGTCGCGCTGCTCCTCGCCGTCTTGGCAGGGCTTCCGGCCGAGGCCGAGGTGCGCATGCGCGTACGCCACGCACTCGGCGGAGTGAACGCGGGAGCACCTCCCGCCTTCGCGGTCGAGCTGGTCAACGACTCCGAGGCGACCTTTCACGGTCGACTGACGGTGAAAACGGAGTACGCAGAGCAGACCGTGCTCGACCGACCCGTCGAGCTGGCGGGGGCGGCGCGCCGGCGTCTGTTCATCTCGCCTCCGATCGCCTACGAGAAGGCCGTGGTTGCGCTGCGCGACGCGACCGGCCGCATCCTCACCGAGCTCGAGATCGAGAGCATGCCGGTCGACGAAGATTCGCTCGTCGTGGGCATCGTTGGCGATCACACCCGCGACGTCCCGACCGAGCTCGACGACGAGCTCATCGAACGTGTCCAGATTCGCGCCGAGGACCTGCCCGACCGCGGCGAGCTCCTCGGAACGCTCGACATCTTGATCTGGCCGGACCCACGGCCATCTCGCCTCCTCCTCGAGCAGCGCGAGGCCGTCGCCGAGTGGGTGCATCGTGGTGGGCGTCTCGTGCTCCTGATCCACGAGACCTGGCCGGAGGCGAAGCAGGGGTCTCTCGCCGAGTGGACAGGGATCGGTGTTCAAGGTGCTCGTCCCGTGAGCTCTCTGCCCGCGCTGGAACCGTGGGTCGGGGGGTGGGCCGATCAGGCGAGCGAGGCGGTCGCCCTCGACGCGCGAGGCGCTCGCGTGCTCTTCGAGGAGCCGTGGGGCGTGATCGGTGCGACGGAGCGCCGCGCGCTCGGCGAGGTCTTCGTCTTCGGCTTCGACCCTGCCCAAGGCGCGTTTCGAGAACTCTCGGGTTGGCCACGGCTGTGGACGAGTCTGTTCCGCCAGTGGGAGATCGCGGACACGAGACAGGGCGGGGATCCGCTCTCATTCGCTTGGGGGCGGTTGTTCACGCGCGAACTGTCCGCTGCGGGCAACCGCGGGCATGGCTTGGCGGCGAGTATCGTCGCGAGCACGAAACTCAGCGGTTGGAACCGGAGAGAAGCCCGGCATCTCGCACTGTTCGCGGTGGGGTTCGTCCTCCTGATCGGCGGTCTCGAGACCTGGCTCCTTCGGAGACTGGGACGACCGCTCCTCACCTGGCTGTTGTTTCCGCTTCTCGTGTTCGGCGGTGTCCTCCTCGCGTCGTGCCTCGGCCCTGGCGGCAGGCTCTCCACCGACGTGCAGGCGCTGACCGTCGAGGACCGGCTCGACGACCGGCGGGTTCAAAGGCGGGTCTTCGCCCACGTGCTCAGCGGAGGTGCGGCGCGGCTGGACTGGCGCTGCCGCGAAACCGGCGGCCGCGCGGTATCGGCGGCGGCCTGGGGTGGGCCGAGGCCCCGCAAGGGCCAGAGGATTCCCTGGGTCGACGCCACCGATGGTGTCGCCTTGTCTCCCGATCAATGGGTCGTCGCGACCTTCGCGTGCGAGGCGCATCGCAACGACGATCCCGGGGGTCTCGTTCGGGCGGTGACATGGCATGAGGAGGCGGTGAGCGTCGAACTCGAGCAGCGCCCCGACTTCGACAAGGCACTTCTCCTCATGGCGCACCAAGGCGATCTCGTACTCGCGAGTCTGGTTCCACAGCCGGGGGCGAACGCGCTCGAACAGCTCTTCATAGTGCGCTCCGGAGACGAGACTCACGCCTACCAGCGGATGGGCCCTTGGGGCCGGGAAGGGCATCTCCTCCGCTGGCTCACCTTCGAGTCGCTTCAGGGCACGCGCCTTGGCAACCGGACTCCGCTGCTCGCGCGGGGCGGTGCCGTTCTCGTCTACGAGAGGGAGAGCCAGGCGAGCGATGGCGTCACTCTCGAACGGGATGGTGCGGTGATGGCAGGGCGCGGTCGGGTCTTCGTCCGCGAGTTCATCGACCCTTCCAAGGTCCGCCGCGAAGAAGGGAGCGCGCCATGATCAAGACGCGGTACCTGAGCAAGTGTTACGGCACCTTCGAAGCTCTCGACAGCCTCTGCCTCGACATCGGTGCGGGCGAGGTCTTTGGCTATCTCGGACCGAACGGCGCGGGGAAGACGACGACGATTCGGATTCTCGCGACGCTCCTGCCAGCGACACGCGGGGAGGCCGAGGTTTGCGGACAGCTCGTTCACGAGAACGCGGAGGTCCGGCGGCAGATCGGCTACGTGCCTGATGTCTGGGGCGTGTACACCCGATTGACGGTCGAGGAGTACCTCGCGTTCTTCGCGGCGACCTACGATGTGCCGAGGAGCAAACAGCGCGTCGCGATCGCGGACGCACTCGAGTTGACCGGCCTCGGCGAGCATCGGAAGAAGATGGCAGGCGCGCTCAGCCGCGGCATGCAGCAACGCATGGGGCTCGCGCGCGCGCTCGTCCACGACCCCAAGGTGCTCCTGCTCGACGAGCCCGCCTCCGGTCTCGATCCACGCGCTCGAGTCGAGGTGCGCGGCATCCTTCGCGAGCTCGGGCGGCTCGGCAAGACGGTCTTCGTCTCTTCGCACATCCTCACGGACATCGCGGAGATCTGTACCTCGATCGGGATCCTCGAAGGCGGACGTCTCGTCGCATCGGGGACGATCGAAGAGGTCCTCGCTGCCGGAGGGGGAGGGCGGGCCGCGCAACTGAACATCGGGGGCGACGTCGACCTCGGCGCCCTGCTGTCCTCCTTCGAAGGTCTCGGCTACGTCGAGGACCTCGGAGATGGCCGCTGGCGTGTGCAGCTCGGCAGTGTCGATGCCCAGGAAGTGCTGCGGCGGCTTGTCGAGCAGGGGGTGCCCGTACGGTCTTTCGAGGAGTCGCATGGGAACCTCGAGGCGGCGTACATGCAGCTCACCGAGGGGCGCGTCTCGTGACGGCGAAGTGGTGGAAGCCGCCGCGAATGCGGCAACTCTTCGCCGAGGTGAACGCGGAGCTGCGTCAGGCTGCGCGCGGTTGGGCGTTGGTCGTTCTACGGCTTCTCACCGGAGTGCCGCTTCTGGTCGTGCTTCTGGTCGTCCTGCCGTGGGGCTCCGGAACGGGAGTCGCTCTGCGCGAGGTCGAGTCCGCGCTCCTTGCCAGCGGGCGCACTCTCGAGATCCTGACAGGGCTGACTCTCTTCGTTCTCTTTCCGGTGGCAGGGTTGGTCAGCATCACCTCGTGGGCGCGTGAACGCCGGGAGGACACGCTCGGTGTTTTGCTGATGAGCACGATGCGACCTTCCGAGATCGTCCTCGGCAAGTTGCTCGCTGCCGTGGCCGTGTGCTCGACACCCGTGCTCGCGGCGTTGCCCCTCCTCTCGACCCTGATGTTCTACTCGGGGACGAGCTCGGCAGCGCTCGTGGTTCTCGCCGTTGTCGGCTCACTCAAGGTGATCGCGGGCGCATCTCTTGGGTTGTGGCTCGGGGCACGCTTCACGAGTCAGCTCCGCGCGATCGTGCTCCTTTCCCTTGTCTACATAACCGCCCTGTCCCTCCCTGTCGTCGCGTTCGTGACGAACTCGAGCTTGACCGACTTCCTCCTCGCAATCTCCCCGATGCAGACCCTCGTCGTGTTCTCGCTGGAGAACCTCGCTTTCTCCTCGTCGGCGAGGCTGATGCCGTTCGCGCCTCTGGCCGTGGTGCTCTTCGCTCACACGATCTTCCTCGTCGCGGCGTGCCGAACGGTTCCGCGCATCGCCTCGCTTCGCCCGGGCAAGAGTCTCCGTGAACGCATGCGGGCTCTCGACGAGGTCTTTCGGTCCTCGAAGCCGCACGCCGACGCGGAGCCCGCGCCGCCGCGCGGTAACCCCGTCTTCTGGCGCGAAATGACGCGCAGCGGTCTGCGCGGGCGCCACACGCGACGCGCGTTGCTCTACGCCTCCCTCCTCCCCGCGTTCGCCCTGCTCATCGTTTCGTTCGTCATGGCGGGCTCGAGCTTCGCCCACGACACCCTGTCGTTGCTCGACCTCGGGCTCGGCGGGCTGGCGCTCGTCGTGTCCGCGGTGGCCGCCGCGACGGCGCTGCCACGCGAGCGGGAACAGGGCTCGCTCGACCTCCTGCTGACGACACCGTTACCGGCGTCCCAGCTCGTTCTCGGCCAGGGCTTCGGTGTGCTCGTCTGGGCGCTCCCCGTCTTCTTGCCGGCCTGGTTGATCACCGGGTGGCTCGTCGAGTTCGCCGAGACGAGTCACGGCGGGTACTCCATCGCGTTCTTCGTCTCGCTTCTCGTGCTGCGCGCGGCGCTCTTCGTCTGCGTTGTTCTCATCGGCTGCTTCTGCTCGTTGATCTTCCGGCGGGCTCTCGTCTCGTCCATCGCGGCATTGCTCCTGTCCGGTGCTGGGATCTTCCTCTTCGGCGTTTCGGTCGAGCAGGCCCACGCCTCGAAGGGCGCCAGCATCGTTCTGACACTCGTCCCCGCCGTCATCGGTGGCGCTGCCATCCTCCACAGCTTCGAGGAGCCGACCCGGCGCATGACGCTGATCGTGGCCGTGGCGCTCGTGCTCCTCGCGGGTGCTCTCATCGGCCAACCGCTCGGGCCACTCATCGTCCCGGCGATGCGCTGGTACTGGCGGTACGAGACCTCGGTGGCCTGGATCTGGTGGATCTTCCTCGCGCTGTGGCCACCCGCCCTCGCGTCGTTCCTCTACATCCGTCGCTACGCAGACCAGTTGATCGGGCGGATTCGTTGAAGGGCGCCGCCCGCGCCCTCTTGCCGCCGCCGGCCCTCGCGGGCCGGCTCGCGCGCCTGGCCCTCTGTCCGAGGCGGGAAGGCGTGGGGCGCAGCCTGGGGCAACACCGCAGTCGGCGGCGTGGTGCCGGGCTGGAGTTCTCCGGGCACCGCGCCTACGCGGCCGGCGACGACCTGCGCCGTCTCGACTGGGCGCTCTTCGCTCGCGTCGACAGGCCCTTCGTCAAGCTCTTCGACGAAGAGAGTGAGCTGACGGTCCACCTCCTCGTCGATGCGAGCGCGTCGATGGCGTTCGGAACGCCGAGCAAACACGAGCTCGCATGCCGGCTCGCTCTTTGTCTCGCCACGGTCGTGCTCGCGGGGCAGGACAGGCTGCGCTGGGACTCGCTCGGCGGTGTGGCGCCCAAGGGTTTTTCGTCGCGCCGGGGGACGGCGCCGTTGGCGGCGGTCGCCGAGCACTTCGCCGCGAGCGCGGCGGAGGGCGACGCTCTCGCACCCGCGCTCGCGCGCGCTGCTGCCACCGGACGTCCGGGTCTGACACTCGTCGTCAGCGACTTTCTCGACCCGGCGTTTCCCGCGGCTCTGATGCCACTGGCGAAGAGGGGCGACGAGCTCGTGCTCTTGCAGCTCCTCCTTCCTGAAGAGCGCGAGCCGCCTTGGACGGGTGAGCTCCTGCTCGAGGACGCCGAGAGCGGTGAGCGCATGCCGGTCAGCGCCGGCCCCGCGGAGCACGAGGCGTACGCGGAGCGCCTCGCGGCACACAACGCGGCGCTGCGCGCGTTCGCGCTGCGCTGTGGCGGCGACCTCTACACGCTCGACGCCGAGAAGCCACTCGACGAGCTCCTGTTCGGAGAGCTCGTCGACGGCCGCCTCCTCCGAGGGAGGTAGCGTGGAGCTGCTCCAGCCCGCCGCCCTCTGGCTCGCCGCGCTCGCAGCGCCGCTCGTCGCGCTCTACCTGCTCAAGCCGCGCCGCGACGAACTGAAGGTCAGCGCCACCTTCCTGTGGCGCGAGGCGCGTGAGCTCACTGCGGCGCGCGTGCCGTTCCGGCGGCTGCGGCGCGACCTCCTGCTTCTCCTCCAGCTCTTGATCCTGCTCCTTCTGATCCTCGCGGCCGCGATGCCCGTCGTCGAACGGCTCGTCGCGACCGGCGAGCGCGTGGCGATCGTCGTCGACGGCTCGGCGAGCATGCGGGCCGGCACGCGTTTCGCCGAAGCGCTCGAGCAGGCGCGGACCCTCGTCGACGCGGCCCCGGACGCGGAGAGCGTCACGATCCTCCTCGCGGGCGCCGAGCCGCGCGTTGTCGCACCACTCGGAGGGACGGCCCCTGCTCTTCGCGCGGCTCTCGAGACGTTGAGCCCGGAGGCGGGGCGGGGGAGCCTCGCCAAGGCGTTGCCTCTTGCGGCCCGGCTCGTCGGCCGGGAGGGCCGCGTGGTCGTGCTCGGCGACGGCTGCGCGCCGTGGCCGGCCGGTGCCCGGGGCAAGTTGATGCGGGTCGGCGCCCCCCTCGACAACGCAGGGATCGTCGCGGTCGGTGTGCGGGCGCAGGACGGCTCCGGTGCGAACCACGAGCTGTTCGTGCGCGTGCTCAACGCCTCGCCCGCTTCGCGCAGCGGTCTGCTCTCACTCGAACGGGATGGGCGGGCGCTCGACGCGAAACGTCTGGTTCTGCCGCCCGAACGGGAGACCGGTGCGACCTTGAAGCTCGAAGGGGCCCGCGGTGGGCGCTTCACCCTCCGTTTCGTCGATGACGAAGAGGACCTGTTCGAGTCGGACAACGTCGTGGCGCTCGTGTTGCCGGACGTGGGGGCGCGGCGGTACCGGGTGGTCGGCCGGGCTCCCTACCTCGAGCGTGCGCTCGCCGCCGACTCCCAGTGGCAGCGTGTCGTGGACGCCGACGCACCCGTCGACGTCGAGATCACCGTCGGCGAGCCGCCCCGCGAAGTGGCGGCCGCCGTGCCGCGTCTGATCGTCGATCCGCGGGTCCCCGGCGTCTCCCGCGCGCGTCTCGCCCACCTCCTCTCCTGGGAGCGGAGCCACCCGAGCTTGCGCCACGTCGACTTCGGCGAGCAGCGCTTCGGAGACCTCCCTTCCCTCACGCGGGCTCCTGGTGAGAAGGTCCTCGCGCACTCGAGCGCCGGGCCGATGATCCTCGAGCGCGGGCACGGTGCCCGGCGCGAGCTCGTCTGGGCGTTCCACCCACGCCGCAGCGAGCTTCCGCTCAGCCCGGTCTTCCCGATCCTGGTCCGAAACACGCTCGAGTACCTCGCCGCCGAGGCGGACGCAGCGTTGCCCGTTCACGCCGCAGGATCCACACCGCGGCTTGCTTGGCCGGATACGGAGCCCGTTCGCTGGACCACGCCTTCGAGCGAAGACCGAACCCTGCAGCCGCGCGGCGGGGAGCTCGCCCTGCCTCCGCTGCTCGAGCTCGGCCTCCACGGGCTCGCGGGCGGAGACACTGAGCGCGTCATCGCGGTGGCGCTCCTCGATGCGGAGGAGAGTGAGCTTCGGCCGAGGATGACAACAGAGACAACCGCGGAGGACGTGGCCGAGGGCAGACAACGCGTCGGGACCCGGGCCCGCGCGCTCTGGCGTTACGCGGCGTTGCTCGCGCTGGCTCTGATCCTGATCGAAGCCGTCGTGTGGTCCCGGAGATGGGCGCGATGAGCGTGTGGCCGGCGCTCGTGGAGCCCGCGTGGCTGGCGCTCGCGCCGGTGGCTTGGCTCGTGCTCTTCGTGCTGAGCCGTTTGAACCCGAGCCCGCGCCCCGAACCGCTCCTGCAGCGCGCGCCCACTTGGGTGCTCCCGTTGCTCGTTGCGTTGGCGCTCGCCGATCCCCAGCTCGTGCGGCGCGAGAGGGCGCTGACGGTTGTGCTCGTCGTCGACGAGAGCTTCAGCATGGACGACGCCGCGCGCGAGCAGGCGCGGCAATACGTGCGCGAAGTCTCGGAGCTCGTCGAGGCGCCCGCGAATCTCGCGCTCGTCAGTTTCGGTGCGGACGCCGTGATCGAGCGGCTTCCGGGCAGGACACCGCTCGACGGGATGTTGCGCGGGATGCCGGTGCGGGGCGCGAGCGATGTGGAAGGCGCGTTGCGCCTCGCAGCCGGGCTCGTGCCGTCAGGAGCTGCCGGCCGCATCGTGCTGCTCGGCGACGGTCTGGAGACGCGCGGGGCGTTGCACGACGCCGTACGTGCAGCTCCTCCTGGGATCGAGTTCGCGTGGCTGCGCCTTGCGAGGAGCCCTGGCGGGGAGGTGCAGCTCGAGTCGCTTCGCGTGCCGGACGAGCTCAGCGCGGGGGAGCGTTTTCGCGTGCGCGTGGGCGTGCGCTCGGAGCAGTCGGGACCTGCGCTCGTCGAGCTGCTGCGCGACGGCGTGCCCGTCGCGAGAACACGCGTCGAGCTCGAGGGCGGCAGCTCCCGGGTCTTCGCCTTCGACGAGAAGGCGCGTCTCGACGGCGGGGTCCACGTCTACCGCGCGCGCGTCGCCGCAGAGTCCGACTCGCGTCCGGAGAACAACGTCGCCGCCGCTGTGACGCGGGTCCACGGCCAGAGCTCGCTTCTGATGATCGACGAAGAACCCGCGGCGTTGCGGGCCGTGGCCGGGATGCTCAGAGCGGAAGGCGTGGCGGTTCGCGTGGTGCGTCCCTCGGGCCTTCCCAGCGATCTGATCGGCCTGGCGCCCTACGACGGGCTCGTCCTGTCGAACACGGCGGCGACGCACTTCTCCGAAGAGCAGCTCGCGATGATCAAGCGTTACGTCGAGGATCTCGGTGGGGGGCTCGCGATGCTCGGCGGTCCGCACTCGTTCGGGCCGGGGGGCTACTACGCGAGCCCGGTCGAGGAGGTGCTCCCGGTCAGCATGCTCGCGCATCAGATCGAGAAGATGCCGCTAACCGCGCTGCTCGTTCTGCTCGACAAGTCGGGCTCGATGGAGTCCGAGACCGTGACCGGTTCGAAGATGGGGGTGGCGAAAGCCGCGGCCGCTGCGATGGGCGAACAGCTCGGGGCGCGCGACATGCTCGGCGTGATCGGATTCGACGCGGCGGCCAAGTGGATCGTTCCCCTCGGCCCTGCCGCCGCGCCGCGCGAGTTCGAAGAGAGCGTCGGTGCCGTTCACGGAGGCGGAGGGACCGACCTCTACCCGGCGATGGAGTTGGCCCACGAGGTGATGGCGGATGTCTCGGCGGCGGTCAAACACGTGATCATCGTCACGGACGGTCACATCGCCGCACGCGAGCACGAGAAACTCGCCGCGCGCATGAGCCGGGCCGGGATCACGATCTCGACCGTGGCCGTGGGACCCGACGCCGACTTCTACACCTTGAAACGCATTGCGGGGAAGGGGCGCGGACACGCCTACGACGCGTCGGATCTCTCCCGGATCCCTCGCATCTTCACGCGCGAGGTCTTCCGGGTCGCGCGCTCGTGGGTGGTCGAGGAGGAGACGCCCGTGGCGGTCAGTGGCGATCCGCTGCTGGCGGGGCTCGGTCTCGAGCGCGCACCTCCGCTGCTTGGTTACGTCTCAGCGTCCGAGGAGCCGGGCGCGCGCCTTCTCCTCCATGCCAAGAGCGGCGATCCCATCGCCTTGGCTTGGCGATACGGCCTCGGCAAGTCGCTCGCGTTCACCTCGGATGCGGGGAGCCGCTGGGCGGGGCCATGGCTGCGCTGGCGAGGCGGGGGGGCGACGTACACGCGTTTCCTGCGTTGGATCCTGCGCGATGCGGCCTCCGATCGGCTGCGCGTCACCGCGTCGCCGCACGAAGGAGGGCTCGACATCGTCGCGGAGCTGGCCGACGAGGAAGGGCGCTTCGTGAACGGGGCGCACCTCGAGGCGGAGCTGATCCGCTCCGGTGCCGAGCCATGGCGCGTCGATCTCTCGCAGGATGCACCGGGGCGGTACAGCGCATCGGCGAGGAACGTGGAGCAGGGACCGTACCTCGTCGTCGTGCGCGAGCTCGACGAGGGGGTGCCCGTCCGCGTCGTGACCGCGAGCGTGGTGGCACCCTACCCGGAGGAGTTCCGCACCCTGGGCGCGACACCGCACGCGCTCGAGGAGCTCGTCGAACGCGGCGACGTGAACGCGCTCACCGAGCCGCGCGAGGCGTTGATGCCGATCGAGCACGCGAGCCGCAGCATGCGCTCGATGACGCCATGGGTGCTCGCCGCAGCGGCCGTGCTGCTCGTCGCGCTCGTCGCGGCGCGCCGGCTCGGGGGCCAGAAGCGTCAGAGGCCGGCTTCCGCACAGCGAGAGGCGGCGCTGGCGGCGCCAGGCGCGCCGTCGGGCGGGGCGATGGCAGTGCCGGGCTCGACGCTGGGGAGGTTGGTGTCCAAGAAGCGTGCGCGTCAGGAGCGTTCGCGCAGGGAGTAGTCCTGGACCGGGGACAGGCACCCGCTGAGTCACGCGCCATCACATCGAGCGCAAGGCGGGTGCCAGTCCCCTCGCGCGGGGCGATTGCGGTCGCCTCGGCCAGGGACGGTCGACCGGTCGGGGCGGTCCCTTCTTTCGCGCAAGCCGGTCGACTGTCCCAGTCGCTGCTCCCCGCGTGGCCCGCTGCGCGCGCTTTCCTCTCCCGCGGACGACGGCGTGAGCTTTCACGGGTAGGCTTGGCGCATGTTCGAGACCGTCTACGAGATCGGCTTTCTGCCGGAGCCCGCCGTTCAGTTGATGGCGTTCGCGTCGTTGCTCGGGATTGCGATCCTCGCAGCGCGCAAGCGGCTCGCCGCGTTGATCGTCGGTGACAAGCTCGGCGCGCTCACCGCGCCAATGGTGCGCTGGGGCCTCCTGATCTGGGGCTGGGGCACGCTGCTCGGCTTCGCGAGCGGCGGCGTCTACTACGGGGCGCAGCACTACCAGGCGCGCGCGGCGTACCTCGCGGGTGAGGTGCTCGTCAGCGAGGGGCCGGTCGTCATCGTCTACGACTCGAGCGTCGAGCGGGAGGCGGCCGACGACCTGTTCGAGATCGGCGGCGAGCGCTTCTTGCTGCGTTTGTTCGCGCTCGAGCCGGGTTACCACACGACGCGCGGGCAGGGCGGCGCGCTCCAGGAAGGCGTCTTCGCACGCGTCGCGAGCTTCGAAGGGCAACTGCTCAAGGTCGAAGTCCGCGCGGAGGCTCCCACTGCCGAACCCGAGGGCTCGCAAGCCGCGAGCTCCACCGACTGAGCGCGCTCGGGCCTTCAGCCTTCGTGAAGCGGGAGTTGCCGCACGTGGCGCGCCCAGATCGTCTGCGCCGATTTCGAAGCGGTGACCCTGACTCGGGTCCAGGTGTTCTGAGCAGCCTCTTCCCAGCGCTGCGCGAGGGCGACCATCCTGTCGTCGAGGGTGCGCATGCCAACGACTCGAATGCGGCAGATGTGGCTCCAGTGGTAGCTCATGCTCGCGAGATAGCGCAGGCCACCGACGTTGAGCGCGTAGAGCGACCAATCGCTCCCCGTCGAAAAGAGAGCGGCGTTCTGCGAGAGCCCCGCTTGGATGGCGTTCGCCGCTTCACTTGCGGCTTCGTGTCCCAGCGTGTCCGCGAGGTCGTAGAGACCGAACAGCCCGCTGATGCACCCACCGAGTTGGTGCGAGGGCTCTGCACGGGGGAACTCCTCCAGGAACGGCGCGTCGTTCAAGATCGCGCGAGTTCCTCCCTCCGCGATCGGAGCGAGGAGGCGCGCTGTGGCCCTCTCGAGCACGGCCCGTAGGCGAGCGTCCGGTTCACCGCCGCACAGCCTGAGCAGGGTCGAGATCACGACACCCTGGACGTTCGCGTGGGGAAGCGTGGCTGCCATCTCGTAGGGGCCACGCCCGGGCCCCCACGCCCCGGTCGCTTCTCCGGAGCGGACGAGCGCCGGCAGCATGGCCTCCGCCCGCCGCATCGCGGCGGTGTCTCCCGTCGCGTGCGCGACGGCTAACATCTTGAGCGCGTAGCGCGCGATGACGAGCGGGTGGTACACGTTTCGCATCGCGCCGTACGTCGGCCCGGTGAGCGTGCGCTTGTACGGAAAGCCCTGAGCGTCGAAGAGGCAGTGGTGCGTGTAGCCGCCGTGCCCGTCCTCGTTCTCGATCGGGTTCTCGGTGTGGTAGGGGATACCCGGCTCGTCCCAGGGCCAGGCGTGGAGCCCCACCTCTCCCGCCTGGCTCCCGGCGAGGATCGCGAGGGCCTTCCTCGCGCGCTTCCTGATCGAGCTCAGGCGAGGCACGTCGGCCTCGCGGCGCTCCGCCCGAGTCTGGCTTGCGGCACTCCTGCGGAGCTCACGATTCCTCGATACGGAGGCCGCATTCGAGTCGCAGGATTTGAAATGAAAATGACTCGAGGCCAAATCGGCCCCGAAGCGGATGGCACGTGCACTCCCCCTCCAGGCTAGGAAAACGAGCGGAAGCGCCCCCCGCTTCCGCAACCTGGGCACATGGGATCGTAGCACGGGCTGTCGCCACCGTGCATCACTATTAATAAGTCGAGGCAAGCGGTTTGAGTGGGCCCGTCGGCGGCTGTCGTGTGCGTCTGGTTCAGGCTATCGAGGGACGCTGAACAACCCGTCCTCGAAGGGTACGTCGAGCTGGATTCCGTCGACCCGCCACAGGCGCGTCACCTGGCCGCCGACCTGGGTCTCCTCGACGAAGGGGAAGAGCAGGCCGTTCACCTCGCCGTGCTCCCTCACGTAGGTCCACAGGGTCTGGAGTTTGTTCTCGTGCATCGCGACCTGGCTCGTCGCGAGCTCGAGGTGGGTCTGCTGGTCGAGGTAGTGGGTGACGACGTCGCCGTTCTTCTTCGTGACCTCGATCGCCCAGGTCGCGCGGCCGAGGACGTCCTGGGGGCCGGCGAGGCGGAGCTGGTAGCCCTTCGCGGCGAAGTCGACGAGGTTGCGGTTGAGGTGGGCCTGGCCGATCAGTCCTTCGGCGCGCTCGCCGTCGAGCAGGAGCGGCTCGGGCTGCATGAATGCGGCGAGGCGCCACGCGCTCTGGCCGTCGTAGCCCTGGATGATCGTCTTGTCGCCGAGGCGCACCTCGATGCGGAGCTTGTTCGGGCGCTTCTGGCGCACCGTGATGCCGAGGGTGCGCGCGCCGAGGGTCTGCGTCCCGTGGACCTCGATGGACTCGATCGCGCGCAGCTTGTCGAGACCGCCGCGTGCCGCGTAGTGCTCGGCGAGGAGCTCGTCGAGCGTCGGCGGCGTGTTGGCCAAGGCCGCGGCGGGCAGGGCGAGCACGGTCAAGAGGAGTAGGGCGAGCGCACGCGGCATCGGTCAGGCCTCCAAGAGGGCGGGGAGCTCACGCATGAACGCGCGGATCTCGTCGCGGACGCGGCGGTAGGGTTCGAGCGCCATGTCCTCGTCGAGGAGCTTGGCGGCGAGGCGCGGCGGGTCGTCGAATCCGCGGTGCACGACGCGCGCATTGCCCGAGAAAACCGGACAGCTCTCGTGGGCGTGAGCGCAGACCGTGACGACGAGGGCGAAGTCCCCCGGCGGGAGCGCGTCGAGCGCCTTGCTGGTGTGCGCGGCGATGTCGACGCCGGCCTCGGCCATCACGGCGACGGCGCGCGGGTCGATCTGGCCGGGGGCGACGCCGGCGGAGTGGGCCTCGAGCCGGTCGCCGTAGAGGTGCCGGGCCCAGCCCTCCGCCATCTGACTCCGGCACGAGTTGCCGGTGCAGAGGAAGAGCACACGCTTCTTCTCGCTCATCATCGGTCTCCCGGGCCGCGCGAGCTTCGCGCGTGCCGCAAATCTACCGCTGCCTATAATCGCGGTCGATGTCCGTTTTCGCCCGAGACGCGGCGACGGCGAGCCTGCTCCCGGAGCTCGAGCGCCGCGTGACACGCCCGATGCCCGTGCTGCTCGACACCGCCCGGCCCCGCCCGGGCGGCACGCCCCTCTCGTACCTCGCCGCGGACCCCTTCGCCGTGCTGCTCGCCAAGGACGGCCGCGTCGAGACCTACTGGGAGGGGCGGCGCGAGGAAGGCCCGGGCGATCCCCTCGAAGTCCTCCGCTCATGGCTCGCCGCCTGCGAGGGCGAGCGGGTCCACGTGCTCGGTTACCTCGGTTACGACCTCGCGCACTGGATCGAGCGCCTCCCGCGTCGCGCCGTCGACGACCAGGACTTCCCCGAGCTCGCGCTCGGCTTCTACGACGAGGTGCTCGTCCGGCGCGGCTCGGGCTGCGTCGAGACGATTCGGGAGGAGCGCCCGCGCCGCCGCGCCCTCGAGCCCGACGCCTACCGGCAGCGTTTCGAGACGCCCCCGCGCCACGCACCCTCGAACTTCACCCGCGAGGACTATCTCGAGGCCGTGCGCCAGGTCCGCCGCCACATCGCGGCCGGCGACATCTACCAGGCCAACCTCTCGCAGCGCTTCGGCGTCCCGGCTCACGCGTCGCCGCTCGAGCTCTACGCCCGCCTGCGGGCGGCGAGCCCTGCGCCCTACGCGGGCTTCCTCGGGCTCGGGAACCGCTGGGTGCTCTCCTCCTCGCCGGAGGAGTTCCTCACGGTGGACGGCCGCCACGTGACGACGACCCCGATCAAGGGCACCCGGCCGCGGGGCGCGGACCCGGCCGAAGACTCGGCACTCCGCGACGAGCTGCTCGCGAGCGCGAAGGACGCCGCCGAGCTGACGATGATCGTCGATCTCGAGCGCAACGATCTCGGGCGCGTCGCGAGCCCCGGCTCGGTGCGGGTGAGGGAGCTGTGCCGCCTCGAGGAGCACCCGACGGTATGGCACCTGTCCTCCACCGTGGAAGCGGAGTTGGCGGAGGGGTGCGATCTCGTCGATCTGCTCCGCGCGACCTTCCCCGGCGGCTCGATCACCGGCGCGCCGAAGATCCGCGCGATGGAGATCCTGCGCGAACTCGAGACCGGACCACGCGGCGCCTATTGCGGGGCGATCGGCTGGATCGCACCCTCGGGGGCGATGGAATTCAACGTCGCGATCCGCACCATCGTGCTNNCGCGCGATGGAGATCATCGACGCGCTCGAGCCGACCCGGAGGGGGGTCTTCACCGGGTCGATGATCGTGATCGGGCCGGAGCGGCAGATGCGCTCGAGCATCGCGATCCGTACGATGCAGGTTCACGGCGACTGGGCGACCTTCCAGGTCGGCGGGGGCATCGTGCAGGACTCCGAACCCGAGGCCGAGTATCACGAGACGCTGGTCAAGGCGCGCGGCATGGCGCGCGCTCTCGGCCTGAACCTGGAGTGAGCGAGATGGCGACCCTCTACCTCGACGGCCGGCTGATGGACGAGTCCCGGGCGCGGATCCCCGCGACCGATCCCGCGCTCTCGTGGGGCGTCGGTTTCTTCGAGGTCGTGCGCGCCTACTCCAAGCGGCCCTTCCTGCTCGAGCGGCACGTCCAGCGCCTCGAGGCCTCGGCGCGGCACTTCGGTTACGACGTGGAGCTGCCGGAGCTCGCTGAGGTGATCGAAGAGCTCTTCGAGGTCAACGGCATCGACGGCGGCTATGTCCGCATCACCTGGACGGGGGGCGGGCATCTGATCGTCGTCGTCCAAGAGCACCAGGGGCACCCGCCGCGTGTCTACCGCAAGGGCGGGGCGCTCGAGATCGCCGGCTTCCGCCGCGACCCGGCTGCGCCGCTCGCCGGGCACAAGACGCTGAACTACCTCGAGAACATGCAGACGCGGTGGGACGCGGAGGGGCAGGGTGTCATCGACGCGCTCGTGCTCGGCATGCGGGGCGAGGTGCTCGAGGGCACACGCTGCAACGTCTTCGCCCGCCTTGGCGACCAGTTCGTCACGCCGACGGTGCACCAGGGCATCCTGCCCGGCGTCACCCGTGGGCTCGTGCTCGAGCTCGCCGCGGACCAGGGCATCCCGGTCCGGGAGCGCCGCCTCCGTCTCAAGGAGTTGTTCGCCGCCGACGAGCTGTTCATCACGAGCACGATGATGGAGATCGCGCCCATCGTCCGCGTTGCCGAGCACACGCTGCCCGGACCGGGCGAGTGGACCCGCGCGTTGCGCCGCGCCTACGCCCGCCGCGTCAAGAAGGACTGTAAAACCCGCTGAGCGGAAGTGGCCCTTTTCGCGAGGCGCGTTATCCTCGCCGCGGTTTTTCCGATGGAAGGGCTCACCCGCCCCGGGAGCGCCCTGCGCTTCCTCTGCGAGCCAGCCCGCCCCGTGAGCCGTCGCTTCTCGACGATGCTCACGACCCCGCAAGGAGGTGACGCGCATGCGTCGGCGGATCCTGACACAGCTCATACCCGATGAGAGAACGCGCCGTTTCGGCCGCATTCTCCTGTTCTCGACGATCGTCGGCTTGGCCGCGGGCCTCGCGGCGATCGTGTTCCACTACATGCTCGGCGCCGTCTCCTGGTCGATGCTCGACCAGCTCGCTGGCTACCGCCCGTCCGGTGCTGCCGGCGAACACGCGCTGATCCCCGAGAGCGACACGCCGTTCCGCCCGTGGGTGCTCGCGCTGCTCCCGGCGCTCGGCGGCCTCGTCTCCGGCTTCCTCGTCTGGTGGCTCGCCCCCGAGGCCGAGGGACACGGGACGGACTCGGTCGTCGACGCCTACCACCGCAAGGGCGGTTTGATCCGGACCCGCGTGCCCTTCGTCAAGGCGGTGACCTCGGCGATCACGATCGGCACCGGCGGCTCCGGCGGCCGCGAGGGGCCGATCGCGCAGATGGGCGCGGGCGTCGGCTCGATGATCGCGCGGTGGGTGAAGCTCTCGGAGCGTGAGCGCACCGTCCTCGTCGCGGCCGGGATGGGCGCGGGTGTCGGCGCGATGTTCCACGCGCCGCTCGCCGGCGCGATCTTCGCGGCCGAGGTGCTCTACCGGGAGATCGACTTCGAGTTCGAGGTGATCGTGCCCGCGACGGTCAGCTCGATCGTCGCGTACGCCACCGGCGCGCTCGCCTTCGGCTGGCAGCCGCTCTTCCGTACGCCGGAGATCCTCTTCAGGAACCCGGTCGAGCTGCTCGGATACGGGGTGCTCGCCATCGTGATGGCGCTCGCGAGCGGACTCTTCGTAAAGGTCTTCTACAAGACGCGCGATCTGTTCCGCGCGACCGGCCTCCCGCTCTGGATCACGCCCGCGATCGGCGGCCTCCTCACCGGCGCGGTCGGGCTCGTCTTCCCCGATGCGCTCGCGACGGGCTACGGCATCGTCCAGGGGGCGCTCGACGGGAAGGCCGGCATGACCTGGGGCTTCCTGCTGATTGCGGCGGGCCTGCGCATGGTGACGACCTCGACGAGCATCGGCTCGGGCGGCTCCGGCGGCGTCTTCGGCCCCTCGGTCGTCATCGGTGGCGCGCTCGGCGGTGCGGTCGGCCTGATCCTGCACCAGGTCGCCCCGTGGCTCGCGCCGCACCCGGCGGGCTACGCGCTCGTCGGCATGGCGGCCTTCTTCGCGGCGGCGGCGAACACGCCGCTCTCCTCGGTGTTCATCGTCTCGGAGATGACGGGGAACTACTTCCTCCTCGTGCCGACGATGTGGACGAGCGCGATCTCCTTCGCGCTGGCCAAGCGGACGAGCCTCTACGAGCAGCAGGTGCTCAACCGCGCCGACACGCCGCGCCACGCGGGAGAGATGCAGCTCGAGATCCTGCGCCGCCTGAAGATCAGCGAGCACATGGAGACCCTGAGCGAGATCGAGGACCGTCTCGTCGAGCCCGGCACCAGCCTCGAGGAGCTCGTCGGCCGATTCGCCGAGACGGGGGGCGCGAGCTTCCCGGTGCTCGACGGCGAGCGCCGCCTGCTCGGCTGGGTCACGGATGGCGATCTTCGCTCCACGCTCGCTCAAGAGGGTCTCGGGCCGCTGCTCGTCGCCCAGGACCTCGCCGGCGAGGCCGTGACGGTGCGCGCCGACGAGTCGCTGGACGTCGCCGTGCGCCGCATGATCCGCGAGCGGCTCGGCGAGCTCGTCGTCGTCGAGCCCGGCGACGAGCGGCGCCCGGTCGGCATGATCAGCCGTACCTCGGTCGTCGCGGCCTACGACCACGAGATCCTCGAATCGGACGCGGGCTGACGCCGGCTAGAAGGCGAGTGCGGGCTTCGAGGCGAGTGCGATAGGCTCTCCGGGTGCCGGGGCTCTCGTCCCGGCGGGAGGTCCGATGATCCTCGTCGGCGACGTCGGTGCGACGAACACCCGCTTCGCGCTCGCGAACTTGCGAGACGGAGAAGTCGTCCTCAGCGAGATCACGGTCTACCCCTCCGCCGACGAGTCCGGGCTCGAGCCGCACCTCGCCCGCTTCCTGCGCGCTTGCGACGTGAAGCCCGAGGCGGTGGCGCTCGGACTGCCAGGGCCCGTGCGCGAGCAACGTGTGCACTTGACCAACCTGACCTGGGAGATCGACGGCTCCGGGCTGGCGGACGAGCTCGGCTTGCCGGTGACGCTGCTCAACGACCTGGAAGCCGCCGCTTGGGGCTTGCTCGCAGCGGGAGGGCGGCGGCCCGAGCCGCTCCTCGACCGCACACCTGGAGCGGGCGCCCGGGTTCTGCTCGTGCCGGGCACGGGGCTCGGTGAGGCCCTGCTCGTGCGCGACGGGGACGGCTTCCTGCCGTGCCCGACCGAGGGCGGGCACACCGACTTCGGCCCGCGATGCGACGAGGAGGTTGCGCTCTGGCGTTTCCTCCACGAGCGATTCGGCCACGTCTCCTTCGAGCGCATCCTCTCGGGTCCGGGCCTGGCCCTGCTGCACGAGTTCTACCGGGGACGGGGGCTCGCCGCCGAGGGCGCGGTGCTCACGCCGCCCCAGGTCGTGCGCGCAGCGCTCGCGTCGAGCTGCCCGGCGGCGCTGGCTGCGGTGAATCGCTTCGCCGCCGTCCTCGGTGCCGAGGCCGCGAACCTCACGCTCAAGGCATTGGCGACGGGTGGGGTGTACATCGGAGGCGGGATCGCGCCGCGCGTGCTCGAGTCACTGGGCCGGGAGGCCTTCGAGGCCGGATTCACCGACAAGGGGCGCTATCGTTCGCTGCTCGAGTCGGTGCCGGTGCACCTCGTGAAGGACCCGCACCTCGGGTTGCGTGGCGCAGCCCGCGCGGCTGGCGCGGACTCCTGAGCCAACGTGCCGGGGGCGGCGCTTCTCATCTGCGCAACTCGGTGTGGGCTTAGCGGTCGATCGTGCGCAGCGGGAACAGCCCCTGCTCGCGAGGCAGCTCGAAGGGGACGCTGTAGTCCGGCTCGAGTGGACCTGGCAAGACGAAGACCATGTGTGGATCGGCGTCGGGCAGAGTGATGGTGACGCGGTCGCCACCGACGAGCCCGAAACGCCGCGCGATCAGGCAGGCGCCGGATTCGATCGGCTCTTGAACGCGCTCGACGCCATTGAAGTAGTAGTCGAGATCGTGGCGCCGCGGCTTCGCCCCCACCTCCTTGATCAAACGCTTCATCTTCAGCGGGTAGGGATACCAGCCCCAGGCGAAGACGACGTGGTCCTCGTGGGCGGGCATGCGCCAGTCGTCACCGTTACCCGAGAGGTAGAGCGCGCGGATGTCGGGGATCGTCGGGGGCGCGGGGGAGTCCTTGAGCTGCTCGATGACGCCGTTGGCGATCATCACGCGAAAGCGCTCGCCGAGCATGGTCAATACGTCGATGCGCCTGTGTTCCTCGGTGAAATCGATGCGCGTCCCGTCGCCGACCCGCAGCGCGAGCGTGCGCCCGCGGTGAATCCAGCGGATGCCGTCCGACTCGCTGGCGATAGCTTCCTGGCCCCGCCGGTTGCGGAGCTCCGTCCACGTGCCGTTCGGCGCCGTGATGCGCAGAAAGTAGAACGAGCGCCCCGTCTCCTGGACCATCTCCAGCCTGTAGCCGAGCGGGGTGACGATACGCTTCTCGGCTGGCTCGAAGCGGCTGGGCTCGAGCTGCGTGTGGAACGCTTCCCCGTCGAAGTCGAGTGCGAGCTGAGCACCGTCGGCACGATCCAAAGTGACAACCGTGCCCGCGGGCAGGGACTCGAGGAATCGGCGACCCGCCTCGAAGTGCCGCTCGGCACGAAAAGCCGGGGCGATGAGTTCGCCGACGGCGGGCTCATCACCGCTCTGGGCGGCGGCCGGGGCCGGCAGCGAGACGAAGAGCGAAACGGTGAGGAGAAGCAGCGCGAGTGGTCTCATGCACAGTATTCTACCGAGACGCGTGCGTGGAAGCCGCGATACCCGTTTGCTATCCTGCTCTGCAACTGCTGCGAGACTGCTGCGAGGCTGCTGCTAGTCGGCGGCTACATCGCTGCCACACTTGGGGATAACACGATGAACGGCCGGCCACGGCGAAACCACGACGAGCTCGTCCGGCACTCTGCGGACGCGATCGACCGTGAGGACTTCGGGGAAGCGGAGGCGCTCTCGCGCCGCGCGCTCATGCTGCGCCCCGAGTCGGTCGAGGCTCGGCAGTGCCTTTCGTCAGCCCTGATCGAGCAGGGGATCTACGAAGAAGCGGCCGTTTTTCTGCGTGACATCCTCGAAGTGCAGCCAGACGATCTGCCCTCGCTCGCCGACCTCGGGCTCTGCCTGTTCGAGGCTTGCGACTTCGAGGGGGCGGAGGCGGTGCTGGCGCGCGCGCTCGAAGTCGACAGCTCCGATCCCCAGGCGTGTTACTGGATGGCGCTCTGCATCGAGCGCCGCGGTCAGTACCCGCTCGCCGACAAGTACTTCCTCGCCGCGCACGAGATGGACCCCGAGGCCTACCCCGTGCCCACGCGCATCTCGCGCACCCGCTTCACCGAGTCGGTCGAGGAGGCGCTCGACCAGCTCCCGGACGAGATCCGGGTTCACCTCAAGAACCTGTCGATCATGGTCGAGGACTTGCCGCGGGACGCGGATCTGCTCGACTTCAACCCGCCGCTCGACCCCTGTCTCTACGGCCTCTACGTCGGCGTGCCGCTGCCGGAGCGCACCTCGAACGAGCCGCCGGAGCTGCCGGACACGATCTTCCTCTACCAGCGGAACCTCGAGCGCTTCTGCCGCTCGCGGGCCGAGCTCGTGCGCGAGATCAAGGTGACGCTGCTCCACGAGATCGGGCACTTCCTCGGCTACGACGAGGAAGATCTCGCTGAACGAGGTCTCGCCTAGCGCAGACTAGACCGGGATTCAGATCGAACAGCCCAGGATTCAGACGAGTCCCATCGAAAGCTCGCCCAGGCCCCCGTTGTGCTTGCTCCCCTCGAGCTCTCGGCGTACATCCCCACCGCCGACCGTCTCGGCCAGGGGAGGTATGACTCGACATGAAGACCCGTCCCAGCAAACTCGCCGTCGTCTGTTTCGCGCTCCTCGCCGCCCTGTGTGTCGGCGTCGGTGGCGTCATCGCCAGCTCCGATTGCACCCAGGCCTGCAACGACCAGTACGGTGAGGACCTCTCCGTCTGCGACGAGAACTATCGCAACGAGCTGAGTGCGGCCAGCCAGGCCCGTAGCGAGTGCTTCGCCGGCGCGAGCTCCTGGCTCGACTACCTCCGCTGCAACGGCACCTACGAGTCCGAGAAGGCGCAGGCCAATCTCAACCGTCTCGTGTGCACGCACTCGGCGGAGAACGCCTACCTCAACTGCTTGAACGCTTGCCAGCAGTCGCCGATGGCTCCCTGACGGGTGTAGGAGCCCAAGCGTCTTCGAGAGCGCGCCGCACGGCCCCCGCGGCGCGCGCCTTCACCCCCGCTCTTCGCTATCTGAGACTCGCCGCGACGCGGTGTGCGAGGAGCTCGTTCGACTTCTGCATCAGGGCTTCCTCGATGTTGATGCCCTTGTGCAGCACGTCGCACGCGCCCAGTGAAGTCAGCATCTCCCACTCCGCACCGAGAAGACTCGTCTCGTCGCGGCTCGTGTAGATCAGCACCGGGATGTCGCGGCGCGGGAGCGCGCGCAGTACCTCGGTCCCTTCTTCGTCCGGCAGGGTAAGGTCGAGGATGACGAGGTCGACCGGAGAGGTCGCCAACGCCTGACGGGCTTCGGCGACGGTGCGCACGCCGATCGTGCGGTATTGCTTCCCGAGGACGTCGATCGCGAGCTGGAGGAAGAAGTCGGTGTCCTCGACGATCAGGATCGTCGTCTCGGTCGCCCGCGCCTGGGCGGGGTCGAAGCGGTGGCCGCACTCCGGACAGCAGACCTGGTGCGCGGAAGGCTGGGGGGGTGCTGGCTGAGATCCTGTCGTCGCGAAACCGCCCGTAAGGTGGGCGCCGGTCGTGCTCGGCCCTCCCTGCTCCGGGTTGGCCACGGGGCGGGGGATCGAGCCGGTCACGTGCGGTTTCGGAGCGAGCGGCTGCGCGGGACGCAGCGAGACGGTCTCACCGCAGGTGCCGCAGCGCATCTCGCCCGTGACGGGGATCAGCCGCTCTGCGATGCGATTGACCGAGCCGCAGGCCGGGCAAGGGAACTCGACCTCCTCCTGGAACATCTGGGACCTCCGCAAGGGCACGCCGCCGCCTGGCGCGCGACGGCGCCAAGGTCAACTTCGGCCGTGGCGCCCGGGCGAGCAAGGGCGAAAGCACGGTAACGAACAGCCGCGAGGGAGGCTGCGTGCCCTCAGGGTAGGAAAAGCTGTGGATCGAGTGCCTTGCCGCGACGCCGAATCTCGAAGTGGACGTGGGGACCGCTCGCGTTCCCCGAACGGCCGACGCGCGCGATCGTTTCGCCCTGCCGGACGCGCTGTCCCGTGCGGACGGCGAGGCTCTGGTTGTGGGCGTACCACGTGGAGAAGCCGTCTGCGTGGGCGATGACGACGAGCCGCCCGTAGGCGCCGCGCGTTCCGGCGAAGGTCACTTGGCCCGCGCGGGAGGCGCGGACGATCGAGCCGGTCTTCGCGCCGATGTCGAGGCCCTGGTGGCGGTGGTTGCGGCGGCGGGCGCCGAAGCGGGAGGTGATGGGGCCGTCGGCGGGCCAGAGCCAGGTTTTTGGACCTGCGGGCGACGTAGCGCGGGGAGCGTTGGCGGTTTCGCGATTGCGCCCCTCGACCATGCTCGGGGCAGGCGCCACGCGAATTAATTCGCGGGCGCCCGGTATCAGCAGGCGCTGGCCGACTTCGATCTGCGTGGGGTCCGCAAGGTCGTTGGCGGCGACGATGGTCTCGATCGGGACGCCGTAGGCGCGCGCGATCCGCCACAGGGTCTGGCCACGCTCGACGACGTGGTGGACCCGGGCGGGGGGCTTGGTCGGGCGCGGCACTTCGGGGCTGGTGACGACCCTTCGCCCCCCGCAGCCGACACCGGCGAGTAGGGTGACGAGCAGGAGAGCGGACAGCGCGACGAGCCGGCGGTGCGGGCGGGCAGGGTTCAAGGCTGGCTTTCTCCCGGCGCGGACGCCGGCGAACGTGGGGTCAGCTCGATCCTAGCGCGCTCCGGGCCCGTGTGGCCGAGAAAATGCCCGTAACGAAGTGCTACGCCTCCGCCTTGGGCCGAGCCCGCGCAGTTCTCGGTGCAGCGGACCGGGTTTGCACCGCCGTGGTCGACGAGCAGCGCCAGGGCGCCCGGGCCAGCCGCTCCCTGAGCACTCTGTCGCGCGACGTAGGTGTCGAGACCGGCGAGGTCGAGAAGGAGAGCCGCGCCGGGTCCGGTTGCGCACGCCTGACCCACTTCACCGATCCGGTAGCTGTCGTCGCCCGCCCCCTCGATGAGCAACCCGAGTCCGCCCTCGGCGGCGCGGCCCTGCGCGGAGCGCTCCGCGCGGTAGTGGTCGGTGCCCGCCGCATCCCAGAGCAGGGCGAAGCCACCGGGGAGGGCCAACGAGGGCACGCCCCGGGTCGCCCCTTGGCCGTGGCCGACGAGCAGGCGGTAGCCGTCGTCGCCATCGCGGTCGACGAGGAGGCCCGCTCCGAGGGGGCCGGCCGCGCCTTGTCCGACGGCCGTCGCGGTGTAGATGTCGTGGCCGCCGCCGTCGGCGAGAAGGCCGATCCCGAACGCCGCTGCGCCCTGCGCGCGCGTGTCCGCGACATAGATGTCGTCCCCCGCCTCGTCGAGGAGGATCCCCGCGCCGAACCAACCCGCCCCCTGGCACTGCTCGGTGCAGAGGTAGCGGTCGTTGCCGGCGAGATCCCGCAGGAGCGCCAGCCCGAACGCCGCGCCTCCGAGCGTTCCCGGTCCTTCGCCCTCGTAGCGGTCCGCGCCGCCGAGGTCGAGCACCACGCGGAGGCCCGCGCCGGAGAGCGGGGCGGAGCCGGTCTCGCGGTACACGTCGTTGCCTCCGAGCTCGAGGATCAACGCGGCGTCCACCTCCCAGGTGTTCGGGCCCGGACCGCCGATGTAGATGTCGCCGATCGCGCTCGGCAGAGGGCCGACCGCCTGGCCTGTGACGCCGGGCAGACCTTCTTGCCAGCCGAGCTCGAAGGTCTCGGTCGGGCGCGACGCGAGGAACGCGTCGGTCGCCGCCAGCAGCGCGCCGGCACCGCGGGCCATCGCTCCTTGGTCGAGGAGGCGGCCGTGGGTGAGCGCGGGGTCGCCTTCGATGACGCCCCAGGCCCTCTTCGAGCCGAGCGTGAGGAGCTGCTGTCTCTCCTCTGGCGAGAGCTCGGCCAGCGCCTCGGCGGCGAAGAGCCGCGCGTGTTCGAGGTTGACGGTCAACTGGGCCAGCGCCGCGATCCAGGGCTCGTCGAGCTCGGGCAGGACCTCGACGAGAAGGTGCATCTCGGCGCCGAGCGCGAGGAGTTGTTCGTCGGCCGAGTTGTCGTAGCCGAGGGCTCCGCGCATCTCGAGCGGGACGCCGAGCGTGCCGAAAGCCTGGCTCTGGGCGAGGAAGGCGAGCTGGCTTGCCTCGGCCGTGATTTCGGGCATCGCGGCGAGCTGGGCCCAGGGGCGGACGACGTCGAAGAGCGCGGCCGGGCCCGAGAGCGCGGCGAGGAGTCCGTCGGGCGCGGGGTCGAGGGCCGGAGGGGCGGGCCGTGGCTCGAGCGCGTCACGGGCGAGTCCGCGCTCGGCGAGCGCGGCGCTCAGCGCGTCTTGGGCCGCGAGCGGCCACGGCTCTCCACGCTCGTCGGCGAAGGCCGCAGCCGGCGCGAGGAGCAGAGCGGCGAGAAGAACGCCGGTGAGAAGCGGGGTGGCGAGCGGCGGCAGCGACCTGGTCACGGATTCCCTCGTCAGTCGGCGCGGCGCGCCGCCTCGATCACCGCGGCCATGTCGGCGGGCATGGCCGCGACCATCTCGAGCGTGCCCCGCTCGTGGCGCGGGTGGGGGAGCGCCATGCGGTGGCAGTGAAGCATCGAGCGCGAGGCGACGAGCTTGGCGCGAAGCTCGTCGTCGAGGCTCCCCGC
>NPIG01000331.1_pt3 | contig 35810 bp, 32 predicted proteins | sample 8637441 | NCBI WGS metagenome assembly NPIG01 (sample SAMN07420675, study PRJNA396082) | bioreactor metagenome | isolation source: sample BR6 brine-fed electro-methanogenic bioreactor BR | place: Japan: Kochi | collected 2016-06-14
CCGGGGGTTCGAATCCCCCCCTCTCCGCCAGTTTCTAACATATTGAAACAGCATAATTTTTTCTCTTCGGCCTGTTCCGAATAGTGCCGTTGTTCCCGAGGGTTACGGGGACGGCCTTCATCGTGGTCGACGGGTGAGACCGTTCCGGTGCGGCGACTCGTCCGCCTGTGCCGCGAAAGTCTCCTATGCCCCTTTTGGCGGTACGACAACCCCCGCGAATGATGCAGGCTGATGCGGGTGGGATGGTCAAAGGACCCGGTGAAGGTCCCGTTTTCGGCCCATCAAATGCGAGAAGGAGGCCGACGGACTGGCGGGGAGGGCGTCAGCCGATTCCGAGGAGAGCGCGCTGATCTTCCCAGACGAGGGGGAGACGGACGTCCTTGGCGAGGCGGTTCGCGGTCAGGTCGACCGGATGGTCGTTGTCGAGAATGACCGACACGATGTCCGGCGCGAGGAAGGCAAGGCGCAGGACGCGGCTGAAGTAGGACCCGCCGACGCCGGCCTCGGTGGCGAGCTCCGACATCGACTTGCCGCCATTGTGCATCACCATGTCCCGATATCGATGGGCCTGGGCGAGGAGGCGATGCAGGCTGTGGTCGGGTTTGCGGCGGGCATCGGTACCATCGATCAACAGCCTGGTTTCCATGCCGGCACGTTTGAGCCGGGCCGGGACGGTGAAGGTGATGTGACGTTCGCCGTCCTCGGTTGAGTCCATTCGATCGCGGTCGCCGTTGCCGTCGTCGAGGACCGCGGGCAGCCGACCGGGCAGGAAGCGGATTTCCAGCGATTCGCTCTGGATGTCGATGCGCTCGACCAGGGCCAGAAGAACGGCGCGCTTTTCAGTCGGTGCAAGGGCCTGCCACCGGTTAGAGAGATTGACGGCACGGGCGGCGATGTCGGCACACGCGTTCGCATCCGTGTCCCGGCCTTCGAGGGCGCCGAACACCTCCGCCTCGTTGCCTAGGAACCGGCGCAGGCGATCCTCGACGATGGTTTCCAGGTCGGCGGCGGGAACGCGGAAGCCACGCGGGGCATGACGCCGGCCTTCCTGGACGAGCTTTTTGGAGACGTAGTAGCGGTAGCGGGTTCCCTTCTTGTTGGCATGGGTCGGGGTCATCCGGTCTCCCGCCTCGTCGAACACCAACCCGGCGAGGAGGCTTGGCTGAGCCGCGCCGACTCCGTTTACCCGGTCCGTTCGATTCTCGGCGAGCTTACGTTGCACCGCATCCCACAGCGGTTCGTCGACGATGGCGTCGTGCTCGCCGGGATAGCAGTTTTCCTTGTGGACGATCTCGCCCCGATAGATGCGGTTCCGAAGCATTTCATAAAGGGCCCCGCGGGCGAATGGCTTGCCGCCGGTGGTCCGGCCAAATCGATCCACGCGGACTTTGCTGACGATGCCACCCTGGTCGAGGTCGTCCTTGAGGTCCGAGACCGAGCCGAGTTCGCCGTAGCGCCTGAAGATGTGTCTGACGGTCCCGGCCTCGGCGTCATTGATCACCAGCTTTCGGTCCTTCACGTCGTAGCCGAGCGGCGGCATGCCGCCCATCCACATGCCCTTCTTCTTCGAGGCCGCGATCTTGTCGCGGATGCGCTCGCCGGTGACCTCGCGCTCGAACTGGGCGAAGGAGAGCAGCATGTTGAGCGTTAACCGGCCCATGGAGGTGGTGGTGTTAAATTGCTGGGTCACCGAGACGAAGGAGACGTCCTTCCGGTCGAAGATCTCGACGATCTTGGCGAAGTCGCCAAGCGAGCGGGTCAGGCGGTCGACCTTGTAGACGACGACCGTATCGACACGGCCGGCCTCGATGTCGTTGAGCAGGCGTTTGAGGGAGGGCCGCTCCATGGTCGCCCCGGAGATGCCCCCGTCGTCATACATCTCCGGGAGGCAGGCCCACCCTTCATGTTTCTGGCTGAGGATGTATGCCTCACAGGCCTCGCGCTGGGCGTCCAGCGAGTTGAAGTCCTGCTCGAGCCCTTCCTCGTGAGACTTGCGGGTATAGATGGCGCAACGCACTGCGGCCGAACGGGGTTTCGGGGGTGTCTTACGCATGGTCGTTTTCCGACCGTTCGAGCGCCTTCGCCGCCAACCCGAAGAAGCGTGGGCCTGACCAATGAACGCCGGTGATCTCACGGGCGATCGCCGACAGCGACCGCCAGGTTCGGTTCTTCCATACGAAGCCGTCCTCTTGGACGATCACGGTATGGGTTTCTCCATGCCATTCGCGTAGGAGCCTGGCGCCGGGTTTAAGGCGGGCGACCCGGTTACGGCGGATATCGCCCTTCTGCCCCAGGGTGTTCATCAACTCGGCGAGGCGGCGCTTGGTCACCGTGCCAAGGCCTCCGAAAGCTTGTGCCTGGATCTTCCAGGCGATGCCGAGCATCAGCAGGTCGCGCCCCACCCGCTGGGGTGGGTTGGCGCGATAGAGTCGCCGCCATTCGCTCCGCAAGGCGGCGGAGTCCATTTCCTCAAGCGCCTGCAGCTTGATGGCCACGGCATCGCCTGAGGTTGCGGTGGTGTCACCAGCGGCGGAATCCTCCTTTTCCTCTGTGTGGCTTTCCACTCCGGCTTTGGTGGTGTTGCCTTCCCCAAGCTCCGAGGATGAGGGCCTCGGGGCTGGGGGAAGGGGTGATTGCAGGTGTCGAACCATGCCAATACCGACGAGGCTTTCAGGGTTGGTCACGGTCTCAGGCGGGGGTCGCCTTGTAGACCTTCCCACCCTTGGCGGCTTGGCTCAGTAGCACGGTCATGCCACGTTTGCGCAGGCGCGAGATGGCGGCGCGCACAGTATGCGGCTGCCAGTTGGTGGCCTTCTCGATCTGCTCGATGGTGGCGCCAGACTTGCGCGAGATGAGCTTGACGACGGTGTCGATCTTGGTCGCTTCAGTTGCCATGGGAACCTCCTTGGCCTGTGGGCCCGCCCGATGCGGACGCCGTCACCGCCATAGCCCGGCGCGGGGCTGTCCCGGTCCGGGCCGGCAGCGACGGGGAGGTTCGAACCCGTCGCTGCGCACGAGCAGTGACGCTCTGTCACCAACGGAAGTCCAGTGGAAAGTGGGGCGTTGGGCGCACAAAAAAGAAGGCGGCCGGTGCGGCCGCCTTCGACGACTCAGGAAGGTTTAGTTCTTCTTGGCAGGAAACATCGAACGTGAGAGGCGTCGTACCAAGGCGTTTCTGTCTCGGTTAATAGGCCTCCTCGAAATGTATGCTCCCGGTATTGGGGTAATTCGTCGAACTGGCGGTTCATTGTGGTTAGACGGCAGCGGCCAGCTTGGAGCTTCCATCCATCGCAGGAACTGCGACGTCGAATCCACTTGGTCGCTGTAGGGGCAGTTGGGGAAGCGCATCAATTCGTCGATATACGTCGCCAACCAGTCCGTTTGTTTTGGGACATGTACGAACCCTTCGGCGAATTTTCGGACCTGGAAGTACCACCGTTCCGCCTTGTTTTCGCGCGGCAGTATGGGCACGACCCTGGGACCGACACGGCCACTCCGCCCTTTCATCAACTGAAGGAGTTGAGTGCCCGAAGAACAATCCTCTACGAGGACCACATTGGGGTGCCACTGGGAGACCAGTCGTTCGTAAGCGTTCTGCAAATCGACGATATCCACGCGTTCCCGGTAACAGTCGAGAAGGTGGAACCGGTCGTCTCGAACCAGCCAGGTCGTGCAGACGGAGTACTTGTTAAACGTGGACGGCTTGGCGGCCGTGTCCCAACTCTGTACGACATGATCATGCTTCCGCTGGTTGAGCGTACGATTCTGCGAACGGAATGGGAGAAGCTCATGGCGAAGGATCCATTCCGGTTGCAGGGTGCTCTCGGAATTGGTGATCGGTCGCTGTTGGTACTGTGCCTCGAAGTCGGCCTTACCCATTTCGTGGCGCAGCTCATCGAGTTTGCCGAGCGGCAGACGCTTTTTGTCAAGCAAGTCGCCTTCCGCCCGCTCCCAGACTTCATCGGGCCCGATCTCGATCGATTGCGCCTCGTCGGCAATGGCCGGCAGGCAAAGATGTGTCCAACCGCCTTGCTCCAGTAACCTTCCCGCCAAATCACGCTCGGCAAGGCGCTGCATGATCACGATGATGCAGCCGTCGTTTGGATCGTCGAGGCGGCTCGGGATGGTGCTTCTGTACCAGTCGAAAACCTCGTCGAGCGTTTCTGGCGAGTGCGCATCTTTCGCTTTGTGCGGATCGTCGATAATGACAAACCCGCCACCGAACCCGGTTCCGACTCCGTTGGTCGAGGTGCTTTGTCGCAATCCGAGCTTGGTCGTCATGTAGTTGGAGATTTCCGACTTCGCGGCATTGAGCTGGACATCCGGGAACGCCTCCTGGAACCAAGACTCCTGCATGATCTCTCGTGCAAACAAGGCATTTCTGTCGGCCAGTTTCTGTCCGTAGCTGGCGCACAAAAATCTGGCGCTCGGATCGTGTGTCCAAACCCATAACGGGAAGGCAATGGACGTAATAACGGACTTCAGGCTTCGGGGCGCGATCGTAATGATCAGTCGCCGGATTTTGCCCGTTCGACACTGTTCCAGATGCCAGATGATGGCGTCGATGTGCTTGGCGTCGACGAAGGGCTTGCGTGGGTTCAAGGTCGAGAACACCGCTCTGAGGAACACCCAGAAATCGTTGCGGATTGCCGAGTAATAGAGATCTCTACTCATTGTTCGTCTCCTCGGTCTTGGCTTCGTGACGACGCAAAATGCGCGCTTCGAAGTCGTCGAGGATCTCCTCCTCGAACGGGTTGAGCGGTGCTTCTTCCGCCGGGGCGTGCTCGTCGACGAACAGTTGGGCGATCAAGTTGAAGACCAGTTGGATGGCACGGACGTCGCCGTTCATTCCCTTCGCCACGAGGGCTTTCAGGAGAACGCGTTGCTTGGGCAGATTCCTTCTGTCGTTGTTCACGCGGACGGATACGGGTTCCAGAAGCTCCTCTTTCAGGTCCGTCTTGAAGTTCCTGGTACCCTTTGAGCGTCCTTTCGGGTTGCCCGATTGGCCTGGCTTGAACTGGGTCTTCTTCGGCGGCTTGCGATAGCCGACCTCATAGGATTTGGACATGATGTCCTCCTTTAATTTCGAGGGGCCTTTTAGCGGGGGCGGATGACGAGGATCGTGGAGGCACCAAGTCGCCTCATTGCTCGCCACACGAGATTCCCACTGAGAATGTTTTGGTCGCGATCGATCAGCACCGGCGTAGGCTGGCCATACAGCCGGATAAACCGCTCCATACGTTGTTGGGCAGGCGGTGAATGCAGCCCGGGCCAGTCGTGCAGCGGGGTCAGGTCGTCGATCGGGACCGTGTCGAGGCGGAGCCGACTGTCAAGGTCGATCTGCTGCATAATCAGGCCCTCCCTTCGCCAGGCTGGAAGTCATCGAAGGGTTGGCCCGTTTCGGCATGCACGGCCTTGCTGCCCGTGGCCTCTTGCCACCGCCGGATGGTTACATCGACGTAGAGCGGAGAAATCTCGATCAGCCGGGCGCGCCGCCCAGTCTGCTCGGCGGCCATTAGGGTCGAACCGGCTCCGCCGAAGCAATCAAGGACGATGTCGCCTTTGTGGGAGACGTCGAGGATGGCGTCGGCGAGCATGGCGACCGGCTTGACGGTCGGGTGCATGGAAAGCTCATCCATGCGGCCTTCGCGCAGCGTGTTGACGCCGGGATAATCCCACACGTTGGTGCGATTGCGTCCATGCTTGCCGAGGGCAACGTTATTAACGTGCTGGCCATTGCCGTTCTTGAAGACAAACACCAACTCGTGCTTGGACCTATAGAGGCTCCCCATGCCGCCGTTTGACTTATTCCAGACGCAGAGGCATTTGAGTTCGGAATAGACGGATCTACCTGCGGTGAGGATCTCGCCTATATGCCGCCAGTCCATGAACGCGTACATCAGCGATCCGTCTAGGCTAAATGCTGCAAGGTGCTGGAAGGCCGTCGTCAGGAACTGGGTGAATTCCTCTTCGGACTTTTCGCCCGAGGCCATGACGAACTCGGGATGATGGATTGAACCCGAGCCCCCGACGTGGCCCTGGATCGGCACGTTGTATGGGGGGTCGGTTAAGGCGAGACGGGCCATATCGCCGTCCATGAGAGCGACGAAGGAGGAGTTCTCAAGGGCACTCCCACAATACAGACGGTGTTCGCCCAGGATCCAGAGGTCGCCCGGACGGCTGACCGTGGGATCGTCGGGATCAACACCCTCCAGTGGGTTTGCCTCGGGCAGAGGTACGTCGTTCCCGATGGAGAGGATGGCTTCTACTTCGACCTCGTCGAAGCCTGTGAGTTCCAGGTCGAAATCGAGTTCCACTAGCTCCCGGAATTCGAGGGCGAGGTCCGGCTTGTTCCAGACGGTTTCATCGGCGAGGCGATTGAGCGCCAGGCGGAGTGCCCTGATCTCGGCCGGATCGCGATTGGCGGCAATGACCACCGCGATCTGGTCATAGCCGCACTTTTTCATCGCTTCCCAACGGAGGGCTCCGTCGATGATGACGTTGCCCTCTCTCAAAACCAGGATGGGCAAGACTTGGCCGTATCGTTTGATCAGCTTGCAGGCCTTCGCCAATTGAGCCTTGCTGTGTTTTCTCAATTCCCGCTCGTACGGCTTCAAGGTGTCGATCGGGCGGTATTCGATACTCAAGGCATTTGCAGTGTCAGTCATGGTCATCTCCTCATGAGAGGGGCCCGACGGCGCCCAGAAGAGGAGAAGCGTCAGAATCGGCACGATCAGGAGGATCGGCCGGCTGAAGCGGAATCGTCTTTTCGGAAGCATCGTCAGGCACCCCTTTTCGGTTGGTGGTGGCGAACGAGCACCGCGCTCGGTTCATCCAAGGGCGCATAACGATTAAATTTCCGGAGCCCGCGATATGAGGGCGGATTTCAGGCCAACGACGAGAAAAAATTGTTTATTTACAATGTATTATGCTGACAAAAATTTTTCTGAGAAATCTTCAAAATCAGAGGAGAAAATCAACTTCGCTACGCAACCTTGCGCAACATATTGAAAAACAAAGAGAAATCAGAAATCCATATACAGTTGTAATTCTTTTTCATGGAAACAATCATAGGGTGATGTTTGGTTTCCCTGTTTGCCGCTGGGGCTTGACGCCTGAAGCCGACCTCCCGAGAAAGAACTACCCTTCCTGCGACTGTCTGATTTAAAGTCGATTTTGGAGCCGGGACGCGCGGCTCTGGGGCTTTGCAACCCCGATGTGAGCGGTCTGGTGGGACCGCAGAAACCACCCTTGACCTCCATGGTCGGGGAGCCTGTGGCGTATGTCCAGGTTCCTCGGAACTAAAGGTCACAGGGGCCGACTCACATCGGCTTGCAAACTCCCCGATCACCAGGGATCAAGCGGTTCAACTTGCGGGGGCGTACCGCAAGCTCTGAACCCTACACCGAAGGGGAGACCTCCAGTGAAGTTCAAAAAAATGCGGCCCATGACGGCCGCGATGATGACGTGCATCCTGTTGTCGGCTGGTGCCGCGCGAGCCGAAATCCCCGACCTCAAGACCTATTGATCGGAAGGGGAGGTGAAACCGATGTCCGACCAATCGAATTCTCGCGGGGGTTCGGCCGATCATGCGGGGCAGAAAGGCGCTCGCCCCGCTCCCATTTACTACGTCCTCGCATTCCTGCTGCTCGTCAGCATCCCCGTCGGGGTCATCGGCGCCATCGGATATGGCGTTTGGTGGCTATTCTTTGAAGGCACTCCTCTTGAGGCGGCCCTTGATCCGGTGGAAGGGAATCGGGCGGCGTGGGACGCGTTCATTGACGACGGCGGGCTGAACAGCGATTCACGTTTTCACGGCCTGCGGATCGAAAAGGCCTCGGTGTCGTTTAGCGACGACGGCCGGATTACCAATGTGAGCATGGTGCCCGACAAGGGAGTCTCGGCCAAGGATCTCCGCTCGGCCCTCGCTGAGGTCTGCCGCATCGCGGATTCGGCCTGGAAGATCAGTAACACGTCGCTGCCTGGCGGCCTGGCGGACGGCGAGCGATGTTCGGTTGTCTATGTCGAAAAGAACGCTGAGCAATGGCAGCTTACCTATTATCGCGTGTCCACGCCCAAAGCGTCGGGTCCCGTCTCCGCCAACGATCGGGCCTGCGAGGAGAGCCGCGAAGCGTTCGTGCGCCAATTCACCCGTCCCGGAATCTCGCCTCAGCAAGCGGAATCCATGTGGTACGAAACCCACCAGTCCATGAAATTCGCCGATATCGACTGCCGTGAGTTCGCCCGGCGAAACGCCGGAGGAAGTCGATGAAACACCCCGTTCGTCTCTCTTTCGCGCTGCGGCTTTTGGCGGGTCGCCCTGGATATGCGCCGTGGGCTCCCCGACCGCAGAGGTCAAGATGGCATTGTTTCGGTTGACGCCAAGCCGCTGTAGGCGGGCCTTCCTGGCAATAGAGCCCAAGGAATGGCTAACACGATCTTCATTCACGAGCATAAGGACTGGAAATATGCGTACGCTCGTTCGCCTTTCGATCATTGGACTGCTGGCCCTCATGGCGCCATCCCTCACGGCGTGCCAGACGACGGCAGGCGGCAGCTCGGCCGCCAACATCAACCTGTCCTCGTACGGCCACGACATCACCATCGCTGCCAAGAAGCCGTGGAGCATCAACACCGTCGAGGCACCAGAACCCGTGCGCGCCGGCAAGAAGGCGACGAGGTTCGAACTCCGCCACGGTGACTGCGGAGGCGACGGCATGTGGGACGACTGCACCGGGGATCGTGGCCGGGTCGAGAAGATCGTCACCAACGACTTCGACCGTGTCGGCCAGGAGTCCTGGTACGGTTTCAGCATCTACGTTCCGGACCAGTTGAAGGACATTGACCCTGCCAGCACGGACATTTTCCAGTGGAAGGCCGTCGCGTGGCGCGAGCCCTTCGCCTATCTTGGCCTGTGGCGCGGTCATCTGACCTTCAACATGCCGGCAACGCAGCACGAGCGGTGTGGCATCATGCCGCTCTATCAGATGCGGAACAAGTGGACCGACTTCGTTTTCCACGTGAAATGGTCGCGTGACGATGACGGCCTAGTCGAGTTCTGGATCAATGGCTCCCAGGAACGGGACAAGTGCAGCTTTAATGGCATCACGGCCCCGTCCCNNGTCCAATGCGTCGGGCCCGGTCCATCCTCACTGGGGTATCTACCAATCCTATGTGAGCCGCTGGCTGGCTCGGCATAGCCACAGCCCCATCGTCAAGACCCTCGCCGCCGATCCCTGGTTCGACATCCAGAATAATGGCACCGTCAAGAAGGTTGAGAGCTTCACGGCCACACCGTTCCAGTACGATTGGGGCGTGGAGCTTCCGACGGCCATCATCTATCACGACGAAGTCCGCATGGGAAATTCGCGTGAGGCTGTCAACGCCGGACTAAAAGCCGGCCAGGCGGCGGCGAGGTGGCCATCGGCCTGAGTTACGATACCGCCGTCCTGCAGCAGGTCCAGGCCGGGGTACCGGTCGAAATGGTGATCGGCCGCATCTCGCCGAACGTCATGGAAGGCGCCGGCCTCATTGCCGGGGCGCCGCACCCGAAGGAGGCCAAGGTTTTCCTCGACTGGCTGTTGGGCGAGCCCGGGGCCAAGGTGTTTGCCCCCAGCGTCGGCATCGGCGCGGTGCCGGGCTACGGCAATATCGACGTCGCCAAGGTCTATCTGTGGAAGATGCGCCGGCCGCTGGATGCCAACGACTTCAAGCGCCAGTGGGCGGCCAAGTACGAGAAATAGCCTGACTCCGAGGGGCCAAGCGCAGGGGCCGCGTCCCGGCCATTGGGGACGCGGCCGCTCGCACTGAAGGGAGGAACCCGTGGCGCAGCTGACGCTGACGGGCATCAACAAGCGGTTCGGCGACACGGTGGCGGTCGACGACGTGTCGCTCGCCATCGCGTCCGGCGAGTTCATCACCCTGGTCGGCGCCAGCGGCTGCGGCAAGACCACCTTGCTGCGCATCATCGCCGGCTTCACCCGGGCCGACGCCGGAAGTTTGGCCATCAACGGCCACCACCTGGAGGCCCTGCCGCCGAGTCGGCGCGAGATTGGCTTCGTCTTCCAGTCCTACGCCCTTTTCCCCACGCAGACCGTTGCCCAGAACATCGGCTTCGCGCTGAGCGTGCGCCGCCGGCCCAAGGACGAGATTGCCAGGCGTACCACCGAACTCTGCGCGCTCACCCGCCTTGAGGGCCTGGAGGGGCGCTACCCGCACGAGCTTTCCGGCGGCCAGCAGCAGCGCGTCGCCCTGGCCCGCGCCCTGGCACCCAATCCGCAGATCCTTCTGCTGGACGAGCCGCTGTCGGCGCTGGACGCCAAGATCCGCGCCCACCTGCGCACCGAGGTCCGCTCGGTGGTCAAGGACTGCGGCATCACCACGGTCTACGTCACCCACGACCAGGAGGAGGCGCTGTCCATGTCGGACCGCGTCGCCGTCATGGACCGCGGTCGCATCCGCCAGATCGGCGATCCGCTGTCGGTCTACCTGCGGCCGCAGGACCGTTTCGTCGCCGAGTTCATCGGCACCAGCAACACCCTGGCCGGCCGCGTCACCGGCATCGGCCTGGTCGACGTCGAAGGCCGCCAGGTGGCGGCCCAGGTGCCGGACGGCCTCGGCGGCGACGCCTGCGTGGTCTGCGTGCGCCCCGAGCACCTGTCCCTGCGCCGCGCCGACGGCGGCGCCATCCCCTCGCGCCTGACCGCCATGGCCTTCCTCGGCCAGACGGTGCGGGCCACCGTCGAGACGGCGACCGGCAGCCGCCTGGTCGCCGACGTCGCCAATGCCCAGTGGCTGGGCCGCGGCCTGGCCGTCGGCGACGCCGTCGAATGGTCGGTGGCGCCCGACTGCGCCCTGATCTTCCCGCCGGACGGCGCCTGAGGGGCGGCCGCCGATGACCCGCCGCCTGCCCGGCTACGTCGCCACCCTTGTGGTCGCCGCCCTGCTCATGGCCTTCATCGCCGTGCCGCTCGGCGCCGTGCTGATGGAAAGCTTGGCGGTGGCCCGGCCGATGACGCTGGCCGAGTTGGGCGAGATGACGACGGCGGCGCTCGACAGGCTCGATGCCGCCGACCGCGAGGCCTCGATGGCCCGCTGGGTCCAGCGGCCCAAGACCGAGCAGCGCATCGACGCCATCGCCGCCGCCCTCGAACTCACCGGCCAGCCGGTGGCCTGGGACCGCAAGGCACCGTTCGACCAGCAGATCGTCGCCGCCGAGAAGGCGGTCGACGGACTGGAGCCGTTGGCGCGGACCGCCTTCGACGAGCGCTATCCGCTGGCCCTGGTGATGCTCCACAAGCGCATCCCGCTGGCCTTCAAGCTCAAGACGCAGTTGAGCGAGGCTGAGTTCGACCGCCTGCGCACCGGCGCCCACGCCGGCCTCGGCCTCGACCACTACCTGGCGGTCCTCAAGGAGGCGCGGCTGCGCCACGCCGCAGCGAACAGCCTTGTTCTGGCGGCGCTGGCCTGCGTCATCACCACCACGCTGGCCTACGCCATCGCCTACGGGGTCAACCGCGGTGGCCTGCCCTGGCCCAACCTGGTGCGCTACGGCGCCCTCATCCCGCTGGTGTCGCCGCCGGTCATCATCGCCACCGCGGCGGTCTTGCTGTTCGGCCGCCAGGGCACGGTCACCAAGGAGCTGCTCGACCACATGCTCGGCTGGATCGACGCCGACGAGCAGAACCTCTACGGCATGAGTGGCGTGGTGATCGCCCAGGTGCTGAGCTTCCTGCCGCCCACCTACATCATCATGGACAACGTGCTGTCGCGCCACGACGGCCGCGTCGAGGAGGCGGCGGCCAGCCTGGGCGCCGGCCCCTGGGAGGTGTTCCGGCGGGTCACCCTGCCGCTGTCGCAGCCCGGCATCATCCGCGGCGCCATCCTCTGCGTCGTCATGAGCATGACCGACTTCGGCAACCCGCTGGTCATCGGCAAGGACATGCCGGTGTTGGCCGGCATCATCTACGACGAGATCATCGGTTTCCACAACACCGGCCTGTCGGCCGCCATCGCGGTGTGGATCATCGTGCCGGCGCTGGCGCTTTATTCTCTCATCGAGCGGTTCGGCCACCGCAAGCGCTACGACACCGGCGGCGCCTCGTCGGGACCGCCCGAACTGGTGGTGCCGAAGCCGGCCCGGGTGATCCTCACCATCGTCGCCGCCACCGTCATCGCCTTCGTCGTAATGCTCTACGGGAGTGTGCTGTTCGGCGCCTTCGTCAAGCTCTGGGGCATCGACAACACCTTCACCCTGGCCCATTTCGCCGACACCGAAAACGGCGCCCAGACCCACGAGTGGCGCGGTGTCTCGACCGTCTGGCAGAGCCTCAAGGTGGCGCTCATCGCGGCGCCGCTTGGCGGCCTGCTGGCCCTGGCCGTGGCCTATATCGTCGAGCGTATCCGGCCGCCCGGGACCAACCTCATTTCCTTCATCTCGCTGCTGCCGGCGGTGCTGCCCGGCGTCATCTTCGGCATCGGCTACATCATCGCCTTCAACCTGCCGCTCGGCGTCAAGGAGCTGGCCCTCACCGGCACGCTGGGCATCCTGGTGCTCAACATCCTGTTCGGCAATCTTTTCGTCGGCGTGCTGGCCGGCCGCGCCTCGCTGCAGCGCCTGGATGCCGCCGTCGACGAGGCGGCCGAGATCCTCGGTGCCTCGCTGACCCAGCGGTTCTGGCGGATCATCCTGCCGATGATGCGCCGCGCCGCCCTGCTGGGCGCCCTCTATGTTTTCGTCGACGGCATGACCACGTTGTCCTCGGTGATCTTCCTGGTCAGTCCTTCCCACAAGCTGGCCTCGGTCGCCATCTTCGACACTGCGTCCAAGTCCTTCTACGGCGCCGCCTGCGCCATGAGCGTCACCATCCTCGGCATCGTCTTCGGCGTGATGGGCGCGCTCTGGGCCTTCGAGAAATACGGGCCGGCCTGGATGCGCGTCGACCTTCAGGCGGCGCCGCGCCGCCGTAGCGCCGCGGCCGGCCCCCAATGACAGGAAATCCCACCATGACGCCGCCCCGCATTTACGTCTGCAACTGGACCCTGATGCCGGCCATGGACACCGCCGGGATGATCCGCTTCGCCGCCCGCGAGGGGTTCGTCGGCGTCGAGATCGAATGCGGGCCGCTCTATTTCTGGCCGACCCTGGTCGGCGACGGCGAGGCCGACGAGTTGAAGCGCATCGCCGACGGCGAAGGGGTGGCACTGTCGCTGCACGCTCCCGACCACATCAACCCGGCCGGCACGCGACCCGAGGATCTGGCACGCGACGCCCACCTGATGGACCGGCTGATCGAGCTGGCGGTGCGGCTCGGCAGCCCGGGACTGGGCGTCCATCCCGGCGTCGCCGACGAGCTGTTCGACCTCGAGCGCCGCCGGGCGCCTTTCGACACGCCGCGCTTCGACCGTGCCCGCCTGATGGCGGCGGCACGCGCCCGTGCCGTCGACACCCTGGGAGCCTGGGCCGATCAGTGCGCCGCCGCCGGCCTGATGCTGACCGTCGAGAACGAGGTTCACGTGCGCCATACCGTGGCGCCGACCGCGGCCGTCATGCGTTCCATGGTCGAGGCGGCGGCGCGGCCCAACCTCAAGGTCAACCTGGACACCGGCCACGCCTACTGCGGCGACGGCCTGGCCGAGACGTTTGACGCGCTCAAGGACTGGATCGTCCACGTCCATCTCAACGACGGCGACACCCCGGGCGACAGCCAGCACCTGCCGATCGGCGAGGGCGTCGCCGACTGGACGCCGATCGCGCCCTTCCTCGCCTCCTTCGGCGGCATCATCGCGCTCGAGATCTACGCCCCGACCCGGCCCGTCGAGGCGACCCTGGCCAGCCGAGATTTTCTCTTGCGAGCCCTGGCGGCGGCGTGAGGATTGCTTTGAAAAATATAGTCTAGCAGCCGCGATAACTTGATGGCGACCGTTCACCCCATCGTCGCTAGGCTATGGGCATCTTTGATGCCGAAGGTGGGCCTTGAAGAGGATCATCTACCCGCCATAGATGATGATGGATCTCTGTTTCAGGCGCACCAAGGATAAAGTGCGTCGCGAGCAATTTACTCGCTTTGGGGTACCCCCATTCTTCCAGTCCCTATGACTGGGGGCCATACGTGGTGCCGTGGATGTGAAGGGGATGTTTGGGCATCGGCTAATTGCGACCGTCGTCTGAATTGCTGGTATTGCGGCGATGTAGGTTCGGTTGCCTGACGGTTTTTACCAACGGACCGTTTGATGATCCTCTATATCGGTTTGGGGGTGCCGCAGGAGATAACGGCGTTCTGGGTTATTGACGCTAAGGGGCGGCGGCTATGGCGAGGTTAGTGCGCAGCGATGCCCAGCGTGCTATCGAGACTGGGCCAATGATGCCCATGGCTTGTCTACGAACTGCGCAACCGTAAGCACGATAGCGTCTGGCTCGATGCCCAGCATGCGCGTGCTACGCTTAAGATGCAGATTAACAAGACGGAACAGAATAACGCGGAGAGGCTGACACAGATCACGCGCCCCCGTCATGTGGACTTGACAAGATCATCGTCAAAATGATAATGTAGATTACATTACATATGTAGATAAAATCTCATGACAGAGGTGAATGTGCGACAGCCCAGACCGCGCGGGCAGGTTCGGCGTACCCAGATTTTGGAAGCCGCCACCGCGGTGTTCCTTGAAAAGGGTTATGCCGGAGCGACCATTGATCTTGTGGTCAAACGCGCGGGAGCATCCAACGCGTCGATCTATAATTTTTTCGGCGGAAAGGACGGTTTGTTCGCGGCGATTATCGAGGATTATACTGGACACCTCCTCGATGCATTCCAGACCATTGATGTCCCCACCGATGCGGACGTGCCAGCTGCGCTGACGCAAATCGGGCGACAATATCTGGAAATTGCTCTGACCCCGAACGCTGTCGCTCTTTGCCGACTCATCATGGCCGAGGGGATTCGTTTCCCCGAACTCGCTGAAACTTATTACCGGCGTGGACTGGACCGCATCATTACGCATGTCGCCGGGATCTTCGCGACTTGGCACAGCCGCGGCTTCGTGACCATGGATGATCCCGCACTCACCGCAGCGCAGTTCCTGGATGCCGTCGGTGGCGGTTTGATTCAGCGCGTGGTTGCTGGTCTGCCACCAGACGACTGGAATACCAGTGCCCTAGGTAACCCTCCTTCCTGCCTGCCACATAGCGAGTTAGGGGTGGCGGTCGAGCGTAGAATCCGGAACGCCGTCGAGATTTTCGGTAACGCCACGGGACCGCGAAAACCAGAACCATGAAAAAGCGGTTAGAGGTTGCTGATGAACACCTTGTTGGCAAGGTGGAAAAGTATTGCCGTCTTTCTTGATGACACGTCTCCAAGCCAAAGGGTAGTCGAACATGCCGCCGTGCTGGCCCAGTGTTTTGGGGCACGCTTGATCGGAATCCACAGCATCAACAGCATTCCAGGCGAGTCCCCTTTAGGTTCTTTTGTGCGTGGAACTCAGGCCATTAGCGATGTAATCGCTCGGTATTCTGCGGCCAAACGGGGACAGATTTTTGCTGTCGCGCGCCGTCTAGCCGCGCTTTCGGGGAAATATGATATCAGAACCGAGTTTCGTGTAATCCGATGGGCTCGGGGCGATGAGGAGGTGCTCCCCCACTCGCTTCACTGCGATTTAGTCGTCCTCGGTCATCCGAGGTCCCATGGATTGCCAGATGGTTGGACCGCTGAAAGGCTGCTGATTGCAAGTGGGGTACCGATTCTTCTCATTCCAGACGGTTGGAAGGGGGAAGGGATCGGCAACAAGATTATCGTGGCCTGGAATGCAAGTCGTGAAGCCCGCCGGGCAATCGCTGATGCCTTACCAGTTCTTTGTTCGGCGCAATCGGTGACGGTACTTGTCGTCGATTCCAAATCGTCGCCCCTGTCGTATGGCGAGGATCCTGGTTTTGACATCACGACCTACCTCGCCCGGCACGGCGTTCACGTCGATCTTCTGCAGGTGGATTCAGGTGGGTTGCCGATCGCCGAAACCATCAATTCCAACGTCATGATGCAAGGAGCGAACCTTCTGGTCTTTGGTGCTTACAGCCACACCAGATCCGTTGAGATGCTTTTTGGCGGTGTGACTCGGGGGTTGCTGGCACGACTAGTGGTGCCGACCTTGGTATCTCGGTAGGCGTCGTCGCATCCGGACCTGATGAGGGCCTGTTTCGACGAAAATGGTTTGAGGGAGCCCCCTGAAAGACTACGGAAGGAACCCATGCCCGTCTATACCATAAGAACGAGTCGCAGGGCTATTGGCCGGCTTTCGGAGCCCTGGCGCTTGTGCTGGCCGCGGTGTCCGGATGCGCGACCCCTCCCGATCCGGCGGACCGGGAAGCGACGACCGAATTCAAGCAGGTCAACGACCCGGCCGAGCCGACCAACCGCGCCGTGTTCGCCTTCAATCAGGTCCTCGACAAGGGCGTGCTCAAGCCGGCTGCCGGCATGTACCGCGACCTGATGCCGCCGGCCGTGCGGACCGGCGTCCACAATGCGCTGGACAACCTGCGCTCGCCGGTCGTCTTCCTGAACGACCTGCTGCAGGGCGACATGGACCGGGCTGGCATCACTTTCATGCGCTTCCTGATCAACTCGACCCTCGGCGTCGGCGGCCTCGGCGACCCGGCGAGCGACATGGGCTACGCCTACCACAACGAGGATTTCGGCCAGACCCTGGCGAAGTGGGGCGTCGACGACGGGCCCTACGTCATGCTGCCGGTATTCGGCCCGTCCAATCCGCGCGACGCCGTGGGCCTGGTGGTCGACTTCCTGGTCGATCCCTTCAACTGGTGGGCGGCCAATTCGGGCAACGACTTCGCGCCCTATGCCCGCGGCGCCACCCGCGCCGTCGACGAGCGGGCCCGCAACTACGACACGCTGGAGGACCTCGAGCGCTCGTCCCTCGATTTCTACGCGACGATCCGCAGCCTCTACCGCCAGCGCCGGGCCGACGAGATCGGCAACGGCACCACCACCATCCGGCCGGCGCCCGATCTGAGCCGGACACGTCCTTCCCTCGACCCTAAGCAACTGAAGATGTGACCTCATGGAAAAGAAGCCCGTCAAATTTGGGAAAAAGGTAGCCGCTGTTGTCGTATTTCTTGTGGCAATTTGCCTGTTCGTCACGCCGGTGGCGGCGGACCGTCAAGGCGATGCCCGCAACTTCATCGAAAGCCTGGCCGGCAGAGCCATCCATTCCCTGACGCCCGCTGGCATCTCCCAAGTAGAGCGGATCCGCCGGTTTAGTACGATGTTCGAAGAAAATTTCGCCGCCGAGGCCATTGCCAAGTGGGTGCTGGGACGGTACTGGCGGCAGTTGACGCCTCTCGATCAGGCCGAATACCTCAAACTGTTCCATGACTACATCGTTGCCTCCTATGTCGACCGCTTCGCCGCCTATGCCGGCGAAAAACTACTCGTCACCAAGGTACTGGCCGAAGAGGGCGACCGGATCACGGTGTTTTCCGAGATCCAGGCGCCGGACAGCGGCAAGACGCCGATCCACGTCGACTGGCGGATCGAGGGGACGGATCTCCACTTCAAGATCGTCGATCTGGTGGTCGAGGGAGTAAGTATGAGCACCACTTTCCGCGCGGACTTCGGTTCGATCATTCGGCGAGACGCCGGCGACGTTTCCGGGCTCTTCGCAATCCTGCGTGAAAAGACCGCCACCCTCAGCACGACCAACTGAGATCGCGCAAGGCGTATCTCGTCCAACTGTTGGAAGGAGTGAGCGATGGCGTACAGGGTACCACCCGACAATCACTCCCACTGGGATGGGACGGAGGAGGGATCCAAGGCTGGCGAACCGACGCTTAATCAGTTGCTTGCCGAGCCTATCATCCGGCAGCTCATGCATTGCGATGGGATAGATGAGGACGAGATCCGCAGCCTGGTGCGCCAGGCCACCAAAGCCTATGTCGCCCGCCTGGACCATCCGACTGACGACGACCCCCACGAGATGGTGTCGTTGTTGGTCGATATTACGCAGCTTTGGCACAAGCGCCACAACCTTGAAGTCAGGGCTCGGATTCCGGGCATGACCTACGCTCGCTCCGCTGTGCTGATCCACCTCTTGCTGCACGAAGGACCCAGCCAAGCGTCCCTCGCTCGCTTCCTCGCCATCAAGCCCTTGTCCCTTGCCCGTCTGCTCAATCGGTTGGAAGCGGAAGGTTTGGTCGTACGGACACCCGATCCCTGTAACCATAGGAGTCACATTGCGGTCCTCGCCAGCAAGTTGCGACCGGCGATCGAGGATATTTGTGATCGGATCCGACGCATACATCGGGATGCGCTTGCCGGGATTTCCGAAGTCGAAGTCAACCAGTTGTTCGCGCTCCTGCGGCGAGTGCGGTCGAATCTTTCGGAGCATCCCCAATCCGGCCTGCAGGTCTTTAGGTCCGACCTCGGATACCCCTCAATCGCGGTGTCTGGCCACTTGGATCCGAAACGCCAACACCAACAGCCCCAATAAGAGACCTACGAATACGGATCGGAAGGCGAAGAGATGACGTCAATCGATAAACACGCATCCATCGACGCTCGCATTGCCAGCATCATCAACGAGATCTCCGAGGCCCTGCTAGACGTTCAGGCCGAGGACGGTCATTGGGTGTTCGAACTCGAGGCCGATGCCACCATTCCGGCCGAGTACGTCCTGCTCAACCATTTTCTCGGTGAGATCAATGACGAGAAGGAGGCCCGGCTCGCGGTCTATCTGCGCTCGATCCAGGGCGGGCACGGCGGCTGGCCGCTCTACCACGACGGCGACTTCAACATCAGCGCCTCGGTGAAAGCCTACTTCGCACTCAAGATATGTGGGGATTCGCCGGACGCCCCCCACATGCAGCGCGCCCGCGAGGCCATCCTCGCCCATGGCGGCGCCGCCCGATCGAACGTCTTGACCAAGTTTACCCTGGCGCTCTTCGGGCAGGTGCCGTGGCGGGCGACGCCGGTGATGTGGCTCGAAGTCCTGCTGATGCCGCGCTGGTTCCTGTTCCACGTGAACAAGGTGTCCTATTGGTCGCGGACCGTCATGGTGCCGCTGATGGTGATCGAGGCCTTGAAACCGAAGGCTCGAAACCCCCGGGGCGTCTCCATTGCCGAGTTGTTCGTGACGCCGCCGGCCGAGGAGAAGGTCTATCTGACCAATCCGACCGGGCATTGGATCGGCGAGGTCATGCTGTTCTTCGACCGGATCGGACGGGTGCTTCAGCCGCTGTCGCCCAGGTTCCTGCAGCGGATGGCCATAAAGAAGGCGATGGCCTTCGTCACGGAGCGCCTGAACGGCGAGGACGGCCTGGGCGGGATCTTCCCGGCCATCGCCAACACGCTGATGGCGTTCGATGCCCTGGGCTATCCCAAGGATCATCCGGACTACGTGGTGGCCCGCAAGGCGGTCGACGGGCTCCTCATATTCCGCGACGGCATGGGCTACTGCCAGCCCTGCCTTTCTCCGGTTTGGGATACCGGCCTTGCCGTTCACTCCCTGCTGGAAACCGGGTTGCGCGGCAATGATCCGATCATCGAAAGGGCCAACGACTGGCTGACGGGCCGGCAGATCCTCGACGTCGAGGGGGACTGGATCGCCGACCGCCCGAACCTGCGGCCCGGCGGCTGGGCTTTCCAGTACCGCAACGACTACTACCCGGACGTTGACGACACGGCGGTCGTCGCCATGGCGCTGCACCGGGCCGATCCCGAACGCTACAAGGAGGCCATCGATCGCGCCGCCGAATGGGTCATCGGCATGCAGGGCCGGAATGGCGGGTGGGGGGCGTTCAACGCCGACAACACCCATCATCTGCTGCAGCACATACCGTTCGCCGATCACGGTGCCCTGCTGGACCCGCCGTCGGCCGACGTTAGCGCGCGCTGCATCAGCTTCCTGGCCCAGCTCGGCTATGACCGCAGCCACCCGGCCGTGGCCGCGGGAATCCGCTACCTCAAGGACGAGCAGGAAGAGGACGGGTCCTGGTTCGGCCGCTGGGGCAACAACTACGTGTACGGAACGTGGTCGGTCCTCTGCGCCTTCAATACGGTGGGCGAGTACCCCAACGATCCTTCCATCCACCGGGCGGTCGACTGGTTGAAGGCCCGCCAGCGGGACGACGGCGGCTGGGGCGAGGACTGCGCCAGCTATTGGCAGTACCGCCGTGACGAGGTCAAGGTCAGCACGCCCTCGCAGACGTCCTGGGCGGTTCTCGGCCTGATGGCGGCGGGCGAGGTGGACAGCGAGGCCGTACAGCGCGGGATCGACTATCTGGTCAATGCGCCGAGGGTGAACGGCAAGTGGAAGGAAGACTATTTCAACGCGGTCGGTTTCCCGCGGATGTTCTATCTGCGCTATCACGGCTACAGCGCCTATTTCCCGCTCTGGACGCTGGCGCGCTACCGCCACCTGACCCGCGCCACCGCCCGGACCATTCCTTTCGGCATGTAGGTGGGACCAACTTGGCATCGGGATCTTAACGTCAGACGCCTATATGAAGGCTCCCCGGAGTCAATGCGGAATTAGGAAAACTCCCCCTTGACTTTTTCCATAAAAAGAAGAATCTTGTTCGCGAATTTAACGAACGTTCGATAAATTTTTGGGTGAAGGTATGAAAGACAATACCACGCGAGAGGCCATCCTGGAGCGCGCCTCCGGTCTTTTCGCTTCACGGGGATATTCCGCCGTATCCATGCGGGATGTCGCGGGCGAGGTCGGAGTAGCCGCAGCGAACCTGTACTACTATTTTCCAGATAAAGAAGAATTAATTCGCCAGTCATTAGATTATGTATTTTCAAACAGGATTATTTCTCTCGATGACATAATAAATGAACATGCATCTCCAGATCAGCGCTTTGAAAAAGTCGTTTCATGGTTCGTAGGAATTATCTTTTCTGAAGATATATTTGGCCGCCTCCTCCTTAGAGAGTTTCTGGATGGAGACGACAGGCGTTTGGAATACCTGTCGAAAACCGTCTTCAAAAAGCCATTCACTCTGCTGACCAACGTCATCGAGGAGTATTCGAACGCATCCAACCCGGCCATGATGGCAATTTCGGTTGTCGGCCTGATCCTCGGTCACTTCCAACTGTCGCGATCCCTTCCATACCTTCCTGGCGGGAAACCGGAGTATTCCGAGCCCGCTACGGTCACGCGCCATGTACTGGCGTTGTTGCGCCCCTCGTTTCATACAGCCAAGTCTTAAGGAGATCCGAATGACTATGGGCAGGCGCGTTGTCGCGCTGATCTCTGTCCTTCTTCTTTCCGGGTGCCGGGAAGATACCGGAGCGACGACGGCAAAGCGGCAGGAAGTGGATTTCCCGACCATGACCGTGCAACAGGTTGAAATGCCGATTACGTACAGCGTTCCCGGCACCGTGGTAAGCGATGTTCGCATCGACCTGTCATCGCGGGTCGTCGGTTTTATTAAGAAATTGGACGTCCGCGAGGGCCAACGAGTCGCCAAAAGGGATATCCTGGTCCAGATCGATTCCGCCGAAATCGACGAAGCCATTCGGCAGGCGCAATCGGGCCTTGCGTCCGCACGCGACGACTTGGCCGACGCGGAACGTGACGTCGAAAAATACTCAAAATTGTCCAAAGACGGTTGGTCTCCAGCCGAAGTGCTGCGCAAGGCACGGGTGCGGCGGGATATCGCCCAGAATACTTTGTCGAAAGCCAAGGCTGTTTTGGCTTCCGCTCTGGCTCAGAAGGACTATTCGACTATCCGCAGTCCGGTGGATGGCGTGGTGCTCGCCCGTCACAAGCAGAGCGGTGAAATGACGACTGTCGGGACGCCGATCCTCACGATCGAATCGCGGGAAATGCTGTTGTTCAAGGTGTTCGTCTCTGAAAGCAAGGTAGGACGGATCACCCCGAACATGCCAGCCGAAGTGCTCATCGACGCGATGCCCGGCGATACGATCCTAGGTTCCGTTCAGCGGATCGTCCCTTCGGGTGATCCGGTGACCCGGCGCTATGAGATAAATGCCGTTCTCCCCAGTCGAGCTGGGCTTCTACCCGGGATGTTCGGGCGGGCGGAATTCCTTCTCGGCAGCGAAACGGTCCTGGCGGTCCCTCCGGAAGCCTTGGTAGTGCGCGGCGGTCTGACAGGCGTGTTCGTCGTCGGTCGGGACAACATCGCCGGTTTCCGTTGGTTGCGGCTCGGGCGGATGTGGGGCGGATTGGTCGAAGTGACTTCCGGATTGTCGTCGGGAGAGACAGTCCTAATGGGGGCGGACGACACCGTTCGAGACGGCAGTCTTATTGTCACAGAGACCGAGAAAGGCCCCGGCAAGAATGGATGAACCGCGCCTGAACTTCGCCGGACGTCTGGCAAGGACTTTCATCGTCTCCAAACTGACCATCGTCTTCATCCTCGGCATCGCCGCGCTTGGCGTTGTCGTGGTAATGCTGACGCCGCGCGAGGAGAACCCTCAGATTCTGGTGCCTGGCGCCCAGATTTCCGTCACACTCCCCGGGGCCTCGTCAAGCGAGGTCGAGGACCTGGTGATCACGCCGCTCGAAAGCGTGTTGAACGAGATTCTCGGCGTCGATCACACCTGGGCAGTGGCGCAGACTGGTCTTGGCGTCATCCAGGTCCAATTCAAGGTTGGCGAATCCAAGGAAGACTCTCTGGTCAAACTTTATGATCGAGTGATGTCCAATCTTGGAAAACTTCCTCCCGATGCAGGAATGCCCCAGATCGTCTCGGTGGATGTGGACGACATACCCATCGTCACCATCACCCTGGCGTCGCCCGAGTATGACGACTACGGACTGAAACGCTTGGCCGACCGCATGGCGGAGCGCCTGTCCAGCATCGAGGAGGTTTCCGTAGTCTCCTTGTACGGCGGCCATGACCGGGAGATCAGCGTGGAACTGGACCCCGAAAGGTTGCAAGCCTTCGACGTGTCGCTCGACCAGGTCTCGGCCGCCTTTTCATCGAGCAACCTGTCGGTCCCTCTCAATGAAACGGTCAAGAAGGGAAACGTCGAAGCCATCAAGGTACAGGGTTTCTTCGCATCGGCCGAGGACGTGCGGAACCAGATTGTCGGCGTGCACGACGGACGGCCCATCTATGTCGGCGACATCGCCGTGGTCAAGGATGGGCCGCCACCCGAAATCGAGCGTCTCAGCCGTTTCGCCTTTGGTCCGGCAGACTCCCTCTTTCGCGATCAGGGAAGGACCGAGATGCCAGCGGTCACCATCGCTGTCGCGAAGAAGAAGGGAACCAACGCGACGTTCGTTGCCCAGGACGTCCTCGATCGCATCGAGCGCATGACACAGAATTTCGTTCCTAAGGATGTGCATGTCGAAATCACCCGTAACGACGGCCAGAAGGCCGATGACGCCGTCAACCTACTGATCGAACATCTCGGAATCTCGGTGCTCTCCGTATGCCTCGTTCTGATCCTGTTCCTGGGGTGGAAAGAGGCGCTCATCGTTACGATGGTGGTGCCGCTGACCCTGTTCGTAACGCTAGGCGCTGACCTATTCGCGGCGGTGACCCTCAACCGTGTGACCCTGTTCGCCCTGATTCTCTCCCTCGGCCTCTTGGTGGACGCGGCGATCGTGGTGATCGAGAACATCCACCGGCATTACCAACACGGGGGGAAACGCGACAAGAAGGCCATCACCGTCGCGGCCACCAACGAAATCGGAAACGCCACGAACATCGCAACCTTCGCTGTCATGGTCGTGTTCATCGCATTGCTGCTGTCGCTGACCGGCATGCCGCGCCAATATTTCTTCCCCGTTGCGGTGACCGTTCCGGTGGCCATGGCGGCATCCGTGGTCGTGGCCTATGTTGTGGCGCCCTGGGCGGCCAACCGGTGGCTCCGCTGCCGAAAGCGGCATAACGGCGACGCTGAGAAGGAGGAAATCCAGCACGGGCTTCTGTATCGCGGCTATAGCCGACTGTTCCGCCCCTTGCAGGAACGCGCTTTGGTACGCCGCCTGGGAATGGGCTTTATCCTGATCCTGATGGTCGCTTCCCTCCTGCAGGGGACATGGCAGTTCATCCGCCCGTCAGGCGTCGGCGGCCCGCAATCATTCTTCGGGGTCAACTTCGGGTTCCTGCCGAAGGACAACAAGAACACTTTCAACATCATCATCTTGATGCCGGAAACCACTTCCGTGGAGGAAACAGACCGCCTTGCCCGCGACATCGGGCGATTGCTTGCGGACAATCGCCACGTCCTCAACTATCAGACTTGGCTGGGACAGGCGGGAGTTCCGGATTTCAACGCCCTACAGCAGGGAACAGCGGGTCAACAAGGCAGCTACCTTGCCGAAATCCGCGTCAATCTGATCGACAAGCACCGGCGCAAAACGTCTTCCATTGAGATCGTCCGGGAGCTCCGTCCTCAGGTGTACGCGATCCGTGACCGCTACCCGGGCGCCAAGGTGCGACTGGTCGAAGACCCACCAGGCCCCCCGATGCGGGCCACCGTGTTGGCAGAGATCTACGGACCCGACCCACAGGGGTTGAGAACCCTGTCGACCCAGGTCTTTCAGGCATTTGCCGAGACCTACGATATGGTCGACCTCTCCGACACCGAGCCCCTCGACGTGCGGGAACATCGCATCGTCCCCGACAAGGAGAAGCTCGCCCTGTCCAAGGTCTCGGTAGCACAGATCGTCCAGGTCCTTAAACTCGTCTATGGCGGAGGCGTGGTCAGCCGGGCGCATCCGGATGATGAGAAGAATCCGGTCGAAATTCGCGCTTTTGTCCCTCGCCGGCATGAGGTCGATCCCGTCCGTCTCGATCGCATTTTCGTCAAGAATACCGACGGCCAATCGGTTCCCTTGTCCGAGCTCGTCAGGGTCGGTTCGGCCAAAACCGACCGCCCGATCCGGCACAAGGACAACGAACGTGTCACTTTCGTCGGAGGAGAACTGGGATCCGCCGTACCGTTCTATGCCGTATTGGATCTCGATCGTCGGCTCGATGGCATGAAGGCGCCCGATGGGCGCCCCTTGAGTACCGGGAACCTCACCTTCATTCCCCAAGGCCCCGATGTCATCGACGGTTATCAACTCCTGTGGGACGGCGAGATGCGCCTGATGCTGGATTCCTACCGCGACATGTTCGTGGCGCTCGGAGCGGCATTGGCGGCTGTGTTTCTGCTGCTGGTCGCGTATTACCGCTCGTTTCTGCTTTCCATGATCGCCATGTCGGCCGTGCCGCTGGGGTTGATCGGGATATTTCCCGGTCATTGGCTGATGGGAATGGACTTCTCGGCGACGTCCATCGTTGGGATCGTTGCGCTCGCTGGAGTGGCCATCCGCAACTCGCTGCTGATCATCGACTTCATCCAGGACAACCGCGCCCAGGGAATGTCGTTGGACGACGCCGTCAGGGAAGGAGGCGCCGTACGGTTGCGTCCCATCCTCCTGACGACCTTTGCCATCATTCTAGGCTCGGCGATCATGGTCACCGATCCCGTGTTCGGCGGACTCGCGATTTCCCTGATTTTCGGGACGATCGCATCCACTGCGCTGACCATTTTCGTCGTCCCAATTCTTTACTATTTGGATGCGTGTCGCCGCGAAAAAAATGGCGGTATCCACGTCTGACGCCCCCGTGGACACCGGTATGTTAAATGTTTAGCCTGGACGATTAGGTATCGCTTTCGTCGCCGAATGGTTTCGATCTCGTTCAAGCGACATCGCTCTTCTGCTTTCCTCGATTTTCCACGATCGGGGCCTGCGGGTGGACAATAGGACGGAAAACTCACGCCAGCCGGTTCGGCATTTAAAAACGATGGCAGCAGCGATCCAATTCACCCGGATTTGTCCAACGTCACCTTCTGTCTCGCGTCATTTCCAAGGAGTTTCGAGGCGAGACGATTGCAGTTTGACAATGAAACTGCTTAGCCGCCTAATCCGGGTCAAAGTCGATTCTGGCCGGCCACCGCAGTTAGCATACCTTTTTTTATGGTTCAAATGTGGGGCTTGTTTGGCTGCCGTCAGAACCGATCCAGGGAGTCATCTGGGGAATGTCGGCTAGAATAAATACGAACCAGGGTTCCACAGGCGTGATCGGTTTGGCTCTGGGTAGCGGTTCAGCACGAGGGTGGGCGCATATCGGGGTTGTCCGGGCTTTGCGTGAGGCTGGAATCGACGTCGGCTGTGTAGCCGGTACCAGCGTCGGCTCCTTGGTCGGAGCCGCCGTTGTCCTCGACCAGATGGATCCGCTGGAGGAATTCGCCCGTCAACTTAGCTGGAAACAGATCGTATCCTTTCTTGATGTGGTGCTTCCACGCTCGGGGTTGATCGATGGAGAAACCATTACCGATTTTTTCCGCCGCTATGTACGCGACACGACCATCGAAAGCCTGCCGCTCCCTTATCACGCCGTCGCTACCGACCTGTCGACCGGTCGCGAGGCGTTGCTGGGGGATGGTAACTTGATCGACGCGATCCGGGCCAGTATCTCGGTCCCCGGCATCTTCACGCCGGTTAAGCGCGGGGACACCTTCCTGGCCGATGGAGGTATGGTCAATCCTGTCCCGGTGAGCGTCGCCCGCAAACTCGGCGCGGACTTTGTCATCGCCGTCGATTTAAACCATGACCTCCTGGACCAGAGAGGCGCAGCGCGTTGCGGGAAAGTCAATCCAGGCCCGGCCGCCGAACCCACCTCCGGACTCAAATGGGAACTGACCCGGGTATGGACCCAACGGGTTCGGGAATTCGGTTCCCCCGCCTTCGCCCAGGTACGCCAATGGATGCGCCGCGACCCTACCCCCAACATCTTCGAGGTGCTGACCACCTCCATCAACATCATGGAGGCCCAGATCACCGCTATCCAACTGGCCGCCAACCCGCCGGACCTACTGATCCAACCTCGCCTCGGCCACATTCGTTTCATGGAATTCTACCGCGCCGACGAAGCCATCGCCGAAGGTTACCGCGCGGCGAAGGCGCAGTTGGAGCGATACAGGGTGGGCTGAGTGCGATCTGCGTCGGGGACAGACGGCGCCTTATTCTTTTTTGACGCATTACCCCTCGGGCGTAGGTGCCTCGATGAGTATTGACGCGTTAAGTGGTCGTCCGTGAACAAGTCGTAACCGTCTGATTCTACGCAGGGATTGGTATTTGGCAAGAACGCGGAATTGCAGGAAGCGGCGCATCCGGGCGCCGTTTCCTTGCAATTTTGGAAGCGTTTTTCGGGTTCCCAACGTATCCGTCCGTTGAACCCGCTCTTTTTCAGCGTGCTTTGGGAGGTGATAGTGCCCACCACTGAAAGTGGACACTACGGTATCGGGTTCGATGGGTCGGGTACGGCGCTATTGGTCGAAGGAGGAGAAGCGGCGGATTTGTCTTGACGCGTCCGCGCCCGGGGTTTCCGTTGCGCGGGTGGCGCGGCGGTATTCGCTGAATGCCAATCTTCTGTTCAAATGGCTGCGCGATCCGCGGTTTGGCCCGGGATCCGAGGCCGAGGAGGCAGTTTTCCTGCCGGTTGAGGTTTCCCAGGAGGGGGCGGTCGACGTGGTGATGGAACCGGGCCGGGTTCCGAGCCTTGACGGACGGGTGCGGATCGAGCTTTCGGGCGGCCACCGGATCGTTGCCGAGGGCGGTTTTGACGGGGAGGCTCTCGGGCGATTGCTGAGAGCCTGGCTGTTGTCGTGATCCCGGTGCCGTCGAACACCCGGGTGTGGCTGGCGGGCGGCGTGACGGACATGCGCAAGGGATTTGCCGGTCTGGCGGCGCAGGCGGAGCGGGTTCTGGCCTCCGATCCCTATTCGGGGCACCTGTTCGTGTTCCGGGGCCGCCGTGGCGATCTGCTGAAGATCATCTGGTGGGACGGCCAGGGGGCGTGCCTGTTTGCCAAGCGTCTGGAGAGGGGCCGGTTCGTCTAGCCGTCTCCGGCGGACGGAAGAGTGCATGTGACGCCGGCCCAGTTGTCGATGCTGCTCGAAGGGATCGACTGGCGCATGCCGGCCCGGACTTGGCGCCCGCTGACGGTTGGATAACTCAATAAAAACAATCTGGTAACGTCTATTCAGGATTCTCCTGCGGGTCCGAATCGGCTATAGTCCGGACATGCTTGACGCGCTCGACATCCTGCCCGACGACCCCGGCCGTTTGAAGGAACTGGTAGGTCTTCTGGCGGGCGAGGTGAAGTCCCAGGCGCTGGTCATCGAGAAGCTGAAGCACGAGCTGGCGGGGCACAAGCGGCAGCGGTTCGGATCCACGTCGGAAAGCCTGGACCAGCTTAGCCTGAGCTTTGCCGAGGACGAGGCCATCGCCAAGGCCGCCACCGTGCCGGAAGCGCCTGCGGCCGGCCCCAAGCCCCGGCGCCGCCACGGCCGCAAGCCGTTGCCGGAGCATCTGAAGCGTAACGAGACGGTTCTCTCGCCGGGCACGGTATGCGCCGCCTGCGGCGGCGCGTTGAAGGTGCTGGGCGAGGACGTCACGGAGGAACTGGAATACGTCCCCGGCCGGTTCGTGGTGAACCGGATCGTCCGGCCCCGTCTGGCCTGCACGTGCTGCGAGACCATCGTGCAATCGGAACTGCCGTCGCGGCCCATCGAGAAGGGACGTCCCGGCCCCGGCCTTCTTGCCCATGTGCTGGTGTCCAAGTACGCCGACCACCGTGTGTCCTGAAAGCACAACCAAGAAAGGAGGTGCGAAGCTGCGTGAGAGATGAGGGAAGGCCCCTCGGGTTCGGCGATCAGGTGCCGATCCCAAACCACCGTGAGCTGCTGTCGTTAAGAGCGATGGTGGTGAGCGTTACGGAAAAGGTGGGACATGATCCCATCAGGTAAGGTCCAAGGAGACGAGCGCAAGCGAACCGCTGATGACCTGTCGAAATCGTATCGTTGACGTCAGAACCGGGGTTGGTGGTCACCCCGGGATAAGTACGGGCGGAGCCCTGAAGACCGGCCCGCGCGGCGTCCGGCTTGAAGGCGGCGTGAACTTGGATCAGGCTCTTACGCGGAACAGGAGAACCTGTCGTTCCGATGCGAAGGGAGACGGCCAAGTGGGTGATCCCTACAAGGCCCAGAGTACCGATGCGGGGCACAGGGGCAGAACAGCCCGTAGTAGGGTTGAGAGCGCTGTAATGGTGCTGGACCGAAGGGGCTGTGACGTTCGGCCTGCGGGTTCGGCCAACCGGTGACGGGAGGAGCCGAATGACACAGGCAAAGCCGTTCTTGATCCCGAAACGGGAGGTGTGGGAGGCCTTCAAGAGTGTAAAGGCCAACCGTGGAGCGGCTGGAGTAGACGGGCAGTCGATTGAGAGCTTTGACATGCGGGTTTCCGCAAATCTCTACAAGCTCTGGAATCGACTGTCGTCAGGCAGCTATATGCCGAAGCCGGTGCGTAGGGTGGAAATACCGAAAGCAGGAGGCGGAACAAGACCGTTGGGCATACCGACGGTCGAAGATCGCATCGCGCAGGAGGTTGCCCGCCGCCATCTCGAACCGATCCTTGAGCCGGTGTTCCATCGGGACTCATACGGATATCGGCCGGGACGCTCGGCAATCGATGCTATCCGGACGGCGCGCCAGCGGTGCTGGCGCTACGATTGGCTGCTCGACATCGACATCAAAGGGTTCTTCGACAACATCGATCATAAGCTTCTTCTCAGGGCGCTACGTCGGCATACCGACTGCGTGTGGGTTCTGCTTTATGTCGAGCGTTGGCTGAAGGCGCCCATGATGCTGGATGATGGCATGCTTGTTGAAAGGAACAGGGGCACACCGCAGGGTGGGGTCATCTCGCCTCTGTTGTCCAACCTGTTCCTGCATTACGCCTTCGACTTCTGGATGCAACGGGAGATGTCAGGCGTGCCGTTTGAAAGGTATGCGGACGACATCATCTGCCATTGCAGGAGCGAACGGGAAGCGCGTGCGATCTGGCGGCGGCTGGAATGCCGCCTGCGGGATTGCGGATTGGAACTCCACCCGCAGAAAACGAAGATCGTCTACTGCAAGGACACCAACCGCAACGAAGTCTTCGACTGCGTCTGCTTCGACTTTCTGGGCTACCGTTTCCAGCCCCGACTGGCGAAATGGCGTGGCGGGCTCTTCGGCGTATCGTTCCTCCCCGCTGCGAAACCTACGGCACTCGCCGGCATACGTCGCCAGGTGCGCAATTGGGGCTTGCAGCGGCGCAGCGACAAGGGCCTGCTCGATCTCGCCCGGATGTTCAATCAACATATCCGCGGCTGGATTGGCTACTACGGTCACTTCTACAAGTCGGCGCTCTATCAGACCTTGATGAAGATAGACGCGCACCTGCTCCGATGGGCTGCACGGAAATACAAGCGGTTCAGGCAGCGACCCCGTCAGGCACGAGCATGGCTCGTGGCCATAAGGCGGGATCAGCCCGAACTGTTTGCTCACTGGCGGTTCGTTTACGGGAATGGTTGAACGTTGGGAGCCGTATGAGCCGAGAGGTTCACGTACGGTTCTGGGAGAGCGCGAGGGTGAGACTCCCTCGCGCCACTCACTTGCCGTTGTACCGGCAATCGCGGATCTTCGCCCGGGACGGGATCGAGCTGGAACGCTCGACCCTGGCCGATTGGGTTGGCCGGAGCACGGCCCTGCTCGAACCGTTGGCCGAGGCGATCGGCCGCCATGTTCTCGGCGGCCCGGCCCTGTTTGCCGATGATACGCCGGTCAGGATGCAGGCGCCGGGACGGAAGAAGACACGAACCGCGCGGGTCTGGGCCTATGTGCGCGACGAACGGCCCTGGTCGGGTCCGGCGCCGCCCGCCGTATGGTACCGGTTCAGCCTCGACCGCAAGGGGGAACATCCCGAAAGGCATCTGTCGGATTATAAAGGCCGGGTGCATGCGGACGGGTATTCCGGCTTCAACGGCGTGTTCGGGGACGACAAGGCCGAAGAGGTGGCGTGCCTGGCGCACGTGCGGCGCAAGTTCGTCGATGTCCAGCAGGCCCAGGGGAGCGTCATTGCCGAGGAGGCGATCCGGCGGATTGCGGCGCTCTACGCGGTGGAGAAGGCTGCTCGGGGATTGGCGCCGGGTGAGCGCGTGGTCCTGCGGCGGTCACAGGCGAAGCCCCTGTTCGACGCCCTGGAAACCTGGCTGGCCGCGCAGCTTCCGAAGGTCTCCGGCAAAACGCCGCTGGCCAAGGCGATGCGCTATGCGCTCGCGCGCCTGCCCAAGGCCCGTCCCTTCCTGGACGACGGCACCCTGGAGATCGACAACAACGCCGTTGAACGGGCCATGCGGCCTGTGGCGCTCGGGCGTAAGAACTGGCTGTTCGCCGGTTCCGAGGGCGGCGGCCACGCGCTCGCCATCGCCTTTACCTTGATCGAGACCGCCAAGCTCAACGACGTCGATCCGCAAGCCTGGCTCGCCTGGGTGCTGGAACGCATCGCCGAGCACAAGATCAGCCGTATCGACGAGTTGCTGCCCTGGAACTGGAGGCGCGGATGAGCGACGGGCTGTCAAAAAGGCTCCGTCAGCTGGACGGCTTCCTGATGAGCGACGCCGTTCCGGAAGACAGCATGATGCTGAGTGAGTTGGATGGGTTGCTGGCCGGTGTGATCGTGTGTCCGGACCTCATCATGCCCAGTGAATGGATGCCCTTGATCTGGGGGGGTGAAGGCCCCGTGTTCGACAGCCTGGAACAGTTCGAGGAGATCAACGGCCTGATCATGGGCCATTACAACGGCATCCTCCGCCAGTTGGACCGGAAACGATACGCGCCGATATTCGACGTCGACACCCGGAACGGGGATACGATCTGGGAAATCTGGATCGAGGGCTTCTATACGGCCTTGGCTCTGCGTCCTGATTCCTGGCTGTCGTTTGGAGAAGGAAGCCCGGCCCACAAGGCCCTATCCGTGTTCATGAGACTTCACGAACTCGCAACCACGCCCGACGTGACGCCCATGGAATTGGACGAGGAACTGGAAAACCTTGCCCCCGATCTGATCCCGATCCTCGTGCGGGATCTCCATGAAGCCAGATTGGCACAAGGGAAAAATGGATCGAAGCCAGTCTACCAAAATCAGCGAAAAACTGGCCGCAACGATCCGTGTCCCTGCGGTTCAGGCAAGAAGTTCAAAAACTGCTGCCTGAAGTGAGCAACGCCGGGAGCCGCCCCCTTCACCGGACGCTTACAACTGAAGCCGCTTTGATCTCAATGTTGAGTGGTGTGGGCTATTGCTGTGACAAGCATTGGGACTCTCAGAAACCCGGTGGTTAGCCACGTTAGTGTCTCAAGAACATCGGATGCCGTGATAACTAGAAATTATCACACCATTAGAATCTCTTCCTCGATGAAGCGCAAATTTAGGGCCGCCCTCAAAACGCGGTAGTACAGTGTCCGATCCTCGACGCGTTGCGGATGAATCTACCGACGATTCTTGATGTCTGCTAAGTGCCAAGCGCAAAGTTCCTGTCCGCCGTGTTTTTCGAAACTGGATCCCGAATGGCGGGACCGCGGATAACCTCGTTCAACGACGGTTCGGGGGGGGCGGACAGAGGGTGAGATTCGGCGCTGATATCAAACAGCCCTGAGCGCCTTGTCCTTTTCATCGTACTTCAGAACGGTCCAGACAAAGGCGGAATGGCTCCACGTGAGAGGAGAAACGCAAAGAGGGGAACCCGTGACGGGATGCACCTGCTCCGCCAGCACGCCTGATGGAAGCGCGTTCTTCCTGCACCACTCCAGATAGGGAAGGGTCGCCTGGAGTTCCGTCAGATTTTCCGCCCGGGCGATGTCGTATTCAGCCAACCAGAGCGTCGCAATGAACCAGGGATTCCCGGGGATGTCCTGTGGACCGTCTTCGGCGCGCTGATACATGTCGTCCTGGTAGCGGGCGCAGCCTTCCACGGGGGTCTTGAGCCACAACTGTTCGCGCACCGCCTCGGCGGTTGCAACCATCCGCGAATCCTTGGGATCCAGGACGCCCAGCGTTGCCAGGCTCAACAGGCTGACGTCGATGACCTCGTCAAGCAGGTAGCCCCCTTCTACCCGGGAGCCCGAACGGGCGAAGCGTTTCAAGCCGTCATGATAGAGGTGCCGGCCGATGCCCGCCGTTATTTCAGCAGCCACGGCGTCGTATTCCTGGGCCAGGGAGGTGTCATGAAAGAGCTTCGCGAAATTCGCGGCGGCCCGGAGACCGGCGATCACGGTCGCCACCGTGTAGGCGTGTAATGCATACCGCTCCTCCCAGAGATCATAAGAGGGAATTGGCAGCAGCGTTTCGGGGTCCCGGTAACTGACCATGAAGTCGGCCATCTTCCGGATGAGCGTCCCGTAGAGAGGACGGATGAATTCGACTTCCTTGGTTTTTTCGTAGTGTATCCAGAGTGCCCACAGGGTAAGCGCGGTCGAATCCTCCTGGATGGGAAGGACTTCTTCGCCGTCGATCAGCCATGCGTGCCAGTTGCTCGCGAGAGACCCGTCGGGATTGTAGTGCTGGAACAGAAAGCCTTCATCGGACAGGGCGCGGGCGCAGAACGCGAAGTACTTCATGCAAGTGTGCGAGTACCCAGCCGAGGTCAACGCGGCGGCGACGAACGCGCCGTCACGCCCCCACATGTACGAATAAGTGTCCTTCCCGAAACGGATGATGTCCGAATCGTTGGCGGCGATGATGGCGCCGCGGTTGTCGATCTGCGTTCTCAGGATGAGAAGGCTCCGACTGAAGACGTCGGTGATCGGCTTTGGCAGTCCCGCGAATTTGTGGGATTGTTCGCGCACCCAGGTCGACCAGTACTTCGAGGAGCGCCGGACAAGCTCTTCCGGCAATTGCTGATGGACTTCGGAATTGAGCCTCGCGACTTCCTGGTAGGTCGTGCCCGCCGCCATCCAGTAATAGGCGTCCGCCTTTCCCCCGGCGGGCAATTCCATTGGAATGCCGAGGGTTGAATTGGGTGAGCCCCAGGCGGACGGATTTCCGTCCAGCTTGCTGCTCTCGGCAGCCTTGCCGGGAGCGGGCAGATTTTCGGCCTCGCTTCTCCCGCAGGTGAAATTGAGCACGCCCCATTCGTCATTCGCCCGGCAGCTGATGAGGAAATACCGGTGGCCCTTGTAGTGCACAATCGATTGGCTTCGAGGATCGAAATAGGCCGTGCCGCCGATGTCGTTCCCGTAAAGATGGAATTCGTGCGTGAAAAAGAGATGTACCTGACGCGCTTCCGGCCGCAGGTTGATCGCCTCGATCTTCCTGACGTAGATGTTCAGATCCATATCCACCGTATCGGAACAACGAAGCTCCAGGTCCAGCGCATCGTTCCTCAGAGAGACGTTCGTCAGGAGGGTCTCGTCGTAATACCTCAGTTCCTTTTTCCATTCCGGTCCCATCCAGGAAATTCGCCCGTCCACCCAGACGCCGAAACGGAAGGGTTTCCCGCCGGAATGGTTCTCCTGCCCGATGAAGGGGAAGTAAATGTCCCGGAGTTGATAGTCCGAGTCAAAGTTCACGAGCAGGGACCCATTGCTTACGGGAAGGTCTTTAGGCATGTGGACCTCTCATCCAAGATCTGTCGGCAGAACTCGGGTGATTTCCGGGCCATGCGGGCGCAGGGGAAGCTCTTCCGGACGAGCCTGCGGCCCTCGCCGCGATCGATCCAATGGATCATCCGCAATCCGCTGGTAGAGCGCGGAATATTTCCGGGCCATGCTGGCAATGGAAAAGTTCTGCTGGACGTGTTTGCGGCACTTGCCGCGGTCGATCTGGTGGATCAGCCGCACGGCCTCCGCCATCTCCTCCATGGAACTGGAGACGAAACCGGTCTTCCCGTGGGTGACGATTTCCGGCACGGAACCCCTGCGGAAGGCTGCCACCGGGGTACCGCATGCCATCGATTCGATGAGCACAAGCCCGAAAGGCTCCCCCCAGCGGATAGGGAAGAGGGTCGCACGGGCGTGCCGATACCACATTTTTTTCTGGGCGCAGCCGACCTCCCCGACATAGATAATCTGCTTTCCTGATTCGAGGATGGGTTTCATGACCTTCGTGTAGTAGAGGTCGTCGGAAAGGGATGCGCTGGCGTCGGCCACGAGGTCGATGGATTCTTCCAGTTTTTTGAAGAACGCCCGGTCTTTCGGCTTGTTCTGGACATTGCCGGCGAGGATGAGCTGCGAGCCATTATTTTTCGCGATCTCTATGGCCGTGTCCTGTCCCTTGTCTTCGGTAATTCTTCCGATGGAAAACAGGTAATCGTGACTTCCGGGACCATCTCCAAACGGGAAGGCATCGATATCAATGCCGTGATGGATAACCGTTTCCATGTTGATAAACCCGTGATGCTCCCCTCTCTGGTATTTGCTGATGGGCACGAAGTATGCGCTGGAAGAGGAGGTGAGCGATTTGTTCCACTGCCTGAACATTCCCTGCTCGTCGGCAGGCACGTGGAGGGTCATCACAATCGGGACGGGCTTTCGGCGCAATCCCATGAAGACGGACTTCATCATGACAGGATCGTGCAGGTGAACGATGTCGATGTCTCCCCGTTGCGCCCGGCGCAGCGAACTGGCCAGATGTCGATCCATGAACTCTCGCTGTGCGCGGGTGTTCGTAGACCAGTACTCGGCGAAGGCCTTCTCGATTGTGGTGTGTTTCTCTCCGACGATGCGGGAATCGCCCGAGCAGGCGACGATCGATTGGTGCCCCCGTTCGGTGAGCCCCTTGTCGAGATTGTAGACAACGGTTTCGATGGGACCGTATCCCAAATCTTGATGAATCGGCCGGTTCAGGGTCGCGATCTGTAGGATCCTCATCGCCGTTCCCATCGGGAAGGGATGTTGCGAAGTGTCACAGGCGCCATTGTCCTAAATCCCCCAAATTACCACGAAGCTCAT
>NPIG01000232.1_pt2 | contig 35709 bp, 30 predicted proteins | sample 8637441 | NCBI WGS metagenome assembly NPIG01 (sample SAMN07420675, study PRJNA396082) | bioreactor metagenome | isolation source: sample BR6 brine-fed electro-methanogenic bioreactor BR | place: Japan: Kochi | collected 2016-06-14
GGCACAGACTCCCGGCCGGGGCTCCCTCCGGTCAACAATTGGTAGAGAAATACCAGATCAGTGCATCAGCGCCTTATTGAGATCCTCATGTTCAAACGCGGAACGCATCGATTCGATCTCGGTTTTCCCGGCCCCGAGACGTTGGGCCACCTGGTGCCATTTTGCTGTCCCCGCAGCCACCTGACCCGCCAGATTGCGGGCTTCACGGGCATTCAGTCCAAATTCAGACGCCACTTCATATGCAAGCTCCAGGGAAGCGGTGGCATCATCCAGGGTGATGCAGGTGCTCATAAACCTTGGTTTGACATGGACGGGCGTTGGTTCCAGATCATAGATGGGAGACAGGCCCCACCCTGAGAGATTCTCATAGAGAAACCCGTGGTTTCTCAGGTGATCATCCACATTGGAAATAAGAATGTTGAAAACGATCCGTTTCCAAAGTTCCCTGAGATCTTGTTCCGGATTGGCGCCATGGGCAATCAGGACTTCCCCGATCTCCAGATAGCTGGCTGTATCACCGTCTGATGCGCCAAGCATGCTCATGGCGGACAGAAATGGAATGCGTTTTATACCCTGTCTGTCAAACCGTTGCAGCAACAGAACGTTTTGACCCGATATATTGATAAGTTGGGTTTCAGGCACGACAATTCCGGCATGTTTGGCTAGAACAAAGGCAACCGCTTCCCACAGTTCGACATCCCATTCGTCATGGGGGCTGGGGAATTTGGCCAGCAGAAGGTTTCCCTGGTTGTCCCGGACCGCAGCCTTGGGCCGGGCACCCCCAAGGGAGGACCCGGGTTCGACCAGGTCACGGATATCCGCACCGCTTTCCTCATCCTTGAGTACCTTGCTGGAAAGCTGAAGCAACCGGCCAAGCAGGATCAGGGGGGGAATGCTGGTATCTGAATACTGAGCCAGATAGGGCCCGTTTTTTTTCAGTGAAAATCGTAATGCACCCATTCTGGAACGGTCATCCACCATGAGCAGGTAATCAGATTCCATCAAGGTCCGGGGAGCCCGGTTCTCTGCTTTGGCCTGGTGAAACTCAAGTCGCTGAATCAATTTTCGACCCCAGCGGTCCGGTGCGGAATCGCTGATGGCACCGAAAAAAGGGGCTGGGGTATGGTATCGGCCGGCTGATACCATCAGTGCCGGTTCTAACGAAAAATGACCGGGCCGTTTCCGGTAGGATCTCGTGTATTCAAATGACGCGGTCTGGCGGCCCTGTTTCTGATGGAGCCACAACGTCCCTACCGGGATGGTTTCCCCTTGAAAATCAATATGAACAAATACCGGCTGCTCCATTTTAAATTGATTTCCCAGAGTCTCTGGCCCGTAAAGGAATCCGTTCTTCATCCAGGATCCGGCCGGTGTAATCATTATCAATGGCCGCCAGGTTCATCCAGTCCACCCCTAAGCCGATGGCAAAAATCACCATGGCATAGTTGCCCATGCTGACACCGGGATCCCCTTTCTGGATTTTCGCCAGGGTTTCGCGGCTGATGCCTGCCCGTTCCGCCACCACGGTCATTTTCAGCCGCCGCCTGAGCCGGGCTTTGCGAATGTCATCCCCCAGGCGTTTCAGTCCGTTTCGAACGGAAATGGAAGGCCCTCTTTTTTTCTTTGCGACCATTAAAATTATCCATAATTTGTTTTATGCCATTTATCATAGCCACAAATAACATGAAAATCAATACACTTTTCGGCGGGAAAAACCCTTGCCCAGAACATTGAAGGTGTTTTCCGTGATCATGAAGGCTTCGGGGTCGATGTTGAACACAATCTCCTCGATGCGCTTGATCTGGTAGGTATTGGCCACCGTGAGCAGCACTTCCTTTTCTTCGCCCGTGTAAGCCCCCCGGCCCTTGAGAAAGGTGGCGCCCCGCTGCATTTTTTTCAGGATCTCATCGGCAATGGGCACCGGGTCTTTTGAGATGATCAGGATCATCTTGCGCTGGTTGAACAGGCCCATGCAGTACTCGATGGCCTGGGAAGCAATGTAGGATGTGGCCATGGAATATAAAATGATGTCTGTGTCCAGATATCCGAAACTGCCGGCGAACAGGACAAAGTTGAACATGAAGTTGTAAGTGCCGATGCGCAGGCTGAACTTCTGGTTGAGCAGAATGGAGATGATGTCGTTGCCCCCGCCGGACCCCAGGGACCGGAAAACAATCCCGGCCCCGGCCCCCACCAGGGTTCCGCCGGCCAGGGCCGCCAGCCAGGGATCGGTGATGTCGAAGGTGAAATTCACCAAATCCATGAACAGGGTGAGAATCCCGGCCCCGTAAAGGCTGTAGTACAGAAACCGCTTGCTGATGAACTTCCATCCGATGATAAACACCGGCACGTTCAGGATCAGGTACCAGATCCCGGGGGTCAGGATGTCCGACCCGTAGTAACACAGCAGGCCCAGGCCGGAGAATCCGCCCGTGATCATGCCGTGGGGAATGATGGCGGCCTTGATGCCGACGGCCACGATCACGCTGCCCAGGGTGATGAGAAACAGGTTCCAGGGAATGGAATAGACAATATTGGTTTTCGACTTCATGGGATCTTCCTCGGCAATATTCTCGATGAAATGATGGCTGAAAAACGATAAATATACGATCAGATCCCGCAAATTGCAAGAAAAATCCGGGTTCCGGAAATGGACACTCGTCGAGCCCAGCGGGGGATGGGGTGCCNNGGCACCCCATCCCCCGCTGGGCGGGTCCGGAGCCGAAAAGCCCTCACCTTTCAATCGCCAGGTGAGGTGCTGCGGGTCAAAGCCCATAACAGGTGAAGTCTGTGTTGTTGCGATCGGGTCAAAGCCCGTTATTTCTGGTTGTCATCCATTTTGTGCAGTTCCCGCAGAATTCCCAGAGGTGATTGACCGAATGCCAGAGACTGAATTTTTTTCATGCGCTGGGTATCGTTTTCAAACTTTTTTTTCAGCCGGGATTCATAGGCCTCTTTGATGGTTTCCACCAGCTTGTCAAACCCGCAGGGTTTTTCCAGCACCTTGAACGCACCCAGCTTTGTACATGCCACAGCCGTGTCAATGGTGGCATGGCCCGACAGGATGATGATTTCCAGAAACCGGTGGCTCTTCTTCAGGGTTTCCAGCAGCTGGACCCCGTCGATGCCCGGCATCTGCAGGTCCACCACAGCCACGTCAAACCGGGCTTTTTTTGCCACCTCAATGGCATCGGCCCCGTTGGTCACCGGCGTGATGTCAAAAAATTTGAGTTTCAACCGTTCGGTCAGGGCGTTGAGAAATTTTTCTTCGTCGTCCACCAGTAAGAGATGGATTTTTTCAGTGTCGGTCATGGCTGCCTCCAAAATTTATGGGTTGGTCTATGGATTGTTTTGTTTTGCGTGATTCATGCATCAGCTGCCAGGCCCTTCAGGCCGGTGTTCTCCTTTGGAAGGGTCAGTTCCACTCCGGTGTCGGTCTTTGTGAATACCGCTTGGAGAACTTCGGCCACTTCAGCGGTCCGGATATCTGGAAAACCGGTGAGATCCGCGGGCCGGTCATGGGAAAAAACCAGGGTGACCGAAGACGGGTCTGAATCCCGCAGTGACAGAGTCAGTTCCGCGCTGGTGTCCAGGGCCCGGTAAAGGGCGCTCAGGGTCCGGTAGATCAGGGTCTGGAACAAAAAGGGGCTGGTGATAACAGAACCGTCTTTTGATTTTGATGGGGCCTTCAAAGAATCATCCAGCCGGGTTTTTCCGGCAAAGCTCAGAAATCCGGTGAGCTTGACGGCCAGAACCACTGCATCGCTGACCCGGATGTCATCGACCGGATGATCCACGCTGTGGGCGAACTGGTTCATCTGGCGGATGGTGTCAAACCCCCGTTCGATCTCCTCGGCGATGCTGTTGCTGCAGTTTTCCAGCAAGGACAGGTCAAAGGGTTTGCCCTGCTTGGACAGCTGGGTCAGGTCGTTCAGAAACCCGGCGGTTTCTGAAATGATGGCAAAAATGTTTTTCAACTCATGGGAAATGCTGGCATTGACGGCTCCGAAAAACCGAAGGCCCTGTTTGTGGATCAGATCGCTGGGATGTGATGTCATGGTTGAGGTCTCCCCATATTAAAGGTCTGGATCGAGCCGCTGCCGGATGGTCTCGATCAGGGTGTCGATGTTCAGCGGTTTGGCCAGAAAAACGTCATCGGATTTGTCCGGAATCCCGTTCTGATCGATGGTGCCGTGCCCCGTCACAAAGATGAATTTGATGCCCGGATGTTTTTCCAGCAGTTTTCGTTTCAGGGCGAATCCACTCATTCCCGGCATTTTCAGGTCCAGAACCGCGATGTCGTACCGGGTTTGGGCCGCTTTTTCCAGGGCCTGGTCCCCGGAGCAGGCCACATCCGCGTCCAGCCCCCGCAGGGACAGCCTTCTGGCCAGCATGTTGATGAATTTGGTCTCGTCATCCACTAGAATAATTTTCATTCCTCATCCTTGTCCTTTTTTTGAATCCTGACCGGCAGGGTGACGGTGAAAATGGTACCGATGCCTTCACTGCTTTCTACCCTGATATTCCCTTGCAGCTTTCTGACCAGGCCATAGGTGATGGACAGCCCCAGGCCGGTTCCCATTTTTTCTTTTTTAGTGCTGAAAAACGGTTCATGAATCCGTTTGAGGTTTTCTTCGGGAATGCCGCAGCCTGTGTCTCTGATCTCGATGCTGATCTTGTCGGGTGGCAGGTGGGACACCGTGATATCCAGGCATCCGTTGGCTTCGATGGCCTGGAACGCGTTGTTGATCAGGTTGAGCAGAACCTGCTGGAGCTTGCCCCGGTCGGTCTCGATGGCCGGAACGTTCGGATCAATGGCCGTGGTGACATGGATCCCTTTGTACTCGGTTTCCTTTTTGTGAAAACTCAAGATCCCGTTGATCAGTTTTTCCACGTTCACCAAAGAGATCCGGACATCGAACTGCCGGACAAACCCGAGCAGCTGGCTGGTGATGGTGCCGCACCGGGATACCGCCTCCAGGATGTCATCCAGAAGTTCCGTGATCTCCTGTTCACTCTGGTGCTCGTCCGCGTATTGATACAGGTCCTTGAGATATCCGGCGGTTTCATTGATCAACGCCAGGGGGTTGTTGATTTCATGGGCGATGCCGGCGGACAGCTGGCCGATGCAGGCGAGCTGCTGGCTTTGTTCCATTTTGAGCATGGTTTCCGCCTTGGCCTGGTCTGCCAGAAACAGCTGGTTCACCATGAACGTGGACACCAGGGTGATGATCACCACCATCACCAGACAGCAGGCCCCGATGATCCAGTTAAAGGTTTTTCCCAGGTTCAGCCAGGTGCCCATGACATCGGATTTTTTCTTGTGAACCATGAGAATGAACGGGGTGGTCACCGCTTCAGTGGCAATATAGGAATATCCCGTGATAAAGGCGTTCTCTCCTTTGTTTTCCGGCTGGATCACCTGGGTGGTGTCTGAAAATACCGGCACGGCCAGCGGGGTCTTTGTAAAAATTTTTCCATACCTTGTGGAAGGGGTCTGAAGGATACCTTCCCGATTCATCAGGAAAATATCGGTGTGAACATTGGTTTTATAAGAGGTCAGCATGTTCATGAGCCGTTGGGTGTCCAGGGTGGCCCGGAGAAGGAAATGCCGGCCGTATGCGGTTTGAGACCTGACCGCAATGATGATGTGAGGAATGTCCCGGTATCCGGTGAATACCTCGCTGATGAAATTGTCCTTTTCGATGCTCTGGACAAACCAGGGCTGGTTTTTATAGTTTTTCCCCTCCAGATTGAAGGGGCCGGCATAGGCGATCTGACCGCCGTCCGCATCGATGATGCTTAAATCGGTGAACCCGCCGAATCCCAGCTTGAGATTTTCCAGAATTTTGGCCAGGTGTTGGTTATCGATCAATGAATAATAGGGCAGTTCGTTCACGATAAACCGCAGGGCATTCAGCCGTTCTTCCAGAAAAAACCGCATGGACCGTTTGGCATTGGAGGTGACCCGGTCCGTCTGGAGCACCAGTTCCGAATCCACGGATTTCTGGATCAGCCGGTGGTTGATGACCGTGGTGAAAACCAGAGGTGCCAGGGAAGTGACTGCCAGGATGATGATACTGATAATCCAGATGCGTGGATAATTGGAAATGGTCTGAAACGATGACAGATGCAGGCTGGGCCGGTGAAACAGAAATCTCAGCCATCCCTGGTTCCTTATGATGAGCGGTTGCCGGTTCATGTTCCTTCCCTCCGGGCAAGGGTGAGCAGCGTGGTCAGCTTTTCGATGTTCACGGGTTTGTGGATGAATTCGGACGCGCCCATTGCCAGGCACGCGGCTTCATCTTCCCGGGTGCCGTGGCCGGTGATGATGAACACGGGAACGCTCGGATCAATCTCCTTGATGGTTGCCAGTACTTCAGTACCATAGATGTCCGGCAATTTCAAATCCAGCAGGACCAGGGTCACGGCACCCGGATTCGTCTTGATCCAGTCTACTCCGGATTCCCCGTCATAGCAGGCATGACAGGTGACCCCCCTGAGAGACAGGCGCCGGGCCAGCATGTCGGCAAATTTTGTTTCATCATCGATGATCAGGATATCAACATGTTTCATAAATGTGTTTCATAAGTGAATATTTTAGGTTGACTGTTTAAAAATTTTAATTTATATCTTGATATAAATTTTTTTGTTGCATTTGTAAACATTAAAATAAACAAAATTAAATATTTTAAACGGAAAATCAAAAAATTGAAGCATCTGAACAGGTGAACAAACAGGAAAACCAGGAATTTAGATCCTTAATTTAAAAAACACAACTATTAACGGTGTAACGAGGACCTGATTATGGCATTTTTCAAAAAATCAAAAAACGAACCGGCACAGGCAAAAGAACAGCCCAATGTCACGCCGGATCATGCTTCTGGGGACGGACCGGCTGGGTCCGATGCTGAAAGCGCTTGTAACAAACGCATTGCCGTTGCCACCTATGAAAGCCGGTTTCCGGAGAAAATGGTGGACTATGCGCTGGAGATGGCAAAGCGGATGGGATGCGGGCTCATTGCCGTGAACTGCGCCAATCTCACCCATGACATCACGGAATTTTTTTCCAACGCCCATGATGTGGCATTTGAGGAATTCAAGAAAAATTCCGAACGCAACATCGGGGATTTCCGGGCCAGGGCAGAAGAGCGGGGGCTTGAATTTTTTCATACCGTGCATTTTTCCAATATCGACAATGCGGTGTCAGCCGTCGTCAAGGAACATGGCAACCCTGAATTCATTATCACGGAAAATCCGGCCGGTGCGGCCAGGGCCGGTGCCAAAGCAAAGTCCGGGAAAAAGGAGGTCCGGATCCTGCTGGTGGATGACAACCCTAAATTTCTGAACGCCGTGGCGGACCGGATACGGTTGCAGGGGTATGAACCGCTCACCGCCCTGAACGGAGAGCAAGCCCTGGAAATTATGGCGGCCCACACGTTTCAGCTGGCCATTATCGATCAGCGGCTGCCGGACATGGACGGCCTGGACCTCATCGCAAAGCTCAAGGAAAAAGATGCGGCCCTCGCCAGCACCCTTCTGACCGGCCACGGGGATTCCAAACTCAGGGAAGCGACCGAAGCCCTGGCGTCCGTGTATTTTGAAAAAGAGGACATGGGCAGTTTCTGGGGGTTTTTCAGAAAATTTTTAAGTTCTCTGGGATCCCCGGAAGAAAAAAAGCCGGTCCTGGCCCAGACATTTTGTGTGTATTCCATTGATTGAGGAGGACATGATGAGTTTCAGGTTCATTTTCAGCATTGTGTTGATTGGGGTGGTTGCGGTCCTCTGTTATGTTTTCCGGAACAAAAAGTGATGGAAAACGGACCGGACCCGGGTGATGGAAATCGATCAAAATTAATGAACGGAGAGATATTTGAATGACACCGGATATGATATTGACAATGATCGTGCTCGTATTTGTGATCTGTTTGTTTGTATTTGAATGGGTAAGGGTGGATGTCGTGGGCATCATGATGATGGTGCTGCTGCCCCTGATGGGACTGGTGACAGCGAAAGACGCCTTTTCAGGGCTTTCCAGTAACGCGGTCTGCTCCATTATTGCCGTGATCATCATCGGGGCGGGCCTTGACAAGACCGGGGTGATGAACCGGGTGGCCAAGCCGATCATGGCCCTTGCCGGCAAGAGTGAAAACAAGATCATCCTGTTCATTGCCGGGACCGTGGCCATCATTTCCAGCATGATGCAGAACATCGGGGCTGCGGCCCTGTTTCTGCCCGTGACCCAGAGAATCTCCAGGCGCATGGGCATTCCCACCTCCCGGGTGCTCATGCCCATGGCGTTCTGCGCCATCATCGGCGGGACCATCACCCTGGTGGGGGCCAGCCCCACCATCCTTTTGAACGACCTGATGGTGGTGGGCGGAGAAAAACTGGCGCCCTTCGGCCTGTTCACCCAGACCCCCATCGGCCTGTGCCTGGTGGCGGCGGCTCTGATCTATTTCATCGTGTTCGGCCGGTTTATTCTGCCGGCACAGTCCGGAGAATTCAGCCGCGGGGCCTCGGACATGCTGATTTCCGAATACCAGGGAGTCAGAAGCATTGTGGAGCTGCATGTGCCTGAAGGCGGTGTGACCGGTACGTTGGAGGAGCTGACTATCCGGGCCAAATTCCTGGTCACGGTCGTCGGAATCAGCTCTTCGGACGGCCGGAGCGTCAATCAGGTGCCCCGCAGTCATGAAAATATTTCCAAAGGCTGTGACGTGGCCGTGGTGGGAAAATGGGAAAACATTGAAAAACTGGCCCGGGAATACGGCTGGCGGATCAAGGATGCCCTGGAAACATTTGCCGACACCCTGGCCAACACCAATGCCGGCGTTGCCGAAGCCGTGGTCTCCCCCCGGTCCGATCTGATCGGCAAAACCCTCAATGAAATCAGTTTCAAGGAACATTACCAGCTCAATCCCCTGGTACTGTTCAAGGGAAACAAGAAAATCTACAGCGGACTGACCTTCATCCCCCTGAGTCAGGGGGACACCCTGCTGCTCCAGGGGCCCTGGGACCGGTTTCATATTCTGAACAACAAGCCCAAGCCCCGGTCCCTGGTGTTTGCCTCTCCCCTGGAAGGCGAGATCCTGCGGCCCCAGAAAGCGGTCCTGGCCGTATGCTGGCTGGCCATTGCCCTGGTCCAGATCGTGTTTTTCAACACGCCGCTGGCCGTGGCGTTGATGTCCGGCGCTTTGGGTATGATTATCACAGGGGTCCTGACCGTGGATGAAGCCTATTCCTCCGTGGACTGGATGACCGTGTTCCTTCTGGGCGGGCTGATCCCTCTGGGGATCGCCTTTGAAAAAAGCGGCACGGCCGCGTTCATCGCCGAAGGGGTTCTGGGCCTGGTGGGAACGCCGGCCCCCATTGTGCTGCTGGCCGTGATCGGCATCATGACCACGTTTTTCACCCTGGTGATCTCCAATGTGGGGGCCACGGTCCTGCTGGTGCCGCTGTGCATGAACATGGCCATGATGGCGGGCGCGGACCCGAGAATGGCGGCTCTGGTGGTGGGGTTGTCCGCCTCCAACAGTTTCGTGCTGCCCACCCACCAGGTCAATGCCCTGGTGATGCGGCCCGGCGGTTACCGGACCGTGGACTATGCCAAAGCCGGTATTGTCATGACCGTGATCTTTCTGGTGGTGGAACTGTTGATGATTTACCTGTTTTATGGCATATGATGCAGGATTGACCTCACGGGCCACGGGGTCAGGCCTGCGTTATTGTCGTTTTGAGCCTGAACCTGAAAATGAGTTTATGGGGTCAGGATTGACTGAAATTTCTTGACCCTGACAGGAGAGGTGTTTTACATATACGTAAAAATAAATGACAGACATGAAAAAACATATCCTTCTGGTGGATGACGAGGAACGGCTGCTCAACTCCATGGCCCAGCGCATCTCCCTGCTGGGCCATGAGCCGGTCAAGGCCACTTCCGGACTCCAGGCCCTGGATCTGGCGAAAACCGCCCGGTTCGACCTGGCCATCGTGGACCTGAAAATGCCGGACATGGACGGGCTGGTCACCATCACCAAACTCAAGGAGCTGGACCCGGATCTTCGGACCGTATTGCTTACGGGCTATGGCAGCGACAAGACCCGGCAGGCCACCGAAGCCCTGGGCGCCATGTATTTTGAAAAAGATGCCATGGCCGGGCTCTGGGATGTGATTCGCCAGTCCGGCGGGGAGGGCAATGTGTTTGTTATCCATTCCCCGTCCTTGGGCCAGGCCACCCCCCTGGATGCCGACCGGGCCGATTCCGGCGGACAGCCCCTTTCCAGGATCATCGGCGAAACCACAAAGATGCAGCGCCTGAGAAAAAACATCCACCGGGTGGCGGAACTGGACTGCCCGGTGATCATCCATGGAGAAACCGGCACTGGCAAGGAGCTGGCGGCCCGGACCATCCACCGGTTGAGCCGCCGCAAAGACCAGCGGTTCCTGGCGTTTGACTGCGGGTGCTTCAGCAGTGATTTCCGGTTCAGGGAACTGGTGGCCTCCCTGAATTCCCGGACCGGAGAGGATACCAGATCCGCCTTTGCCGGCACCATTTTCCTGGACCATATTGAAAACATGCCGGCCCAGGCCCAGACAGACATGCTTTCCATTCTGAAACATCCGCATCCCGCTTCGGACACGGATTCCCCGTCTTTTGCCATGGATGTGCGGTTCATTGCAGCCACCCAGGGCAGTCTGGATAAAAAAGTGGATCAGGGCCGGTTCAACCGGACTTTGTTTCAGCGGATCCGGGGCATCTCCCTGGAGATGCCGGCATTGCGGGACCGAAAAGAGGACATTCCCATGTTGAGCCGGTATTTTCTGGACCGGCTCAATCAGGAGTTCCGAAAAAATATCACCGGGATTTCCGGTGCGGTGCTGGCCGCGTTCAATGCGTATCCATTTCCCGGCAATGTCCGGGAACTGCACCATATCATCGAGCGGGCCGTAATCCTTGTCCAAAAAGGAGACATCGATACCGGACACCTGCCGGACCGGGTGATCCGTTCCAGTGACCCGGCTGGTCGTGACCCGGATTCCCCGGTCCGGGTCACTTCGGATCCGACCCGGCCGTTTCTCACTCTTCAGGAGATGGAACACCGGCATATCCTGAAGGCCCTTGAGACCACGGAGGGCAACAAGTCCAGAGCCGCAGAACTCCTGGGGATCAGCCGGGCGGCCCTGTGGCGCAAACTGCGGATCATCTCCGAAAAAGAGGTATAGCTTGACCGGCTGGAACCGATTCGTCCGAACGGTTGCCGTGATAGCCGGCGTCGTGGTTCTGGGGATGTCCGGAACCGGATGTGTGTCCGGGCTCAACCGGTACCAGACCCGGGGCACCCTGGACCTGCCCGGCCTCACTGCCCCGGTCACGGTCCGGCGGGATGAAAAAGGCATGGCTTTCATCCGGGCGGACAACTTTGATGACCTCATCTTTGCCCAGGGGTTTGTGACAGCCCGGGACCGGCTGTTCCAGATGGACCTGATCCGCAGAACGATCCAGGGCCGGATGGCGGAACTGGCCGGTAAAAAAGCCCTGGATCAGGACATGCGCATGCGCACCGTCGGCCTTTACCGCCTGGCGCGGAAACAGGCCGCCATCCTTGACCCGGACATTGCGGCCCGGTTCCGGAAATATGCGGACGGGATCAACGCCTTTATCAAAGCAACGCCTCAAGACCTTCACCTGGAGTTCCGGCTGGCCGGGACCGCACCGGAACCATGGACCATCGTCGATTCCCTGGGACTTCTTTATTTTCTGGGGTATGCCACCGCTGCTGACCTGGACACGGAAATTCTCCTTGAAATGCTGCTGCGCACGGCAGGGTATGATAAAACCCGGCAGGTCCTTCCGTTGAACATTCATCCGGATGACCCGAGTGACACCGGCGAGTGGAAGGAGGTCCCTCCCCCGGACCGGTTGATTTCCATGCCCCCCCCTTTCTCCCAGGTCGCCGCTTTTCTGCCGGACCGGTACCTGCGGACCGGCAGCAACAACTGGGCCGTGTCCCCGGCAAGGTCCGCCACAGGAGCGGCCATGGTGTGCGGGGACACCCACCTGGATCCCCGGATCCTGCCCGGGGTGTGGTATCCAGTGGGCCTGATCGGTCCCGGGATCCGGGCCGTGGGCGTGGCCATCCCGGGCATTCCGGGCATGGCCATGGGCCGGACGGACCACATTGCCCTTGCCATGACCAACAATTACGCCGATATTCAGGACTTGAGCCTGGTAACCCCGGACCCGGACCGGCCGGAACACTACATTGAAAACGGGAAATCACATCCCTTTGACATCCGGGTCGAAACCCTGAAAATCAAAGATCCGGATGCCCCGGGCGGATTCACTTTTCATGAGTTTATGGTACGTACTACACAAAAAGGCCCGGTGGTCACGGATCTGTTCGACAGCCTCGAACCTCACCGGCCTGTGGTTCTGCGGTTTGCGCCGGCGGAATCCATGACTCCGGATATCGGTCTGCTGGACATTCTGACCGCGAAAAACAGCATGGAACTCAAACAGGCGCTTACCCGGCTGCCCATGGTCTGTTTCAACTGGGTGTTTGCCGACGGCCAGGGGACCATCGGGTTTCAGGTCTCCGGCCGGGTGCCGATCCGTGAAAAAGGGCATGGCGCGTTTCCGGGTGTCGGCCCCGGCAGCCCCCTGGGGGCGGAAAACGGGCAACCGCCGCCCCGGACATCGGCCCGGGATACCTGGACGGGATGGATCCCTGTCCACGAGATGCCCGGAATCCTGGACCCGCCGGCCGGATGGATCGGTACCTGCAACCACAAGATCGTGCCGCCGGACTATCCTTATTATTATTCCTCTTATTTCGCCCCCCGGTACCGGTATCAGCGCCTGTCGGAACTGATGGCCGGTTCAGATCTCAAAACCCCGGAACAGATGTGGCGGTATCAGCAGGATGTCCTGAATCCCATGGCCCGGAGCATTGCCCCGGAAATGACCCGTGCCCTGATGCGGGATCCGGATACCCGGCCCATGGCCGCCGTCCTGGGTGACTGGGATTTCCACGATGACCCGGATGCCGTGGCCCCGACCCTGTTCCAGGCTGTGTACCTGTTTTTCGCCAAAGCCGTGTTTGAAGACGAGCTGGGAAAAGACAACACCCGGCTGCTGGTCAATACCTGGTATTTCTGGCAGGAACGGCTTCAGCAGATGGTCCTGAACGGCAGGTCTGACTGGTTTGATGACGTTCGGACCCCGGACCGTTCAGAAACCGTGTCCGACCTGTTTGTACGGGCCGGGCACCAGGCAAAGGCGTATCTGACCGGCCGGTTGGGCCCGGACATGACCCGGTGGCAGTGGGGCCGGGTTCACACCCTGACGCTGGTGTCTCCGGTGGCCAAAGACGGCTGGATCGCCCGCGTTCTGGGCATGGGCCCCATGCCCATGGGCGGATCCGGGGAAACCCTGTACCGGGGCTGGTATGATGCAGATGATCCGTTTGCCGTAACCCATTGTGCGGCCCTGCGCATGGTGGTGGATTTCGCGGATCCGGACAAGATCCGGGCCGTGCTTCCCGGCGGGGTCGCGGGCCGTCTGTTTCATCCCCACCACAAAGACCGGGTGGCCCCGTTCATGTCCGGTAACCCTGAATACTGGTGGTTCAGCGATGATGCCATTCATGCCCATACTGTCACCATCCAGAAACTGGTTCCCCAAGGATAAAAAAATTCAAATAAGTCAAGGTTTTTTCATTGTACATTTTTGTAAAAAAACGTATACAACTAAACGTGCTGTAGAATGACGTGATGTACAGGATGGTATGGTTTTGTTACAAACACTTAAGATGAGATGAGGATGTATATATGAGTTTCAAGGCAAAACTGACGTCCGGAGAAAGGGTGGTGCTGGCGGAAATGGATACCCCCAAGGGCGTGGATATATCCGGCATGATTAGCCATGCAAGATTTCTTAAATCCCGGGTGGATGCAGTGGTGCTTCCGGACCTGGACAACGGGGTCATGCACCTGAACGCCCTGGCCGGCGGTTCGATTCTGCGTCAGCAGGGCATGGAGCCCATGATCCATGTGTATGGCCGGGACAGAAACCGGATGGCCCTCCAGGGAGATCTGCTGGCGGCCCATGTGCTGGGCATCCACAACCTGCTGGTGGTGCAGGGGGAAGAGATGGTCAACGGGGATCATCCGGACGCCAAAATCGTGGATGACCTGGATGAACTGGGGATACTGAACATGATCCGGACTCTGATGGCCGGCACTGATCTGGCCGGGTTCGAGCTGCACGGCAGACCTGAATTCACCACCGGTGTCGCAGCCCCTCCCATTGCCGATGAAAACCAGTTGAAACAGGCCGTGACCGACGCCGGGAAAAAGACTGCGGCCGGTGCCGGATATGTGGTGCTTCAGCCGGTCTTTGACCTGGCATTCTACAAACAGATCGTCAACGCGTTCTCTTCCTTGAATGTACCGGTGATCGCCTCGGTTTTTCTGCTGAAAAATGTGGGCATGGCCCGGTATATTTCCATCAATGATCCCGCCTCCCGGCTGCCGGAAGAGGTGATTCGCCGGATCCGCCAGGCAAAGGACCGTGACACGGAATGTGTGGCCATTGCCGGCGAAATGATCCGGGGCCTCAAAGAGGTCTCCCAGGGAATCAAAATATCGGCTCTGGGGTGGGAAGACAGGCTGCCGGCCATCCTGGACAGCGCCGGGTTATAGAAAGCAACGTTAACTGACAAAGAGATCCATCCTGCAACCGCCGGGCCCGTATGCCGGTCCGGGCTGCACATGGATTTCCTTAAATGAATAGGTAACTCATGCAAATGAATCAGAATTCAGAAAACAGCCTGTCCACGGACAGGCGCGTGCTGGTGATCGGCGGTGGTGTCGGCGGTATCCGGGCCGCCCTGGACCTGGCCGAATCCCGGCGCAACGTACTGCTCATTGACAAATCATATGCCATCGGCGGGCTGATGACCCAGCTGGACCGGACTTTTCCCACCAACAACTGTGATCTTTGCACGGTATCGCCTTACCTGTCCCAGGGGGGCCGGGAAAAATACCTGGAGATCAGACCCATGACCTGTCTTACACGACTGGACGGGGAAGCCGGCGCGTTTTCCGCCACCCTCATGACCCAGCCCCGGTATATTGACACGGAAAAATGCACGGCCTGCGGCGAATGCGCCAAACAGTTTCCGGACGCGGTCCGCTTCACCCCGGGGCTGGATCCCAGGGCCCCGACCTGCATGCGCTATCCCCAGGCCACGCCGTTTGCCTTTTCCATCGACATGGACAGAATCGATGATGTGCAGGCCTTGAAAAATGTCTGCAAGGCCGATGCCATCATACCGGAGGACTTGCCAAAGGAAACCGTGATGGATGTCTCGTCCGTGGTTCTGTCCGTGGGCGCGGACCTGTTCGATCCCGCCGTATTGGACAATTTCGGGGGCGGCCGGTTCGCCAATGTGGTCACGGGCCTGGAATATGAACGGATCATGTCTGCGTCCGGCCCGTTCCAGGGCAACCTGGTGAGAAAATCAGATGGCAGACGGCCCAAAAAGGTGGCCTGGATCCAGTGTGTGGGATCCCGGGGTATCAACCGGGCCGATGTGCCTTACTGTTCCAGTGTCTGCTGCATGTACGCCCTTAAGGAAGCCATGGTCACCAAGGAGCGGTTCGGCGAAGATATCGAAGCCACGATTTTTTTCATGGACATGCGGACCCATGGCAAAGGATATGAAGAATATTACAACCGTGCCAGAGATGAGTACAAGATCCGCATGGTGAGAAGCCGGCCCCACACCATCGTGGAAAACCCGGATACCGGAAATCTTTCCATTGCCTATGCCGTGGAAGACAAATCGGTTCAGCAGAACGAAGAATTCGACATGGTGGTGCTGTCCACCGGGTTCCGGGTGAACGCGGAAACCCGGGAACTGGCCCGGAACCTGGGTATTGAACTGAATCCCCATGATTTTGCCGAAACCGACCATTTCAATCCCGTGCAGACCTCCCGCCCCGGCGTGTATGTATGCGGGGTGTACGAAAGTCCCAAAGACATCCCGGAAACCATGGTACAGGCGTCTGCGGCCGCTGCCATGGCCGCCGCCGATCTGCCCATGTCTCCGGCCGGCCTCAACGGGGAAGAGGTGTTCCCCCCGGAACGGGACATCACGGGTGAAGATCCCCGCATCGGCGTGTTTGTCTGTGACTGCGGATTCGAGATCGGCGGGGTCCTGAACGTGGACAACCTGCTGGAAGCGGTGAAAACCCGTCCGAACGTGGTGGTGGCCAAGGCTGTGGGATACGGATGCTCCTCGGAATCCATGGCGAAAATCGAGGCCATGATCGCGGAACACAACCTGAACCGGGTGGTGATCGGGGGGTGCTCTCCCAGGACCCATGAAACCAAGTTCCAGGACCTGCTTCGGCGGGTGGGGCTGAACCGGTACCTGGTGGAAATAGTGAACCTGCGGGACCAGAACACCTGGACCCATATGAACGAGCCTGAAAACGCCCAGAAAAAGGCGGTCAAGCTGCTGAAAGTGGGCATCGCCGGGGTCCGAACCAACCATCCTTTGCGGGATCATACCCTGCCCATGAGCCAGAACGCGCTGGTGGTGGGCGGCGGGGTCACCGGCATGACCGCGGCCCTGAGGCTGGCGGACCAGGGTATCAAAACCTATATCGTGGAGCGGGCCCCGTCCCTGGGCGGTCTGGCCCGGTCCCTGAGCAGAACCATAGAAGGGGACGAGGTGGCCCCGTTTATTCAGGGTCTGGTGGATGCGGTCACTGCCCACGCCAACGTCCAGGTGCTGACTCGGTCCGTGATCGTGGACCACAGCGGTATGCCCGGCCTGTACCGCACCGGTATCCAGACCGGGGTGCGCATGAACTACATGCAGATCGACCACGGGGTCACCATCCTGGCCACCGGGGCTGCGGCCAACCGGCCGGCCCGGTACGGCCTGGGCACCCTGGACAAGGTCATGACCCAGCTGGACATGGATTCGCTTCTGGCGGACGGTCCGGAAAAGGTTCAGGCCATGGACCAGGTGGTGATGATCCAGTGCGTGGGCTCCCGGGAAGAAGACAATCCCAACTGTTCGAGAATCTGCTGCCAGGCGGCCGTGAAAAACGCATTGAAAATCAAGGAGATCAGCCCGGACACGGAAGTGTTTATCCTGTACCGGGATATGCGCACCTATGGATTTCTGGAAGATTACTACCGCAAGGCCCGGGAACTGGGCGTGAAATTCATCCGCTTCTCTCTGGAAAACCGGCCCGAAGTCCGGGCGGAAGAGGGGGGAATTGTGGTCAGGGCCCATGACTATGTCCTGGACAGCGACATCGACATCGATGCAGACTGCGTCGTGCTCAGCACCGGGTTGATCGCAGACGATGAAAACACCGAAGATCTGGCTCTGATGTTCCATCTGCCCCGGACCCAGGATCACTATTTTCTGGAAGATCATGTGAAACTGCGGCCCGTGGATATGGCCCAGCGGGGGTTTTTCCTGGCCGGGACGGCCCATTCCCCCAAAGTGATCAAGGAATGTGTCACCCAGGCCCAGGCGGCTGCCGGACGGGCCCAGACCCTTCTGGCCAAGAAAGAGATCAACCTGGGGGCCTGCGTGGCCATTGTGGATCAGAAAAAATGCGCGTCCTGCCTGATCTGTGTCCGGGTATGCCCCTTTGACGTGCCTTTTATCAACGCAGACGGCGTGTCCCAGATCGATGCGGATAAATGTCACGGCTGCGGGGTGTGCGCCGGCGAATGTCCGGCCAAGGCGATTCAGCTGCTGGCCTATGAAGATGACCAGATTATGGCAAAATTAGACGGCTTATTTGAAAGGTAGAAACCGATATGGAACATTTTGAACCAGAAATTGTCGCGTTCTGCTGTCATTACTGTGCCTACACGGCGGCGGACATGGCCGGCAGCAAGCGGATCCCCTATCCCACCAACGTGAAGATCATCCGGGTGCCATGTTCCGGAAAAGTGGATGCCATCCACCTGATGAAAGCCCTGGAAAAAGGGGCAGACGGCGTGTATGTGGCAGGATGCCTGGCAGGCGACTGTCATTTCAAGAACGGGAATATCCGGGCCGAAGCCCGGGTCAACCGGGTGAAGAAACTGCTCACCGAACTGGGCTGGGAACCGGAACGGGTGGCCATGTACAACATGTCCGCCGGCATGGGGGAAGCCTTTGCCCGGGTGGCCAGGGAATTTACGGAAACCATTAGAAAACTGGGCCCAAGCCCCGGGAACGCCGGAGCCATGGACAAGGCAGCCAGTTGATGTTTACATAATTCTTTCGGAGAAAAATTCATGATTACAGCGGAACAAAAACCCATACAGGAAATTATCCAGTATATTGCCCCATACAGCAACATCCTCCTGGTGGGCTGCAATGAATGTGTGACGGTGTGTGCGGCCGGCGGCAGAAAAGAAGTCGGCCTGCTGGCATCGGCCCTGCATCTGAATCACCTGAAACAGGGAAAAAATATCGATATCAGAGAAATTACCCTGGAACGTCAGTGTGATCCGGAATACGTGGAAGAACTGGCACCCTATATCGACGGCGTGGATGCCGTGGTATCCATGGCCTGCGGCTGCGGGGTCCAGACCATTGCGGCCCGGTTCAAGAAAACCCCGGTGTTTCCCGCGGTCAATACCCGGTTCATGGGCGCCTCCCTGAGCCAGGGCGTGTGGGCCGAACGGTGCAAAGGTTGCGGCGACTGCGTTTTAGGTATCACCGGCGGCGTCTGTCCGGTGGCAAGGTGCTCCAAGCATCTGTTCAACGGCCCCTGTGGCGGGACCTCCCACGGCCAGTGCGAGGTCAGCCCGGACATCGACTGCGCCTGGCGCCTGATCTGGGAACGGCTCAAGGAACTGGGACTGGAATCCCGGTATGAGGAATTGATGGAAGCAAAGGACTGGAGACCTGGTGGCGCCGGCGGACCCGGGACAATTATCAGGGAGGATTTGGCATAATGAAGACAGACAGCAGACTGGAAAAGGTATTGGCAACCGGTGAACTGGCAGTGACCTCGGAATGCGGGCCACCCAGGGGGTGCCGTCCGGAAAAGGTCACGGAAAAAGCGGCCCTGCTCAAGGATCACGTGGACGGCATCAACGTGACCGACAACCAGACCGCCATGGTCCGGATGTCTTCGTGTACGGCCGGGATCCTGATCAAGCAGATGGGGCTGGACCCCATCATCCAGATGGTGTCCAGGGACAGAAACCGCCTGGCCATGCAAAGTGAAATCATCGGGGCTTACGCTTTCGGCATCAATACCATGCTGTGCCTGTCCGGTGACCATGCCAAGTTCGGGGACCATCCCATGGCAAAGGGCGTGTTTGACATCGATTCCGTGCAGATGATCAAGATGGTCAAAGGGATGCGCGATGACGGCCTGTTCCAGGGCGGTGCCAAGATCGACGGGCCGCCGAAAATGTTCATCGGCGCGGCTGCCAATCCGTTTGCCGACCCGTTTGAACTCAGAGTCATGCGCCTGGCCAAAAAAGTCAAGGCAGGTGTTGACTTTATCCAGACGCAGTGTATTTTTAACCTGGATAAATTCGAAGAGTGGATGAAAGGGGTGGTGGACCGGGGCCTGGACGAGCAGGTCCATATCCTGGCCGGCATCACGCCAATGAAGTCCGTGGGCATGGCCCGGTACATGAAAAACAAGGTGCCGGGAATGGATATTCCGGATGCGGTTATCAAGCGGCTGGAAGGCGTGCCCAAGGAGCAGCAGCCTGAGGAAGGCATCAAGATGGCCGTGGAATCCATCGAACGTCTCAAAGCGGTCAAGGGGGTTCACGGGTTTCACATCATGGCCATTGAATGGGAAGAAAAAGTGCCTCAGATCGTGGAACAGGCAGGACTCTATCCCAGGCCCAAGGTTTAGATGCAGGTTATTATATAGAAATAAGGAGATCTTGACATGAGCGAACAGAAACTCATTCTGGTGGTGGATGATGACCCGGATCTGGTGGAAGCGGTATCCATGAAGCTGGAAGCCAAAAACTACCGGGTCGCCAAAGCCTACGACGGCGTGGAAGCCATGGATCGCATCAAGGAGGAAAAACCGGACCTGGTGATACTGGATGTGATGATGCCCCGGAAAAACGGGTGGGATGTCTGTGATGAGATCAAAAACAGCGCGGACCTCAAGGATATCGCGGTGGTGCTGCTGACTGCGGTGGCGGATTCGGTGAAAACCACCAGTTATACCCATCACAACGGTAAAACCACGCTGGCTGACGACTATATTCCCAAACCCATCGACCTGGATGAATTGATGGAGATCGTGTCGGATCACTGCGGCTGATCGATCTGCCTTGTCAATCCAGTCTGTATGGACGGCGATCAGAGATGGCGGGAAAACGGATTTGTTTTTCCGCCATCCGGTCTTTTTTTTGCCCCGCGGGTGAAGGACTGAACCATGAAGCCGATTCCTGTCAACGGTATTCGCCTGGGACCGGGTCTGGTGTGGACCGGTCACCATTCCCAGGGCACTGCGCCGGGGTATCCCGTGTGCCAGGCCCTGGCGATCCAGCGGGTCAACATGGTGTGCGCCGGACTGCACCGCCGGGAAACCCGGGAAACCTTTTCCGGGTGCGTGGAGTCCGGATTCCGGGAGTACTTGACCCGGCTGGCCCGGGATACCGCTACGGTCACACCCCCGGCGGAAGTGACCCAGGTGTTTGTGTATCCCCACCGCCGCCGCCTGGAAGTACCTGCCGTGCTCATGGATACGCTGGACACCGCCGATATCCCGTTCCATCATCTGGTGACCTCGCCTGCGGTCATCAGCGTGATCATTGACACCCGGTATCAGGATCAGGTGATCGCATTGCTGGAAAACACGTTCACCCTGCCGGCCTCCCATACTCCGTATATTCAGGAGATCGATCAGGATATCTCTGCGTTGTTGAAAAAATATCCGGAAACCCGGTCCACCTATGTGGAGGAAAAGATCCGGACCTACGGCCTTCAGCTGACTTTGGACGTGGTGCTGGCGCAGACACGGGGCCCCCGGGGCTGCCTTGCGCGCTTCCGGGACCGGCTTGCGGCTGAATGGGGGACCGAGGCCGTCTTTCATCTGGTGTCGGTGATCCAGGCTCCCGGCGGGACCATGGATGCCGTGTTTGTCATGGAATCCGGCCGGAGCGGCCCTGCTGGGGAAGTGTACGAACCCGTGGACCTGGTCACGTTTCACGGCCCCCATTTCGGGGACCGGTACCGGATTTTACAGACCGCCCTCAACTGCCTGGAAATAGAAGGAGTACCCCTGCGGGCTGCGGCCTGTGCCGGTGCCAGCATCAGCCTGGTGTTTCCCGCCGGGGCGGGAACTGCTGCCAAAACCGCGCTGACCAGAGGGTTTGAAGCCCCATGACTTTTACTGACAACCTGAACCCCAAGGATTTTTTCTGGCGGGTGCGCATCTTTGACTCCCTGTCCTATCCGTCCGTGATCATCGATCTGGAAAAAAGCGTGGTGGGGGCAAACAAAAAATTCTACGACACCTACAAACTCACCCCGGAAGATATCCTGGGCAAAAAATGCTATCATTCGTTTCTGTACAAAAACACCCCGTGCCGGTCCGAAGACTGCCCCATTTCCCGGGTGATCACCAACAAGGAAGCCCACACCTATACCCTGAAGCGGCAGTATAAATGGGAAGAACGGGTTTTTTCTCCGATTTTTGACGACAACCGGGAGGTGGCGTATGTGCTGTCCAGCATCCGGGACATCACCCGGACTAAATCCCTTGAAAATCAGCTCATTGGGGTCAAGGAATTCATCACCCGGGTCATTTACGCCTCTGCCAGCGCCATTGTGGCCGCGGACCGGTCCGGCCGCATCGAACTGATGAATTCCGTGGCCAAAGAGCTGTTCGGGGCCTGCAACGGCGGGGAGGGGACCATCACCCACACGGAACAGCTGTACCCGCCGGGCAGAGCCAAAGAGATCATGCGCATGCTCCGGGATGAAAAGATCGGGGGCCGGGGCAAGCTGATCATTCCCAGGACCACCATTGTCAATGCCAAAGGTGAAGAGGTGGAAGTGGAGATGTCGGCGGCCATCATCTATGACGAGCACGGCAATGAATCCGCTACCATGGCCATCTACAACGATCTCAAGGACAAGAGCAAGGTGGAGCAGGAGCTCAAGCAGGCTCAGAAACAGCTGGCCCGGTCCGAGAAGATGGCATCTTTGGGCCAGCTGGCCGCCGGCGTGGCCCACGAGATCAACAACCCGCTCACAGGGGTGCTGTTCTATGCCAGCCTGCTTCTGGAGCGGGACGATCTGGACGCGGATGCCAGGGAAGACCTCAATTACATCGTGGAAGATGCCAACCGGTGCAAGAATATCGTGAAAAGCCTTCTGGTCTACAGCCGGAGTACCGATTCCAACAAGCGCATCGTGCACATCAACGAGATCGTGGACCAGAGCCTCAAGCTGGTGAGGGATCAGAAAAAGTTCCGCAACATCCAGATCCGGCGGATACTGGATGACGAAATGATGCTCATCAACGCGGATGTGAGCAAACTCAACCAGGTGATCATCAACCTGATTATCAATGCGGCGGACGCCATGAAAGGCGGCGGCAGAATCTCTTTGTACACCTACCGGGACAAACCCAACAAAAAGGTGTTTTTAGAGGTGAAGGATACCGGGGAGGGCATCCCCCGGGAAAATCTGTCCAAGATTTTTGATCCGTTTTTTACCACCAAGGAGGTGGGCAAGAGCACGGGTCTGGGACTGAGCATCGTTTACGGCATCATCGAGGAGCACGGGGGCCGGATCGCGGTCAAGGAAACCGGGGTCAAAGGCACCACCTTCATCCTGGAATTTCCCATGTACATCCCCAGTGAAGACGGACCGCACTTCTGTGATCCCCCGCCCGGGTCCGCATGATGTTTCTTTTTTCACCTCCTGCAACCAAAATTATGAGCAACAGGATAAAAGCAAGTCATGTCTGAAACAGATACAGGTGCAAACACACAAGCGGCAGACCCCGCTCTGATGACGGAAACGTTTTCATTCAGGCCCAGGGTTCTGGTGGTGGATGATGAAGACCGGATACAAAAAGCCTGCCACAGGCTTCTGACCCAGGAAGGGTGCGAAGTGGCTCTGGCCGACAACGGGATCAAGGGACTGAAGATGATCGAGGAGACCCATTTCGACATCGTGCTCCTGGACCTGATGATGCCGGGCATGTCCGGCATGGACGTGCTCACCGGAATCAAGGCCCGGCATCCGGACACGGTCATCATCGTAATCACGGGATACGCCACACTGGAACATTCCATCGAAACCATGAAAAAAGGGGCGTTCGATTTTCTGTCCAAGCCGTTTTCCCCCCAGGAACTGCGGGTGGTGATCTCCAAGGCCATCGAGTTCATCCGGACGCTCCAGGACATTGCCAGCGAAAAAACCCGGATGCGGGTCATGGTTAACACCCTCAAGGAAGGGGTGTTGACCACGGATCACCAGAAAAGCATTGTCCTGGCAAATCCCGCGTTTCTGAACATGATCGGAGCCGGTATCCGGTCCGCCATCGGCCGGCAGGTAGACGAGATCGTCAAAAATCCCCGGGTTCTGGAAATGATCGATCAGGCCCTGGCCCAGACGTCGGGCCATTTTTCGGAAATCACCGATGAACTGGCTTTGATTCCCGAAGACGGCAAAGACGAGAAGATCATCGGGGTCCGCTGCTTTCCGTTCCGGGACCGGCTGGACCGGAATCTGGGCGCCGTGACCGTGTTTCATGACATCACGGCCCTGAAAAAAATGGACCAGCTCAAATCTGATTTCGTGTCCATGGTGGCCCATGAGATCAAAAGTCCGTTGAATTCCATTCTCATGCAGCTCAAAGTGGTCCTGGACGGTCTGGCAGGGGACCTGACCGACAAGCAGACCGAGATGCTCCAGCGCAGCGCCGACAAGATCACCTCCCTGGCCCAGCTGGCGTCTGAACTCCTGGATCTGTCCAAAATCGAATCCGGGCTCATCAACCAGGAAAGGGAAATCGTGGATCTGGGCCCGCTGATCAAGGAACAGGTGCGGTTCTTCCGGGACAAGGCCGACGCCAAATCCCTGCGCCTGACCCAGAAATCCGTGCCGGACGGACTGACCGTCATTGCCAACCGTACCAACATCGAAGAAGTCCTGTCCAATCTGATCTCCAACGCCATCCGGTACACCCCGGCCAACGGAAAGATCGAAGTCTGGGCCGACAAGACCGAAGCCTGCGTCAACCTCCATGTGTCCGACACCGGCCTGGGCATCGCAAAAGAGGAAATCGAGCACATTTTTGACCGGTTCTACCGGGTCAAAAACGAACACACCCGGTTCATCAACGGCACAGGCCTGGGCCTTGCCATCGTCAAAAGCATTGTGGAATCCCACCACGGTACCGTCCACGTCGACTCTCAACCCGGCAGCGGCACCCACTTCACCGTCTGCCTTCCTCAAACCTGATATAAAATTATGACTGTTCAACCCCATTCGATGAGGACAAAAACGATAAAACCATATATAAAACCATTTGGGGAGCATGCTGTTTTGCTTGATTATTTCAATAGTTTTTGATCACAGTAAGGAGGGGTGTCATGTTTTTTATCGATAAGACCGTTCTGATTCTGGTGGATGTCCAGGGCAAATTGGCTCGGATGATGTATGACAGGGAAACATTGTTTGATTCTCTGGGAACCCTGATCAGTGGGATGAAGATACTGGGAGTACCTATCATCTGGATGGAACAGATTCCTTCCAAACTCGGGCCGACAGTAGATGAAATCAGGCAGTTGATGACAGGAGAAAGTCCGATTCCAAAGGTAAGCTTCTCCTGTTGTAAAGAACCGGTGTTTATGGATACATTCAAAAATCTGTCTCGGAATCAGGTTCTGATTGCCGGCATTGAAACCCACATATGTGTATTTCAAACTGTCCGGGACTTACTCCTGAATGATTGTGAGGTGCAGGTAGTGTCCGATTGCGTATCCTCAAGGACGAAAGAAAATAAAACATTGGGCCTACAGAGAATCGTTCAGGCCGGAGCCCGAATTACATCGGTGGAAATGATATTTTTTGAATTGCTGCAACAGGCTCAGGGTGAACATTTCAGAAAAATTATCAATTTGATTAAATGATCCGAGGTCAAATATTGATTATTTGTTTGACAACAAACAATGTTTTCAATAATCTATTGTGATGCATTTCAGTAGTGGTAGTTTGGTACAGACTGACCAGACCTGACAAGGTCTTTACATATTTTCAAGGAACCTTTCATGGCAAGGGATGCAGCCGTTTCAAGACAGACCCGGGAGACCAAAATCGAGATCCATCTGAACCTGGACGGCACGGGCCGGGCCGACATTTCGTCCGGGATTCCGTTTTTCGACCATATGCTCACGGCGTTTACCGTGCATGGCCGGTTTGACCTAAAGCTGATGGCAGCCGGTGACCTGGAAGTGGATTTGCACCACACCGTGGAAGATACTGGGCTGGTGCTGGGGCAGGCGTTGTCCGATGCCTTGGGGGACAAAACCGGGATCGAGCGGTTCGGGGACGCGTGCGTGCCCATGGACGAGGCATTGTCCCGGGTGACCGTGGATCTCTCCAACCGGCCGTATCTGGTGTATCATTTTCCGGACAACCTGAGGTCCGGCACCGCATTTGACGCGTATCTGGCCAGGGAGTTTTTCCAGGCCTTGTGTGTCAAAGGCGGATTCAACCTGCATATCAACGCGGTTTACGGGCAAAACGAGCACCATGTCCTGGAATCGATCTTCAAGGCCACGGGCCGGTCCCTGCACCAGGCCACCCGGCCCCTGGACACGGCAGGAGAGCCCCTTTCCAGCAAAGGAGTGTTGTAACATGATCATCATTCCGGCCATTGACATCAAACAGGGAAAATGTGTGCGCCTGCGCCAGGGACGTATGGACCAGACCACGGAATACGGGGCCGATCCAGGGGCCATGGCCGTGAAATGGGCGTCAATGGGCGCGGAAATGATTCATGTGGTGGATCTGGACGGAGCGTTTGCCAAAACCGCGGTGAATTTTGACAGCATCAAGGCCATCCTGGCACAGGTGTCCGTGCCCATTCAGGTGGGAGGCGGAATCCGGGACCTCAACACCATTGAGACCTGTCTGAATGCCGGGGTGGCCAGAGTGATCATCGGCAGTGAGGCGGTCTACCGGCCGGAATTTGTCAGGGAGGCGTGCCGGCTTTTTCCCGGAAAGATCGTGGTGGGTATCGATGCCAGAAACGGGATGGTGGCCGTGGAAGGGTGGAGCCAAATCTCTGAAACAAGGGCTGTGGACCTGGCCATGGCATTTGAAACCTCGGGCGTGGCTGCCATCAACTTCACCGATATCCACCGGGACGGCATGCAGACCGGCCCCAATATCGAAGAGACCGCAGCCCTGGCAAGGGCGGTCTCCATTCCCGTGATCGCGTCCGGGGGCGTGTCCACGCTGGAAGACATTCATAATCTGCGCAAAATAGAACACTTCGGGGTCACCGGTGTGATCACCGGACGGGCTTTGTACGAAGGCAGCCTGGATCTCAGGGAAGCCATCCGCATTTTCCGGGATTGACAAACCAGGCGGCGTACTTATTTTCAGGTACTGTTGCAACACTGTTTTTAGGCATTTTGGAGCATACCCCTGAAGTCATGTTTATTCCTGATGAAAAAATTTCAGAGATTCTGCACGCCACCGACATTGTCGATATCGTATCCGAATCCGTGATTCTGAAAAAATCGGGCCAGAACTATTTCGGGCTGTGCCCGTTTCATTCCGAAAAAACCCCGTCCTTTTCCGTGAATCCGGCCAAACAGATCTTTCACTGTTTCGGATGCGGTACCGGCGGGGATGCACTGGCATATGTGATGAAGTACCATGGGCTGCCGTTTCCGGAAGCCGCCGGCATGCTTGCCAGAAAATACAATATCGTGATCGAGACCCGGCATCTGGACCCTGCCGGAAGAAAACGGCAGGATCTCAGAGAAACCCTGTTCCGTATCAACCGGAAAGTGATGGATCATTATCGGAACCACCTGCAAAAAAGCCCGGCCGGACACCCGGCAAGGGCATACCTTGAAAACCGGAAACTCACCCCGGAGGTGATGGAGCAATTTCACCTGGGGTTTGCCCTGGATCACTGGGAAGATGTGGTGGGGTTCCTGAAAAAGGCGCGCATTTCCAGGCAGGCCGCCGAGAACTCGGGCCTGGTGGTGCCCCGGAAAAACGGGTCCGGGTTTTACGACCGGTTCAGGAACCGGATCATGTTTCCCATTTTTGACATCAACATGCAGGTGGCGGGATTCGGGGGAAGGGTCATGGACGACGCCATGCCCAAGTACATGAACTCGCCGGAAACCCCGGTGTACAGCAAAACCCGGATCCTGTACGGGCTGCACGCGGCCAAGGTTCACTGCCGCCGGGCCGGGACGGTGCATATCGTGGAGGGGTATTTTGATTTTCTCACCCTGTATCAGCACGGTATTCAGAACACGGTGGCCACCCTGGGCACGGCGCTGACCCCGGAGCACGTGCGGATCCTCAAGGGATACGCTCCGGCCATGATCCTGGTGTTCGATTCGGATGCGGCCGGGATCGCCGCGGCAAAGCGCAGTATCAAAACCTTTATGAACGAGGGGGTGGATACCCGGATTCTGATTCTGCCCAAAGGCGAAGACCCGGACACCTTTGTGATGACAAACGGAGCGGACGCGTTTCTGAAACTGGCGGACACCGCCCGGTCCGTGATCCCGTTTCTGTGCCGGGTGGCCATGGATACTCATGGCCCGTCCGTGACCGGAAGGGCGCGGGTTCTGGCGGACATGGTGCCGTATCTGGCGGAGATCCGGGACAGTGCGCTGCGGTCTCTGCATATCCGGGATCTGGCGGAAACCCTGGGTATCGATGAAACCGCGGTGCTGGAAAAGGTCCGGGAACAGGTGGCCCGGTCAGGGAAGTCTTCCCTGGAACCTTTGGCCGGCGTGCAACCGTCCGGCACACAACGGTCCTCGGATCCCCGGGAGCGGCAGCTGCTGTCCCTGATGCTTCACAGTCCCGATATCATTGCCCGGGTCAGGGAATCCAACGTGCTGGATTGTTTTTATTCCGGACAACTGAGCCGGATCGGGCGCATCCTGGCTCAGGCCGACCCGGATCCCGCGTTTTTCGTTCCCCGGGTCATGGGAGCCATGAAAACCGATGAAGACCGGGAACTTCTGGCGGCCCTGGCCATGACCGGGGAGCCGGACGAGAATGAAAGCCTGAACGAAACAGCCGCCGCCGTGATCCAGCGGATCATCCGGATCCGGAAAAAAAACGACAGCGGGCTGACGGCAAAGATAAAGCAAGCGGAAAAATCCTGCGACACCGACCTGATGGAGCTGTTGAGGCAAAAGCAGCAGGAACTCCGGCAGATATACAATGGTCAATAACGTTAAGCCTTAGGGAGGCGTTTTATGGCAGATAAATCCATATCTTCGGAAGAAAGTGTGATGATCGGCAAGGCGGAAATGGAAAAGCTCATTGAAAAAGGAAAACAGACCGGCACACTTTCTTTCACTGAAATCAACAATGCCATCTCCGGCAATCTCAAATCCCCGGAGCAGATTGAAGATATTGTGGAACGGTTCCAGGAGCTGGGCATCACCCTGGTGGATCTGGAAATCCCGAAAAACAAACCGGCTGAAAAACGGACATCCGGCCGTCCGGTGCTCAAACCCCGGGACAAGAAGGACCGGGCCCGGCAGGAAATCAAACACCGGAAACGGCCGTCAGGAGATAAAAAAGACCCGTTTGCCGCAGTGCGGGACCGGTCGGACCTGGAGTTCGGGTCGGTCACCGACCCGGTGAAGATGTATCTCAAGGAAATGGGCATGGTCACGCTGCTGAGCCGGGAAGGGGAGATCGAGATCGCCAAGAAGATCGAGGTGGGGGAACGGGATGTGCTCCGGGCCATGCTGGACTGCCCCATTGCCCTGAACACCATTTTCCTGTACGGCAAAAAAATGGAACGCCGGGCCATGCGGCCCAAACATGTGCTCAGGGATGTGGATGAAGGGGACGGGGTGGTGGATGAGACATCCAAACAGGAAAAGTTTCTGGAATCCCTGGAAGTGATCAGAAAAATTCACGAAGCCAACCAGGAAAAACGGGATCAGCTCTTCGGCATGAGAAAATCCCTGAAAAAGTACCAGACACTGACCCAGGAGATCCAGGAAGGCACGGCCCGGATCTTTGAGGAACTCAAGCGGTGGCGGTTTGAGTCCAATGTCATGGACACCATCGAAAGAAGCATCCGCAACACCATAGTCTGGTTCGACACCGTGGACCGGCTGCTGGAAAACTGCGCCAAAACCTTTAACGTCATGAAAGACACCATGCTCAAGCAGGCGTCTGATTCCGAAAAATTCGTGCAGTGGGCCACGGCCAGGACCGACCTGACCCCGGAACGGGCCTTGCTCCTTCACCAGGATATCCTGGCGGTCATGGACCAGGTGGCGTCCAAAAAAGCCCTGATCAAGGGGGATGCCGATGATCTGAGGGCCATTACCGAAGGGATCGACCGGGGAAGAAGAAATGCGGACGCAGCCAAGCGGGAACTGGTGCGGGCCAATTTGCGCCTGGTGGTGAGCATTGCCAAAAAGTATACCAACCGGGGATTGCAGTTTCTGGATCTGATCCAGGAAGGCAACATCGGGTTGATGAAGGCGGTGGACAAGTTTGAATACCGCAGAGGATACAAATTTTCCACCTATGCCACCTGGTGGATCCGCCAGGCAATCACCCGGGCCATTGCAGACCAGGCCAGGACCATCCGGATTCCGGTGCACATGATCGAAACCATCAACAAGCTGATCCGCACCTCCCGGTACCTGGTCCAGGAAATGGGCAAGGAACCCTCTCCGGAGGAGATTGCCGAAAAGATGGAGATCCCCATCGACAAGGTCCGGCGGGTGCTCAAGATCGCCAAGGAACCCATTTCCCTGGAAACCCCCATCGGAGAGGAAGAAGACAGCCATCTGGGGGATTTCATCGAGGACAAGAAGTTTTCGATTCCCTCTGATGCGGCCATTGACTTCAGCCTGGCGGAACAGACCCGGAAAATTCTGGCCACCCTCACCCCCAGAGAAGAGAAAGTCCTGCGCATGCGGTTTGGCATCGGAGAAAAATCCGACCACACCCTGGAAGAGGTGGGCCGGGATTTCACCGTGACCCGGGAACGGATCCGGCAGATCGAGGCCAAGGCGTTGAGAAAACTGCGTCACCCCACCCGGAGCAAAAAATTGAAAACTTTTATCGAAAATTAAATATTGACTTGACAACCGGTTTCCTGTAGATACTTAAGTTTGTTTGATTGTCATGAAATTTCGGGCCTATAGCTCAGTCTGGCAGAGCCACCGGCTCATAACCGGTCGGTCCCTGGTTCGAATCCAGGTGGGCCCACCAGACAGACAGATAACCATTGTGTGTAAACCGTATGGATGAACAGAAAACCAGAATCGACAACAGCAAAAGGGGGCAGGTCCGGGCAGACATGCCTGCAAAAAAGACCCCTGAACCGGTACAAGATCCAAAAAGCGTGGCAATCAGCCACGCTTTTTTCGTTTTAAGGCAGAAGACCCCATGAATCCCACAGTAAGGCAGATACTGTCTTTGATCGATTCCGACATCGCCCCGTGGCGTCTGGCGGAATCCTGGGACAACTGCGGGCTGTGCGCCGGGCATCCGGATTGGCCGGTGAAAAAGGTGATGGTGGGGCTGGACGCGGACATGCCGGTGATGGAAGCGGCCCGGCAGTGGCAGGCGGATATGGTGCTTACCCATCACCCGTTGTTTATTACGCCGCTCAAGACCGTTGATTTCAGCGGGATGCCCGGAGCTGCCATTGCTTTGGCCGCCGAGGCACGGATCGCGGTTGTCAGTGTCCACACCAATCTGGACCGTGCCGCCGGCGGCCTGAACGACCATCTGGCGGACCGGCTGGGCATTCAGGCGGTCCGGATCCTGGAAACGGACGGTCCGGATACGGATTCACCCGGTGCCATGACGGGCCTGGGCCGGGTCGGGCCGTTGACGGCACCGGTGCCTCTGGCACGGCTGGCCGACCAGATCCGGTCGCGGCTGGGAGGGCATCCGGTCCGGGTGGTGGGGGATCCCGGCCGGACAATCCGGGAGGCAGCCGTGTGTTCCGGTTCCGGCGGCAGCCTGATACCGGCGTTTCTGGCCTCCGGGGCCGACGTGTATATCACCGGCGATATCAAATACCATGAGGCCCGGCTCATTGAATCCCATGGTAAGGCACTGGTGGACGCGGGTCATTTTGCCTCGGAAATCATTGCCAGTGACCTGCTGGCCCGCCGGCTGGACCAGGCCGTGACCCGGGCCGGCTTTTCCCTGGAAATCATGACGTTTGCCGGGGAAACAGACCCATTTTTTTTGGCATAAGGATATTAAATGAACCAGACAACCAACCAGACATTGAAGCAGGAGATCGATACCCTGGTCCGGCTCCAGCAGATCGAAACGGAGATGACCCGGCTGCAGCGGGAAGTGGCAAGGGTGGAGAATCAGAAAAAAGAGCTGGCAGCCAGGCTGGAGGCGTTCAAATCCGCTCTGGAAGCGGACCGGCAAATCCTGGAACAGATTCAGCAGCAGTGCACGGACCTGGAAGAGGAGATCCGGGTGGTGAACGACCGGATTATCAAGAGCAATGAAACTCTGAGAATGGTCAAGACCAACAAGGAGTACCAGGTCCTGCTCCGGGAAGTGGATGACAACAAGAAACGTAAAAACGCACTGGAGGACCATGTGCTCACGCTCTACGAGCAGCGGGAGGCGGCCGAGGTCCGGGTGAAGGAAACCCGGGTCCAGTACGATCAGCTCAGGGAACAGGTCCGGGCGGAACAGGAGAAAATCGATGAACAGACGGTGGGGGACCGGAGACGGCTCCAGGAGCTGGAATCCCGGCAGAAAACCCTGGGAGAATCCCTGGATCCGGCCCTGTTGACCCGGTTCCGGCGGATCGCCAGAATGAATCAGGGTCAGGCGGTGGCACGGATCAGCAACGAGACCTGCATGGGGTGTTTCATGAATGTGCCGCCCCAGCTGTGTATCGAGGTGCAGCGGGGCAAGCAGATGATCTCCTGCCCCCAGTGCAGCCGCATTCTTTACCATATTGCCGATGAATGAAAGGCTTCGGTCTGACCGGACCAGACGATCGCCGGGTCGCAGAGCCGACCGGGAGGAAAGTCCGAACACCACAGGACAGGACGCTCCATAACGTGGAGTCACGGTGACGTGAAGGAAAGTGCAACAGAGAGCAGACCGCCGGCCGTGACCGGGAAACCGGATCACTGCCGGTAAGGGTGAAACGGTGCGGTAAGAGCGCACCAGTTTCCCGGGTGACCGGGAAAGCTAGGTAAACCCCGTCCGGTGCAAGACCAAATAGGGAAACGATCGAGGGCGGTCCGTCCGATGTTTCCGGGTAGGTTGCTCGAGGGGTACGGCAACGTACACCCCTAGATGAATGATCGTCGGCCCGGTCCCGGGTAACCGGGAAGGGCAACGGAATTCGGCTTACGGGCCGGTCAGGCCGAACCTTTCACAATCAGGATACCAAAACTGCCGGGACACCTCCAACCATGATGGATACCTGCGACATTACCTTTCTGGAAAAAGCCAATATTTTTTCCTTTGATTTTCTCAAATGCATCCGGTTCATCGACACCATTGAAGAGGATGCCTATCTGTTCACCAAAAAACTGTATTCCAAACTGATCACCAACTCCCACATCCTGGAAGATTTTCTGGATTTTCACGGGGCCAAGCGAAACTCGGAGTGGCTGTATTACCGGGAATTATGTGCCCTGGTCCGTCACCTGTCCCTGGCCTGCTATTCCCAGCGCCATATCCTGAACCGGCTGCCCTTTTACCGGCTGGGGGACCATCCCCTGGATCTGTTCAAGCAGGAAGCCACCGATACCCTGCGGATTCTCCAGGACTCTTTAAAACTGACCGCGCCGATGATTCTGGCTGAAGCAAGACGGCTGAACATCACCATTCCCGGTTCCCGGTACAGCCTGAATTTTTTTCCGGGCATCACCTCCACCCAGCAGCTGGACCACAACATCGATGATTTCACGGCCAGAGACAATCAGAAGAAAAATCTGACCCGGATCTCCAGTGAATTTCTGGACCTGATCAAGGCGTTTGAACAGTTTTCCTTTTACGAGCGGTACGATCTCAAAACCATTCATGACCTGGTGCCTGAAAAGATCAACGAAGTGCTGATTCGAAGCTTTGAGATGCGGGTGCATAACATTCAGTCCTCGTTTGATTCCTACGTGGTGAAAACCCAGTCCGATGAAGAAAATATTCTTCTGGAACAGCTGCGCAGTCATTTTTCCATTGTGTTTCACATCCTTCAGGTGATGGGGCGGCTTCTGCATTTTTACGAGCGGCATATGTATGACGCGGGGTTCAAGGATGTGTACATGCGGGTACGCCGGTCTCTGGCGGAGCTGATCGACCCGGATGTACTCCTGGACCGGGCCGTGAACTTCTGTTTGTTCTACGCCTGGAAGTTTCTGTCCTCCGGCAAGCAGGTGGCGACCCAGATCATGAACCGGAATATGGAAAGAGGAACCATCGAGGTGAGTATTCCCATGGACCGGGGGTTTCACAGCCGGCCCAGCCTGCTGGTGGCCAAAATCGTCCAGTATTACGGGGGAGAGGTGACCCTGCACGTGGGAGAGGACCAGTTCGACGCGTCATCCGTGCTGGATATCCAGTGGGCCGGGGGCAAGATCAAGAAAGAGGAGTATAAAACCGTGAAGTTCTCCGGGGATTCCCGGGCGTTGAGCGATCTGGTGATCCTGGCCGGGGTCAATTATGGGGAAGACCACATGGGCAAGGGAATTCCTCTGCCCAAACAGCTGTCCTATCTGAGTTGACCATGCCGGAACTGAGCAGGCATCCGGTCCAGTGCGTTTCCATTGTCGTGGCAGGGGGGCAGGGCATTCGCATGGGCGCCCAGATCCGGAAGCAGTATCTGATTCTGGAGGGCCTGCCGGTGCTGGTACGGACCCTTGACGTGTTTGACCGGTATCCGGGCATGGATGCCATCATTGTGGTGGTGCCGGAACCGGACAGAGATTTTTGCGGAACCCAAATGATCCAGCCCCGGCGGTTCACGCGCCCCGTTCATCTGGCCCCCGGCGGGAAAACCCGGCAGCAGTCGGTACAACACGGTGTGCAGGTTGCCCTGGGTCTGGCCAAAGATCCGCGGCAGACCCTGGTGTTCATCCACGACGGGGTCCGTCCGTTCGTGTCTGGAGCGCTGCTGGACCGGCTCAGGGAAACCGCGGTCCGCACCGGGGCCTGCATACCGGTGCTGCCGGTCACCGACACTCTCAAGCAGGTGGATCACCAGGACCGGATCATCGCCACTGTGGACAGGAAACGGCTGTTCCGTGCCCAGACCCCTCAGGTGTTTTACCTGGACCGGATCGCCCGCGCCCTGGCCCATGCGGACATCACCGGGTTTACCGGCACGGACGATGCATCAGTCATGGCCCATGCCGGATTCGAGATCGCCACCGTTCCCGGAGACCCTGCCAATATCAAGCTCACCACCCCCCACGACCTGACCCTGGCCCGGCATCTGATTTTGTCTCAAACCGTTTGACAGCCCCCATACAGGTTGATATAGTTTTCCCATTCACATCAAGGTCTTTTTCAATTCATGGCCGGGTATGAACCCGGCCCTGTACCTACCCGGGGAGGATGACATGGCTGCCAAAAAAAAGGAAAATGCCTTACTGGAACACATAGATGCCGTGAAAAAAGGGAAGCGGGCATTTGAAGATGCCTTCCAGGGGGTCTCCAGGATGGTTCTGGATGCCGGGATACAGAAGATCACGGTCAAGGGAAAATCCACGTACCAGTTCAATCTGTTCAGCCAGGGGAACAAGCACCTGGTGGGCATGTACGACGAAATCAACTCGTTCGTCTCCTTTGTCAAGGATGCGTCCGAAGGCGGATCATCCCGTGAAATGGCGTTCGTTCTGGTGGGGGAGCCCGGAAACGGGAAGACTTTTTTTGTCGAATACCTGTGCGACCGGTACCGGGAGTTCCTGTCCGCGCCTGAAAACCGCAAATACACCTTCCGGTTCATTCATCTGGATCAGCTGGGGGGATACGGCCAGATCCAATCCATTGAATCCCAGACCTATGAGGACCCCATGATCCTGGCCATGAGCCTGGATGTCACCAAAGACGGTTCCATGGCGTACCTGGCGAAAAAATTCAAGTTCTCGGACCGGCAGATCGAAAACATCTACACCAAATACCGTCCCCTGGGCGCCTGCTCCGCCTACATCTGGAACCAGATCAGAGAATTCTGCGACAACAATATCGACAAGATGCTCTCGTTTGTGGAGGTGACCCCGGTCCCGCTCATCGAAAGTCTTGGCACCATCACGGGGAAATATCCGGCCAAGGACAAGATCACCTCGTCGGCCGTGGACCTCATCGGCGAGGAATCGATCCAGCGCCTTTTGCACATCACCGACACCAACAATCCCTTTCGGTTCGATCTCAGAAGAGGGGCACTGGCCCGGGTGGCGGGCGGCGGGATTCATTTTGCCGACGAGATCTACAAGAACAA
>NPIG01000425.1_pt1 | contig 35564 bp, 31 predicted proteins | sample 8637441 | NCBI WGS metagenome assembly NPIG01 (sample SAMN07420675, study PRJNA396082) | bioreactor metagenome | isolation source: sample BR6 brine-fed electro-methanogenic bioreactor BR | place: Japan: Kochi | collected 2016-06-14
GGGCGTATGGCTCCGCATCCATCCTCTATAACGCGCGGGGTGATCTATCCAGGGCCCCTGGCGGGGTTGGAAACGCGGAAGAATCTGGGGTTGAGGGATTTGGGAGAGCCATCAGCTATCGGCTATCAGTTGCTGGATGGTGGGTTGAATGCTGAATGCGGAATGGCCCATGGATGCTGAGAGCTGAATGGTGAATGGTGGAGGCTGGTCGATGCGCAGGCTGTGGCGGGGTTCGTGGTTCGGACCGCCCCAGTGCGTTCGGCCCGGGAGACACGGTCGGGGAGACATTCGGTTGATATGGCATGCCGTTGGGTGGGCATTCCATCGGGCAGGCATTCGGCGAGGGGCCATCTACGCGTGGAGGGCGAACGACCGTAGCCAGGTGTTTCAACGCTTGGACAACGGCCCCTCTTTCAACTCTCCCAGCCCGAAGGGCCAACGATCGGCCGAACACCTTCCGCTACTACGTCCCTGGTGGTTCCCCGTCCGCCCTCCGGGCGGTAGATGGTCATTGGGATGCCCAGTACCAGGGAATGAATTCCCTGGCTACCAACGCGCGCCCTCCGGGCGGAGTGCCCGCCCGAACAGCGACGCCGCGCGGGGCCTTGCCGGCGTTGGCTGCCATGGCCAAGCTCAACCGTGCGTGCAATGGCCAAGCTCAACCTTGGATTCCATGGCCAAGCACAACCGTGCGTTCCATGGCCAAGCACGACCTTGGGTGCTCATGCCCACGTTTGACGCGTTGGGTGCCATGGCCAAGCTCAACGGAGTCGAGCGCCGCCATGGGAACACAGTCAGGCTGCACCGCCTTCTGACCCCTGGTCCCGTCGACCGCCGATCCGGTCCATTCGCACGGGCCCCGACACCCGGCAACAGTACCGTCGGTCCAATGCATGGTCGGGGGCAAGCCGAGCCAAGCGGAAGAAATGAGGTGACTGTCCCTCTTTATCTAAGCGGAAGAAATGAGGTGACTGTCCCTCTTTATCTCTCTTTATCTCTTTGTCCGGGGCCCCGCAGCTGGCCCCGGTCGAGGACGTCGAGATGGAGCTGGAGCAGCGGCGGGCCCGCGACGAGCAGCTCAAGCTGATGGAGGCCAGCCTGCAGGCCGAGTGCCAGCAGTTCGTCGAGCAGTACGTCGTGGGCTTCCGCAAGGAGGTGGCCGGGTTCTGCGACCAGGTCGTCGGCCAGAAGGGGCAGGTGCACGGCAAGACGCTCAACGCCATCCGCGACCGGATCGATCGGTTTCACGCGATGAACGTGTTCGGCGACGGCGACGCGGCCGACCGGCTCGCGAGGCTCAAGCAGCAGATCAGCGGCCTCACCGGCCAGGACCTCGCCCAGCAGCCCGACGTGGCCGCCAAGCTGAGTGCGGCCTGTCGAGCGTTGAAAAACCAGATCCTCGACCCGACCAGCGTCAGTGCCCTGACGGGGCGGTTGAAGCGGCGGGTGGTGCCGGATTGACCGACCACTCTGATGAACAACTGTGTTGTGTACGCAAGGTACTGGAACCGCAGGGCAGGCCCCTGCACTGTCCTCTCTGCGCAGGGTTCTCTACCGGCGAAGTGCTCCGCGACGGGGGCGATGCGCTCGCGAATTGCGGGGGACAACTGGCGCCCGTTGTAGAGTATCCGCCACCCTCGCCACGCTCGGGATAAAGGGTAACAGATCAAAGAATACAGGGTTACTCCAAGTCCAGGGCCAATCGGATTCCGCCGTCGACGCCCCGGTCGTCGGGCGTGTTGCGGCCGTTGCGGAGCGCCACGCGGCAGTCGTTCGCAATGCGGTACCAGCTGCCGCTACGCAGCACACGACCCACGCCACTCGCCGGGCCATGCGGGTTCACGTGCGGATAGGGTATCGTGCTGTAGTAGCTGCCGTCATACCAGTCGTTGCACCACTCCCACACGTTGCCCGCCATATCGTACAGGCCGTAGTCATTCGGCGCGAAGTACCCCACCGGGCTGGTGTAAAGGTAGCCGCCTGTGGCGAATGTCGGGTGATAGCCTTGGGTCGGACTTGTGTCGTAGTAGTAATAGGGCGCTCCGCCCGTCCAATAGCTGTAGTAATTCGCCCGGGCATGCTGAATGGTGTCGCTATCCGACCACGGAAACCGGCGTCCGCTCGCGCCGCCCCGCGCCGCCTTTTCCCACTCCGCCTCCGTCGGCAGCCGGTAGCCGCCGCCGAAGTTGCAGCTCCAGGTGGACAGGTCATAGCACAGTGGCCTACCCTCCATCGCGCTGCGCCAGTTGGCGTACGCGGCCGAGCCGTACCAACTGACCAAAACCATGGGGTGGCTCTCCTTGCCCGCAACAACGCCGAACGTGCTCCCGTTCCAGGTGATGCGGCTGTAGGACAGACTGGTTGTCGTATCGCAGTACGGGTAGCTCGTCCCCGTGTTGTACTTGTAGACCACGCCACCGGTCACGGCGATCAGGTTGTTCTGGCTCCACGCCCAGTTCAGCGCATCGGCATACTCCTGGTTCGTAACCTCGTGGGCGTCCATGTAAAAGGCGTCAACGTACACGGCATGCACGGGCAGTTCGTCTGGCCTGCCTCCGTCGAGGGCATCGCCCATCTGGAACTGCCCGGCGGGGATGAGGACCATGCCCGGCGGGGGCAGCGATCCCGTGAATCCGTTCTGCAACAGGGCGTAGTCGGCCGCGTCCACATCGGCGTCGTTGTCGAGATCCGCGTCTGCGGAACACTCGGCCGGCGGCGCGGTCATCGGGCCGTTCAAGCAGGCGGCGAACCGGGCGAAGTCGGCGGCATCGGCGTCGCAATCGTTATCGAGATCACCAAGCGGACGCCCCTGCGCATCCACCAACACGCCGGCCGGCGTGTTGTTGCAGACGTCCAGCGCGTCGTCCACACCGTCGCCGTCCGTGTCGGCCCCTCGAACGGGTACGGCTGCCAATAGGCCCATCCCGAGGACCAGGCACCATCCGATGACGCGATACCGGGCGAACATGATTCTCACCTCCGAGGTTCTTGCGTGACCTCTACTCGGCCGCGTGGCCGGCAATGTTCGGCCACTGTACCGTATATGCCCCAATTGCGCCTATACCCGATGTCGTGTTTTCTACCATGAGGCGTTCTGGGGAGCCCCAATCAGGCACGCTGACCGGCCGTCCACTAGGGTTTTATGGATCGAACAACATCGTTCCGCTGCCAGGCTCGGCTGCGCGCCATGACCTACTTGCTATTGGAGGACATTCATGTCCCATTTCGTCGAATGCCAGACCGAGTTCCGCGACCCGCAGGCGCTGGTCGCGGCCCTTATTGAGTGCGGCTTTGCCGCCGAGCAGATCGAGGTCCACGCCGAGGCTGTGCCCCTGTACGGCTACCAGGGCGACGTCCGCGACCAGGCTGCCCACATCATCATCCGCCGCCAGCACGTTGGCAGCGGGGCCAACGATGTCGGCTGGGAGCGCCAGCCCGACGGCACCTATCGCGTCTGGATCAGCGAGTACGACGCCGGGGTCGGGCAGTACGCTCACCGCCGCGACGCCGCCCGGTTCAACCCGGCGGCGCAGAACAAGCTGAAACAGGAGCACGCCTACCAGGTGATTGCCAGGCAGCAGCGGGCCCTCGGCCGGAGCGTGGAGCGCCAACGCCTGCCAGGCGGCCACGCTGGAAATCACCGCTATCCTCGGCGGGAAGATCGATCACCAGCACGCCAAGCCCGAGGCCCGCATCCGCGAACGCTGTGGCCAAACGGACACGGAGGCGGCCCGATGACCCGGATCAGGATCGGCTCGGACGGCACGGTACGCGGCCTGTGGAGCGAGGACGTCGACTGGCAGACGCTTGGCCATTTGACCGTCGAACGCGCGTCGCACGTCGAGTTCTGCGAGCGACGGCAACTCTGGTACGTCAGGGCTGGGCGAGCGCGTAACGCGTTACGTGCCATCCTGCAAACGGTACTTCGGCGGCCACTGGGCGAGATTGTGCACTGGTCGGCGAGCCGGGAAGACGCCCTGGCCTGGGAGCGCGAGCACCTCGGACCGGGCGGTGACTGCTGGCCGGGACCACGCCGAGTGATGGCGGGGTCGACAGGGGACAGCGGGGACGCGGGGGACGGTGGGGACGCGGGGGACGGTGGGGACGACCGGGACGGCAAACTTCCCCACGTCACATATTCGCCGGGCGCGCAAGTTTCAGCCGACCCCGGATCACGATGACGCCTGCTCCCACCACGATTCCCCGGAGTCCACACGATGAACCTGTTCCAGTCGCTGCTGGCGGCGGCCAGCCGGGCGTTTCGAGCCCGGCAGGCCGTTGCCAATCACACTAAACACCAAGCCTACGGCCCGCGCTGGTCGCGGCGTCGGCGGATGGCCGGCCCCTGGCGATGACGCGCGTGACCGAGTCAGCGCGGCGACACCCATGCTGGGCGTGGCGTCGCGGCTGATCATGTTTGACGATGGAAACGTGCTGGTCACCGGTGTGACGCTGGGTGGGCGCTAGCGCCGAAGCATCCATCATTCGCTACTCCCCCGTCGATTGCAACGCCAACGGCGTGCGCGACGACCTCGAAATCGCCGCGGGGACAAGCTTCGACTGCAACTCCAACAGCGTGCCGGACGATTGCGACCTTTCCGGCGGCACCAGTGCGGACTGCAACTCGAACAGCCTGCCCGACGAATGCGAAGAAGACTGCAACACGAACGGCGTGCCCGACGAATGCGATCTCGCCTTCGAAAGCTGTTCCGACTGCAACGACGATGGCGTGCTCGACGAATGTGCGGACGTCAGCTTCGACCTCGCGGATCACGCCGCGATCATGGTCTGCATGGGATCGTCGGATCCCGCGTGTTTGGACGCTTTTGACATCGCTCCGCCGTGCGGATTGGTCACCGTGGCGGACTTCCTGATCTTCATCGATTGTTCACCGGCCCTGGTTAGCTGCCGGCTTGGGGGGCTAGTCAGGTGTGGCGTTCTGGGCTGCCCCACGGCGACGCCCGCGAGGGTCCGGTCGGAACCATAGGGGCTCGCTTCGGACCGGGAAACGTGCGCGTCAGAATAGAGAGCACGGCCGGTTCCCGACGTGCTCGTTAACGCCGGTGTCTCTTAGGTTTAGCGCAATCCGAAGGCCGTGCCAGAATCGGCCATTTCTGTTAACCAAGAAGCCCACGATCTTCGATCGCGGGCCGGATATCCCCGACCAAGCCCCCACCGCGATAGCGCCACCTTTCGGGGCGCGTCGACTTCGCGCCGGGTCGGGCGCCGCCTTACTTGGCCGGTTTCGTCTCGGTGATCGGCGGGACGTCACGGAAACGGCCGTGGCATTGGTCGCACGTGGCTATGATGCGCTTCCACGTTTGCGGGATGGCGTGCAGATCCTTCTGCTGCGCTTGCTGGCGCAGCGCAAGAGCGTCGGTGCGCAGCGACTCGGCCAGCGACTTGAATTCTTCAAACTCTTCCTCATTGAGCGCCTGGTCGGGAACGGCGTCGGCGATGTGGGCGGCCGATCCCGCCATGGCGGTAGCAAGTCGGGCGATTTCGCGAAGGTGGGGTTCACGTTCGTTCTCGAGGTCCAACTCGTAAGGCATGCTCTCGAAGGTGATCGATTCGAGATTCACCATCACGCGCTCGAGCCGATCGCTGTGCACTGCGTGCTGGGCGGAAGAGTCCATTTTGTCCAACTGCTGCTGGTACTGGACTTGCGGCGTGGGGCGGCAGGCGATAGCGGAGAGAACCGCCACGGTTGCCACGAGCTTCGGTCCATTCATTCTGGGGCAAGCGCGATTGTACAGGTGCATGGTTTGGTCCTCGATGTCGTGCGAATGTCCCCGCCGCCGGTTACCTACCGGACGGTCGGCTGCGGTTTACGCGGGCCGATGTGGCGGCGCGATTCGACTGCATCGTGCGACACGCGAAATCCCACCTCGGCGCGCCGCTGCGCCAACCCCGCCCGACATGGCTGATACTGTATTGCACCAGCAGTGAGCAGGTCAACCGTCGCGCCGACCAATCCGCCGAAGGACCTTCCAACAGGCGCGGTTGCCGCAAAACTCTGCTCTTCGGCAATCCTGTTGGGCGTGTTTTTGGATCGCGAGGACGCGGAAGCGGCCAGCCCGGCATCGCGTTCCACCGTGTGCACCTGCCCGGCCAAGTGCACCAGGACGCCGGCATGATCGGCGCCGTCGATTGCGGGGGCGGCGCCGGTCGGCGGGTGGCGATGACATGAAGCGCGACCAGCTTGCGATCATCACGCTGACAACGGATTTCGGCCAGCGCGACGGGTACGTGGCGTCGATGAAGGGCGTGATCTGGCGCATCGCGCCGCAGGCCACCATCGTGGACGTGACGCACCAGGTCGATGGGCACCAGGTCCTTCCCACGGCGTTCGTCCTCCGCCAGGTGGTGGCGTGGTATCCGCCCGGGACCGTTCACGTCGCGGTGGTCGATCCCGGCGTGGGCACCGACCGCCGGATCATCGCGGCCCGCTTCGCGGGGCAGTACTTCGTCGCCCCGGACAACGGCGACGGGTCGCCGTCCACGGCCAGTCGATCGGCGGGATACGCCGCGCGTACGGCGAGGTCGCTCCCGGCGAGGCGCTGGCGCTGATCGGGAGCACCGGCATGCTGGAGATCGCGGTCAACGCGGCCAGGGCGGCCGATCGTTTCGGCCCGGTTGTCCGAAACGTTCGTCGTGGCGCGGTGGGCGGCTTGGGGGAGAACTTGGACCAGAAGGCGCTGGCATGCCCTCCCGCTTCGTTTATCCTTTGGGGGCGCCGCGGGCGACTCCGACTGCGTTGAGGGTGGGGGTCCGCCGCGCGATGTGACTGCTCTGCGGGAGACGCCGCGCGATGACCAACGCTGCTTCGCACCATGCCAATCGGAGCTTCTTCCTCCGGATCATCTTTCCGACGGCGCTGGCGATCGGGCTGTTCGTCCTCGCCCTCTTTGCGATCATCATACCGGCGTTCGAGGCAAACAGCCTGGCGCGCAAGCGCGAGATGATCCGCGAGCTCACCGCGTTGGCCTGGAGCATCCCCCAGGAACTCCACGCGGAGCAGATCCGTGGACTGCTGACCGAGGAGCAGGCCCGGGAGCGCGCCATCGCGCGGATTCGCGACCTGAGATACGGCGACGAGCGAAAGGACTACTTCTGGATCACCGATCTCTCGCCGCGGATGATCATGCACCCCTACCGGATCGATCTCGAGGGCAAGGATCTCACCGACTTCGAGGACCACGGCGGCAAGCGGCTGTTCGTCGAGTTCGTCAACGCCGTGCGGGCCAGCCCCTCGGGCGAAGGGTACCTCGAGTACCAGTGGCAGTGGAAGGACGATGCCTCCCGGGTGGTGCCCAAGCTGTCGTACGTGCGGGCTTTCGAGCCCTGGGGCTGGATCATCGGCACCGGCATCTACATCGAGGACGTGAAGGAGGAGACGGCGGTGATGTCCGGTCGGCTGACCCGCATCTCCCTGGCGATCACCGGCGTCATTGCCCTATTGCTGTTTTACATCACTCAGCAGAGCCTGCGCATCGATCGACAGCGCATGCAGGTCGAGAACGAGTTGCGGGCGTCCAAGGAGAAGTACGAGACCCTGGTGGAGGCCGCGACCGAGGGAATCATCATGCTGCTCGACGGCCGACACGCCTACTTCAACCAGACCATGCTGGACATGCTGGGATACACGCAGGACGAGTTCGGCGGTCTGTCGATCGAGGAAATTCTCTGGCCCGGGCAGAATGGCGTCACCCAGGGGTCGGGCCGAATGCAGGCCGTGCTGGCCGGCAGACCCTCGGCCGGCCAGTTCGAGACGCGACTGATGCGCAAGGACGGCCAGCCGATCGACGTCGTGCTGGCCGCCTCGCGGATCACGGTTGCCGGCAAGGAGGGCTTCGTGATCACCGCGCGGGACATCTCCCGGCATAAGGTGATCGAGGAGAAGCTCGGCAAAAGCGAGGAACAGTTCAGGACGCTCACCGACGCGGTCAACATCGGCGTGTTTCGCGCCACGCTGGGGCGGCAGGGAAGATTCCTGGAGGCCAATCCCGCGGCGATGCGCATCCTGGGAATCGGCGACGTCGACGAGCTGGCCAGCGTCAACCTGGTCAGCTTCTTCCACGACGCGGAGGATCGCGAGAGCTTCTACCGCCAGGTGCGGGCCGACGGCGCGGTCAAGAACCGCATCCTGCGGCTCAAGCTCAAGGACGGCACGGTGCCCATCGTCTCGGTGTCGGCCGTGCTGGCCCGGGATGAAGGCGGAGATGAATCGCTCTGCGCCGGGGTGATCGAGGACATCACCGAGCGGAAGAAGGCGGAACAGCAGCGCGAAGGCCTGATCGTGGAACTGCAGACGGCGCTACTTTTTCTCAACCAGCCGGTGCGCAACTCCGTCCAGGAGGCGCCGGTCTGCGAAACGAACACGCCGATCATCAAGCTGGCCGCGCTGATGGCCAAGAAGCACAGCAACGCCGCCCTCGTGCGCACCGGCGAAGGGGACGTCGTCGGCATCGTGACCGATCGGGACCTGCGCGAACGGGTGGTGGCCGCCGGGCGTGACGTGAGCCGCCCGGTGTTCGAGATCATGAGTTCGCCGCTGATCTCGATTCCGGACCGGGCGCTGCTCTTCGAGGCTGCGCTGATGATGCAGGAGACGGGCGCCGCCCACCTGGTGGTTCGGGACAGCGACGAGTCCATCCTGGGCATGCTCAGCTCGCGCGATCTTCTGCAGGTCGATCGCTACTCCTCCTCGTTCCTGCTCCGCGAGATCCACCAGGCGGAGTCGGTCGAGGAGATCGTGCACGCCCACGATCGCCTTCCGCGGCTGGTGCGGGCGCTCATCACCAGCGGCGCGAATGCGCGGAACATCGCGCGGATCGTCGCTTCCGTGTCCGATGCGATCACCGGCCAGTTGATTCACCTTATCATCGAGGAGCTGGGGCCGCCGCCGGCACGGTTCGCCTTCCTGGCGCTGGGCAGCGAGGGGCGCGAGGAGCAGACCCTCAAGACCGACCAGGACAACGCGATCGTCTACGAGGACGTGGCCCCGGAGAAAGCCGGCGAAGCACGCGACTACTTCCTGTCGCTGGGGCAGCGCGTCTGCGATGCGCTCGCCGAGGTCGGATACGCGCTTTGCGCCGGCGACGCCATGGCCAGGAACCCGCAGTGGTGCCAGCCGCTCGCCCAGTGGAAGACCTACTTCGGCCAGTGGATTCGAACCTCGGACCCCAACGACCTCATCGCGGTGAGCATCTTCTTCGACTTCCGTTGCGTCTACGGGGCGAAGGAACTGGCGGACGAGTTGCGCGCCCACGTCACCGAGTTGGCGGACGGCAAGGCGGTCTTCTTCCAGCACCTGGCCCTGAACGCGCTGCAGTACAAGCCGCCGCTCGGTTTCTTCGGGAAGATCGTCGTCGGGGTCGGTGAAGGGCAGCCGGAGACCTTCGACATCAAGAAGGCGATGATGCCGGTCGTCGATTTCGCGCGCGTCTACACGCTGCAGTGCGGAATCGCCCAGACCAACACCCTCGGGCGACTGCAGCAGATTCGCGAACACGAGCGGCTCAATCGGGCCGAATACGAGGACATCGTGCAGGCCTACGAGCACCTGATGACCGTGCGGCTCAAGCACCAGGCCAGGCAACTGGGCGACGGCCAGGAGCCCGACAATTTCATCAATCCCAAGGACCTGTCGCAGATCGAGCGCCTGACCTTGCGGAAGACGCTCTCCCAGATCGCCGAATTCCAGGGCAAGCTGCGCAGCGAGTTCACCGGCACCGTGTGATTATCGTGCGGCCACCCCGCTGATTTGTAGACAGCGCTGTTTTCGGGCATGTCGCCGCCGCCGCGGCTGTCGCATGCTGGACGGGCAGGAAGGTGGACGCCTGGGGTCTACGGCTCGCCGGCACACCCGTCTTCCCAGAGTTTCATCAAGCAGGCGGCCGTCTCGTGGGGCGATTGGTAAAAACACTCGCTCACGCAGGGGCCGCAGAAGCCGATCTCGCGCAACGCTCTTCCCGTCTCTTGCCAGGGCACGGTGCCGTCGCCGATGGCCAGGTGCTCGTCGTTGGTGCCGAGGTTGTCGTGGCAGTGGAGGCTGATGATGTGCGGGCCCAGTGCCCGAACGAAGGCCACGGGGCCTTCGCTGGTGTTGGCGTGACCGAGGTCGAGGCAGATCTTCATGTCGGGCGAAGGGCTGTCGCCGAACAGGAAGACGAAGTCATCCACGCAGTCCCCCAGGCAGGCGGCCTCGGAGCCCGGTCGACACCCGCAGGCGTTTTCCAACGCGAGCGGGACCCCGGCGCGTTCGCAGCCGGGCAGCAGTTGACCGACCACGCGACGGAAGGTGTCGAGCGCCTGGATTCGCTTCCAGGGCCAGACAGGAAAGCCGCTCACCCGTCCAATGTGCACCGTCACGTGGGTGCACTTCAACGAGCCGGCCAGGGCGACGCAACGTTTCAGGTACGCGATGTTGGCCCGGCGCCGCAGGGGCATCCGGGAGGACAGGTCGATCGTGTAGGGCGCGTGCAGGCTGAGGGTCAGGTCCCTGTCGCCGGCCCCGTCCGCCAGGTGCCGGATCCTCTGATCGTCGAAGGAGTCGAGAACCGAGTGGTCCTTGATGAGGTCGATCTCGATATGTTTCAGACCGTGCTCAACCGCGTAGTCGATGTACGCTTCCGGCGGACTGGAATGGGCATTGAAGCCGAAGCGCATCATCGGGCATCCGGTCGCAGGTCCCCGCGGGCATCGGCCGTGCCTGTGGGAATGGGCAGATCGGGGAAGTTCGTGTGAACCGTTGCGGCGGCCTTGTCGCCGGGCAGGCGGCGGGTTGGCATCGGCCGGTTGTCTCGGGCAACCGCGTTGGCGTAGCCTGGCATCACGCCAGCCAGTGTACTGATGTCGGGCCGGGCGTGGCAACACGTGTCATCCCGGTCCGGTCTGAATCGGCTTGTCGCGGGCGGTCGCCAGGCGCCCGCGCGGTCGCCGGGTCGAGGCCCGGAATCTCGCATCGATTTGCGGTGACCGTTGCTTGACGAGTGTCACGTCGGGTCGGTAGTCTGTAGATTCTGACCGGGATCATTGGGGGTTGTGCGAAGTTAGTGTGGGTCTCACCGTCGAGGGGGACTGCGTGTCCGGCGCGGTCTGTGCGCTTGTGGTGTGCGCAGCATCACGCGGTTCCTCGGCATTCGTGCAGCATGGATTCCATTCCTCGTCGCGACTTAGGAGTTGCAAACATGGTTGATGAATCGGCGTCCAGGGTGGAGAAGGGGGCCGCATCCTCTCCGTCTCAGCGGTACCACGTCAGCTTCTTCAGGCCTGCCACGCCGCACGCCCGTGCGAACATGAAGATGATCATCTCCATGGTGCTCGTCTGGGCGGTCGGCGTCTTCGGATTCCAGGTTGCACTGATGCTGTTGAACAAGCGGGTTCCGGAACCAACGCTCGCGGAGTTCGAACGGACCTGGCCGGACGTGGTGGACGGGGTGGGCGTGGCGCCGGAAGCCAAGCGCACCTTCGCCCGATCGATGCTCATGGTGCTGGGCAAGAACATCGCGGTCGGCGACGCGGACAAGGCCGTGTTGAAAGAGGCGCTCAGTTGGGCGACGTACGACCTGCTTTCGGCGGAAGATGGCGACGCCCTGAACGAGCGGGTGGAGGCGCTGGCGAAGCTGCAATCGGCGGCGGAGCGTGTGGGTGCGGCTCCCGTGGACGCGGCGGAAGTCGCCGGTCACCAGGAGCAGATTCGCACGCTGGCGGCCGGCGGGCTGGGCCTGGAGGACTCGGGCTTCGACAGCCTGATGGCGGACCTGTTGCCGTTCTCGCTGGTCGCGGCCGACGCGGCCAAGGTCAGCGAGCGGAGCCGGCAGGAGTTGCCCGGCATCATGCAAAAGTACCTGGTCCACAATCGCAACGTGCTCACCGACACGAAATTCATCGGCTTTCCGTTCCATTACTGGTACACGGCACAGTTCCTCCTGATCATGTTTGTCGGGCTGTGCTGCGTGTACGCGTACATGACGGACCGTTTGCACCGGCGCTACGGCCTGGTGGAAGAGTAGGCGGCGAAGGCATCTTCGTTTCCAAGCAAGCAAAGGACCCGATAGACATGTCAAAGACTTCAAGGCTTCTGCTCGCCGTCTGCCTACTGGCCATCAGCGCGCAAACGGCCCTCGCGAACACGGGAAGGGCGACCGAGCTCGAGGGCGATTTCAAGACCGGACCGGCGGTCATCCTGATCACCATCCTGGTCATCTTCGTTATGGTGGGAATTTTCAACCGGGCCAAGGACACGTCCACCTACTGGGCCGCCGGCCGGAAGATTTCGCCCGTCGGCGCGGGCATGGCCATCGCCTCCAACTGGATGAGCGCCGCCTCCTTTCTGGGCATGGCTGCGATCATGTACGGGGCGGGTTACCACGGGCTCGCCTACGTGGTGGGCTGGACCGGCGGATACGTGCTCCTGCTGATCCTGATGGCCGGCCAGATCCGGCGTTTCGGCAAGTACACCGCGGCCGACTTCGTGGGCGATCGCTACTACTCGCGCGGGTTGCGGGCGTTCGGCGCCTGCCTCGCCATTTTCATCTCCTTTGCGTACTGCGTGGGGCAGTTCGCCGGCATCGGCCTGATGTGCGAGTGGATCCTGGGTATCGACTACACCTGGGCGGTGATCATCGGCTCGTCGGTGGTGCTGCTCTACACGCTGATCTCCGGCATGCTTGGCGTCACCAAGAACATGCAGATCCAGTACGTCATCATCATCGTGTCGTTCCTGATCCCGCTGTTCATCCTGGCAAGCGAGTACGGCTACTTCACGGCCGTGCCGCAGGTCGGCTACGGGCAGGTCGTCACCGACGCCGTCAACGGGCTCGAACCGGGGAAGGGGCAGAACGCGATGGGCCACGACTTCGGCATCCTCCCCTCGCCGGAATTCGCCATGCCCTGGGATCCCTGCACGGGCCAGACCGCGTTCCAGTGGATGGCCATCTGCTTCTCGCTGATGATCGGAACCGCCGGGCTGCCGCATGTGATCCAGCGGTTCTATGTCGTTCCCCGGGCGCGCGACGCCCGGTGGTCGGTGGTGTGGGGCCTGTTCTTCATCTGCATCCTCTACTGGAGCGCGCCGGTCTACTCCGCGTTCGGGAAGATCCTGTCCGCCCACCCGGAGGTTGGCACGCTCAACAAGGACGCGATCGTGGTGTACACCGCCCAGTTGGGCGCGGTGTACCCGCTGATCGTCGGCCTGCTGGCGGCCGGGGCCGTGTCGGCGGCCTTTTCCACGGTGTCGGGCCTGCTGGTGGCGGGTGCATCGGCTTTCTCACACGATCTTTACTACCGCGTGCTCAATCCCGATGCCCCCCAGCACCGGCAGATGATCATGGCCCGGATCGGGACGGTGCTGATGGCCGTCGCGGTGACCATCGTGGCCCTGATGAAGCTGGGTCTGATCGCCCAGCTCGTGGCGGTGGCGTTCTCGCTGGCGGGCTGCACGATCTTCCCGCTGTTCCTGCTGGGGATCTGGTGGAGCGGCTCGAACCGCGCGGGTGCGTGGGCAGGGCTCATCGCGGGCTCGTCCGTCGCGACGGTCGCGCTGGTCTACTTCATCTGCGGCAAGTTCAACGTGGTCCTGCCGTACCATGGAACCATCAGCTACTATCTCGATGCGTGGTACTTCGCCTGGCTGGGAGCGCCCCTGGCCATCATCGTGAACGTCGTGGTGTCCAAGCTCGCCGGCAAGGAGACGCCCGACGACATCTGCGAGCTGCTGGCGACGAAAGTGCACGGGTAGGCGGCCCGGTCGAATCGGTCGTCACCACAAGAAAGCGGGGTCGCCCGGCAAGCGCGTCAGCGTTCACCGGGCGACCCCGATTTGTTGGCGCGTGTACCGGTGCGCCGATCAGAACACGATCTTGACCCGTACGCCGCCGATGAAGGCGTCGCGGGCGTTCTTGTTGCCTCCCGGGTTGGTGATCACCTGCAGGTCCGGCGTGATCACGCACCACGGCGCCACTTCGAACGCGTAGTACAGTTCGTAAACCGTCTCGCGATCGGCGAGCGGGTTGATCTCATCCCGCAAGTCCTGGGACATGATGCTCTGCGCCACGCCGAAAGCCAAGACGTCCTTGTCGCGGGAGGGAATCGGTCCCAGGTAGGACGCACCGACGGACCAGAAATGGTTGATGGCGTTGACGTCCCCTTTGGCGTAGCCATAGCGGGCGAAGACGCCGAGGCCCTGCTTGTCCTTCGCGTCGTCGTTCTCCTTCCACACCATCTGATCGAAGTTGACGTAGAAGCCGACATCGCTGCTGTCTGTCCGGGGCGCCCGCAGGCCGCCGAGGTCGTCCATGAAGACCTGCCGGCTGCGCGGGTTGTACCACAGGCCGAAGCGATAGTTGCCGGGTAATTCACCGTTGCGACTAGCGAATCTGCTCTTCACGCCCAATTCGCCGTAGCCCAGGAAGTGGTCTTCGCCGCCAAAGGCCGTGTCAAAGCCGCCGGCGCCATGTGAAATCGTGGTCGCCGCGTAGTCCGCGTCCGCCGCCATGGCGAACACGTACAGCCAGTCGGCGGGCTCCACACGCACGTAAGCGCCGAGCGACCGGACCACGGGAATGTTGAGGCTGTAATTGAGCCCCTCGTTGACGAATTGATTGAGGTAGTTCGCCGCGTACGCATTGCGATCGACGATGTCCACGACGTTCAGCAGCTTGCCCAGCCGGAACTCGAGTTTCCCTTCGAAGAGCCTCTGCTGCCACCAGTACTTGTCCTCTTCAAATGCGACCTCGCCCTGGGAACCCAGCAGCCAGAAAGGGGCTTTGATCGATCCCACATCGCCACGCAAACCGTCACCCCACTCCTGCAGAATCCGCATGTACAGGCTCGCGCCCTTGAGCAGGCCCATTTTCTCCAGATCCACCTGGAAGATGTAGAAGACGCGGGCACCGTTGTTCAACGTGTTGCTGGTGTTCTGCCCGCCGCGGAAGTTGATGCTCGTCTGATTGCCGATCAGGAAACTGAACTTGAATCCAGTGTCTTCGATCTTCGGCCGCAGGCCGTTGAAGTCGCCCAGCAGGTAGGGCTGGTTGAGCAGGTCGAATGACGTCGCATCCTCCAGGTAGGCCGGCGGCGTTTTCTTTGGCACCTCGTAGCGCGGATCGGCCGCCCGGACCAAGCCGGTCGACATGGCCAAACTCAAGACGAACAACATCGACAAACGGTGCAACTGTCTCATGATTTCCACTCCACAGATGTACTACGCACCCGGCGTGCGGACTGGGCGGCCACGCGTTTGTCAGCCGACCGGTCAGCTGCTCCTGCCACTCATCAACTTCACGCAAACATGAACCTGGACAGGTATGCCGTCCGCCAACCGCGCGGAGGCCGTATCCAGTGGAAGAAGGGAGGCGTTGCCCGGTGGAGTTGAACCGGCCGGTGCAGCGCGATCCGGCTGCACGATGGGAATACCGATCACCAGAGGTGAGGCACGCATGCCAGCTTCCTCGAATACCTCTCGCGGTCCGAATCCGGAGTCTAACGATCACCGGCGCTCGGGTAAAGGGAATCCACCGCCGCGCCGACCAGGCAATCCAGCCAGTGGTTGTCCAGGCCGTCGACGCGGAGCTTTCATTCATCGACCATCCGGCCCCGGCCCGGAGTCCTCACCCGGTACTCGCTGGTGAGATGCTCGGACATTGCCGGTAGCTGCAGCGAGGCTGGCGAAGAATACGGAGCGTCAGGATGCCCAGAATACGATACATGCTCCTGCATGGCGGACGGCTCCTGCGTCGGGTACACGTGCTCGCCCTGCTGGGTATCTTTGCGCTCGCCGGGTACAGCGCCCACGAACCGGTGGGGTATCGCGGCCGCGCAAACACCTGGTCCATCACCGCTGAGCCCGGCGTCGTGGAGGTGTGCTTCCGGGAAACACCCATCCCCTGGGAACCCGGCGGGTGGTACGATCCCCGGTCTTTTGACTCCATGTATCCCATTTTTCGAGGTCTGAACGAGCCTCCCGCGCCGAGTGGCTGGTTTAGCTGGCCGACGTTCAGTCAGGATCCTGGTGGCAGTCGACCAGGAGGCAGCAGCACCTGCGTGCTGCTTTTCTGGACTGTCGTTCTGCTCACATTGCTCGCGGGCCTGCCGCTCTGGTGCGGCCGGCGACGAGCATCCCTCGTCACGGCGGATGCGCAGACGCGGTCGGGTCCCTATCGGCCGGCCGGTTACTGCCGGCGCTGCGAGTACCCGGTGGACCCCGGACGCTGTCCCGAGTGCGGCACCGTGGTCGCTTCGGATCGCCTGCTGAAGGTGCCACGGCGGGCCCGACGCCCAGCGCTTCTTCCACCAGGCCCTCAACGGCGAAATGGAAATTGCCGTCGAGCGTCGCTCTAGCGACTCCCCCGATCGCGACCCGCGGTTCCCGGCCGGCACCCCGGTCCCGCTGCGCGTGAACCGCTCCTATTGCCTGCACATCCCGGACACCTTCCGCGGCAAGGGGCGAAACGGCCCGTTCCGCATGGCGCCCGAGGAGTTCGAGGTTCGGTACGGCCCGAAACTGCTGCTGGGCGGCTTCGGCGAGGATCTGCTCACCCCACAACCGCGAGTGGTCGATCGCCATGAACCACTGTACGGTATTGTTCTCTTGGACACCGAGGACCCCGCACGCACGCTCCAACTGCCCCCGCTCCCCGCCGGTCAGCAGCAGATTATCCTGCGGCAGATTGTCGCAGTGTACGACGGTCAACAGCGTATGGCCGCGATGGACATCAGCGCGAGTCGCAATATAGCTGTGGAAGGGGAGCTTGGCGATCACGTGACGCCCCATTGGGAGCCGGAGTTTGCCAGTTCAGCCTGTCCTGGCCTGCGTTCAAGGTCACCGGGGCCCCGCAGCTCTCCCCGGTCGAGGATGTCGAGCTGGAGCTGGAGCAGCGGCGGGCCCAGGCCGAGCAGCTCAAGCTGATGGAGGCCAGCCTGCAGGCCGAGTGCCAGCGGTTCGTCGAGCACTGCGTCGTGGGCTTCCGCAACGAGGTGGCCGAGTTCTGCGACCAGGCCGTCGCGGCCCAGGGGCAGGTGCATGGCAAGACCCTCAACGCCATCCGCGACCGGATCGATCGCTTCCACGCGATGCACGTCTTCGGCGACGGCGACGCGGCCGACCGGCTCGCCCGGCTCAAGCAGCAGATCGGCGGCCTCACCGGCCAGGACCTCGCCCAGCAACCCGACGTGGCCGCCAAGCTGAGCCAAGCTGAGTGCGGCCTGCCAGGCCCTGAAGAACCGCATTCTCGACCCGGCCAGCGTCAGCGCCCTGACGGGCAGGCTCAAGCGGCGGGTGGTGCTGGACTTAGCGGAGAGGTACCAGTGGTATACGGCAGGACTCTTGGCCGTCGGGCCGTTCTTCGGCGTCATCGGCGCGAATGACGGCAGAATGCAGGCCCCTATTCCGGCTGGATCATGACCATCACGGCTCATCCCGTAAGGGACGGAGTACGAGGTCTCCCCCATAGCTGACATGTTCGATGCCCATATGCAGATCGTGCGAGGCGGCAAAACCGGGTATCCTGTCGGCCCCAGTGGTAACCATCACCGCATCGGATGTTAGGGGCACCTTTGCGTTGACGCTCCACAGCGACCGGACCGCGTCCCTGCTCCGGATGCGTCAGCGGCAGAATTGGCGCGACGGAGCGGGCAAGCATCCCGATTCACGGCGGAATACGCGCTGCCTGATTGGAACCATCGCGCTTTGCAGGAGACCAGCCATGTCGAACGCGCCAGCCAGGACGGTCAGAAGCACGAACCCATGGACCTGGATTCCCACGCTCTATTTTGCCGAAGGCATCCCTTACGTCATGGTGATGAGCGTCTCGGTCGTCATGTACAAGCGCCTGGGCATCTCCAACACCGACATCGCCCTGTACACGAGTTGGCTGTACCTGCCCTGGGTCATCAAGCCGCTGTGGAGCCCGGTGGTCGACTTGCTGGGCACCAAACGCCTCTGGACGGTGTTCATGCAGGGCGTGATTGGTGTGGCCCTGGCGATGGTGGCCCTGTCCATTCCCGCGCCCCGCTTCTTCCAATACACGATCGCCTTCCTCTGGCTGATGGCATTCAGCTCGGCCACGCACGACATCGCCGCGGACGGCTTCTACATGATCGGCCTGCGCCAGCACCAGCAGGCCGCTTTCATCGGCGTTCGCTCCACGTTCTACCGGATCGCCATGATCGCCGGCGAGGGCGCGCTGGTCGTGCTCGCCGGCATGCTCGAAACGCGGCTCGGCCGGGTGCGGATGGCCTGGGAGATCACGCTCTTCGCGGTGGCCGGGATCTTTCTCGCAGCGTTCGTTTATCACTTTTTCATGCTGCCGAGGCCGGCGGAAGATACCTGGCGGGCACCTGGCAATCGCAAAACCCTGGTCGGCGAGTTCTTCAGGATATTCGTCGAGTTCTTCAGGAAGGATGGCATCGTGGTCATCATCGCCTTCCTGTTATTGTTCCGCTTCGCCGAGGCCCAACTCGTGAAGCTGGCGTACCCGTTCCTACTCGATGCGCCTTCCGACGGCGGCCTGGGCCTGGATACCAGTGAGGTCGGCATCATCAAGGGCGCCTTTGGCGTAATCGCGCTCCTGGCCGGCGGAATCCTCGGGGGACTGGTGATTTCGCGGCGCGGTCTGCGTTACTGGCTGTGGCCGATGGTGTTCATGATGAACCTGCCGAACGCGGTCTACGTCTACCTGGCCTATGCCCAACCCTCCAGTCACTTGCTCATCGGCGCCGCGGTGCTCATCGAGCAGTTCGGTTACGGCTTCGGCTTCACTGCGTACATGCTGTTCATGATCATGGCGGCGAACGGCCAGCACAAGACGGCGCACTTCGCGATCTGCACGGGTTTCATGGCCTTGGGCATGATGCTGCCGGGCATGATCAGCGGCTGGCTCCAGGAGCACCTCGGATACCAGCGGTTCTTCGTGTGGGTGATGATCTCCACCGTTCCGGGCTTCATCGTAGCGGCCCTGGTGAAGATTGACCCTGAGTTTGGAAAGAAGCAAGCTGAAGACGGCGAGCTGGCAAGTACATGATCCCAACCGAAACAAGCCAAGGAAATGCGCTCCCCCGCCGCGTCTCGATCCGGCTCGCTCCAGGGGCTGAGTATCCCCGAGTGGGCCAACATTGTCAGAGCCTTGCGGCATTCACATCACGGGGCGCAGCTTGTCGCCGTCTTGGCCAGTAGCACGACCTGGCGCTCGCCGAAGATCTGCGGCTCATACGGCTGGCGGCTGATCTCACGCATGCCCAAGGCCCGGTAGAACGCGGCGGCATTCTCCGCCAGCGCGGCCACCGTCACCTCGGTGAAGCCCGACTTACAAATTGCCGACTCGGCCGCCTGAAAAAGCGCCTTGCCCACGCCCCGGCCGTGATACTTTGGGTGGACATACAACCGAGCGATCTCGTTCTCACGAATAGCCGCCATGCCCAGGATGGTGTTTTCCAGATCGCGGGCCACGAAGTGCGGGCGTGTCTGTGATTCTATCCGCAGGGTTTCTACGCCGGAGCGCGGACCCACAAGAAACTCACGCTGCCGTTCCGTGAACCCCTCACGGTCGGCCAGCCAATTGAAGCAAGCTCGGAGCAACTCGCTGACCTCAGCGTAATCAGTGTCCATCATGGGTTCAATGTGCATTCGAGCATTATACCCGTACAACGCCACGCCAACTCCTCCAGAAAACACAGGTTACCGTGCCGCTGGCGCTTGTCCTTATCAGAGGCGGATTGGCTTATTTGCCTCAACAACAGAAGATTGACCACGGAGTACCCAAACATGTCCCATTTCGTCGAATGCCAGACCGAGTTCCGCGACCCGCAGGCGTTGGTTGCGGCGTCGGCTGCGGCGCATCGGCGGTTACTGTCGCCGGAGGCCGCGGCGCAGACACCGGACTCGCGTTCACGAAAGGAGAGGACCGATTTGAACCAGCAACTGCCCGCGTTGTACAACGCGACGACCGAGGACATGCTCTTCGGCATCGGGCAACTGGCGGTGGGCGACTGCCCGCCGGTGGCCTACATCCACATCCACTACCCGGACTGGGGCCGCGAGTAGCTCGCGGTGGTCCGCGACACCCTGCGCGGCGGCGTCACTCTCACGTGCACGCAGCGCACTTCCGGGCGCTGCGACCTGTGCCTGGCCGCCCGCGACCAGGTCCGCCTCACCTGCGCCGCCGGGGGCGAAACGTCCGTGCTCCGCGGCCCGGCGTGGAACGCCCAGCTCGACGACGTCGAGGGCGAAGTCTACCGGTGGTTCGAGGCCCAGCGGGCCCGCCATGGCGGGTTCGTGTTGCTCATCCAGACGCCCGACTGGGAGTTCATGGTCGGCGTCGAGTGGGGACTCCGCAATCCCCTGATCGGCGATACTCAGCCGCGCCGAGTCGAGATGCCGCCCGCTTCCCTCCGCCACACCCGGTAGTGCCCGCCTGCAGATGAACCCATCAGTACAGGGCCGGGGGTCTGGTACGTTGATCGCTACGAGCCCGCAGGCTTCGTGAGCGCGTTCTTCGACGGCGACAACCGGTTGATGCACTCGATCGACGCCAGCGACTGCAGCCCCTGCCGCGGCGCCCAGTCCAGCGCGTTCTACGACACGCAGGGTCGCAAGTACGACCTGCCGGACGGTACGACCCGCATGACCATCGACCTGTACGTCCCCAGCGACTGGGCCACCGCCGGCCGCCGGATGGCGGGTTTCTGGGGCACGGCGGTAGACGACAGCAACGCGACCGTCGACTACCCGATCATCGAGTTCGCGAGCCTCGACGGCAATCCGCGGTTCCGCGGCTGGGAGTCGGTCGGGTCCGGAGACTGGGTTGATATGGGCCTGCCCACCGGCTTCACCTACGACGCCTGGTACAGGCTCGAGATTGAGTTGGTCGGGTCGGAATGGGTGTACACGGTCGGTGACCTCACGCTGTCTGTCCCCACGGAAGGCAGTGTCAAGATCGTCAACGTAATCCTGCAAGGCCACAACAATGTCGCCGGCGTCACGTACGACATCTACTGGGACAACTTCGTCGCCAGTGCCACGACGCTCGCCACCGACAACTGTGATCCGAGCCCGGCGGTGACGTACTCCGACTCGGTGGCGGCGGGTGCGTGTGCGGCGGAGCAGACTATCACCCGCACCTGGACGGCCACCGATGACTGTGGCAACGCGACCTCCTGCGCGCAGACGATCACCGTGGTCGACACCACCCCGCCGGTGCTCAGCGCCTGCCCGGCCGACATCACCGTCCCGGCCGATGCGGAATTCTGCACCGCCGAGGTGGTCTACACGCCACCGACTGCGACGGACAATTGCGATGCCGCGCCGGACGTCGTGTGCGATGGCCCGGTGGACTCGATCTTCCCGCTGGGGCCGACCGTCGTGACCTGCACCGCCACCGACGACTGCGGCAATGCGTCGAGTTGCACCTTCACCGTGACGGTGGAGGATGTCAACGAGATGGTCGTCAACGTCGAACTGGACGGCAGCTTCACCGGCTCGTTCGACCGGTGCATCACGTTCGATCTCGCCGACTGCGGCGGCAGTGCGAGTGAAACGGTCGAGCAGGTGCTGACGTTCAACAACGGCGTCGCGACCGGCACCGTCGACGTGCCCTGCGGGCTCTACACCTGCATCACCGCCCGCGACAAGCTGCACACGCTGCGGCACGAAGGAACGCTGGCGACGAGCGGCACGCAGTACACCGCCTCGTTCACCGGCGCCGCGGCGCTTGTCGGCGGCAACTTCAACGACGATCCCTACGTGGACATTCTGGACTTCGGCCTCTACTCGATGGAGTACAGCGCGAACTACGGGGCGGCCGACACGACCTGTGCCACGCCCGCGCCGCACGCGGACGCGAGCGGTGACGGTATTGTCAATACGGCGGACTTCAGCTTCGTGCAGAATAACTTCCTCGAGTTCAGCGACCCGCCGTGCTGCGGGGCGAAGTCGCGGATGGCCGACGGCGGCCCGGTCACGGAGATCTCCGTCACCGAGCTCCGTCGCCGCGGACTGGGTGAGATGGTCGTGGCCGACCTGAATGGCGACGGCGTTCTCAACCAGCTCGATGTCGTGGCTTTCATGCAGGGCGCTCGTCCGCAGCCGGCTCCCAAGCCGGAGGTCAAGCCCAGACTGCAGGATCGCAAGACCGGCGCCCGGGACCGGGTGGCGGAACCGACGCCGATCCAGCGGCGCCAGGGCGCAGGCTGGAAGCTGAGGGTAGACGTGGCCGGCGTGCGTCGCAGCAGGGCGCACGCCGCCACGTCAACATTGAGATACCCGTTGCAACGTTCATCTGGCCGGGAGGGAGCAGAGAGTGCTATGCAAAGGAGCGACTCTCATGGTTAACGGAAGAACACTCGGCCGGATCGGTGCCTGGACGATCGCGATGACCTGCGTGCAGGCAGCGTCCGCAGACATCAACCTGGAATGGCGACCGGCCACCCCCACCGTGACGGTGGGCAACACGGTCAATCTCGGGCTGTACGCCGTATCGGACGACGGCAGCGATCAGTCCATCTCGGCGATGGACGTGATCATCAGTTGGGATTCTGGCTATCTCGATCTGCTCGGCGTGTCCGACGACGGTCCCTACGCCTGGATCGCCTCCGGGTTTCCTAACGACGCCGCCCTCGACGGGGTGAACGACAGCCTCGCGGACGGGGACGCCCTGTATTCCGCCTACGCTGCCCTGGGCAGCCCGGCGTTCGCCACGCCGGCGGGGCTGCTGGTGACGACATTCCAGTTCGAGGCCCTGGCCCTGACGGTGGGCACGCCGCTCACCATTCCCCCGACGTTCGGAACGTTTACCGAAACCGAAGTGTTCGACGGAGCGGTCCCCGGCCTCGGCGTGCACGGCACGCTGGGCGCCGCCACCGTGACGATCGTGCCCGAGCCGGGGAGCCTGGCGTTGCTTGTTGCCGGCGTTGGCCTCGCGGTTCGTCGCGGCCGCGCCCGGTAAACCTGGTGCGGTCCATCGTTCAGGATTTCTGACAGCAACAAGATGGAGAGTCCATGAAGCGCTTTCTGAGTTGGCTGGGACCCGTTGCAGGCATTGCGTATCTGCTTATTGCGGCCCCGGTCCGGGCAGACGTCAACCTGGAATGGCGTCCAGACACGGCCGTGGTCAATGTCGGCGAAACGGTCCTGCTGGAACTGTACGTCGTGGGCGACACGCCGCCGGGCCAGTCGGTTGCGGCCGTCGATGCCATCCTCACGTGGGACCCCGCGGTCCTGTCCCTGCAGGGGAGCACCAGCGCCGGGCCGGGATGGCTGACGGTCGGATTTCCGCCGGACGGCGGGCTGGACGGCGTGAACGACACGTTCGCCGACGGCGACGCCCTGCTGTCCGCGTACGCCTTCCTGGGGAACGCCGTGTTCGCGGACACGAATGGCGCACGGGTCGCAACGCTCGCGTTCGAGGCCCGCGCGGAAGCGGCGGGCATGCCGGTGGAGATTCCCGCCTCGATCGGCACGTTCACCGACACCCAGGTTTTCGATGGCGATACGCCCGGACTGAATGTGCTCGGATTGCGTGGCACGGCCACGATCCAGGTTCTTGCCTGTGGGGGCATGGACTACGACGCCGACGGCGACGTCGATTTATACGACTTCGCGGCCTTCCAGGCGTGCTTCACGGGCGCGGGCGGGACCGCGGCGAGCGAATGCCGCTGTCCCTTCGATACCGATCACGATGATGATGTGGACCTCGCCGACTACGACACTTTCGAGGAGCGATTCTCTGGCCCGCAGGGATGACGGCGGGCAACACGAGTGAACAGAGGATTTACCGGCTTGATCATCAAGACATGAGGGCGGGACACCTTGATGGGCTTGGGACACGGCAGCATCCCGCGGAAATGAACTTCAGTCCTGGCGAGGGGCGTTGCGCTTGCGCACAGGGCGGTTGGGCGGTGATACAATGCTGCACGCAGACAAACGGGTCCATCTCCGACAAAAGCAAACGGGCCGTCGGCGACGGACTTTGTGCGCGCCGGCACTCTTGCTCATGCTCATCCCCTGGGTGCTCGGCAGTGCCGCCGGCGACTCCGAGTTCTCCTTTATCCTGACCGCCGACCAGGTCGTGCCACCAACCGCAAGCAGTGCAACGGGCAGGGCCGTGGCCACGCTCGATGCGAACGAGACGCAAGTGGTATTCGTGCTGGAGCATTCTGTCGGGCAACCGACCGGGATCACAGTGCACGCCGGCAACTGGGGCACCAACGGGCCGGTGATTCACACGCTGGATTCTGCCGCCAGTCCGGTCGTGGACACCTGGTCTCCGAGCCCCGCCCATGTGACCGCCCTCAAGACGGGCGGCCTGTACCTTACCGTGACGTCCAGCAGCCATCCGGATGGAGAGTTGCGGGGACAGATCGATGTCAACCCCGACCCGCAGCCCGGCGACGTGATCATCACGGAAATCATGTACGACCCCGATTCCTTCGAGGATGCCGATGTACCCGCGCCGGAGTGGATCGAGCTTTTCAACACCACCAACACCGACATCGACATCGGGGGTTGGTACTTCCAGGACGAGGATGTGGCGCCGGCCGCCCCATGCACACCGCTGCGGAGCGGCTTGATTCCCCCATTCGTGCTGCACGCGTTCGAGGTCGTGGTCATCATCCCCGACGGCGCCTCCCCGAATCAGCCGACCGTGGCTGATTTCAAGAGCGCCTGGGGCCTGGATGCGAAGGCGTCCGTACTGCGTCTCAACGCGGACGGCACAGCCGGTGGCGCCCTCGTTGCCGCGGGGTTGGATAATCGACCGCACAATGACGGCGAACCCGCGAACGACCTGCCGCTGGTCAGCACGCAGTGGCAACCGTGTAATCCCGCAGGTGCAGTACGGTCCGACAATGAGATACTCACCCTTTCCGATGGCGCGAAGATCATCGACCTGGTCAATTTCGGATTCGATCCCCGCACCGGCCTGTCATCCGCGTGGCCACCGGCCACGACTTTCAGCAGCATCACGTTGGTTCCCGGGGACTATCCCGCCGCGCCGCCGCAGGATTTCCTGACCTACTCGGGCGCGGGCAACGATGTCGGCGCGAACTGGATCGCGCACCAGGTCGGCGACACGGCCGGTGGCCTGCGCCAGGAGCGGACAGCGGGAGTCTATGGCGGCCGGGACGTCGGTTCGCCCTGCTACCTCTTCGGCGCCACCTCCGGCAACCGCGCCCCCGTGGCGTTCGGTCAGTCGCTGACGGGTTCGCCGGGCGGAGTCATTGATATCGAGCTCGCCGGCACGGATGCCACGCGACCCTTCTTCGGACTGCTGCTGTTCGTGATTAAGTCGCTGCCCGCGGACGGGCGGCTGATCGACACCACCAGCAATCGCGAACTGACCGCGAGCGACGTGGCCGGGTTCGGATACATCGTCCCCCGCCCCCCCTTCAACACGCTCCGTTATGAGAACAACGGGGCCTGCACCGCCGACGCGATGACCTTCACTGCGTACGACGGATTGCTCGAATCCCCGCTGGAGCGTGTCGATCTCCTGGTCCAGTGCGGCGGTGTCGCCATCACCGAGATCATGTACGACCCGGACTCCACGGAAGCCCCCGCCGGCGCAGCGGAATGGATTGAACTTTTCAACTACGGCGAAGACGCCATCGATCTCGCCGGCTGGTATCTTTCCGACGGCGCGGCCCGCAGCGGCGCGTTTCCGCCCTTCGTGCTGGCCGCCGGGGCAACTGCCGTTGCAATTCCCCGATCGGTTCACCCGGCCGAATTCACCGACGCCTGGTGCACCCCCGATTTCGACGATCCGCCATGCCCCCACGACGCGCTGATTCTATCGACGGACGGACCACGACGGGTGACGCCCGGCGAGTGGTTCACCGTATCCCTGCACCAGGCAAACCTGCAGACTGCGATGCGCGGCGTGCAGGTCTTCGCCGCGTATGACCATCTGCGGTTGCAGCACGTGGCCACGCAGTTGTACACCTGCCCGGGGACGTGCCCGCCCGATCCGATCGCGCCCTACAACCTGGTGCTGCGTAACGAGGTCGCGGGCGGACACATCGACTTGGCACTGGGGATCGAGGACCTGATCGGCCAGGCGCCCACCATGGCCGACGCTCCGCTTGCGACCTACACCTTCGAGGCGGGCGGACAGGAGGGCCCGGTTCGGGTGCACTTCCGCGATGCCGATCCCCCGAGCCGGTTCGCGGACGAGTCCGGGCACGCGATTGAGCCCTGTCTGCGCGACGCGCGGCCGGTTTGGATCGATGCCACGCCCGACGATTGCCCCCACGACGTGCTGGAGTTCCGGCTCGCCCCCGGTTCAAGTCGGGTGCGGCCAGGCGAGCAGGTGGTGGTGGAACTGCACCAGCGCGACCTCTCCCGGCCGGTGCGGGGCTACCAGCTTTTCGCCCATTTCGACAGCGACTTGCTGACCCACGTGTCCACGCACTTCGAGAGCTGTGCCGGCACATGCCCGCCCGATCTGCGCACGCCGTACGGCCGGGTGCTGCTCAACGAGGTGAACACGGACAACATCGGGCTCGCGGCCGGCATCGACGATCTGGCGGGACAGCTCCCCACCCAGGCCGACGCGCTGCTGGCCACCCTGGTGTTCGAGGCCCGGACGGCCTCTGGGGTCACCTCGATCGACTTCCGGCCGCACGACCCACCCACCCGCTTCGCCGATACAAATGGGCTTGAACTACTGCCCTGCCGGGTAGACTCCCCGGCGATCACGATCGCGCCGACGGGGCCATCGGGCTGTCCCCTGATCCAGGCCGGCACCAACGGCCTGACTGACGGCGACGGAATCGTTGGCGCCGCGCTCGACAACTTCACGGGGATGGTGCAACTCCACGCACCGGGAGCGCTGATTGACGCCGTCGCGTACCGCCATGGGCTGGTGAACCCGGAATGGCCGGCGGCGGCGTGCGAAGGTCCCTCGATCTATGTTCGGCCGGACAGTGGGTACACCACTTACAGCAACGATGACCCGGCTTCCTGGGCGGCTTCGACCAGTGGCCTGCATGGGGCTTATGGCGTTCATGCCACTTCGACCTTCGACGGGGCGGACGTCGGCTCGCCGGCCGTTTTAGCGGACGTCGTTCAGGGCGCCTGCAACGAATATGGGCCGTTGTTCGACGGCAACCGGGATGGCACGCTGGATCTGCGCGATTTCGACCACTTCGTGCGATGTCATCGGGGGCCGGCCGGTTCACTGCCAGCCAACTGCGGCTGCTTTGACTGGGACGTTGATGGTGATGTGGATCTTCGGGACGCAAACCACCTGCTACAGGCCTTCTGACACGGACGGTCCGCTGAGAAGCGGGTATCCGGAAGCCCCTGTACGTGAACACCCCAATTGTATTCGCGGCGCCAGCAGGTTGGGCCTAAGGTGATATTGGGTTTTACATACCCGCGACAGGCGGTTGGCAGTGTCCCTGAGAGTGAGAGAGTTTAGAAACCGAGAGATGGCGTGCCTCGTCAACGCTCTCTCTTTGTATTTACGGGGTGCGTTGGCCAAGCTGTGGGAAGGCGACATCAGAGGCTAGAGCGGCAATGCCGCCTCCGTCGCCACGTACCGCGCACCATCGCGGTCAACATCCCCGCGGTCGATCAGGTCCCGGAGGCGACGACGCAGGGTGTCATCCCCGCCCATTCCCGCTGCTGCGGATTGATTGACGTGGGCTCTTGCAAGGTCGGTGCGCCAGGGCGCTTCATCCGAGGGATACCACGTAGGTAGATACCCCTAGTCAGCGTCGCCGCGTGCTTATTCCCCTTGAGGATTGCCTACCCACATGGGTACACTCAACGCCGGTCGGTCAGGGGCACCACTAAGCCAGCGCGTCGGCGCGGAGGAGGGGCTGTTATGACTGTCAACCAACCGGCGATGATCACCTCGTGCGCCGAGGTGTCCGACCCTACAGAAACGACCTGTCGCTGGTCCAGCCGCACAGGCCGCCCATCGCCATGGACACCCGAGGGGGCCATCCGTAGGTTGCCGCGCCTCGTTATCCTGCTTGTGTGCTTCGCCGGAGGCGTGGTGAAGTCCGCCGATTCATCGGCCGCCGCCCCACTCACCAACAATCTCGCCCGGGAGACGCAACTGGTCGGTTCAGCGGTCATCCCCCCTCGCGCCGACTGCAACACCAATGGCGTTCAGGACACTGACGACATCTTGGCGGGAACCAGTTGGGACTGTAACGCCAGCAACATCCCGGACGAATGCGAGATCGCCAGTGGCGTCAGCTCGGACACCAACTCGAACGGGGTCCCCGACGTCTGCGATGTCGGGGATGATCGTCAACGTTCAGGGATCTCCACCTGGGGCAGCATCCTGATCTTCCCCAAGGTGGAAATTCGTTGGGATGCCGCGGGCAACGTCGTTCAGGATACGTTCATTGCACTGACGAACGGATATCCGATCGACGTTCAGGTACAGATGTACTTCGTCAACGGTGACCCTCCCCTGCCCGCGACCGATACCGAGCGCGCCCATCCGGGCTGGAACTGGGTGGACGTGGGCATGTACCTCACCGGCAACCAGCCGACATACTGGTCGGCCATGAGTGGCCAACCGGCGGGGGGCGGCATAGCCCCGTTTATGATCCTGGATCCATTCCCGCCGGCGGGGCGTCCTGTCCCCGAGCCGGGCGGTACGGACCGCTTCATGCGCGGCTATATTGTCGCCTGGGCGGTTGATTTCAATGGTCAGGAGATTCGGTGGAACTACCTGAGCGGTCGGGCGATCACGGTGGATTACCGCACCCATCAAGCAACTGAGCACGCTGCACTTGCATTTCGCTGCGTGAGCCCTGCTTCTCACGGCAGTCATCCCGACGGGGTCCCTGCCCGGCTCGCTTTGAACGGCGTCGAATACGCCGCCCCGCCCGCAGAGCTTGTCTTCAGCTTCCCATCAGCCGGCTCAAGCAGTCTGAGTCGTTGGGGGATCGACGTGGTGACCGACGGTGCTCTTACGTTGGTGCCTGCGAGCTTTGATTTTCGCCAGGAATCGACGTTTATCCCAGCAACCGAGGCCCGCATCGAGGTGTGGAATGCCAGCGGATTCAAGTTCTCCGGATTCCAGCGCTGCGTTACGGTCTGGGATCATACGTTGATGAGCGATTACGGCACGCCGAACAACTTTCTCGCCGCCAACCTGCAGACCGACACCGGAAGTGCACGCATCGATGGCCAGGGCGGTTTCGTCTGCGCGAACGCGGCGCTGGGGGTGGTCAGCGCCGACCGCCCCCTGGTCGGGTTGTTGAGTCGGTCGCTTGATTTCGGAAGTGGCCTGCGGGTGGCTGCTGCGGAGACCGTCATGACTGGACGGGGCGCGGAGGCGGGTCTGATTCAGTGGGACATCTACATTCCTCCGCCTCCAACGGCAGTTGGATCCGCAGCGGGCGCAGCAACCGCAAGTCGTCCCGACCCTGGGCTCGAGCGTGGGCCCGAGCAACAGAACCATCGATCAGCAACCGGCGCGGAACGATCCGGCGATCCTGCCCGCGTGGACGCCAGTCAGCTTGGCAGCCTGCTGATGCTGCCCAGCGTCGAGCTTCGCTGGGACTCGGCCGGCAACCTGGTCCAGGACACCATCATCGAATTGACCAATGACTACCCGGACGACGTGACGGTAACGCTGGCCTTTGTTCAGGGCGACCCGCCGCTGGACGCCGGACCTTCCGAGCGGGCCCATCCCGGATGGAATCAGCATCGCTGCTGGGTGGACCTCGGCCCCCACCAGACGCTGACGTGGTCCGCGAACGAAGGTGCATCTGCCCTGGGTTGCCCGGCGTTCACCATTCTCGACCCTGACAACCCGCCCGGACGCCCCGCGCAGGACTCCGGCTCAACCGATCGCGTCCTCCGGGGATACATCGTCGCCTGGGCGGTCAATGCCGGCGACGTCGAGATGCGCTGGAATCACTTGTACGCCAGCGCAATGATCGTCGACTATCGCGACTTGTCCGTGTGGGCTTACTCGGCGTACGCCTTCGAGGCGCTCACGGACGTGGCCCGGGGTGAACCACTGGGAACGCCCGGCCAGCTCGCGTTGGACGGTGACGAGTACGACTTCGCGTTTACCTTGCTCGCGCTGAATTTCTTCTCCGCAGGTTCTCAGGCCGTCGCCATCCCGGGGTACCCGAACGGCATCAACACCGACCTCACGCTCCTGCCCACCAATATCGACTTGCGTCGGGAAGCGGCCACGCCGGTGACGACCGAGGCCCGCATCGAGGTTTGGAACCGAAACGAGGTCAAAATCACGGGCGCGCACCGTTGCGTGACCGGCTGGGATCAGACCCTCTTGAGCCAGTACGGCGCCCCCAACAACTTCCTGCGCCAAACCATCGCCGACGATCAAGGCCGAGCCCAGATCGACGGCCTGGCCAGTACGCTCTGCGACGTGGACCACGACCCGGCTGATGGCCGGCCCCTGGGCGATGACGCGCGTGACCGGGTCAGCGCGGCGACACCCATGCTGGGCGTGGCGTCGCGGCTGATCATGTTTGACGATGGGAACGTGCTGGTCACCGGTAATACTCTGGCAGGTGCAGGTACCGAAGCATCCACCATTCGCTACACCCCCTTCGATTGCAACGCCAACGGCGTGCGTGACGATCTCGACATCGCCGCCGGCACGGTCGACGACTGCAATAGCTCCGGTATCCCCGACCCGTGCGAGATCGAGGCTATCCACGACTGTTGCCAGACGGGGCACGGGGCCGGATGCAGCAACCCGGCCATCGAGGCCTGCGTGTGCGCGGCGGACGCCTTTTGCTGTTCCACCTACTGGGATCGCACCTGCATGGAGGAGGTGACGCTGCTCGGGTGTGGCGCCTGCGCGATGGTCAGCGACTGCAACGGCAACGCCGTGCCGGACGCGTGCGAGCCCGACTGCAACTCGAACGGCGTGGCCGACGAATGTGACATCATTGCCGCCACCAGCGCAGACTGCGAGCCCGACGGAGTCCCGGATGAATGCGAGCCGGATTGCAACACCAACGGCGTGGCGGACGCCTGCGACCTTCTGGCGGCCACCAGCGCCGACTGCCAGGCGAACGGGATCCCCGACGAGTGCGAGGCGGACTTCGACGCCGACGGCCTGATCGACGCCTGCGACCCCGACGCCGACGGCGATGGCATCGCCAACCCGGCGGACATCTGCCCCTGGACGCCCGCCGGCCAGCCGGTCACCCCGTGGGGCTCGCCCAAGGGGGACGCCGACGGCGACTGCGCCGTCACCCTGGCCGACCTGTTCTACTTCGAGTTCTGCCTCGGGGACTCCGGCCCGGGCGAGCCGCCGGCGTTCCAGGACTGCATCGACGTGTTCGACCTCGACGCCGATCAGGACGTGGACCTGCTGGAGTTCGCGGTGTACCAGCTGGTGTTGAGCCCCTGATGCCGCCGGTCATGTTCATTCCTTGATCAGCGGCTGCCGGAGTGTTACGACGCATGCGCCTTGTGCTCCTGCTCCATAATCACCGGTCCCGCTGGTTCAACACGCTGCTGGTCTACCGCAGCACCTCGAGAAGCTCCGCCACCACCCCGGCCGCGTGCACCTCGGCCACCTTCAGCACGCCGCGGTCGAAGGCCCCGGCCGCGAGGATGTAGTCGGTCGCGGGCACCGGCTCGCCCGCGTACTCCAAAGGGACGACGGTGAGATTTTCGACGGTCACGGCCGCACCGGCCGTGATCCCGGGCAGCACCTCTCGCAACGTGGGCATGGCTCGCCTCCTCAAGCGGACAATAGAATGGCTCCTCTCAGACTATTCCCCACGCGGGCGACAATCCGTGTCGGCCCTAACACGGGCGGGGGGTGACATTTCGTGTCGGGCCCCAAGGACAGTGCGGAAAACGCGAGGTGTGGGCCCATCAGGAGCTGGGGACCTGCGGATTTCCTCGTACGAATTTCCCGATGTTCGGGTTGTCGCGTACAGCGATGCCGCGGTCACCACCGTTAGGCCGGAGTGCACAGATACCGTTTTCTTCGAGGGTCCGACACGATCTGTCGCGACGGCGAGTTACCCTATAGACCGCAATGGGGCCTTGGACACTGTACGGGGTAGTTACGTATGAAGCTCGCCGATGCACGGCTGGTGTTCCTTGATGTCGAGACGACCGGGTTGTCGCCCGCGATGGGGGACCGGGTCATCGAGATCGGGCTCATCGCCTGCTCGCCCGGCCGCAAGCCGCGGCAGGCGAGCCAACTGATCAACCCCGGCCGTCCGATCCCGCGGAATGCCCGGCGGGTCCACGGCATCGGGGACGACGACGTGGCCTCCGCACCGCGGTTCGAGGCGATCGCGGACAACGTCGGCAGCTTCCTGCACGGGGCTTGGCTCGTCGGCCACAACCTGCGGTTTGATGTCGGCTTCCTGGCCATGGAGTTCGCACTCGCCGGGCTGCGGGTGGAACCGGCCGGGTGCCTGGACACCTGCCAGCTGGCCCCCGCCGCCTGGGATCTGGCCGACTACAAGCTGGGCACGCTCGTCGCCCACCTGGAGATCAACCAGGCAACGCGCCACCGAGCCCTCGCCGACGCCCTGGCCACGCAGGCCGTGTTCGCTCGGATCCTCGACGCCATGGGCGACCGGGAGGACATCGAAGACCTCACCGTCGCCGACCTGCACGCCCTGCATCGTTACGTCCCCACCTGGCCGCCGCATCCGGAACGGGTGCTGCCCCGGCCGCTGTTCGACGCCCTCACCAGCGGGCGGCCCATCACCATCTGCTACCAGAACGGTGACGGCATTACCTCGTCGCGGATGATCCGGCCGCACGCCTGCTTCCCCGTCGGCCGCAACGTCTACCTCAAAGCCCACTGCATGGAGGCTGCCGAGATGCGGACGTTCCGGCTCGACCGGATTGTCGAGGTGACCGACGCGACGGTACTCAGCCCCTGATCTGAGGAGGCCAAAGATGATGACTATGGCAGCATCCGCACCTGTGCCGCGCGAGCAGCCGACCCCGCGTTACTGTGCCACGTGTGGCCGTCCCTGCACGGGCGACTCCCGGACCGACTGCGGTGGGTGCACCGGCCTGTTTGCCCTCGGCACGGGCCACGTGCTCTACAGCCCCGCGACCGGCAGGCCGCTCCTCCAGTCGGCGGCCGACGGCAAGCTGATCAGGCCCGGCCACTCGGCCCGTCCCCGGGCTCCGATCGGGATTCCCCGGCTGCACCCGCAGGCGAAATCCCTGGAGCGCGACCCGGGTTGGTGGTTATTCTGGTGGGGACTGGCAGTGGCCGCCCTGGTGGCTTTCCTGGCGCTGCTGAGTTCCTGACGGGAAGCGCCACGTCCATCAGCCAGCTGCGAAGCTTCCTGTACCGCCTCGCCCGCTTCCTCGGAGACGTCAGCGCCATCCGCCGCGGCATCGTCGGCAAGCGGATCGGTCGCCGGATCGCGGGCCGGACCACGGGGCGGTTCCTGTCCCGGCTGTTCAAGTGATCAACCCGATTGCGGTGGAGGAAACCGCATGAACGACGTTCGTGATGCCTTGCACTCCTGGCTGGCGAATCAGGATGAGCGTCTCGATCGCTTCCGCCGTCCGATTTCCCTTTCCGAAGTGGCCGACGAGTCAGGGGTCTCGCAGGCGCGGCTTGCCACGTTCCTCCGGGCGGGCGGTGAGCCCGTCTACCACTCCTGGAAACACACCCACGCCGGGAAATCCAGCCGCAGCAAGCCGTACAGTCTGCGGTTGAACGGCCCCGGTACCGTCGGGCTGGACTGGGAGCACTCAGTGGTGGGGGCGGCGGAGGCGGCGTTCCAGCGGCAGGGTTACGAGACCTGCCGCGAACTGGGCACCGACGAGCACCTTGAGCACTTGCTTGTGTCCCCCGCCTTGGGAAACCTCGTGCCCGGCAGCAATCAGCGCGACCTCTGGGCCCTGCGCCGGGTGGGTAGCCAGATCGATCTCTGGATCATCGAGGCGAAGGGCAAGGAGGCGTACGGGTTCGACCACTACTGCTTTGCGGAGACGCTCGGTCAGCTGTTCGAGGTCTCCGGCGAGTGGCTGACCGCGCTGCTCGGGGCGCAGAAAGGCGATGGCCACGGGCTCTGCTGGCGAATCGCCCGGCGACTGCATCAGGCGTGGTCGCAGCAAGGCCTGGCGCCGACCATCACCCTCGCAGTGCTCGTCCCCCACTGGGCACCGGACGTAGTGTGGGACAACGGCAGGCCGCGGACGGTCCCGGAGGGGTATTACTCGCGTCCCGTCGCCGCCTGCCGGCAGTACCTCCGGACCGGCGACTCCGCCGCGGTTGCGGGCAGGCACAAGTACCAGCGGGCGTTCGGCGCGATCCTCGAGGAACTGGATGAAAAGGTGGGCTTGCGAGCGCTGGCCCGGGCTACGGCCGGGCTGCGCTTCCGCCTCCTGGGGGCACAATGCCACGAACGCGGCGAGTTCCAACTGACCGATCTGACTGAATGAGCTTGGGGTGCAAGGGGCTCGCGAACCCTCCCGGCACAAGTGTTCCCCTATAAATCCTAACGCGTTAGTATATGTCGGCGATCGGCGACTGTTGTCTGGTCAGACAAGGAATACCACTCAGCGGAAAGGGGAGGTCTGCCGGATGAAACTCGTGGATTACTGGGGTATTGGCCGCAAGGTGCGGACGCTACGCAGCTCCAGGAAAGCGTATGGCTGGGCCGACGTGGCGTCCCGGACAGGGATGGGCCAGGACAATCTTCGCCTCGCGATGCACTTTGCCGGGTACTTCACCCGAGCGGAGGCGCAGGAGCTCGATGAGGCCGGCGTGTCCTGGCGGAAAGCCGTGGAGCTGACCCGGGTCAAAAACGAGGGCAAGCGGCGCAGGCTGTTTGTTGACCTTTCCCAAAGAAACCTGTCCAAGCAAGACCTTGCGGCGCGGGTCGAACGGGCGACCGGTGTCCGCAGCATGCCGCGAATTCCCGAGACTCCGAGGGGGTTCTTGAGTCGCCTTGCCGAGGAGATTCGCCGGATCGAGTCCGTCGCCGATGTGGCGCATCAACTGCTCACCGAGCAGCACGCGGTGGACGGCAGCCCCCACCGCAGCGTCTGGCGAACGCGGGCAATGCAACGCAATGCCGAGGTCATCTGCGACGACATTGGGCAAGCAATACCGCGACTTCGCCGGCTACAGATCGCCCTGCGAAAGGTCATTACGGCCGCATCTCTATGAACAACAGGCTCAAGTGGTTCCGGCAGACAGCCGGGGAACGGGGCAGTGTGTCGGATGCCAGGTGTGGTTTGGGTACCGTTTTTGCTGCCACAAAACCACCCAATTGAGGCCGCTGGGGGCCGCACAAAGTCACCTCAAAGGGGCCTCCAAAGTGCCAGGATGGAGGCATGTTTGGGGACCTCATTGAGCCACTGACAGGCCAGCTTTGGAGTCGTCGATCGCCCTTCGCGGAAGCGGTCGAGCGGCGGTTTCCAACCGCGTTTTGTAAACGCCCACCAAGGCCATTGGGCTTGTCGGCTTGAGGCCGGGGGCTGGCGCGGGTCGGAGGATTGCGCTGGGGTTTAGTGAGTTGGCTTGCGGCCTTGGCGTCTACGGGCGGCGCGGCGGGCTGTCTGGCGCCGGGCCCGGTCGTGGCGTTCGGTGATGCCAGCTCACCGTGAAGTC